>Ga0182007_10000210_pt1 | contig 39149 bp, 41 predicted proteins | sample Sormic07211113_1_FD_123023 | JGI IMG/M metagenome (GOLD analysis project Ga0182007, IMG submission 123023) | Rhizosphere microbial communities from Sorghum bicolor, Mead, Nebraska, USA - 072115-113_1 MetaG | ecosystem: Host-associated > Plants > Roots > Rhizosphere | place: USA: Nebraska...
CAGTGTTCAGGTAGCTCAGTGTGTTCAGTAGCACTTGACACTCGCACCGGACGGACGTTCACTCCGAAGTGGGGGTGGTCGCCATGGCGATCCGCACATACGGCCCGAACGCCGTCGACTGGGAAGAGCGCATCGACCTGGACCGGCTGCGCAGAGAGCGACTGTCCCGGCTCCACGAGACCCTGAACCGCTCCTCGCTCGGCGCGGTGCTCAGCTTCGACTTCGCCAACATCCGCTACATGACCGCCACGCACATCGGCACCTGGGCGATGGACAAACTGATCCGCTTCGCCCTGCTGGTGCGCGGCGGCGAACCGGTCGTCTGGGACTTCGGCTCCGCCGCCCGCCACCACCAGCTCTACAACCCCTGGCTGGACTACAGCGACGGCAAGGGCGGCCCGCCCACCGGCGCCCGCGCCGGGATCTCCACCCTCCGCGGCGCCTTCCACCCGGACGCCGGTATCGCCGAGGACGTGGCCCGCAAGATAGCCACCGAACTGCGCGAACACGGACTGGCGGGCGAGCCGCTCGGCATCGACGTCGCCGAGATGCCGGTCCTGGCCGCGCTGCGCGCCGAGGGCATCGACGTCGTCGACGGCCAGCAGGTCTTCCTGGAGGCCCGCCGGACGAAGACCGGTGACGAGATCTCCCTGCTGACCCAGGCCTGCGCGATGGTCGACGCCGCCTACGAGGAACTCTACGCACACCTCCGCCCCGGTGTGCGCGAGAACGAGTGCGTCGGCCTGGTCAGCAAGGTCCTCTACGACCTCGGCAGCGAGTACGTCGAAGGCGTCAACGCCATCTCCGGGGAACGCTGTTCACCCCACCCGCACGTCTACAGCGACCGTCTGATCCGCCCCGGCGACCCCGCCTTCTTCGACATCCTGCACAGCCACCTCGGCTACCGCACCTGCTACTACCGCACCTTCGCCGTCGGCAGCGCCTCCCGCGCCCAGCGGGACGCGTACACCCGCTGCCGGGAGTACATGGACCAGGCCATCGCCCTCGTCCGCCCCGGCGCGACAACCGCCGACATCGTCCAAGTGTGGCCGCGTGCCGAGGAGTTCGGCTTCGCCGACGAGACCGCCGCCTTCGCCCTGCAGTACGGCCACGGGGTCGGCCTGTCGATCTGGGAGAAGCCCGTCTTCAGCCGTCTGGTCTCCCTCGACCACCCCGAAGTCCTCGAAGAGGGCATGGTGTTCGCGCTGGAGACCTACTGGCCGGCCGCCGACGGCTGGTCCGCGGCCCGGATCGAGGAGGAGCTGGTCGTCACCGCCGACGGCTGCGAGGTCATCACCAAGTTCCCGGCCGAGGAACTCCTCGTCGCGGGCCGCAGGTACTGGACGGTCGGCGGTGAGCTCAACACCGCCCGCGAGGCCCAGTCCCACCTCAACACCCGTACCAACGGGAGCGGTTCATGACCACCGCCGACGAACTCCTCGCCCTGTACGAGCAGATGATCCTCATCCGCAGGACGGAGAAGGCCGCCCACGACCTCTTCATGTCCGGCCTGGTCAAGGGCACCACCCACCTCGCCGCCGGCCACGAGGCGATAGCCGTCGGGGCGAGCGCCGCCCTCGACCCCGACGACTACGTCTTCGCCACCTACCGCGGACACCACCACGCCATGGCCCGCGGTGCCACCCCCGAGGAGTGCCTCGCCGAACTCATGAGCCGCGCAACGGGGTTGTGCCGGGCGAAGGGCGGCTCCATGCACCTCACCAAGGCCGCCACCCACATGCTCGGCTCCTACGCCATCGTCGGCGCCCATCTCCCCATGGCGGTCGGCGCCGCCTGGTCGGCCCGGCTGCGCGGCACCGGACAGCTGGCGGTCGCCTTCTTCGGCGACGGCGCCACCAACATCGGCGCCTTCCACGAGGCGCTCAACCTGGCCGCCGTATGGAAACTGCCCGTGCTGTTCGTGTGCGAGAACAACCTGTACATGGAGTACACGCCGATCGCCGACGTCACGGCCGTGGCCCGCCCCGCGGCCGACCGGGCGCCCGCCTACGGCATCCCGGGCGAGGTCGTCGACGGCAACGACGTCGTCGCGGTCAGGGAAGCGGTGGCCGCCCTGGCCCGGCGGGCCCGCGCGGGAGAGGGGCCGGCCCTGCTGGAGGCCGAGACCTACCGTCACTTCGGGCACAGCCGTGCAGACCCGGCGACCTACCGTCCGGCCGAGGAGGTCGAACGTTGGCTCAAACACGACCCGTTGGACCTCGCGCGGGGCCGGCTGCTCGAACTGGGGATGCCCGAGGAGCGGGTCACCGCGGCCGACGAGCGGGCCCGTCACGTCGTGGAACAGGCTGTCGAGGCGGCGAAGAACGCGCCGCCGCCCGACCCGCGGGAGGCGCTGACCGACGTATGGGCGGACGGGGGTGCGGCATGGCGGACCTGATCACCTACCGGGAGGCGGTCGCCGAGGGCATCGCGCGGGAGATGCGCCGGGACCCGTCCGTGGTGTGCCTCGGGGAGGACATCGGCGAGGCGGGCGGGGTGTTCAAGACGACCGTCGGACTGCTGAAGGAGTTCGGGGCCGAGCGGGTGTGGGACACGCCGATCTCCGAACAGGCCATCGTGGGCGCGGCGATGGGCGCCGCGATGACCGGGATGCGGCCCGTCGCCGAGATCATGTTCTCCGACTTCCTGGCCTGTTGCTGGGACTACCTCGCCAACGAGATCCCGAAAGTGCGGTACATGACGGGTGGTCAGGTCACCGTCCCGCTCGTGGTGCGCACCGCCAACGGCGGCGGGCTCGGCTTCGGCGCCCAGCACTCGCAGGCCACCGAGAACTGGGCGCTGACCGTCCCCGGCCTGAAGATCGCGGCGCCCGCCACCCCCGCCGACGTGATCGGCATGATGGCGGCGGCGATCCGCAGCGACGACCCGGTGGTCTTCTTCGAGCACAAGGGCCTGCTGGCCGGCAAGGGCGCGCCGCCGCCCCCGGAGCACGTGGTCGAGCTGGGGCGGGCGGCGGTGGTGCGGGAAGGCGCCGACGTCACCCTGGTCGCCCTCGCCTCCATGGTGCCGGTGGCCCTGAAGGCGGCCTCACTGCTGTCCCAGGAGGGCATCGACGTGGAGGTCGTGGACCTGCGCAGCCTGATCCCGCTCGACACCGCCACCGTGCTCGCCTCCCTCGCCAAGACCTCGCGGCTCGTCACCGTCGAGGAGAACCCGTACCAGGGCGGCTGGGGCGCCACGCTCGTGTCGGTCGTCGCCGACGAGGGGTTCGGTCTGCTGGACGCGCCCGTGCGGCGGGTGGCGGGGGAGTGCGTGCCCCTGCCGTTCGCCGACGCGCTGGAGGAGCAGGTGATCCCGACCGTGGAGAAGCTCGTGGCGGCCCTGCGGAGTCTGGCCGCGTACTGAAACACCCCTGAGGCGTACTGAACACCCCTGAGGAGGAAGCGCGATGACCGATCGGACACTCCTTCGCGCCGGGCACGTCATCTCGATGGACCCCGCCGTCGGGGATCTGCCGAGGGGGGACGTGCTGATCGAGGACGGGAAGATCGCCGCCGTCGGGCCGGAGATCAGCGTCGACGCCGAAGTGCTCGACATGACCGGCCGGATCGTCATCCCCGGCTTCGTCGACACCCACCGCCACACCTGGGAGGCGTCCATCCGGGGAGTCGCCCCCGACGCCACCCTGGACGACTACTTCGTCGACATCCTCGACACCTTCGCCCCGCTCTACACACCCGAGGACGTGTACGCGGCCAACCTCGCCGGCGCCCTGGAATGCCTCAACGCCGGTATCACCACCCTCGTCGACTGGTCCCACATCAACAACACGCCCGAGCACCCCGACGCGGCGATCCAGGCACTCGCCGAGACGGGCATCCGCGCGCAGTACGCCTACGGCAGCGCCAACACCTCCCTCGCCGACTACTGGTTCGAGAGCAAGATCGCGATCCCGGGCGACGACGTACGCCGTGTCCGCGCCGAGCACTTCACCTCCGACGACGGCCTGCTGACCATGGCCCTGGCCACCCGAGGCCCCGGATTCTGCGTCAACGACGTGGTCACCGCCGAGTGGGCCCTCGCCCGCGAACTCGGCATCCCCATCACCGTGCACGTGGCGATGGGACGGCTGGCCGGCCGCTTCGGCATGGTGAAACAGCTGAACGACCTGGGACTCCTCGGCCCCGACACCACCTACATCCACTGCTGCTACTTCAGCGAGGAGGAGTGGCGGATGGTCGCCGACAGCGGCGGTACGGTGTCCATCGCGCCGCAGGTCGAGACGCAGATGGGACACGGCTGGCCACCGGTGATGAAGGCGATCGAGCACGGCTTGCGGCCCTCGCTCAGCATCGACGTCGTCACCACCGTCCCCGGCGACATGTTCACCCAGATCCGGGCGGCCTTCGGCGCCGAGCGGGCCCGCGTCAACGCCGAGTCCTGGCAGGCCGATGTGCCGGTGCCCGACACGATGTTGACAGCCCGTCAGATGCTCGGGATCGCGACGGCGAACGGCGCGCACGTCGCTGGCCTTGAGCACCGCACCGGCTCCCTGACCCCCGGCAAGCGCGCCGACGTCGTCGCCCTCGACGCCACGGCGCTCAATGTCGCGCCCGTGCATGACGCGGCCGCCGCGGTGACCCTGTCGGCCGATGTGTCCAACGTCGAGCTGGTCGTCGTCGACGGTGTCATCCGCAAGCGCGACGGCAGGCTGACGGCCGACGTGGCGCGGGCCCGGCGGCTGGTCGAGGAGTCCCGTGACCGGCTCCTCGCGGCGAAGGAGGCGAAGCCGACCCCATGACCCGCCATCTGGTGCGCCGGGCCGCCGCGCTGCCCGAGCCGCCGTACGACGAACTCGGCCACCGCAGAAGGACGTTGGTGGGCGAGGAGGACGGCAGCGTGCACACCGGCTTCGGCCTGTGCGAGCTGCGGCCGGACGGGCGGGTGCCGGCCCATGTGCACTCGTACGAGGAGAGCTTCCACATCCTCGACGGGACCGTGATCCTCGATGTGCCGGAGGGCGCGTACCTGCTGGAGGAGGGCGACTACGGGCTCCTGCCGACCGGTGTCCCGCACGCCTGGCGCGGCGCCGGCGACACCGCCGCACGCTGGGCGGACATGCTGGCCCCGGTGCCGAGGGCGCGCTACGGCCACGACACCCAGGCAGTGCCCGCCCTTCCCGCGCGCGACCCCGTCCGTGTCGACGTCCGCGACCCGCGCAGCAGATCCCTCGGCCACTTCGAGCCCGCGCAGATGGACCCCGGGAAGCAGTCCCAGGACCTCCTGGCGGTCTCGGCGAGCATGCGCACCGCGCTGCTGGTCTACAGCGGCATCACGGTCAAGATGATGGTCGACAGCGATCTCGGCGCGGTCGCCTCGACGATGTTCATGGTGCAGTACGCGCCCGACGGCGTCGCCGGCACCCACGACCACCCCTTCGAGGAGACGTACCTGTTCCTGGAAGGGAAGGCGAACGCGACCTTCGACGGCGAGAGTTACCGGCTCGGACCCGGCGACTGCGCCTGGGCGGGCGCCGGTTGTGTGCACGGCTTCTCCAACGCCGGTACGGGAGCGCTGCGTTGGCTGGAGACCCAGGCGCCGCAGCCACCGCCGCGCCACTCGTACCGCTTCACCCGGGACTGGGAGTACCTGAGGGAGGCCCTGGAGCCATGAGCAGCGTCCTGGTCGTCGGCGGTACCTCCGGCATCGGCCGTGAGTTCGCCCGGTCGCGTGTCGAACGGGGTGACGAGGTCGTCCTCACCGGCCGCGACGCCGGGCGCGCGGAGGCCGTCGCGAAGGAGGTCGGCGGCCGGGGCCTGGCCCTCGACCTGTCCCGGCCGCGAGAGATATCCGGGGCACTGGCCGACATCGGCCGCGTCGACCACCTGGTCCTGGCGGGTGTCTCCCGCGACGAGAACCGGGCGACCGACTACGACATCACCGCCGCCCTGCACCTGGTCACCCTCAAACTCGTCGGCTACACCGAGGTCGTGCACGTCCTGCGGCCCCGGATGACCGACGACAGCGCCATCGTCGTCTTCGGCGGACAGGCCAAGGAGCGGCCCTACCCGGGTGCGACGACGGTGGCGACGGTCAACGCGGGCGTACGGGGTCTGGTCAACACCCTCGCCGTGGAACTCGCCCCGGTGCGGGTGAACGCGATCCACCCGGGGGTCGTGGGCGACAGCCCCTACTGGCGGGCCAAACCGGAGGAGGTGCTGGCCGGCCTGCGCGCCCGGACCCCGACCGGACGGCTCGCCACCATGGCCGACGTGGTGGACGCCGTGGACTTCCTGCTGCGCAACAGGTCGGTGAACGCGGTGGAGTTGAGCGTGGACGGAGGATGGCTGCTCGGATGAGCTCCGTCAGGACACAGGACACAGGACACAGGACACAGGACACAGGCCGCGGTGACCGGCACCGGTGGCATGGGCGCGGCGGGGCGCGGCGACGGCGGTACGGGCGTGAGGGGCGCGATGGTCGCCGCCACGCCCCGTGAGACCGTCACCGCGGCGGGTCAGCGCCGAACCACCGGTGGGGCCGCCCCGCCCCTCACGGCCTCAGCGGATCGTGGCCGAGCGTCATCAGCAGGTGCCGGCGACGCTCGTCGACGGCCTCCGGTTCGTTCTCCATGTCGGCCTGCGCCTCCACCGTGTCCACCACCTCGTACATCACCTGGATGTCGTCGTCGGTGAGATCGGTGCGCCGCTTCTGCAGGATGGCGAGAACGTGCTGCCCGGTCGGTGTGCCCGCGTGCTCGGGCAGGGGCTCGGTGGTCTCGTCGGCGTCGCTCACCCGCAGCCAGGCGGCCAGCTCCTGCGAGGTCATGTTCACCACGCGGTGGAAGTCGTCCCACAGCGCGTCGAGTTCGAGGGCGTCGGTCATCGCGTGCCCCTTTCGATACGTGGGCGGGTGCTCTTCGTGGCGCTCAGTGGTCGCGGGGAAAGTTCTCGGCGTCGAACATCCACCGCTGCTTCTCCAGGTCGGCGGTGAGGGAGATCAGCAGGTCCTGGGTGACCGGATCGGGCTCGTCGGTAACCGCGATGCGCTCGCGCAGCCGCCCGATCGCCGCCTCCAGGGCGTCCAGCATCACCTGGACGACCTCGGTGTCCTGCACCCAGCCCTCCTTGGGACCGGGCAGCGTGTACGCGGCCGCGACCGTCTCCGGCCGGCCGTCGACCGGCAGACCGAGCGCCGCGGAGCGCTCCGCCACGGTGTCCGAGTAGGACCGTGCCGTGTCCACGACCTCGTCCAGCTGCAGATGGATCGAGCGGAAGCGCGGGCCCACGATGTTCCAGTGGGCCTGCTTGCCGATCAGGGAGAGGCCGAGGAGATCCACGAGAGTGCTCTGCAGTGCCTCCCCGACGACCTTGCGGGCCGGTTCGGGAAGCGTGCTCTTCACCACGGTCATGGGTTGCTCCTCCTCGTGTCGTAGGCATTCGTCGGGGGCGGTGCGCGGCGAGGCTGCTCATCGCGCATGGCGCATCGCTCCACGCGGGCGCGGGTGCCCCCGGCGGACCGGCGCAAACACCGGTCCGCGCCCACCGCCGTCTCACTGTGCGAACACACCGTCCAGGAAGCGGACGAGATCCCCGCGAACGCCGTCACCGTCGGCCGTTTCATCGCCCCGTGCCGGACCGGCGGGTCGGCCGTGGTCGACCAACGAGACGGTACTTACGGCCCCGGTTGTCTGCACATACCATCGGTCTCCGCATGAACACGATGACTCTCTGGCACATCTCCGCCTGGGAATTCGCCGCCCTGGCCTTGGCCGCCCTCCTCGTCGGCTTCTCCAAGACCGCCGTGAGCGGGGCCAACACGGTGAGTCTCGCCGTCTTCGCCGCCGTCCTGCCCGCCCGCGCCTCCACCGGTGTCCTGCTGCCCATCCTGATCGTCGGCGACGTCCTGGCCGTCCTCACCTACCGCAGGCACGCCCACTGGCCGACCCTCTGGCGCCTGTTCCCGGCGGTCGCCGCGGGCGTGGTCGTGGGCACACTGTTCCTGGTCTGGGCCGACGACAAGGTCGTACGGACCTCGATCGGCGCGATCCTGCTGCTGATGGCGGCGGTGACGATGTGGCGGCGGCGCACGGCCCGGACCGAGGAGGAACCGGAATCGGTCACCACCCGCGGCGGCCGTATCAAGGCCCGCTCCTACGGCGTCCTGGGCGGCTTCACCACGATGGTCGCCAACGCGGGCGGCCCGGTGATGTCGATGTACCTGCTCTCCGCAGGCTTCCGCAAGCTCGGCTTCCTGGGCACGTCGGCGTTCTTCTTCCTGATCGTCAACCTCTCCAAGGTCCCCTTCAGCGTCGGCCTCGGCCTGATCGACGGCCGTTCCCTCCTCCTCGACGCCGTGCTCGCGGTGTTCGTCCTGCCCGGCGCGCTGATCGGCAAATGGGCTGTGAACCGCATCAACCAGCGCCTCTTCGAAAAACTCGTGATCGCGGCAACGGTCGTCGGCGGCCTTCAGCTGCTGCTGCGCTGACCCGGGAATGCGACGGGGGCCGGTGCTGTTACACCGCATGTGATTGACATGCTCGGACCAAAAGTCCGGAGCGTGGGCGAAGGGAGGACCTCATGGCACGCAGCAAGGCGCGCCCCGTCGTCAAGCTGAAGTCGACGGCCGGAACCGGTGTCACCTACGTGACCCGCAAGAACCGCGCGAACGACCCCGACCGGCTCGTCCTGCGCAAGTACGACCCGGTGGCCGGCGCGCACGTCGAGTTCCGCGAGGAGCGCTGAACCAGCGTTCCGCGAGGAGCGCTGAACCAACCGGCGCGGGCCCGCACCGTCGGGCCCGCGGTTCCCGAGGAGGTGAACCCCATGAAGCCCCGCATCCATCCCGACTCCCGGCTCGTGGTCTTCCGCGACCGCGCCGCGGACACCGCGTTCCTGACCCGCTCCACCGCCGACTCGTCGCGGACGATCGAGTGGGAGGACGGCAACACCTACCCCCTGATCGACGTCGAGATCTCGTCGGCGTCCCACCCGTTCTACACCGGCAGGACGCGCGTCCTGGACAGCGCCGGCCGAGTCGAACGCTTCGAGCGCCGCTACGGCCGTACCGCCGCCGCCCGCGCCTGACGCCGCCGACGTACGACAGACACGAGGAGGAGCCATGAAGGTGCGCAAGTCCCTGCGCTCCCTGAAGGCCAGGCCCGGCGCCCAGGTGGTGCGCCGACGCGGCGTGGTCTACGTGATCAACAAGAAGGACCCCCGTTTCAAGGCCCGCCAGGGCTGACGGAGGCGTATGAGCAGGGCGGTCCCGACAGTGGGGCCGCCCTGCGCGTCGTTCCTCGCGGCGCTGTTCCGGCTCCCCCTGGCCCCGGCGGCTCGGGCGGCCGCTAGACATCTCGACATACGGTCAGGTGCTGCACGAACTGCGGCACGAACTGCGGCGCGCGATGGAGGGCACGGCGGGCACGGCGTCGAACGCGACCCGCTGGAGGAGGTGGGACGGTGCGGCCGCCACGAGCCGTACATCCTCAGCCGGTGCCGCCGCTACGGCCATCGGGACCTCGCCCCCCACGCCGATCGCCGTCCCCTTCTGACGATCTCGTACGCTCGTCCCGTGTCCCCCCATGTCCTCATCCTCGGCGGCACCACCGAGGCCCGCGAACTCGCCGCCGCCCTCACGGCCCACCCGGGCGTCCGAGTCACCACCTCGCTCGCCGGCCGTGTGACCCGGCCCGGGGCGCTGGCAGGTGACGTACGGACCGGCGGCTTCGGCGGGGCGGAAGGACTGGCCGCATGGCTGCGCGAGCGGCACGTGGACGCCCTCGTCGACGCCACGCACCCCTTCGCCGAGACGATCACCGCCCACGCGGCGAGGGCCGCGGCGGCGACGGGCGTCCCGGTCGTCGTCCTGCGCCGCCCGGGCTGGCTGCCCGGCCCCGAGGACCGCTGGCACCGGGTCGGCTCCCTGACCGCGGCGGCGGACCTGCTGTCGCGCTTCGGCCCCCGCGTCTTCCTCACCACGGGCCGGATGGACCTCGCCGCCTTCGCCCACCTGGCGGACCGTCACTTCGTCGTACGGTCCGTGGAGCCCCCCGAGCCGCCGATGCCCCCGCACACCGAAGTACTGCTGGCACGCGGGCCGTTCACGGTCGCCGACGAGACGGCGCTGCTGCGCGAGTACCTCGTCGACGTCCTGGTGACCAAGGACAGCGGGGGAGAGGCCACGTCCGCGAAACTGACGGCCGCCCGCCAACTCCGCCTGCCCGTCGTGGTCGTACGACGCCCACCCCTGCCGGACGGCGTGAGCACGGTGCCCGATGTGGCAGGGGTCCTGGAACGGCTGGGTCTCAACTCACGATGACCGAGGCCAGGGCCGCGAGCGGTTGGGCGTCGACGGGCGGCGCCATGTCCTCGGTCACAGTCACGGGGTCACGGTCACATCCCCGACCAACCCACGCACCCGGGACGGCCCGCTCGGATGGCGGCGTGAGCCGTGCGTCCTGCCGGTTCTAGCTCTCCTTGGGGTGGCGGCGCAGCAGATATGTGTCCATGATCCAGCCCTTGCGCTCCCGCGCCTCGGCGCGCAGTCGCTCGATACGGGGAGCGGCCTCCGCGATCGGGCCGGACTCGAGGATCTCGTCCGGGGTGCCTATGTAGGCGCCCCAGTAGATGTCGATGTCCTGGTCGGCGTACTTCCGGAAGGTCTGGTGCGCGTCCAGCATCACCACCACGTCGTCCACCCCCTCGGGGAAGCCCTCGGCGAGCCGCCGCCCGGTGGTGATCTGGACGGGCCGGGCGACACGGTTCAGGCCCGTGCGATGCCGGGCGACGAGCGCCGAGACGCTGCTGATACCGGGCACGACGTCGTAGGAGAAGTCCACGGCCCCCCGCTCCAGCACCTCCTCCAGAATCCCGATCGTGCTGTCGTACAGGGCCGGATCCCCCCACACCAGGAACGCGCCGCGCTGCCCCTCGCCCAGCTCCTCGGCGATCAGCCGCTCGTAGATGTCGGCACGGGCACTGCGCCAGTCCCCGACGGCGGGGGAGTAGGCGGTGCCGCCCGCCCTCCGGTCCCGCTCCGGGTCCCGGGCCTCGACGACCCGGTACTCCGTCCCCTCCGGTATGTGCGCGTCCAGCATGTCCCGACGCAGCCGGGTGAGGTCGCTCTTCACCTCGCCCTTGTCCAGGACGAAGAACACGTCCGTGCTCCGCAGCGCCCTGACCGCCTGCAGGGTGAGCTGGTCGGGGTCGCCCGCGCCGATACCGATGACATGAATCTCTCGCACACCCAGAGTCTGCCCCACGCCACTGACAGTGGGTGCGGCGCGTCCGGTGTTGGAGGCCCTCACCTACCCTGCCTCTCCCACTTACCCCGGTCTTCCCGATTACCCCGGCTTTCCCGCCTACCCCCGCAACCGCGGTCCCCGTTCCCGCGCGTCGATCGGCCCGTCGCCCCGCTCCACGGCGCCTGCCAGCTGCCGTGCCCAGCCGGCCAGCCCCGCCAGGTCCATCTCGTACGGTGTCTGCCGTCCCGTCTCCGTCGCCCACGTCTCCACCGCCGAGGCTCCCCGCCGCAGCAGGCGGGCACCGCCGGTGGCGTTTCCACGGGCAGAGTGGGTGAGGCCGACCGCGAGCTGGGCGAGGCCGCGCCACAAGGCACGTTCCTCCTCGGGGCCCGACTTCCAGGCGTCCTCGAAAACCTCGTGTGCGTGGAACGGCTTTCCGGCATCCAGCAGCGCCTGCGCCTCGGCCACGGTCCGGTCAGGTGTCCGTACGACGCCCTCCGGCTGCCGGGCCACCCCGGCCGTGCCGTACGGCAGGGGCCGCCCGAGCCCGTCCCGGGGTCGGGCATTGCGCGCCCGGCCCTCGTCGTCCCGGTCCCGTCCGTCCGTCGCGCGTCCTGCGGATGTGCTCCCCATACGCCGATTGTCCCGCGCCCCCGCAGCCCTTTTCGGCCTGACCCCCGCGTGGGGTAAAGTGCTGTTCGCGCGATCACGCGGTTCACCGCGAGAAGCGCACCGGGACGTGGCGCAGCTTGGTAGCGCACTTGACTGGGGGTCAAGGGGTCGCAGGTTCAAATCCTGTCGTCCCGACTGGAGACAGTCGCAGGTCAGGGCCGGTTTCGGAGGCATCCGAAACCGGCCCTTGATCATTCTTGGGGACCAGATGGGGACCGGCGCCCTTGACCGGGTTCAGCGAGTCACGACGATCGGGCTCGGCAGTGACCGTGGTGCGCGGAGCACGCTGAGGGGTGCGGAGAGCGCCGCCCCGGCGGCCGTGATCTTGTGTACGTCCGGGTGCAGGTATCGCTGAGTGGTGGTCAGGGAGCCGTGGCCGGCGATCCTGCGCAGGACGTGTACCTGGACTCCGGCGTCGGCGAACCAGGTCAGTCCGGTGTGCCGGAGGTCGTGGCGGCGCAGGTGTTCGTAGCCGAGCTTGGTGACCACGTCGTCCCAGTGCGTGGCGTCGCGCAGGACGGCGGTGGAGATGCGTCCGCCGCGCGGGCCGGTGAACAGGCGGGCATCGGGATTCGGGCCGGCGGACAGGACGCGCTGGGCGACGAGGGGGCGGATCTCCTCGACGATGGGAACCTTGCGGGCCCGCTTGCCCTTGGTGCCCTTGTCGGTCAGCCCGCCGGGCGCGGGTGTGGTCTGCCGCCGCACGGTCCAGATCCACTGGGTGGTGTCGATGTCCCCGACACGGCAGCCTGAGACCTCGCCGATCCGCGCGGCGGTGCACGCGGCGAACATGACCACGTCTGCCCAGCCGCGGTACTGGTCGTGGGAGGCGGCCACGAGTGCGTCGGCCAGGGCGATGAGGGTCTCCCAGTCGGGCAGGGCCAGTGCCCGCGGGTCGAGGAGTTCGTCCTCGGCCTGCTTGTAGAGCTTCTGCCAGCCGGTCACCCGGCGGGGTTGACCTTGATGATGCCGTCGCGGACTGCCTGCTCCATGACGCGGACCAGGACGGCGATGGTGTTCTTCACCGTGGAGCGGCTGTGCTCGTCGGCGATCCAGTTCTGCACGGTGCGGTCGACGACACCGTTGGTGATCATCCGTACCGCGAGGTGGCCCAGGGCGGGGACCACGCGCATCCGCCACCCCGACAGGTAGGGGTCCAGCGTTTTCAACTCCAGGCCGCGCAGGGCGAGGTCCATGTTCGCTTCGCCGTATTCGGCGAGCTTCATGGTGGCCTGCGACGGGCTCAGGCCGGCCTCTGCGGCCTCGATGATGGCCTGGAGCCATTCCTGGGCCTCTTCTTCGCTGTCCTTTCCCTCGGACAGTGACTCGCGGCGCTTGCTGGTCGGATCGGTCCACCGGACGCGTGCCCGATACGGCGTGGGACGGTCAGGACGGTACTCGACGAGGAGGACCGCACCGGCCTGCGAGACCACCCGGCGACCGTCTCCCTGGACACGGACACGCGGGTACAAAGAGATAGGCTCTCTCACCTGGAAAGTGCTCTTTTCCTTGCAGCCAACGGGACCCTCAGCAAGTCCCATCGTTGCAGGTCAAGAGCACTTTCCGCGTTTCTGATCAACTCCTGGACAGCTCACCTCGTGAAAGCGTGAGGCTAGTCGCCGGGGATGGTGACGCATGGATCGTGCACACATCCGCCCGGCGGCAGGGCATGGACCACCCAGTGGATCCCGAACGCCACGGCCGCCGCGGCCGCCAGGAAGACCAAGACATGGGCCGCTCTGGCCCACCAGGCGCCCCACAGTCTGACAGTCACCGCCAGGACCCCGACGACCAGCAACGAGAGGCTCACGGCGGCTATGACGAGACCCATTATGAACACCTGATACATGGTTGCGTCCAAGGAAGTCGTGTACGGATTCGACCGGTTCATCACCGGCCGACGGGCGACCCGCGGCCATCCGCTCACCGCCGCCCAGAAGGAAGCGAACAGGCTGGACAGCCGCGAGCGAGCGGCGAACGAGCACGGCTTCGCCGACCTGAAGAACTGGCGATTGCTCACCAAAGTCCGCATGGACGCGCGGCACGCGACCACGCCGCTGCGGGCTCTCCGCGTACTGACGAACGCCGAGGCCCACCGCCGCCAGACGATCACCCGCTACCGATCACGCCCACGACCAGCACAAGCATCCCAGCCTCAACCCACGCCGGCCTCGTGACCTGCAACTTCAAGATGACGCAGGCTCACTGGAACCACGCCTCGATGCAGACGTGACAACTGATCAGGCGATGTGCCGGCTGATACCCACGGTCGAGGCTGCCAGCACCGATCCACGCGGAGATGGAAACCCTTGCATCGCGGTGGTGAAGTACCGCAGCAGGCAGGCGGCCATGGCGAGCGTGATCGGCACGCCGACGAACAGGTAGATCAGCAGGATCAGGGTCCTGACCCACGGTTGTCCCGGTCCCATGGCGAAGTCGGGTCTGGCTGGGTCGTAGGAGATCGCTATGTTGTCGGGCGCCGAGCGTGCGCCGCTGCGATTGACTTCGTGAGTGGTGCCGGCGGTGTCGGTGAACTCGTACACCACGATCCCGGGGGTGTTGTCGTCATCCCCGGGCACGTAGTCCGCGTATGTGGCGACGGTGGTAGTCGGGCGCTCGTTCCTGGCGACATGGACGGCCTCGATCGCGTCGAGGGGGATGAGCAGCCGGATCCCTGCCCGGTCCAGTACGACGCTCTCGCGCCGCAGGTGCACGGTTCCGCCTCTGCCGCGCAATATCGTTCCGGGCGCGGGCAACGCGTCTCTGACAGTCACGACTGGATACCGCCGATGGTCGACTGGGCTGGATTCTGCGGGAGTTGAGGGTGGCCGGGGTCGGGTCACCGGTTCGGCCACAGCCGCACCGTGCGGTCGAGGCCGGCTGAGGCCAGGGTCTTGCCGTCCGGGCTGAACGCCACCGATGTCACCTTGTCGGTGTGGCCGGTGTGGCCGGTGAGGGTGTGGAGGGGGACGGCGTCGCGCGTGCTCGTGTCCCACAACCGCACGGTCCTGTCCTCGCCGCCGGTGGCCAGGGTGTTTCCGTCCGGGCTGAACGCCACCGTCGTCACGGGGGCGGTGTGGCCGGTGAGCGTGGCGTCGACGGTGCCGGTCGCCGTGTCCCACACGCGCACGATGTTGTCGGCGCTGCCGGTGGCCAGGCTTCTGCCGTCGGGGCTGAACGCGACGGGCTTGAATCCGTGCCAGAGCGGGGCGTCGAGGGTGGCGTGGACGGTGCGGGTGAGCACGTCCCACAGCCGGACCGGGCTTATGGTGAGGTCCGCGCTGCCCGCGGCCAGGGTTTTGCCGTCCGGGCTGAACGCCACCGCGTTGACCACGAGCATGTCCTGGGTCGTCAGCGTGGCGGTGACGGTGCGGGTCGGCAGGTCCCACAGCCAGGCCGCGCCGTAGCGGCCACCGGTGGCGAGGGTCCTGCCGTCCGGGGCGAACGCCAGGTCCAGGGGGAGCTGGGGATGGGGCAGGGCGATGCCGGTGCGACTCCCCTGGGTCCAGAGGGACACTTCGAGGGCACCGGTCGTGGCCAGGGTCTTGCCGTCCGGGCTGAAGGCCACTTTCGTCACGTCTTCGATCTGGTCCGGCCAGGGAGCGGTCGCGGTGCCCTCGGCCACGTCCCACAACCGCAGCGTGCTGCCCGCGCCCCGGAGCGCGGACAGGCCGGTGGCCAGCGTCTTTCCGTCCGGGCTGAACGCCACGCAGGAGGCGTAGCCGTCGGGGAGGGTGAACACGACCTTGCGGGGTGCGGCGTCGTCGGCTCTCGACTCGATCACCGCGAGCGGGACGGCTACGGCGGTCACGCCGAGCGCGGCGAGCAGCAGCGTGCGGCGCCGCACCTTGGCGGGGGGTTTCACCGGCGGCCCGCCGGGTTTCGGCTGCGTCCCACCGGCCGTAGCGGCGGGAGTGGTGATCTCTGCGGGTTCGACGGAATCCATCGGCGCACACCCAGTCCTTTGAGGAGGCAGTAGTGATGACGGCGGTGCGGGGGTACGTGCGGGGCCGTACGGAGGAAAGTCGCAAGCGGCAGGGGCTCATCCCGGCCGAACGGCCCCGATGACAAGGGCGGTTGCGGCGTCCGCGCAGCCCCAGGCGAGGGTGACTCCGGCGCCCCCGTGGCCGTAGTTGTGCACCAGCCGGCGTATCGGGCCGGGCGGGCGCGGGTCGGCCTCCAGGCGAACTCCGCTGTCGCGAAAGGGGCGTAGGCCCACCTGGTGGCCCAGGACCGGGGCGCCTGCCAGTTCCGGCAGCAGGTCGGTGCAGCGGCGCAGGATCGCGGCGGCGGTGGCGGGGGACGGGGTGGTGTCCCACTCGCCGATCTCGAAGGTGCCGCCGAGGACGACGTCCGTGCTGCGGGGGTGGACGTAGGTGTAGCCGTCGGCGTTGTCCTCGTCGCGCACGGATGTGTGCAGCCCGGGGTTGGCGACGAGGACCAACTGTCCTCGCGCCGGCCGTACTTCGGTGTCGTCGCAGAGGGCTCGGGTGGCCAGGCCGGAGGCGTTCACCACCACGGGCGCCCATACGCCCGCCTGTTCCAGGGCGTCGAGGCGGCGATGGATCAGCGTGCCGCCCGCCGCGGAGAAGGTCTGCTGGAGCCAGGGCAGGTAGTGGGACATCTCCACGGTCGGAACGGTGAACGCCCAGCCGCCGGTGAACGGCGCCCGTACCTCGCCGCCGCGCAGGGTGCGGAGGTCGGGAAGGGCGGAGGCCCACCAGGGGATGTCGTGGGCCGCGCCGCGCAGCAGCATCCGGGTGGGGCGCATGACCACGCCGGGGACCCCGTCCGCCGCCTGGCGGGCGAACTCGTCGTGGGTGCGGGTGGCCCACTCCAGCACGCTCGGTTCGAACCGGGTGCGGGTCGGGTACCAGACGGCCGCGGCGACGGAGGAGGTCGTCTCGGCGGGCGGCTCGGCCGTGAGCACGGCGACGCGGGAACCGGCCTGCTGCAGGCGCAGTGCGGTGGTGAGCCCGATGACCCCGGCGCCGACGACGACCGTGTCGAACCTCTCGCCCATGTCTCCCCCTCGATCGCCGAACCCTGTGTTTCCACTGTCGGCAGGGAGCTGGCGGCCTGTCCAAGACCAGTCACGTTCCATGCAATAAGCCGCGCTTATAGTTGACGGATGGACTTGCGGCGGCTGCGCTACTTCCTCGTGCTGGCTGAGGAGTTGAACTTCACGCGGGCCGCGCACCGGCTGCACATCGCCCAGCCCGCCCTGAGCCAGCAGATCAGGGCGCTGGAACGGGACATCGGCGCTGCGTTGCTCGAACGGGGCAGCCGGGGCTGCCGGTTGACCGCGGTCGGCGAGGTCGTGGCCCGCGAAGCCGGCGAACTGCTCGCCCACGCGGCCGCTGCGCAGGAACGAATCCGTGCGGCCGTGGGCGGACGGCAGGGGCAGCTGCGTCTGGCCCTGACGCGCTCCGCCCGCGGCGGGCCCGTCGACGCCCTCCTCGCCGCGTTCCGCACCCTCCATCCGGACGTGGATCTCGTCGTACGGACGGGATGGACCGCGCACAACATCACCGAGCTGCTGGCCGGCAGGCTGGATGCCGCCTTCGTACGGCCACCGCTGGACGGCGAGGGCCTGGAGTGCCGGCACATCGCCAGCGAGGAACTCCTCGTGGCCGTCCCCGCCGATCATCCCCTCGCCCGCGAGCGAAGGGTCACCCGCGGGCACATCGCCGCCGAACCGGTGATCCTCTGGCCACGCGAGAACGCCCCCGGAATGCACGACCTGATCACCCGGCAACTGTGGCCCGGCAGCGGGCCGCGCATCGTGCGGGAAGAACCCGACGACGAGCAGCTCCTCCTCAGCGTCGCCGCGGGCACCGGCATCGCCCCGGTGCCCGAGGGTCGTGCCCGCGCGCTCCGCATACCAGGGGTGCGACTCAAGCGTATGACCGCGCCCATGCCCACCGTGGATCTCGCCCTGGCCCACCGACCGGGAAGCGCCACACCGGCACTGCGAGGGCTCCTCAGCCTCGTCGACACCCTGCCCCCGCCGTCGGCCGACTGACGCCGGCTACAGTCCGATCGGCAGGTTCATGACCCGGCGTGGACAAACGTCTCTCCCGGGAGCGACCGCCTGCCGGTGCCTGCCTCGCGTACAGACCGCCACGATCTGGCTGCCGGGCAGCAGGTCCACCTTCTTCACGGTGACCTCGACCCCGAGAACGACCGTCTTGAACGGGATGACCAGATGCTCTGCGAGCTTGGTGTAGAGGCCCGTGAGCTGCTCCTCATCGGTGTAGGCGTCCACGGTGGCCTGCTCGACCAGCTCATCGAGCTCCGCGACGCTCAGTTGTCCGTCCACAGGGACAAAGGTACCGGCGGAGCCCGTAGCTCCCCTCGCTCGTTCAACCACCGGCCGCTCCACCCTGAGCCACGACGGTTTGTTCCTCCCGCCCCGAGGGCCAACGTGCCGCCTGATAGCGCGTACCGACTCCCCAGCGCCCACCGCGGATTGGCGCCGAGAGGGCCGCCGCCTGCACGGGCCGATCAGGCGCGGGCTCTCAGCTCGCAGTGGCTACCGAAAGCTGCCGGGCCCCATGGCCCTTGAGCAGGTGCCCAGCCATGTTGTGGGTGCCATGCCTCGAAAGCCTCGCCAGCTGCATGCTTCGGTACACCTGATAATCCATCAGTTCCTTGCGGGGGGGGAGGGGGGAGCTGCATGAGGCTCCAAGGAGGCATGTCGGCCACGGACGGCGCGGAGCAAAAGGCCATCCCCCTCCGCTGACTTGCCTGCTCTCGGCTGAGGCGTGACGATGGAAGCGTCAGAGTTCGAAGTGGCTTCCTCGATCAGTGGAAGACGGTTCGGGAAGCGACGAGGCTTTCCTGCGGGGGCCTGAAAACAGACTTCTATACTCGGCCGAGTACGCTGAAAACTGACCTCGAAGAACGACCCGTCGCACGCCGCCCAGGGGCTGGGGAAAGCCCAGGGCCTGGGGAAAGGGGCGCAGGTTCAAATGCTGTCGTCCCGACGGTTGTGACCGGCGGGTTCACCGACTACGGCTGAGCCGCTGAGTTCGTTCGTGGACGCGTGCCGGTGCGTGTCAGGGGCTTTCACGCGGACGTTGGCGGAGTGTTCTGTTCGGGGTCGATCATCGGCGGGGGCTGAGTGGTGAAGGTGATGCCGGAGAAGTCCCGGCCCTGGAGCACCGGTCCTGTGAAACTGCCGCCTGTTATCTCATTGTGGATGTCGCCGGAGTCCAGGGACTGGGCCAACTCGCTCCACCGCCGCAACCCGGCGTGGAACTCCGTGTCCAGCGCTGCCCGCACCGCAAGTGCCGTGCTCAATGCGTGTGCGCGGGCCGTATCGTCCGGGGACTCTGCCAGTCGGACCAACTCCGCCTCGCCCGAACTCGCAGTAGGAGCAACCGCGTTGCTGCCCCGTCGGAACGGGCGGCGGATCAGCGAACTCAGCGCGGCCCAGGCTTCTCGCCCCGCCTCGCCGCCCGCTCCCCCTGCCAGCGCCGCCAACAGTGCCACCGATATGGGCTCCAACTCCCGTACCGCCTTCCGCGTTCGATGGGTGGGTGGCGGCTTGCGCCGCCACCCAGGTGCGCCGACTGACCCTCAGAGGGTCACATCATGATGCACCGGTTCGCAGTGACCGTTGCGGTCGAAGCGAGTTCGGCCGCCGAAGCGCTTGGCGCGTTCACGCCAACTATGCCTAGGGCGACGAAACTGGCTCCGACAATGGTCAGTCGGCGTATCTTGCTCACCTGGACGAGTTCCCCTCATTGAGTGATCAACGCGATGGAGGGGAGCGTAGCGATCTTCAGCTTGTAGTGCTAATTGAACGAGTCCAGTGGTTGCTGATTTAATCACTGCCAGGTATCTCGAACGTTTGTTGCATCGGAGCCTTGCTCTCGGCGGCTTCCCTCGTCTCCAGTCGCATCTGCGTCAAAAGGCTTTCCACCTTCGCTTTCTCGTCGACTTCATGTGTGCGCTCGGCCAGCGAAACTGCGGCCTCCAGGTGCTCCCTCGCCGAGTCGAACCGCTCGGCGTCGAAATGGGCCTGTCCGATGCGGTGCAGTGCCTGTATCTCCTGGTGTGCTGCGCCGATCGCGCGGGCGATGTCAAGGGCATCCAGAAGCTGTCGTACAGCCTTCTCGGGGTCACCTGCTTTTCGGTGTGCCTCTCCCAGGCCGATCAATGTGTCGGCTTGGCTCTTTCTGTCGCCAAGTTCACGGAATTCCGTCAATGTTTCCTGGTAAAGGGGGAGTGCCGCTGTGATGTCGCCTGATTCCGTGAGGGAGTCGGCCAGGCTGCCGCGCACTGTGGCACGGTCGTAGCGGTTGCCGGAGCGCTCGAGGAAGACGAGAGATTCCTCGAAGGAGCGACGGGCTGAATCCAGATCTCCGCGACGCATGTATAGGTCACCGATATTATTGAGTGTCTTTCCGAGTGCCGCGTGGTCGCCCGCCTCCGTGAACCCGCTGAGTGATTTCTTGAAGTGCTCGAGTGCGCGGTCGTGTTCACCGAGAAAGAGCAGGGTGACTGCCATGTTGTTGTGCAGACGCGCGTGGTCCAGGGAATCGCCGGACCGCGCGCTGATGGCGAACGATTTCTGGAAGAGGATGAGCGCGGCCCGGTGGTCGCCCTGGTGCCACTTCAGGGTGCCGAGCGTGCGCAGCACTTCGGCCTCCGCCGCTGTGTCTCCCGTCGCGCGGGCGATCCGCAGAGCCCGGTCGCCGTTCTCGGCGGCTTCCCGGTATCGGGCAGTGTGTGCGTGGACGGCGCTGAGGTGGAGCAGAGTGCGGCACAGCGCGGCCTGTTCGTCGGCCTGGGTCCAGTGGTCGGCGGCGTGCTGGAGCACTGTCCGGGCGTCGTGCCAGTGACACTCCTCGTTGAGGAAACCGGCCATGGCGTAGGCGAGTCGGGCGGCGGCGCCGTGGTGGCCCCGACTGCGGGCGTGGAGCTCCGTGGCCAGCAGGTTCGCGCGCTCGGTGGCCAGCCAGGACCGAGCGGCCGGGGCGTCGGGCCAGTGGGGGAGGCGGGTGCAGTCGTGATCCTCCGGCGGAGCGGGCCTCGGGCGCCGAGGGTACGCGAGGCGGTCGGCGCGCTCGGCGGCGGCGACATGGAAGTCCACGAGGCGGCGGAGGACAGTGGCGCGGTCCTGGTCGGTGTCGTCGGTGAGGGACCTGTGGTGGCCGTACTCGCGCAGGAGATCGTGGAACTGGTACCTGTCCGGGCTCGGCTCGCGGAGCAGGTGGCAGGCCAGCAGCGACTCCAGCATGCGTTCGGCGGCGGCCGGGGACAGGCCGAGCGCGGCGGCGGCCGAGTCCGCGGTGAGGTCCGGGCCGGGAAGCAAGCTGAGGCGGCGGAACGCCGCGCGCTGCTCTTCCGTGAGTGTTTGGTAGGTGAGGTCGAAGGCGCGGCCCATCTCCCGCTCGGTGTCCCTGAGTTCGTTCAGCCGGCCCTCGGTGCGGGTCAGGCGGTCGGCGAGCGTGGCGAGTGTCCAGGTCGGATGCGCGCCGAATCGGTTCGCCACCAGCTCGATCGCCAGCGGAATATGTCCGCATATCCGGACGATTCGCGCCGTCTCCTGGATGTCCAGGGTGCGTTCCCCGCCTGCGAACGCGCGGAAGAGGGCGATAGCGTCGTCGGTCGGCAGCACGTCGAGCGGGATGTGCCGGGCGTGCGGCAGGCCGGTCAGGTGGCGTCGGCTCGTGATGATTGTCAGGGAGGGCGAGCCGCTCGGCAACAGCGGGCGGATCTGGTCGGCGCTCACCGCGTCGTCGAGGACGATCACGGCCCGGCGCTCGGCAAGCATGGTCTGCCACAGCGCGGTACGGGCCTCCAGCTCGACGGGAATGGTCTCCGCGGGCGTGCCGAGCAGCCGCAGCAGAGTGGCCAGGGCCGCGCCGGCGCTGAGCGGTTCGCCGATGGGGGAGTGGCCGCGGAGGTCCACGTACAACTGGGCGGCGGGGTACCGCTCGGCGAGCCGGTGCGCGCCGTGCACGGCGACGGCGGTCTTGCCGATTCCGGCCATGCCGCTGACGGTGCTGACGCACTCCAGGCTGATCACCGAGCCGTCCTCGGCCGCAGCGTCGACCGCTGTGCTCAGCGCCTGTAGTTCCGCGTGACGCCCGACCAGGGGCGGCTGATGCGGCAGGTTCCTCGGCCGGTGCGCACGTGGAGGCGGCGGGGCCGCGGACAGGCGGGGTGCGGCCGACTGGCCCCGGACGAGAGCGGCGGCCGGTACGCGATCGAGAATTCCGCGATGGATGCGGTTCAACTCGGCGCCGGGGCGGGAGCCGTACTGCGTCATCAGCAGCTGACGGGTCTCCTGGTGTACTCGTAACGCCTCGGTGTACCGGTCGCTGCCGTAGTACGCCAGTATCAGCTGACCCGCAAGCGTCTCGTCGCCCGGATGCCGGTCGACGAGGGCGGACAGCTCCGCGCTCACGTCCGCGAACCGGTCCAGCCGAAGGCAGGCGCCGAACCTGGAGACGGTGGCTCTGAGCCGCCGTTCCGCCAGCGCCCGGCGCATGGTCTCGGCCCACAGGCCGGGCAGCCCTGCCAACGCCTCGCCCCGCCACAGGAGTTCGGCGCGGTCGAGGAGGGCGGCCGCCTGCTCGTCGTCACCGCCCGACGCGGCGGCACCGGCCTGCGCCACGAGATCTTGGAAGCGGTGCCAGTCGACGGATTCGCGGGCGGTCTCCAAGGTGTACGTGTGCGCTCGGCTGACGATGCGAGATGCGCTCGCGGACGACGGGCCGGCGAGCCGTAAGCGCCTGCGCAGCCGCGAGACATAGCTGTGCGTGTTCTCGCGGGCGTGCGGCGGTGGTTCGCCGTCCCAGAGCCGGTCCATGAGCATGTCCAGCGCGACCGGTCGGCCCACGTCCAGCGCGAGCGCGGCCAGGAGGGTCCGCTCCTTGTCCGAGCCGAGCTCCGTCCGCCGACCGTCCACCCGGAGACCTACCGGGCCCAGTACCTGGAACTCCACCGGCGCCTCCCGCTGGTCCGGCCAGTTCGACGAACATGGCAAAGGGGAATGGACATGCCATGGACCGACGAGCATGACAGGGAGCGGAGAGTGTTTCCAGGTGCGGTTCCGTGCTGAATGGGACGGAATGCCGGTGGGCTGGCTGAATCCTTTCTCTGTGGCGTAGCCGACGCTCGTGATCCGCATCGGGCGGGGCACGGCGGGGGAGGACGCCGATGTGGCGGGCAACCGGTCGAAGGGAGACGGACGGCATGAGTGCGGCGCGGAACGACGGCCGCGGGAGCGAGAGCAGTAATGTCATCGGCGGCTCGGCGCGGTTCTACGGGCCCACGGTCCAGGCCCGCGACGTCCACGGCGGTATCCACGTCCAGATCGCCTCGCCACCACCGCCACCGACACCACGTCAACTTCTTCCCGTACCCGCGCACTTCACCAATCGGCACGACGAACTGGCCGCACTGGATGGGCTGCTAGCACAACAGGTGGATGCCGGGGCTCGGCAGCCGCTGATCGTGGTGAACGGCCCGGCCGGCATCGGCAAGACCACCCTGGTCTCCCGATGGCTGCGTCGGCATGAATCCGCCTTCCCCGACGGGCAGTTGTATGCCGACCTGCGCGGGCACGCGGCGGATGGACCAGTCGGCCCGGGTGAGATCATCGGCCGGTTCGTGCGGGCGCTCGGTGCCTGGGCAGTGCCCGTCGACCTGGAGGAGCAGGCCTCCCTGTGGCGGTCCGTCACCGCGGACCTGCGGATCGCGGTCGTGTTGGACAACGCCTTCACCGCGGCACAGATCCGACCGTTGTTACCGGGCGGATCCCGCAGCCTCGTCGTGGTGACCAGTCGGCACCGGCTGACGGGACTGCGTCTGGACGGAGCGGAGTTCCACCGGCTGCAGGCGCTCGGTCCCGCCGCCGGGCTGGAGCTGTTCATCCGCGGCGCCGGCGAGGGCCGGGTCATGGGCGACCTGGCCGCGGTCCGCCAGGTCGTGAACCTCTGCGCGGGCCTGCCCCTCGCGGTGTGCCTCGCCTCTGCCAGGCTCGCCGCCCGGCCGAGACAGCCCGTCGCCGCACTGGCGGAGGCACTCACGCCGGACACCGGCCGGCTGGCCGTACTGGAAGTCGAAGGGGAGGCAACCGTGAGCAAGGCCCTGGACGCGTCATACGCGGTGCTGGGCCCGGAGGCCGCCCGGATGTACCGGGCCCTCGGCCTGCTACCCCTGCCCGACTTCGACTCCCGGACGGCCGCCGCGGCCTGCGCGGCGTCCCTCGACTGGGCGGAGCATCGACTGGACGAACTCATCGAGGCCAATGTGCTGGAGGACATCGGCCCGGACGCGTTCCGTTTCCATGATCTTGTCCGGATCCACGCCCGGGACCGCGCGACCACGACGGACAGCGAAGCGGACCGTGAACGCACCCTGCGGCGGGTCGCCGACTGGTATCTCCAGACCGCGACCGCGGCGCAAAGCCGCATCACACCCATCCAGTTCACCCTGCCCCGGACCTACGCGGAGCCGTCCCCGTTGCCCGCCCCCTTCACCGACGACCGCGGCGCCCTCGGCTGGCTGCACGACCGGCGAACCCACCTCATGGCGGTTCTGCGCCTGTGCGTCGAGCGCGGCTGGCACGCCACGGCCTGGCAACTCGTGGACGCCATGTGGCCGTTGTTCCTCCGGCTGCGCCACTACGACCTGTGGATCGAGGCCCACCGCATCGGTCTGGAAGCCGCCCGTGGCCACGGGCACCGCGAGGCTGAACGGCAGATGCTCAACTCCGGGGCCATCGGTCTGAGCGCCGCCCGTCGGACCGACGAGGCCGCCGAATGGTACTCGGCATCCCTGTCCGCGGCACGCGAGGCCGGGGACGCGCGCGACGAGGGGCAGGCGCTGCTGGGCCTCGGCGCCTGCCACTACGAGGCGGGGCGCTTCGCCGAGGCCGTGGCGCACCTGAATCGCGCGGTGACGACCTGGGAGGGGTGCGGTTACCCACGAGGGGTGGCCCTCGCCCGGATCGTGCTGGGTGAGGTCGCTCTCGCCGAGCACGACCTCGAGCGGGCCGTCACCTGCTTCGCCCGGGCCAGGGAAGGGCTCCTGGCCGTGGCCGACCCGCATGACGCTGCCCGGGCCCTCGCCTTCCTCGGCCGGGCCAAGACCCGCGCTGGCGAGCAGGCCACGGGCACCGCGCAGATGGAGGAGGCGCTCGCGGTGTTCACCGCCTCCGGCGCGGTCCACTGGCAGGCCCGCACCCTGGAGATGCTCGGCGACGCCGCAGGCGAACGGGGTGAGGACGCCTCCGCCGAGGAGTTCCACGCACGCGCCCTCGCCCTGTACGAGACCACCAGCCCGGCGGACGCACGCCGACTCCGGCGAACGTAGGCACAGTCGTCCTCATGTGCCGTGCAACAGGCGGATGTCCTCGATGTCCACAAGTGCATGTCCCGCCACCAGCCAGGCGTGTAGACAGGACGCCAACAGAGGCTCGCCCGGGGGGACCCGGCGGGCCAGCCGCACGACGGTACGGTTCCTGCCCTCGGTGACCGCCCAGCCGCCCTCGGCCAGGGGAGCCGCAGCCAGGCGGCATCCCGGATGAGCGGCCGTGATGTCGTTCAGCCGGCGCACCGTGTCGGCGAACGGGCGTGGGTGCCGCTCGTGCAGTACGTCGGCACAGGCCGACCACCGGTCCTGGAGGCGCAGGCCGGCCTCCGCGGCGAAGTGCTCGTCGACAGCGGCCGTTGTTCCGTCGGTGCCCAGGGGGGCGCCAGGCTTCGTGGGACCGACCCGGGCCAGCACGTCGTAATCCCTCCCGGCTGCCCGTACACGGAGCAACAGGTCCGGCACGGCGTCCCGTCGCAGAGCCCACGGACACGGCAGCGACGCCCGCAGTCGGACGGAGACGAGGCTCATCACGCCGGTACCTCGCTGCGCCCCCTCGTCCACGTGTGCAGCGGCGGTGGCTCAGGCAGGGGGACCGTCTCCGGTTCATGGGCGGGCTGGCCCAGGTTGAGCAGGCGGTACATGAGCCGCCGCATGTTGCGGTTGAAGCGGCCCGGTTCCGAGGTGATCCGTGAGGCGATCGCCGCGTACTCCTCCCGCCTGTACTCGGCGGCGGTGTAGTTGAGTTGGGCGACGAGTGGGTGGGTTGGCGAGAGCGCCGGCGCGGTCACGGCGAGGGCGGCTGCGGGTGAGGCGGGGTTGATCTCCCGCTCCGGTGAACTGGCCAGCAGGATCGGCGCGTCGGTGAGCGTGCCGTACAGCGTCACGGAACCGTGGTCGCCGATGATCCAGTCCGCGGCGATCAGGACGGTGCGCCAGTCGGCCTCCGGGGGTACGAGCGCGATGCCCAGCGCGGCACAGCGCGCCAGCCAGGCCCGGATCTGCCAGGAACCATGCCCCGACCACACGTTGGGGTGTACGAGGAGGACAGACCGGAACCGCCCGGCGGGCAACTCGGTGACGAGCCGGGGCAGCAGTGCCTCGACCCGGCCGAAGGACGAGTGCGCACCCCAGGTCGAGACTACGACCACCAGTTGTTCGCTGTCCGCGAGGCCCAGGGCCCGGCGGTACCCAGCGCGCAGCGGCAGGCTGGCTGCGATCCGGTCGTGCGCGGGATCGCCGACCACGTGGGTGAGCGGGAGCACCTCCGGGCAGTGCCGTTCCAGGTCGGCCAGTTCGGCTCGATGAGGCACCGCGACGGCGGCGGGCAGGCGACCGCCGGGTACGAGGTCCTGCCTGCGCAGTCCGGCCACGCCCGGATGCGGTCCCGAGACCAGACGCTTGAGAAAGCCGGCCCCGTGGGGCAGCGTGATCAGCGGGGCAGAGATCCTCTCCACACCTCGTGGCCCGGCCGCGAGGGCCAGGTCGAACGTCATGTGCACCGCCTCGTCCCAGGGCAGCACCGCGCCGCCCAGTCCCTGGAGGAAGCGCGGGACCTCGTCGCCGAAGACGTGTGGCGGTGCGGTGAACACCACCTGCACCCTGAAGTCGGCCTCCAGCAGCGCCAGAACGTCCACCAGCCGCTTCCCGTAGGTGAGGGTGTGCACGACGACCAGCACCGTCTTGCGTTCCACAAGCGTGAGCCATTCCCGCTCCTCGACCGACGCGTTCGTACTCTTCCGCAACGCCGACATGATGTCCCCCGTTGTCCGTGCGGGCCGGTTTCGGCCCCCATCTGCCGGACCTCTCCCCCCTGCCGGTGGACGAAAGGCTTGCCGGGACCTTGCGGAAACCTTGCAACGGCCTTCCCGCTCCCGCCACGGTGGCCGGTTGGGGCTGGATGCGGTGCGAGGCGCAAGCCGCCCGTTCTCGCGATCGCCGCACTCCCAGGGACAGCGCTCGGACGCCTCGGTAGACCGTGGACCGGGTCGCCGACGGCGTGGGCCGCTGCGGGTGCCACGCTCCGGAAGCAGTACGACGCACCGCTGCCGCCCTGGCCCGGCCGAGTCGCTCGTGGCGAAGGGTGTCCTGCCTGCCGACCTGGTCATCCACAACGGCCGCATCGCCGAGGCCGCAACTCCAGCCGTGGACCGCGGTGTTCACGCATGGCGACCTGCAGATAGGACACGTATTCGCCGACGGCGACGAGGTCACGGGCATCATCGACTGGTCCGAGGCGGGCCCGGGTGATGCCCTGTTCGGCCTCGCCACCTTGACGCTCGGCCAGGACGTGCCAGCCGCTGGTGCCGACCAGGTCGACGACGGCGTCGGCGGTGATGCCCGAAAGGCGGCCCGGGCGGGGTATGCGGGTCGACCGACGCCGCAGGGGCCACTTCGCTCATGCGGCGTCGGTACCGTCAATCGGCAGGATCAGGCGCAGATGACGTTCACGTAGTAATTGCCGCCTGATTGCCAGGTGTCTTGCACCTGCGAGTAGACCCCGGAATCACACAGGCTTGCCGCCTGCCTCTCCGCGTCCGCCAGGGTCTTCCCCGTTCCGGTCGAAATCCCGCCGGATCCGACGGCGGCGCTGGCGATTCCGGCTGTCCCCATGACCACGGTCGCTGACAGGGCACCGGCAACCATGACCTTGGCGACCGACCGCTTGATTCGCTTCACGCTGATACTCCTTCGCAACGGGACGACGTAACGCGTCCGACTTGATACATATAGGCCCGTGATAATTCAGTCCTGCTTTGCAGAACTGATGGCGCAGAACCTCAGCCACTTCGAAAGGCGAATGGCTTCGGGGTGCGAGCCCCATGGGCAGCCGCGAGAGTCAACTCGTATGGTTCCAGGGAAAGTTGGGACCATCTGTGATCTTGTGGCGGCAGGGTGATCATACCCGTTCTTCCAAGTTACCGAGCGGTGTCCTACGAGTGAGGGATGTGAAAAAAGTCCTGCTGAGCATGCCGTTGCTCCCCGGTACGATCACGACGCCGCCAAAGACCAGGTCCCCGGCAAGCCAGGCGCCACCCACCTCGGCCGGCGTCGACGATGAAGGGATTCCACGGTCATCCCCTACTACGACGGAGCAGAGCAGCAGGCTCAGTTGTCAGTTCACAGCCGGGGAAGCGGTGGCGTCGGCCTTGATGTCGAAGCATGCCGCACTGGACCGCGAGCTTTACATCCCACGCGCATGGACCGACCACCCGACCGCTGCCGGGCCGCCGGCCTCGACCCGGACACCGCGTTCGCCACCAAGTCCGAATTGGCCGCCCGCATGATCACGCGATTCCTGGACTCCGGTGTCCACATCGCCCTGCCCAGCACCGCGCCAGGCCACCGCACCTGCTGATCCGCCGCAACCCCACCACGGCGAACTCGCCTGCTACCGCTGCTACTCACCCGGGCCGGTACCCCTGACCGTCCTGGTGCGGGTCGCGGGATCCAGGTGGAGGGCAGAGGAGACGTTCCTGGCCTTCGTCGGCATCGCCAGCTTGCTCATCTGCTACCGCCGATGCAGTACAGGCGCCCTGGAGGTGGTTGGCTAGGCTCCGGATCATGTGGAGACAGGCAGCGACAGCGGTCTTTCCCGGCGTGGGCTTCCGGGGACCGGCCCAGGCATCCGATCTCGTCGCGGCGGAGACGCGACTCAGGCGAACGCTGCCTGCAGAGCTTCGGCAATTGCTCGTCGAAAGCAACGGGGTGATCGGGCACACTCACGTGGACACCGTCTGGCCCATCGATCAGATCGTCGAGAGGAACCTGCTCTTCTGGTCCGACCAGACGTTCGCGCAGCTCTACATGACGTTCGACCCCTTCCTCTTCTTCGGGGACAACGGAGGCGGCGACCAGTTCGCTTTCGTGCAGAAGCCCGAGCGTCCCGACATCTTCGTGTGGGAGCACGAGAGCGACAGTCGTCGATGGGTCGCCAACAACTTGCAGGACTACCTTGGTCGTTCGCTCCAAGCCGGTGGCGACGACTGGTATCAGCTGTAACGCGGCCGGATGGGCGCAGGTTCAAGTCCTGTGGTTCCGACGGTGCGATGGGTCTTCGCAGGCAGCAGCCTGTGAGGGCCCTTTTCCACTGAGGGTGAGGCGCGGTCCAGCCACTTCGGCAGTGGCCAGGCCTGCCGGCCGACCCGCGCCAGCACCGCGGGCACGACCGTCAGGACCGTGATGACGGCCGTGCTGACGACCCGGGCGCGTTGTGCCGGAACCCGGAGACGACCCCAGCGGGGGGTGGGGGTGGCCTCGTGGACGTACCCCGCACGCGCACTGCCGATGACCGGGGCGGTCTGGTCGACGCCAGGCCGCTCGGGGCATCGGGCCCGGCGACCGGCGACCGAAGGCCTGCGGCCGGCGACCGCCAGCCAGCTGGCCGAGCCCCTGTGCCCGAGCTACGGCCCGAGAGGGGACTCGCTTTCGTTGCGCGCTCAGTACCATCTGCCTGGACTCCTCCAGTTCAGGCGGGCACGGCAGTGCGCGGACGGCTTGGGTGGGTGGGCCGTCCGCGCGGGGTTTGGTGATGGTGTGGCGTCAGCTCGTTGCCCTGACCGCTTCCCGGATCAGGTCGGCGACCTCCTTGGGGCGGGAGACCGCGACGGCGTGCGAGGCGCCCTCGAGTTCGAGCGTCGTCGAGCCCGCCCGCTTCGCGCCGAAGCGCTCCACCTCGGGGTTGATCGCCTCGTCGGCCGCGGCCACGAGTGCCCAGGACGGCTTCGTCTGCCATGCGGCTGTCGACGCGGGCTCCGCGAAGGCCGAGGCGGCCAGCGGTCGCTGGGACACGGCCAGCACCTCGGTGACGGGGGCGGGCACGTCGGCGGCGAAGATGGTCGGGAACTTGTCGGCCTGGATGGTGAACTCGACCGCAGGGTCGGCGCCGGCCACCGGGTACGTCCACTCCTTGAGGTTGCTCACCAAGGAGGAGAGCGGGAACCGTCCCTGCAGCTCACCCAGGCTCTCGCCCTCTTCGGGGATGTAGGCCGCGATGTAGACCAGCCCGACGACGTTCTCCGCCGCACCGGCGACGGTGACGACCGCGCCGCCGTAGGAGTGGCCGATCAGTACGACCGGGCCGTTCACCTGGGCGGCCACCGAGGCGATGTAGGCGGCGTCGTGGGCGAGGCCGCGCAGCGGGTTGGGCGGGGCGAGCACGGGGATGCCCTGCTTCTGCAGCTCCGCGACGACGCCGGACCAGCTGCCCGCGTCGGCGAAGGCACCGTGCACCAGCACGGCGGTGGGAGTGTTGGTCATGCCGATCTCTCCTAGTCGGTGGCTCAGTTCGTGGCTCAGTTCGTGGCTCAGCCGGTGGCTCAGTCGGTGTCTCAGTGGCCGTGCAGGGCGGTGCGCAGGGTGCTCACGGCCTGGGTGATCGCGGCCTCGGCGGCATGTGTGCCGCGCAGCGCGTTGAGCATCACGAAGTCGTGGATGATGCCCTGGTAGCGGACGGCGGTGACGGCGACGCCGGCCTCGCGCAGCCTGGCCGCGTAGGCCTCGCCCTCGTCGCGCAGGACGTCCGCCTCGCCCGTGATGATCAGCGCCGGGGGCAGTCCCGCGAGCTGCTCGGTGGAGGCACGTAGCGGGGAGGCGGTGATCTGGGCGCGTTCGGCCTCGTCTGTCGTGTACTGGTCCCAGAACCACTGCATGCCGTCACGGCGCAGGAAGTACCCCGTGGCGAACTGGTGGTAGGACGGCGTGTCGAAGTTCGCGTCGGTCACCGGGTAGAACAGCACCTGCGCCACCAGCGGGACGTCGCCGCGCTCCTTGGCCATGAGCGTCAGCGCGGCGGTCATGTTGCCGCCCACCGAGTCACCGGCGACCGCGACACGGCCGGCGTCCAGCCCCTTGCCGGCGCCCTGCTCGACGACCCACTTCGCCACGGCGTAGTTCTGCTCGATGGCGACGGGGTAGCGGACCTCGGGGGAGAGATCGTACTCGGGGAACACCACGGCCGCGTTCGCGCCGACGGCCAGTTCGCGCACCAGGCGGTCGTGGGTGTGGGCGTTGCCGAACACCCAGCCGGCGCCGTGGATGTAGACGATGACGGGGAGGGTGCCCTCGGCGCCCGCCGGCCTGACGATGCGGGCCCGGACGCTGCCCGTCGGACCGCCCGGGACGGTGATCCACTCCTCGTCGACCGGCGGCTTCTCGATCTCGCCGGACTGCACCTCGTCGACCGCCTTGCGGCCCTCTGCGGGCGGCAGATCGAAGAGGTACGGCGGGTTGGCGGTGGCTTCCACGAAGGCCTGGGCGGCGGGTTCGAGGACCGGCTTCACCGGTTCCGGGGTCTCGGACATGCAGTTCTCCTGAGGTGTCGTATGGAATGCGCGGGCGCTTCGAACGGCACGCTAGAGCCGTAGCGAGCCGGTGAGTTGCCCGCAAGTGCACGACCACTGATCCCTCAGTGCACCGTGTCGCGCCACTCGCTGGGCGACATGCCGTACGTGGCCCGGAACACGCGGCTGAAGTGCGGGGCGCTGGGGAAACCCCAGCGGCCGGCGACCGCGGCGATGGTCGGCCGACCGTGGGCGGAGCGCGTCAGCTCGCGCCGGCACTCCTCCAGACGGCGCCGCTGGATCCACCGGCCGACCGTGGTGCCCTCGTCCTGGAAGAGCTTGTGCAGATAGCGCACCGAGATGTGATGGGCCGTCGCGATCATCTCGGGGGAGAGGTCCGGGTCGGCGAGATGCCCGTCCATGAAGCGCTGGATCGGCGCGAGCATCGGCGAACCCGTGTCCCGCGCGTCCGTCCCGTCCGTGTCCCGCGCGTCCGTCCCGTCCGTGCCTCGTGCGTTCGTCCCGTCCGCGCCCGACCGCTCCGCCACCAGGGCGGTCAGCAGGTTCACGGCGTGCCGGGTGAGCATCTCGCCGACCGCGGGCGGGGAGGTCACGACCGTGTCGGCGAGCTCGGACAGGAAGGGGGACAGCAGCCCGCCCAGCCGGGAGGACCGGCCGACCGGCGCCCCCAGCACCCGCCGTACGACATGCTCCTCCAGCCCCAGGGCCTTGTGCTCCAGGAGGAAGACCTTGAGACGGGCGCGGGCGGGGAGGTCCAGCGACGGTGGCCGGTCGGCGTCGTAGAAGCAGATGTCCCCGGGAGTGAGGGAGACGTCCTCGGCCGGCTCCACCGCGGGGGTGTGGCCGCACACGCCCACGAAGAGGTACTCGCCGTCGGCCCGGGCGGACAGCCGGTAGGCCTGCAGGGCGCGACGCCTGCCGGGCAACCGCGCCGGCGCCGTTTCCGTGACGACGACATCCAGGCACATGCGCACCCTCCGAACTCGATCGAACAGAATCGCTCATCTCTTCGGGAGGGTAAGTGGGGGAGTGTGAAAGAAAAGTGACGGTGGAGTGAGGCCGGGGCTCCGGTCCGCGGCTAGTGAGGCTGTGTGGCGTCAGGTCGCCGCGCGAACGCCCGCACCAGGTCATGGGCGGTGTAGTGGCCCGGGGCGGTCTCGGTGATCAGGTGAAGGTCGGCCAGTTCGTCGAGGAGCGGACGGACCGTGCGGACGGGCAGGTGTGCGAGCGCCGAAGCGTCTTCGGCCGTGAGCGCCGGGCCGGAGTGCCGAGGCAGCAGGCGGAGCAGCCGCGCGGCCTCGGCGGACAGGCGCGCGTACGAGCGGGCGAGCGCGGCGCGTACGCCGGGCAGGGCGTCCAACGTGCCCTGCGCGCACCGCAGTTCGGCGGCGAGCGCAGTGAGCGCGGGGAGCAGGTAATCCGGGTGCGCCGCGGCACGGTCGGCCACTTCTACGACGGCCTGGGGCAGCCTGCCGCAGTGCGCGACGAACTCGTCCAGGACGGCTGCCCGCTGTTCTCCGACGCGGTGTGCCAGCAGGGCGAGCGTGTCCGTGGCGGACGGCGGGTCGAGTCGCAGCGGCCGTACGCCGGCCGTCACCAGCCCGGACAGGCCGCGCCGACTGGTGATCAGCGTCAGGCAGCCGGGCGCGGCGGGCAGCAGCGGCCGTACCTGCTCGGTGTCGAGGGCGTCGTCGAGCAGCACGAGCAGCCGCCGCCCCGACAGTGTGCTCCGGTACAGACCGGCCAGGGCGTCGGTGCCGTTCGGCAGGCGGTGTTCGGGCAGACCCAGTGCGGTGAGCATGCCGCGCAGCGCGGCGGCGGAGGTCAGCGGCTCGCGATGAGGGTCGAACCCCCTTAGGTCTACGTGCAGTTGACCGTCCGGGAAGCGGCCTGCGATCTCGTGGGCCCAGTGGACGGCAAGGGCGGTCTTCCCGACGCCGGGCATGCCGGTGAGCAGTACGGCGGTGTCCGTGGCGGTCCGCAAGGAGGCGAGTTCGGCTTCCCGCCCGACGAACAGCGGTAGATCCGGCGGGAGTTGGGACGGCGGTACGGTGCGCTTTCCGTGGCCGGCCCCGGAGTCCGCCGGGCGCAGGTCCTGCCGGAGCACCCGCGTATGGGCCAGCGACAGCTCGTCGCCGGGTACGACGCCCAACTCCCGTGCCAGCAGCAGTCGTACGGACTCTAAGGCGGCCAGGGCCTCGGCCTGGCGGCCCGCCGCGGCGAGCGCCATCACGAGTCTGGCGTGCAGGGACTCGTTGAGGGCGTCGAGGCCGACGGCTCGGCGCAGAAAAGGGAGGGTGTCCTCGCTGTGGCCGCACAGTAGGGCCGCGTCGGCGGCCATCACGGAAGTCCGGACGATCTCGCGCTCGACCTCGGCGAACACGGCACGGCCCCGCACGGCCGAGGGGATCCCCGCCGCCACGGTGCCCCGCCACTCGGCCAGCGCGCCGAGGAAGTGCCGCAGCGCCACCTCGGGCCGTCCGGTGGCGACCGCCCGCTGGGCCCGCCGTGAGCGGTCACGGAACCTCAGCAGGTCGACCTCGTTCTCCCCGGCGGCCAGCAGGTACCCGTCGGCGTCGCGCCGCACGCGACGGCCGGGTGCCCGGGGCGGCAGGCCGGGTTCGAGGAGCCGACGCAGGGAGCCGACATAGCGGCGCACCACGTTGAGCGCGCTGGCCGGCGGCCGGTCGGGCCACAGCACGTCCACGATCTCGCCCGTCGGTACGGGTCGGCCCGCCCGTGCCAGGAGCAGGGCGAGCAGGGCGCGCTGCTGGGGGAAACCGAGGTCCAGCTCGGCCTGTCCGCGGATCACGCGCAGCGGTCCCAGTACCTCGAACCGCGTCAACTCCACTTCCTCCACGCCCAGTTGTCCCATCAGGCGAGGTCGCGGCCGTCGGCCCGGCCGGACAGTCGCCGCTGGAGCCTCTCGGCGTCCGGGTGGTCGAGCGCGGTGAGGAGAGCGAGTGCCTCACGCCAGGCCGAGTCCGCCTCGTCCGGGGCGCCCGTCGCGAGGTGGGTGTCGCCGATGTGGACCAGGGTGCAGGCCTCCATGTACGGCACGCCCAACTCCCGGTACAGGACAAGGGCGTTGTGGTAGCCGAGCAGGGCGTGGGGATGGCGGCGCAGGCCGTGGTGGGCGTAGGCGATGCTGTCCCAGGTGGACGCCTGGCCGTAGCGGTCGCCCAGCTCCTGGAGCATGGCGAGAGCCTCGAAGCAGTGACTCAGGGCCTGTTGGTACTGGCCGAGCAACGCGTGGTACCAGCCGACCGAGTTGAGGACGCTGGCCTGCGCGGCCGGCCCCCCGACGGCGCGGAACAGCTCCAGCGCTCGCTGGTTGTGCCGCAGAGCGCCCGGCAGATCGCCCCGCTGGTCGCACTCCCAGCCGAGGCTGCGGTGGACCTCGGCCTGTCCCGCGCTCTCGCCCGTCCCGGTGAAGAGTTCCAGCGCCCTCGCCAGGCGGGGTCGGCACCGGTCGTGCAGGCCGAGCCGGCCCTCGGCCCGCGCCAGCCCGAGCAGGCCACGCGCCTCCCAGCCGGGCTCGGACAGCCTCGACGCCGCGTCCAGCGCCTTGCGTTGGGCGGCCAGCCCGTCGTGCCAGTGCCCCCGCCGGTCGAAGAACGGCTCCAGCGACCAGGCCAGCACACAGACGAGACGGTCCCGACCTGAACGGGCTGCCGCGTCGAGCACGGCGAGCAGCACCGCATACTCCCCGGTCAGCCAGTCCAGCGCGTCCCGGTCGTCACCGAGCGCCTCCACGGCGACCTTGGCCGGGACCGGCCCGGGGGACGGGGGCTCGGCGTGCGGGGCGAGGACGCGATGTGCGGCGTGGGCGGTGTGCAGGTAGTAGGCGTACAGCCGCTCCAGGGCCGCGGCCGGTTCCCCGCGACCGCCCGCCTCCACCGCCTCCACCGCCTCCGCCACTTCCACCGCCGCACCCGCCGCACGCTCGGCGTCCTCGGCGCCCACCAGTTCGGCGGCGTGCGCCCGCAGCAGGTCGTGCAGGGTGTACCGCCCGGGCGCGTGCTCGTGCGCGAGGTGTACGGCGGCGAGCTCGGCCAGCAGACGGTGCGCCGCCCGCGCCGGGAGTCCCGTCAGGGCCGCCGCCGCGGGGACGGAGACGTCCGGGCCCGGGTGCAGGCCGAGCAGGCGGAAGAGGCGGGCCGCACCCGGTGAGACCGCGGCCAGCGACCAGGAGAACACCGCGCCGACGTTCGCGGCCGGGTCGGTCCGGCTGAACGCGTCCAGACTGCCGTGCGCCGCCCGCAACTCGGCCGCGATGGCCCGCAGCGGGAAGTGCGGGTGCGCGGCGGCCCGGGCGGCTACACACGCGAGGGCGAGCGGCAGGCCGGCGCACAGCTCGGTGATCTCGTCCACCGCCCGGGACTCGCCGAGCAGCCGGCCCGCGCCCAGCCGACGGGCCAGGAACGCCCTGGCCTGTTCGGTGTCGAGCGGGCGCAGGGTGAGGGTGTGCGCTCCGTGCGCGGCGACCAGGCCGGGCAGCCGGCGTCGGCTGGTGACGACGGTCAGACACCCGAGCGTCCCCGGCAGCAGCGGCCGTACCTGATCGCTGTCGCGCGCGTTGTCCAGCAGGACCAGCACCCGCCGTCCCGCCAACACACTGCGGTACAGGGCGCTTTGGGCCTCCAGTCCGTGCGGCACCCGCTCGGGCGGCACGCCCAGGGCGTCCAGGAGGAGGCGCACCGCCTCGCCCGCGCCCATCACCGCGCCGGACGGGTCGAAGCCCCGGAGGTTGACGTAGAGCTGTCCGTCGGGAAACCGGTCGGCGATCCGGTGCGCCCAGTGCACGGCCAGGGTCGTCTTGCCGATGCCGGCCATGCCGTCGATGGCCGCGATGACCACGCCCGCGGAGGGCTCCGCCGAACGGCCGAGCACGTCGTCCAGTTCGGTCTGCCGACCGGTGAACGTCGGCAGGTCGTGGGGTAGTTGGGCGGGCACGGGGGACACGCGCGCGGGCTCCTGCTCTGCCGCGCGCCCGGCGTCGCGGAGTTCGGCCCCCGGGTCGATGCCCAGCTCGTCGGCGAGCCGGGCGGCGGCGGTCCGGTAGGTCGCGAGGGCTTCGGAGCGGCGCCCGGCAGCCGTGAGGACGAGGATCAGCCGGGCGAGCAGGGGTTCGTCCAGCGAGTTCTCCGCGGCGGCCTCCCGGAGCCGGGCCAGCACCGACTCCGGCACTCCGGCGTCGAGCGCCGCGTCGGCGGCCTCCCGTACCGCCGCCGCCCGTTCCCGTTCGGCCGCGCCTAAGCCGGCCCGCTCGCGCATCTCGGCCGGCACGTCGGCGGCGACCGGTCCCCGCCACAGATCCAGCGCCTCGGAGAGCAGTTCGACAGCCCGTGCGGGCGCGACCCGGCCGGCCGCCTCGCGCAGCCGACGGAACCGCGACAGGTCCAGTGAGTCGGCGTCGCCCGTCCACCGATATCCGCCCGCGTCCCGCGCCAGCCACCGCCCGGCGGCCCGAGCGGGGAGCCCGGGTTCCAAAAGGCGCCGCAACGAACCCATATGACGGCGTATCACGTTCTCGGCGCTGGGCGGCGGACTCGCACCCCACAGCACACTCACGATCTCGCTCACGGCGACCGGCTGGCCGGCCCGCACCAACAGCAGCGCCAGCAGGGCCCGTTCACGAGGTCCGCCGAGTACCGCGTCCGCCCCGGCCCGCCGTACCCGAAGCGGCCCCAGCACCGAGCACTCCACCGACTCGACCGACTCCACAGGCTCCGCCGGCACCTGACCCCCTTGATGTCCACCCCGGACCTGACTTTACGTGAACATGGGGGTTACCTGGTGTAACAGCCCGGTCGGCGGACGGTCCGGGCGGACTTCAGGGCCGGTAGCGGGCGGTGACCGCCGAGAGGTAGCTGCGGAGCATCACCTTCGCCTCCTCCAGCAGCGCCGCGTCCCCCTGCGCCGCCTGCCGGAAGGCCTCCTGGGAGAGCGTGTCGGCGGCGAGGACGGCGGCGTGGCAGACGCGGCCGAGCTCCTCGTCGTCGCGGGCCATGCCCAGGGCGAGGAGGATGCGGCGGACACCGTCGGCCATACGGCGCTTGTGCTCGCGGTCCGCGGCCCGGGTCCGCTCGGTCAGACCGCTGCCGAACCACAGGGCGCGAAAGCCGTGCTCGGTCCGGTAGATCGCGGCGTACGCGTCGACCAGCAGGCCCACCGGGTCCTCCCACCGCTCGGCCGCCGCGGCCTCGACGAAGCCGTCCATCGCAGCCTCCAGCTTGGTGAAGTACCCGGCCGCCAGGGCGTCGATGATCGCGTCCCGGTCGGGCAGATACTGGTACAGCGAGCCGACCGAGACCCGCGCCGCCGCGGCCACCCGGGTCGTGGTCAGCGCCTCGACCCCGTCCCTGATCAGAAGGTGCTCGGCCGTCTCCAGCACCCGCGCCAACCGCGCCTTGCTGCGCGCCTGTTTCGGGGTACGGCGCAGGGCAGCGGCCCCGCCGAACTCCGAGGTCGGCTCTCCCACGGAAAACCTCCGAACCTGAACGTGACTTTGATTCACGTTTAGGTTACGGTCGCCGCCATGACGGACTCAAGCCCGGCACTGGAGCCGCAGCGGGCCGCGGTGGCGGAAGCCTGTCGCAGGCTGGGCGCGGAGGGGCTGCTCATCGGCACGGCGGGCAACGTCAGCGTGCGTGTCGAGGACCGGGTGGCGATCACCGCGACCGGCGCGGTCCTCGCCGAACTCACCCCGGACCAGGTGACGGTGGTCGACCTGGACGGCAAGGTCGTGGCCGGTGCCCTGGAGCCGACCTCGGAACTGGACCTGCACCTCGGCGTCTACCGCCGCTACGGCACCGGCGCGGTCGTCCACACACACGCCCCCATGGCCACCGCGCTCTCCCTCGTCCTCGACGAACTGCCCTGTATCCACTACCAGTTGCTCACCCTCGGGGGCACCGTCCGGGTCGCCCCGTACGCCACCTTCGGCACCCCGGAGCTGGCCGGGTCGGTCCTCGCCGCGCTGGAGGGCCGCAGCGCCGCCCTGATGGCCAACCACGGTGCGGTCACCCACGCGACGACCCTCGACAAGGCCGTAGAGCACGCTCTGCTCCTGGAGTGGGCGTGCGGTGTCTACCAGCACGCGGCCGCCCTGGGGAAGCCCCGGGTCCTCGACGAACAGCAGCAGATCGCGGTCATCGAGGCCGCGATCGCCCGTGACTACGGCACCACCCACCCCGTACCACCCGCGCAGGAGGGACAGCGATGAAGGTCGTCACGATGGGCGTGCATGTGCTGGACGTGCTGGTCCGGCCGGTGGAGGAGATACCCGAGGGGCAGGGCGCGACCCTCGTCGACGACATCCGTATGACCGCCGCCGGTACGGCCGCCGGCACCGCGCTCACCCTCGCCAAGCTCGGTGCCGAGGTCCGCACCGCCGGGGCCGTCGGCACCGACCCGACCGGCGACATGCTCGTCCAGCTGCTGAACAAGGCGGGAATCGACACGGAGTTGCTGGTCCGCCGTATCGACACCTCCACCTCCTCGGCGCCAACGTCACCCACGGCCTCGACGACGTGCCCTGGGACGCGCTCGCCGAGGCCACCCATCTGCACCTGGGCGGGCCGGAGTTGATCGGCGCGGAGGTCGCGGCGCGCATCCTGTCGTACGCGAGG
>Ga0182007_10000214_pt1 | contig 38835 bp, 38 predicted proteins | sample Sormic07211113_1_FD_123023 | JGI IMG/M metagenome (GOLD analysis project Ga0182007, IMG submission 123023) | Rhizosphere microbial communities from Sorghum bicolor, Mead, Nebraska, USA - 072115-113_1 MetaG | ecosystem: Host-associated > Plants > Roots > Rhizosphere | place: USA: Nebraska...
CGTAAAGGTGCCCGAGCCCAAGTTCAGCAGCCAGACCAAGGACAAGCTGGTGTCGAGCGAAGTGCGCGCGCCGGTGGAGGACATCGTCGGCCGCCTGCTGGCCGACTACCTGCAGGAGCGCCCCAACGACGCCAAGATCATCTGCGGCAAGATCGTCGAGGCGGCCCGCGCGCGCGAAGCCGCCCGCAAGGCGCGCGAGATGACGCGCCGCAAGGGCGTGCTCGACGGCATGGGCCTGCCGGGCAAGCTGGCCGACTGCCAGGAAAAAGATCCGGCGCTGTGCGAGGTCTACCTGGTGGAGGGCGACTCCGCCGGCGGTTCCGCCAAGCAGGGCCGCGACCGGAAGTTCCAGGCCATCCTGCCGCTGCGCGGCAAGATCCTGAACGTGGAAAAGGCGCGCTACGAGAAGCTGCTCACCAGCAACGAAATTCTCACCATGATCACGGCGCTGGGCACCGGCATCGGCCGCGCCGGTGCCACCAGCGCGGGCGGCGGGGCGGACGACTTCAACGTCGCCAAGCTGCGCTACCACCGCATCATCATCATGACCGACGCCGACGTCGACGGCGCCCACATCCGCACGCTGCTGCTCACCTTCTTCTACCGGCAGATGCCGGAGCTGGTGGAGCGTGGCCACATCTACATCGCGCAGCCGCCGCTGTACAAGGTGAAAGTCGGCAAGGAAGAGCAATACCTGAAGGACGGCCCCGCGCTGGACGCCTTCCTGCTCAAGGTGGCATTGAAGGACGCGAGCCTGCAGACCGGCGGCGCGAACTCCACCACGCTCGCCGGCGATACCCTGGCCGAGCTGGCGCGCAAGCACCAGGTGGCCGAGGCCGTCATTGCGCGCCTGCGCAACTTCATGGACGCCGAGGCGCTGCGCGCGATTGCCGACGGCGTGGCGCTCGACCTCGACACCACGCCCGCCGCCGAGGCTTCGGCCGTCGCGCTGCAGGCCAAGCTGCGCGAGCTCAACACGACCGGTGTGCCGGCCGAGGTGAGCAGCGAATTCGACGCCCGCACCGACAAGCCGCTGCTGCGCATCAGCCGCCGCCACCACGGCAACATCAAGAGCAGCGTGCTCACGCAGGACTTCGTCCACGGCGCCGACTACGCAGCGCTCGCCGAAGCCGCCAACACCTTCCGCGGCCTGCTGAGTCCCGAAGGCGCGCTGGTCAAGCGCGGCGAAGGCGAACGCGCCAAGGAAGAAAAAGTCGACGACTTCCGCCAGGCCATGAAGTGGCTGATCAGCGAAGCCGAGCGCGCCACCTCGCGCCAGCGCTACAAAGGCCTGGGCGAGATGAACCCCGAGCAGCTGTGGGAAACCACCATGGACCCGACCGTGCGGCGCCTGCTGAGGGTGCAGATCGACGACGCGATCGAAGCCGACCGCGTGTTCACCATGCTCATGGGCGATGAGGTGGAGCCGCGCCGGGAGTTCATCGAGCAGAACGCGCTGCGGGCGGCGAATATCGACGTGTGATGATGGTCGTCACCCACATCCGCGGTCCCGTGCCGCACCGCTGAAGAGCCTGAAAACGCCCGGTCACCCGGGCGTTTCTCATTGCAGGCGCAAGGTTGTGGCGAGCCCGCCGTTCGAGCACGGGCCGTCGGAGTATTCGGCTTCGCCCGACGGGCCGATGCACTTGGTCACCTTGACGGTGGGCGTTGCCACGCGGGGAGGCTCGACAGGGGCACCCTCCAGCGGAACGAGAGACGCGACGGGGAGGGCGGCCGGCCTCACAGGCCGCGCAGCTTCCTCGCGATCGCTCGTCACGGGCGGCTGGACGAACGCAGCCGGGATGCTCGCCTGAACCGGCGCGCGTGCCGCGCTTTCCCGTACCAGCCCCTGGAGGGTCGCATAGAACAGGAACATCGCCACGAGTGCCACCCCGAGGCACGGTGCCCAATACTGCGGCGGCCCCCAAGGCCCAAAGGACCGGCCAGGCCGTCCTCTCAGCGCCGCAGCCATGGCCAGCCCCCGGCCTGCAATGCGCCCGCCAACCGGGCGATCCCTCCGGTGCCGCTCGCCGCGCGCCCGATCAGCGCACCGCCGGCCGCACCGACGGCGATGCGCGCCAGCAACGAGCGGCTGCGGCCCGCCGCCAGCAGCAGCAAAACGCCGGCGCCCAGCACAGCGAGATGCTCACCGGGATAGTCGGCGCGCGCGGCATCCACTTTCCTGAAGTCGTCGATGGTCGATTGGAATGTCATGGCCGAAGCTCCTTGTTTGCGTTCAGCCGTTCTTAACCCGCGCCGCCATGTGCGGCTGTAGGCGCGCGCCATGCCCGCCGGCGGAATCCGTCCCGAAAACGCCGCAGACCGAGGCACATCAGGGTTTCCCTCAGGCTTGTCAGTAAAAGCACCGGCAATGCACGTCACAAGGCCGTCATCAGCTATGAAAACAATAGCATTCACCTCCAATCCGAAGATCGTTCCTCGTAAACGCTATATCTAGCCCGACTCTTGCTAAGCAAAATCCCCGACGGATTTCACGTCACGCAAGATCGAGGACCACACAGCAATGAACCCTACGCGTCTCCGCCGGCCCCTGGCCGCGCTGGTATTGGGCGGTACAGCAGCATTCCTCGGGGCCGTGACTTCAGCCCACGCGTTCTCGAACCCGCCCATCCAGGTGGCGCAGGGCATCGAATACATGTGCGGCGGCACCGCCAAGGACGAAGCCGCGTTCATGGAAATGGTGTCGCCGCGCTGGGCCGCGACCATCGATTTCGGCGTCAGCGACGGCAAGGGGGCAGGGGTGCCCGGCTTTCCCGCCAAGGCCCTCATTGAAGTACGCCAGAAATACACCGGCCAGGTTGTGATGGACGTGCAGTCGCAAGGCCCCTACATGCTGGCGCGCCTCAATCCGGGCGCCTATGACGTGAACGTGACGCTCGGCGGCCTCACGCTGACGCAGTCGCTGGTGGTGATTGCCGGCATGCCGGCGCGTGCGTCGTTCGTGTGGCCCTCGAATTTCGACATGGCCTCGGTCGCGCCTTCGTTGCCGCAGGCGCTGGCGCAGACGTCCACCGCCCGCTGAGCTTTTTTCCGGTCAGCCTTTCCTAAGCCGCGAACCGCACAGTGACGTCGTGGCTTCTCGCCACGACGACAAGGAAAGGATTCCGACCATGAGCACCCGTTTTCCATCATCGCGCGCGATGCGGCCGCTGGCGGCGGCTCTGTTCTGCGCCGCCGTTGTGCTCGGCGCGCTTTCGCCCGCCCAGGCGGCGGTGAACCCGCCGATCTACATGGCGCACGGTGTCGAATACATGAGCGGCGGCATAGGCAGCGACGAGGCCCAGCTGATGGAGACGGTGTCGCCGCGCTGGCCCGCCACCTTCGAATTCGCGGTCAAGGACAGCAAGGGCGCCGACTTCGCGGCCAACGTGCACGTGACGGTGCGCGACAGCAGCGGCACCGCACTGCTCGACAACGTGGTGTCGGGCGGCCCGTTCATGGTGGCGCGCCTCGATCCGGGCACCTATGAGGTCGAGGCCCGCATCGGCAGCCAGGTGCTGAAGCAGCAGCTGCACGTACTGCAGGGCGCGCCGGCCAAGGCGAGCTTCATCTGGTCGGCAGGCACCGACATGGCTTCGGCCGGCACGCGCACGGTGCAGTAACGCGGCGAAAGTGGGCGCCGGCACCGCGGCGGACCGGTAGCGTTCTTGTGGGTCCGGCAGAGCCTTGAAGCCTGCTATCCGGGCGCATTGCGCTATAGAAAAAATAGCTATCGCCGCACTTCCCGGCGCCTTGAATGCGCGGCATGCGCCTTGCAGATGAGGTGTCCCGGGCAGTGCCCGATTTCATTGCCCCGATGCCGATCCGTCCCCTGAGCGCCCTGACCGCGCTGTTGCACGTCTATATCGCGCTGCGCCTGCTGCCCGCGCTGGCCGTGCTCACGCCCGCGTGGCCGCTGGCGCTGTTCGCGCTCGCGGTGTCGGCGGTCACGATTCCGCTGCCTTTCGTGTCGCGCCGCATCGGGCGCGACGCCGCCACGGGCGATGTGCTCAAGTGGATCGGCCTGATCGGCATGGGCTGGTTCTCGTCGATGTTCGTGCTCACGCTGCTGCGCGACGCTGGCCTGCTGCTCGCCTGGCTCGCAAGCGCGTTGGGCGGTGTGCCGGTGCAGTGGAATGTGCTGCAGCCATGGAGCGCGCTGGCCGTGCTGGCGATGGCCACGGCCACGTCGGCGATCGGTTTCCTCAATGCGCGCCGCACGGCCGGCGTGAAGCGGGTGGACGTGCCCATCCGCGGCCTGCCGCAGGCACTCGAAGGCTTCACGATCGCGCAGCTCAGCGACATCCACGTGGGTCCGACGATCCGGAACGCGTACATCCAGCGCATCGTCGATGCGGTGAATCGCCTGGGCGCGGACGCCATCGCGATCACCGGCGACCTGGTCGACGGCACCGTGCCGGAACTGCGCGAGCACATCGCGCCGCTGGCCGGTCTGCGTGCGCGCCACGGCACCTTCGTGGTCACGGGCAACCACGAGTACTACGCGGGCGCGCATGCCTGGATCGACGAGCTGCGCCGGCTCGGCCTGAAGGTGCTGCTCAACGAGCACGTGGTGCTGCAGACGCGCAACGTGCGCGGCGCGCAGACCGATGAAGAGCTCTTCGAAAGCGCGCTCGTACTCGCCGGCGTGACCGACTTCACTGCCGGGCACTTCGACGCGGCGCACGCCAGCGATCCGCACCTGGCGCTGCACGATGCGCCGCCGCTGGTGCACACGCGCGTGCTGCTTGCGCACCAGCCGCGCAGCGCGCCGCTGGCTGCGGCGGCCGGCTACCAGCTGCAGCTGTCTGGCCACACGCACGGCGGCCAGTTCTTTCCCTGGAACCTGTTCGTGCCGATGCAGCAGCCTTTCACGGCCGGCCTGCACCGGCTGCAGGACATGTGGGTGTACGTGAGCCGGGGCACCGGCTACTGGGGCCCGCCGAAGCGCTTTGGCGCGCCTTCCGAAATCACGCTGCTGACGCTGGTGCCGGCGAAGTCCTGAAGAGCCTGCTCAGGATTCGAGTTCGGCCAGCCGGCGTGCGTTGGAGGTCGCCGCCGCGTGGATCGGCTCCAGGCCCTCGCGTGCGATGCGCGCCGCGATTGCCGGCAGCTGGCTCGCGGCATCGACCGTGCCTGCGGCCGATTGCACGAACGCATCGCCATGCGCGGCCGCCTGGGCCGGCGTGACGCTGCCCGCCAGCAAGAAGAAGGCCGTCGTGCCCTGGACCCATTGCTGCAGCACCCGGCTGGCGAGCGAGAAATGGCTGCTGTGCCACTGCTTCGCCATCGCGACGCCAGCCTCGCTTGCAGCCGCCAGCTTTTCCTGCCCCATGAGCTGGAATTCCGCGAGGTCGGCCGCACTGGGCGTGAGCCCGGCCTTGGCGATGCGCTCGGTGCGCATGCGGATCACGGAGCCGGACGACAGCAGCATCTCATGGGTCTTGAAGGCCAGGTCGAACCACTGCATGAGCGGATTGGCCAGGCGGGCGGCGGAGGTGAGGGAGGGCATGAGGGCAGTGCGCTGGAGGAGGTCGGACCACTATAGGCTTCGCCGGCCCGAAAATGCTGCAGTGCAACAAATCCGGCACTGCATTTTTATTGATCGGGTCCTACTTCCCGATGTGGAAATTACGTGCCGAGCGAATGCTGAACAGGGTTGAGATTGATGATGTCTTCCTGTTTCATGTCACTCATTACGGGCCGCATCATGAGATTTCGCGTCGCCACACCCCTCCGGGCCGCCCTGTTCACGGCCCTTTCGGCTCTTCCGGGCACGGCGGCCCATGCATTCGAAGACAGCGCAACGGGCATGTACGTCGAGGGAGGCCGCGCCCCGCACGGGCAAATGGGCAGCGCCGATTCGGCCACGGTGGGCATGACCTTCCCATGGTCACCGCGCCAGCCGGTGCGCGAAGGCGCACTCTCGGGCTACTGGGATGTGTACCTGAGCAACTGGCATGCGCCGGCCCTCGGCAACGGCCCGCGCAACTACACGCAGATCGGCGCCATCTACACCTGGCGCTACCGCTTCGACCATGGCGACTCGCCCTGGTTTGCCGAAGGTGGCGTCGGCGGCAGCGTGATGGATCACGTCTACAGGACGCCCGACCGCAGCTTCAGCACCGCCTTCCAGTTCACTGAGGTGCTGGGCATCGGACGCAGCTTCGGCGAGCACGGCGCGCATGAACTGTCGCTGCGCGTGCAGCACTTCTCGAATGGCGGCATCAAGAAGCCGAACCCGGGCGAGACCTTCGTCCGGCTGCGCTACGCCTATCGCTTCTAGCGCCCCGCCATCCCCAGCCGCTTCGCTCTCGCCTCCGTCACCAGATAGCCCAGCGCGGCCACCATCAGCGGCAGCAGGTAGTACAGGCCGCGATAGGCCAGCAGCGCGCCGAGCAGCTGGGCTTCCGGCACCTCGTGCGACAGCAGCGCCACGAACACCGCCTCGAGCACGCCGAGCCCCGCCGGCACGTGCGTGACGACGCCGGCCACCGCCGCCACCAGCAGCACCGCGAGCACCTGCGGATAGCCGACCTGACCCTGCAGCAGGAACCAGATCACGCCGCCGATCAGCGACCAGTTGGTGCATGACATGGCGAGCTGCAGCAGCGCCATCGCCAGCCCCGGCGTCCTGAACGCATGGCCGCGCACGCGCCAGACGCGCCCCTTCGCCGCTGCGCACAGCACCAGGTAGGCCAGGGCCACCATCAGCAGCACCGCGCCGAGCATGCGCAGGTCCTCGTGGTCGAATTTCCAGCCGGGCGGCAGCCTCATCGGCCAGAAAAGGAATGCTGCACCGGCCACCACGAGGTAGCCGAGCCAGTTGGTCAGCATGCTGAAGCCGAGCACGCGAGTGATGGTCTCGTTCGCGAGGCCCAGGCGCGAATAGAGCCGGTAGCGGAAGGCCACGCCGCCCACCAGCGACCCGAGGTTGAGGTTGAAGGCGTAGCTGATGAAAGTCACGCCCATCACCGTGCCCGTGCCGAGCCGGTGCCGCGTCAGGTGCCGGCCCAGCAGGTCGTAGGTGCTGTAGAGCGCGAAGCTGCAGGCCGCCAGCGCGCCGGCCGCAAGCAGCACGGCGGCAGGCAGCAAGCGGATCGCGTCGAACACCTCGTCCCAGTGGATGGTGCGCGCCTGCCGCACGAGCAGCCACGCGATCAGCGCGAAGAAGCCCCACGTCGCCGCGCGGCGAATCCAGGGCCACCAGCCGTGGTGGGAGAGGGCCATGGTGGTCATCGATTCGATGCGGCGCTCCCGCTCAGGCGGCCTCCGTCCGGGTGGCGCCGCCGGCCGGGTCGCTGCGGCCGCTGCCGCGCCGGCTCGCGAGGTCGGTGGCCTCGGCCGGCGTCAGGCGCGGCGCGTGTCGCGGCAGGCGGCCCAGCAGGGCCGGGTACCAGCGCAGGATGTGGAAGACGAAGAAGCTGCGCACCAGCCGCCAGCCGCTCCATTCGCTGGCGAGATCGGCCGCCTCCACCTGTTTGCAGCTGTGCTGCATCAGCCGGTCCATGCGCTCCCACAGCACCTGGTTGAAGGCCGCGTCGCGCACGATCACGTTGGCCTCGAGGTTCAGCGACAGGCTCAGCGGGTCGAGGTTGCTCGACCCCACGGTGCTCCACCTGTCGTCCATGAGCGCGACCTTGCCATGCAGCGGACGGTCGCAGTATTCGTAGATGCGCACGCCGGCATGCAGCAGGTGGTGGTAGAGCATGCTCGCGGCAGTCTTGACGATCGGCATGTCGGGCTCGCCCTGCAGGACGAGCCGCACGTCCACGCCGCGCCGCGCCGCGCGCCGCAATTCCTTGATGAGCAGGTAGCCCGGAAAGAAATACGCATTGGCGATCACGATGCGCTTGCGCGCCGCGCGGATGGCCGCACGGTACTGCCGCTCGATGTCGTTGGTGTGGCGCCGGTTGTCGCGCGTGACGAACATCGCATCGGCCTCGCCGGCGCGGACCTGGTTCACGGGCGGCGCCAGCTTCAGCCGGCGGCGGAACCAGCTCGCGCCCTTGCCGCCGAGCGCGATGGCGCGCAGCACGAACTGGTGGATCTCCCCCACGATCGGGCCCGCGAGTTCCACCGCATAGTCCTGCTTGGCCTTGGGTCCGAAGTCGAGCAGGTGGTCCGCCGAATAGTTGATGCCGCCGACGAAGGCGCGCTCGCCGTCGACCACCACGATCTTGCGGTGCATGCGGCGGAACACGTTCAGCCGCTGGCCCATGAAGCGCTGACCCGGATCGAACACCCGCACCTTCACGCCGGCCGATGTCAGGCCCTCGATGAACTCGCGCGAGAGATCCGGCGAACCGAAGCCGTCGATCATCAGGTCGATCTTCACGCCACGCTGCGCCGCCTCGCGCATGGCGGCGTGCAGCTGCAGGCCGACCTTGTCCTCGAACAGGATGAAGGTCTCGGCGATCACCTCGCGCCGTGCCTTGCGGATGGCGTCGAACACGCGCGGGAAGAACTGCTCGCCGTTCTCCAGCAACTCGATGCGGTTGCCGCCGGTCCAGTGGTTGTTGTTGTTCCTGCTGCTCATGGCTCGCGCGCGCACTGCGCTCACAGGTCGATGTCCGCCACCAGCGGGGCGTGGTCCGACAGGTGCGACCACGGCCGGCGCGGCAGCACCACGGGCGCGTGCACGCCGGCATTGCGCACGTAGATGCGGTCCAGCGGCAGCACGGGGAAGCGGGCGGGAAAGGTCCTGGCCGCGCGGCCGTTGGCATGCACGAACACTTCGCGCAGAGCGGCGCCTTTTTCCAGGATCTCGTGCGCGCGGCCGCGCCAGTCGTTGAAGTCGCCCGCCACGATCAGCGGCGCGTCGGCCGGCACCTCGTCGCGCACGATGTGGCAGAGCAGCTCGAGCTGCTGCTGCCGGTGCGCCTCGGCCAGCCCGAGGTGGGCGCAGACCGCGTGCACGTCGACGACGCGGCCCGGCAGCCGCAGCACGCAATGCAGCAGCCCGCGCTTCTCGGGACCGCTCACGGACACGTCGTGGTTGCGGAAATGCACGATCGGGAATTTCGAGAGCAGCGCATTGCCGTGGTGGCCTTTCGGATACACCGCATTGCGCCCGTAGGCGAACTGCGGCCACATGGTGTCGGCCAGGAATTCGTAGTGCGGCGCTTCGGGCCAGTTGCTTACCCTGCGCGAATGGCGCGAATGGGTGCCGAGCACTTCCTGCAGGAACACCACGTCGGCGCCCACGGTGCGCACGGCGTCGCGCAGCTCCGGCAGGATGAACCTGCGGTTGAGCGCGGTGAAGCCCTTGTGGGTGTTCACCGTCATGACCTTGAGCGAGGTCGGCGAGGCCTGCGCGGACGCCGCGGCGTCTGGAATGGGAGAGGAGGACATCGTTGTGCAAGTTGTACGTTGCCGCGCCCCTCCTGACTGTAGGAACTCGCCACCTCCTTCCGCCCCCTTTCACGCGTGGGCGGCCGGCTCCTACAGGCAGGCCTGCCCCACCCCCACACGGTGGGAATTTCGCTGCTTCTACGGTGATTTTCGAGGGCTCGGAAAGCAGCCCGCGTTTCATCCTCGACACCGACACAAAGCCACAAGGAGCACATCCATGAAGCAAATCACTTTTCACGCCACGGTTCTCGCCGCGTTGCTGGGCATGGCCGGCATCGCGTCGGCACAGGCCACGTCCATTCCCGCCCAGCCCGACCCGTCGGTGGGCGGCGAAGCCAGCACCATGACGCCTGCCGGCGTCGCAAATCCGCCGCAGCGCCCCGACGCCTCGATGCCCATATCGCGCGAGGCGGTGAAGGCCGAGGCCCGTGTGCAAAACCGCAACAATGCCAACAGCGTGGTGCCCAAGGGCGAGGCGTCCACCACCGTCAACCACCAGCCCAACGCCATGCCGCAGCCGACCGGCGAGATGTCCCGCGCGGAGGTCAGCCAGACGGGGCGCAAGGTCAAGCCGCAGTTCGGCCAGAAGGGCGAACGCCCTGACGTGGTGACCAATCCGACGGACAAGACGGGCACGCCGCAGTAAAACCCGCCCGTCGATGAAAAAAGCCCGCAGCGCTTTCGCGTTGCGGGCTTTCATTCGATGGCGCCGTCACCGGCGCAGCGGGTGTGGATCAGCCCTTGGCAGGTGCCGGCGCACCGCGCTGGCCTTCATGGCCGCGATGGCCGTCGTGGTCGCCCCGGTGGCCGCCGAAGTGCACGGTCTCGGCGTCGAAGGTCTTCTGCTGCTCGGGCGTCAGCGCAGCGTAGAAAGTCTTCGTGGCTTCGGCGCGCTTGGCGAACATCGCGCTGCGTTCGGCACGGCGAGCCTCCATGCGCTCCAGGCGCTGCGGCGTGGTCAGCTTGGCGAACTCGGCACGGTCCATGTGCGGACGCGGACCGCCGGGCGGCTGCGTCGCGGCGGTGAAGGTGCTCCATGCGCCTTCCTGGGCCGCGGTGAGCTTGAGCTTGTCCTTCAGGGCGGCAAGACGCTTGGTGCGGCGCTCCTGCATGCGCTCCATGCGCTGGGCGGGGTCCATGCGCTTGTGCTGCGCCTTGGGCACCGCGGCGTTGTCGGCCTGGGCCACCGCGGCGGCGGGTGCGGCTGGGGTGGAGGCGGCCGGCGCTTGAGCGAACGCGCCCGAAGAGGCGAGGGCGGCCGAACCCAGCAGGCTGGCCCAGACGATGCGTTGGCGAAGAGAAATCATGAGAAGTGCTTCCTTTCGAAGAAGCCCGCCACCGATGGGCAGCAGGTGAGACGAAGTGTGGAAGCGCTCTGTATCGCCTCCGTTAGGCCGGCGTGAGCTTGCGTAAAGAATGATGTACAGCGAGCGCGAAAGCGGCCTGTGGCGTGACTTTTTACTTGGGCCGGGGCCGCTTCAGCCCGCGGTCTGGCACCTGCAGCCTGCCGGCGCGCAGGTCGCCGACCGCCCGGGCGACGGCGCGCGCCACGTTGCGCACTTCTTCCTGCACGTCGGCATCGGCATCGAGCGCGTCGTGGCTGGTGGCGTAGGGTTCGTAGTAGCCGACGTAGCGATCGAGCAGCGCCTGCGTGCCGGCGTCGACCAGCCCCATCCAGTCGAGCCAGTCGACGAGGCTTCGGCGCACGCTTTCCACGCCTGCCACGTCGCCGTGCACCACCACGCCGTAGACGCGGCCGTCGAGGTGCTTGGGATAGCCCCAGCCTTCGAGTTCGAGCGCCTTGGCTTCCTCGGGATTCTTGCCATGCGTGCTGGTGGGGTCCGGGTTGCCGCCGTCGGCGCACACGAGGCGGTCGATCATGAGCTTCAGCGGACTCGCCGCCTGGTACCAGTGCGTGGGCGTGAGCAGGATCACGCCATGCGCGGACACCCAGCGTTCGTAGATCTCGTTCATCCAGTCGCCGGTCTGGCGCAGCGAATGGTTGGGATAGCAGCTGCAGGGCCAGTGGCACAGCGGCATGGCGGTGGAGACGCAGCCCTTGCAGGGGTGGATCTGCCGGCCGTACTCGGAAGCGAGCAGGCTCAGGTCGAGCAGGTCGGTCTCGATGCCGCTGCCGTCGAGCACCTCGCGCGCCAGTTCGGCCAGCCGCCATGTCTTGGAGACTTCGCCGGGGCAGGTGCCGTCGTTGCGCGGCGACCCGTTCACCAGCAGCACGCGCGAAGGCGTCTGCGGCAGGCCCCAGGCCAGCTGCGCCGCGTCGATGCGGGCCTTGGCTTCGAGCCAGTCGACGGACAGTTCGTAGTCCGGGTCCGCATAGCCGGGCCCCGCCCTGCGGGTGACGGGCGCCTTGCGGCCTTGCTCATAAGCTTCCCAGGCGATGAGTTCGATGCGCCGCAGCGACTCGGCCTCGGCCTGGAAGGCCGGGTCCTGGAAGGGCTGCATGAAGCGTTCGTGGAACTGGGCGCGTTGCAGCGTGGCCGGCGCCTGTCCTTTTCGGATCGTGGTGGGCATGAGCGCAATCTAGGGGGCCCATGCGGTGGCCGGAACCCTGCCCGATGCCGACTTTCGGTAGGCGGGCGACTACAGGTTCAGCCCAGCTTGCCGTTCTGGAAGTCGTGCACCGCCTGCTGGACCTGCTCCTGCGTGTTCATCACGAAAGGGCCGTACTGCGCGATGGGCTCGTGCAGCGGCTTGCCGGCAATGAGCAGCGCACGCGCGGGGCTGTGGTTGGTCGCGCCGGCACGCAGCACCACGCCGTCGCTGCCCGCGTCGTTGGCCAGGATCGCCATGCGCCGCGTCGGGACTTCGCTGCCCGCGATCCACAGCGATTCGCGGAACACGTAGACCAGCGCGTTGTGGTCGTACGGCAGCGGTTGCGCGAACTCCGCGCCCGGCGGCAGCGTGACGTCGAGGTACAGCGGCTCGGTGTGCTCGCGCCGCACCGCACCCTCGATGCCGTGGCTGGCGCCCGCGATCACGCGCACGTGCGCGCCGCCGGTGGTGGTGAATTCCGGGATCTCCTCGCTCTGGATGTCGCGATACCAGGGCTCGCGCATCTTGTCCCTGGCCGGCAGGTTGAGCCACAGCTGAAAGCCTTCCATCAGGCCTTCTTCCTGCTCGGGCAGTTCGCTGTGCACGAGGCCGCGGCCGGCGGTCATCCACTGCACGCCGCCGTTCTCCAGCAGGCCTTCGTGGCCGGCGCTGTCGCGGTGGCGCATGCGGCCGGCGATCATGTACGTGACGGTCTCGAATCCGCGGTGCGGATGGTTGGGAAAGCCGCCGATGTAGTCGCCCGGGTTGTCGCTGCCGAAGGCATCGAGCATCAGATAAGGGTCGAGCCGCTTCTGCAGCGGCTGCTGAAGCACGCGGGTGAGCTTGACGCCGTCGCCGTCGCTGGTGGAAACACCGGCCACGATGTGGTCGATGCCGCGCGGCGTGGCGACGGGATCGGTGGGATGGTTGGCGTGGTGGTTGGCGTTCGTCATCCGTCCATGGTGGCACTAACGCGCCCACCGCGCCACCCGCGGCCTGTCAGCGGGCGGCTTGACATGTCACGGCCACTGCTGGCGCTGCCAGTAGCAGTATTTCCACTGCGTTTCGAAGCCGGCGCGGCGATACAGCGACAGCGCCGCATGGTTTTGCGCATCGACCTGCAGGAACACCCGCTCGAAGCCACGTGCCGACGCGGCCTGCGCCAGCCCGGCCAGCACGCGTGCCGCCAGGCCCCGCCCCCGCTGCGCCCGCTCGGTGCGCATGCCGTGCACGCTGGCCCAGCCGTGCCCGAACGCCATCGCCCCCGCCGCCACCGTGCGGCCGCCTTCGCGCACGCTCGCATAGAGCGAGCCTTTGGCCCGCGACAGCATCCGCACGCGATGGGCCCCGTCCACCGGATCGAAGCCCTCGCCGAGGAACAGCGCCGACCAGGCGGCGTCGGGCGCATGATCGACGTCGGCCAGCGCGCCGCCTGCGACCACCTGCCGCATGCGCTGCGCCGAGCCGACCTGCACGCAGGTCGGGCTGTCGTCGATGTAGTGGCGCCGCTCCAGCTCGGCGCGCAGGCCCTCGAAGCACGGTGCTTCGGCCAGCCGCAGCGCGGGCGTGACCTGGCGGCTGTCGTAGCGGTCCTCGATGCGGTCGAGCGTGCCGTGGTCGACCTCGCTGCGGTGCAGCGGCACGGCCGACCTGGCGCGTTTCACGGTACCGCCGGCAAAGGGCAGCAGCCAGCCGTCGAGCTCCTCGGTCAGGTCGGGCGACACCGCCGCGATGGTGGCGCGCTCGATGGCTTCGATATCCGGGATGCCCAGGGGTGTGGTGTTCATTGTTTCGTGGCCTCCGGCGCCGTGAACTTCGCCGCGGCCACGCCCTTGAGCAGCGCTTCGCGCTGGTTCCGGCTGATCCCGCGGATACCCTCGGCAATCCACTTGATGCGGTCGGCGTCGACGTGGCCATCCTGCCGCCATTGTTCGAGCACGGCCTGCGGCTTGTGCAGCATGGCGGCGAGCCACACTGCCTGTGCCGGCTCGAGCGTGCGCGCGCTGCGCTTGAAGTAGCGGCGCGCCGCGGCCTCGGCGCCGCAGGCGTTGCCGCCCCACGGCGCGTTGTCCAGGTACAGCTGCAGGATGCGGGCCTTGCCCAGCGTCTGCTCCATCTCGACCGCGTAGAGCAGCTCGCGCAGCTTGCGCTCGGCGGTGCGGTCGCTGCCCGTCACCAGCAGCTTGGCCAGCTGCTGCGTGATCGTGCTGCCGCCGCGCCGGATCTGGCCGGGCTTCTGGTTGTTGTCGATCGACGCGAGGATCTCGGTCAGGTCGTAGCCGTTGTGGGTGAAGAAGCGCTGGTCTTCGGCGGCGATGACGGCACGCGCCAGCCAGCTGTCGTTGGCAAGCCTGGCCGACGGTCCGCAGCTGGTGCGCGCGTTGAGCATGGCCTCGGTGCCCAGCCCTTCGACGGTGAACTGGCTGATGACGGGCTGCACGGCGAAGGTGGCCTCGGGCAGTACGAGCTGGCCTCGCAGCGCGAGCGTGCCGCCGATGCGCGCGCGCTGCAGCTCGGGCAGCTGGGGCACCAGCACCGCGTACCAGCGCTCGATGGGCGCATCCTGCACGCTGGCGTTGAGCTGCAGGTTCTTCAGCGTGACCTTGCCGTCCCAATGGCCCTGCAGCCGGGTGGTGTCGGTGCTCTGGGGCGTGGCTTCGAAGGTGCCATTCAGCGTGTTGCCGTCGCGCTTCACGGTGGCGAGCAGGCGCTCGATCCTGATCGGCTGGGTGCCGAGCGCCGGCACGTCGGCGCTGCAAGGCGCGCATTGCATCTCCAGCAGCTCGCCGGCCGGCTTCCAGGCGAAGCGCACGGTGCCGAAGCGGGTGTCCAGCGAACGCCCGTCGAGATGCGGCGCGAACCACGGCGAGGTGGCCACGCGCACGGCCGTCGGAACGCCGATCTCGAAACTCAGCGGCCCCGCCTTCACCGTGGTGCTCCATTCGCCGGCGGCCGGCGCGAGCGCCAGCTTGGCTATCAGGAAGATAGCCACGCAGGCCGTAATGACCAGGGCCAGCAGGCCGAAAAGCACGAATCGCAGGGTCTTCTTCACAGGCACGTTCTCAGATCGGTCTCGCCACGGTGACAGCTTGCCACGGCCCATGGGATTGGCCGCTGGCCGCTGCCCAGTACCAGCTTGAAGTGTCTGTGAAAGCGGTGCCCCGGGCATCGACGATGCGCTCGCAAACGCGGATTTTTTGCGCTCCGTGCCGTTGCGCAACAAAACAGCGCCACAACCGTTCCTGCGCATCGCGTTCCAGGCGCACCTGTTCGATGCGATAGCCCAGCGCGCGGTAGCAGTCCGCTGCCGGATGCAGCATGCGCGTGGGCTGCGTCACCTCGCGCATCACCAGCGTCTGCGTGCCGTCGGTCATGCGGCCGATGGCGCCGGGGAAGCGGTCGGCGAAACGCTGTTCCACGTCGCTCAGGGCCAGCGGGCGCAACGGAGCGCCGTCCCATTCACTCGGCCATTCACGCGGCACGGCGGCGGCGACCGGTTCGGCCGGCGTACGCACCGCCGCGGCGGCCGACCACAGCACGCACAGCAGCATTGCCAGCGCGAAGGCGGCCTTGTGGCCGATGCGATTGATGAAATGGTTCGCAAACCAGCGCTCAAAGAACGGTGTCGACATGGCGGCCTCCCTGGGTGGTGATCAGGCCCGGGATGGGCAGTTCGGCCGGTTCGGGCACGGGTCGTGCCGGCACCATGAGGCGGGCGATGGCGCCGCACACCACGGCCAGCACCAGCAGGCCCAGCGTGTTGTGCGCCCAGGGTGCGAGCGGATGGCCCGCGCCTTCCAAGGCGATCAGCACGCTGTTGCGCACGATGTTCCCGGCCAACACGAGGAGGCTGACCATCGGCAGCCGGCGCAGGAAGGCCCGGTCGCTGCGCGACGCCCACAGCGCGACCGCGCAGGCCGTGAAGTAGCCGAGCCACACCATCTGCACGCCGGAGCAGGGCGCATCGACGACCACGAGCCGGCCGTCGACCACCAGGCTCGCTCCTTCACGCGCCACCTCGAAAGCGGGCGCAAGCAGCCAGCGGCTGGCCTCGGCCGTCACCACGCGCAGCGGATAGCCGGCATAGAACTGCAGCGACGACAGCAGCGGCAGCGCGAGCACCGACAGGCCAGCCACCGGCAGCGCAGCCACGCGGCGCGGCAGGAAAGCGAGCAGCCCGCACGCCAGCGACAGCACGGCCACCAGCCCCGCCGCGAGCGGCGGCAGCGCGGGCATGAAGCCGAGCCCGGTGCGCAGCAGCGTCGCGAGCACGGTGCCCGCGCCCGCCAGCGCGAGCCAGCCCAGGCGCGGCGAGGCGCGCAGTTCGCGCCGGAGGCTCCAGGCCAGGGCGGCGAGCGCGACCAGCGCCAGCAGCCCCATGGGATCGTCGGAGCCGTCGCGCATGCGCTGTGCCATCCAGGCCCAGGTCGGCATCAGCGCGACGAGTTGCAGCCCGAGCCAGCCTGCGGCCGGCGTGCGGTCGATGTGGATGCCCCAGTCCACGATGCGCGGGTGGCGGTGGGCGAGCGTTGCCAGAGACATTTTTTCTTTCTCGATGGATCAGGCGGTAAGGCGGCGGGCGTCGTTGCGGCGCGCGCGGCGGCGCAGCATGGCCAGCATTGACAGCACGACGGCGATGGCGCCCAGCGATTCGGGCTCGGGCGTGCTCGGCACCTCGGCGCCCAGTGCAAGGTCGCTCACGCCTTGCGGCAGCGGCAGCGGCTGGTTCACGTCCACGCTGTTCTGCGGCGCCGCATTGCGCACCACCTTGTCGACGGCGATGAAGCTCGTGTACTGCGTGAGCAGGCTGTACTTCAGGCCGAGTTCGGTAATGCGTTCCTTGAAGGCCACGCCGCCTTCCAGCGTTTCCTGGTCGCTCAGGCTCTGGATGCGGTGGCGGGCCCACAGCGTGCGCAGTGCGGCCGTGTCATGGCGGGTGCGCTCGTCGATGCGCACTTCCTGGCGGTAGGGCCCATTGGCGCTGCGGCCTTCGATGATCACGCGGCCCTTGGCTTCGCCGCGCCACTTGCCGAACACGATCACCGGGCGCTCGCCGAGCACGTCGGGCAGCGCCTGCGGCTCCACGTCGTACACGTCGAGCCCGCCGAAGGTGGCCTTCACGCTGGTGAGCACCGGCGCCTCGACCATGCGGCGAAAGCGCGCGGCCTGCTCGGGCGCCTGCACCGGGTCGGTGATGATGAAGGGCTCGCCCATGCCGGCGCGCGCAATGCCTTCCATCAGGCTGCGGTTGACCGACGAGCCGATGCCGAAGGCGAACACATTGGCCTTCGAGAGGTTGTTGCGCACCAGCTCGAAGGCTTCGCGCTCGACCGTCACGTAGCCGTCGGTCACCACCACCACGGTGCGCGACACGCTGTCTTCCTTCGGTTCGGCGTACACGCGCTTGAGCGCCGGAATGAGTTCAGTGCTGCCGCTGCCGCTGTAGTTCTGGATGGTGGCCAGCGCCTGCTCGATGTTGGCGCGCGTGGCCGGCACCGACTTCGGCGAGAGCATCCTGTTGCTGCCCGAGAACAGCAGCACGTTGAAGGTGTCGCTCGGCCGCAGGCCGCCGATCAGGCGTTCGAGCACCGTCTTCGCGGTGTCGAGCGGAAAGCCGTGCATCGAGCCCGAGATGTCGACCACGAAGATGTAGTCGCGCGGCGAAATCGCGCTGGCGGCCACGGCCTTGGGAGGCTCGACCATGGCGAGGAAGAAGTTCTCGGCGCTTCCATCCGAGTTTTGTCCCTGGCCCTTGTAGAGCATCAGGCCCGATTCGATTTTTTCACCCGCCAGGCGGTAGTCGAGCACGAAGTCGCGGTTGTCGGCGGGGCGGCCGTCGGCGGTGAGCACGATGTCGGCGTGCTGGTCTTCGTCGCTCTTCTTCACGTCGATGGCGTGCGTGGCCGAGCGGATTTCCTTCAGGCCCATCGGCGTGTCGATGCTGGCCTTGAGCTTGAAGCTGGTGTTGGGCGCCACGCCCGCGGCCAGCGTCGGTTGCGCGACCCATTTCGCTTGCGCGTTCTCCGACTGCGGGCTGTTGTAGCGCGGCCCGACCACGGTCGGGAACACGAACTGGTAGTTGCCCGACTGCGGCACCAGCAGCTCGGTGTAGCGCAGCTCCACCTTCACATCGTCGCCCGGCAGGATGTTGGCGACGTTCATCTGGAACACGTTGGGCAGGTGCTGCTCGAGCAGCGCGGCGGTCTTGCCTTCCTTCTTCGCCGTGTCGTACTCGATCTGTGCCTGCTGCTTCTCGCGGATCTGCGCGGTGATGAGCCGGTCGGCCAGGCGCACGTTGAGGCCGCTCACGGCGGCCTTGGTCGAGCCGGGAAACACGTATTTCGCCTCGATGGCGCGCTGGCCCTCGTTGCGGTAGGTCTGCGTGACCGTCACGTCGGCGATCACGCCCGAGATCTTCACCGAGACCTCGGTGCCCTTCAGAGGCAGGCGGTCGACCGAGGGGTCGTCGCTCTTCACGAAGAAATAGGGGCTCTCGGTCTTCAGGCGCGCTCCGGCGGGCGCTTCCTGCGCATGCGCCGGGCGCACGCCCGTGGCGATGAAGCCCGCAGCCGCCAGGCTCACGGTGGCGAGCCAGAGCCAGCGGCCGGGACGTGGGGTGGTGTGGGCATCCATGGCGGGGTTCCTTGTCCGTGCGAACTTGCACAGCCGCAACTGTCGGCACCGCACGAGAAGGCAGTTGGAAGGCGCGTTGAAGTCGAACGGCGCCACCGGCCGCTGTGTGAAGTCTGTGTGAAGCGAGGCGGCGCGCACGCTTCACACGGCCTTCGGGTCGCGCGGCGAGCATCGCGGCTTCGCTACAGACGAGGAGAGAAGAAAATGCTTCAGTTGTTCAAGGCCGTGCTGAATTCCATGCTGGCCAAGGTCGCCGGCCTGTTGTTCCTGCTGCTGCTCCTGTGCATTCCGCTGGGGGAGATCCAATCGCTCAACCGCGCCCGCGGCGAGAGCCAGCGCGAAGCGGCCGACGAGCTCGCCGCCACCTATGCCGGGCGCCAGACGATGGTCGGCCCGCTGCTGCTGGTGCCGTACGTGGAGCGCTGGATGGAGCCGCTGCGCAACGCGCAAGGCAAGGTGATCGGCCAGGAGCCGCGCAGCAAGGAAATGGCCCACGTGGTGTTCCCGGACAAGCTGCACATCGAGGGCTCGATGGCGCCGCAGGAACGCTACCGCGGCATCTTCAGGATTCCGTTCTACACACTCAGCGCCACGCTCACCGGTGGCTTCGCGGCCTTCGACCCGAAAGCCGTGGCGCACAGCGAGGCCGATTCGAAGATCGAATTCAAGGCGCCCTTCATCGCCTTCAACGTGAGCGACCTGCGCGGCCTCGACGGTTCGCCAGCGATGACGATGGGCGGCGAGGCGCTGCGTTTCAGGCAGCGCGTGCCGGGCCTGGCCGATAGCGCCTGGTTTGCCGACGGCATCCACGCACCGGTCACGGGCGCGGCGCTCACCGCATGGCAGGCCGGTACGCCGGTTTCTTTCGACATGAAGCTCGGCCTGGTCGGGCAGGACACACTCGCCATCGCGCCCATCGCCGAGGAAACGACTGCGCACCTGAGTTCGCCCTGGGCGCACCCCAGCTTCGGCGGGCGTTTTCTCGCAGCCGAGCGCAGCGTGACGCCACAGGGCTTCGACGCGCACTGGCGCGTGTCTTCGCTCGTGACTTCGGCGCGCGAACAGGTGCGCGCGGGTCTCTCGGCCCGCGGCGGTCCCGCCGACGACAACGCCGCCGCCGCAGTTGTTGCCACCGCCGCGCACCGCAACACAGGTCCGCTGCAGACCTTCGACGTGTCGCTCGCGCAGCCGATCAACGTCTATTCGATGAGCACGCGCGCCGGCAAGTACGGCGTACTGTTCATCGGGCTGGTGCTGATGGCCGCCTTCATGTTCGAGCTGTTCCGCAAGCTGCGCCTGCACCCGATTCAGTACGGGCTGGTCGGCCTGTCGATCGCGCTGTTCTTCCTGCTGCTGCTCGCGCTCTCCGAGAAATTCGAATTCTGGATGGCCTACGCGGGCGCCGCCGCGGCGAGCGTCGCCCTGCTGGCCGTGTACTTCAGCGCAGTGCTCGGAGGCTGGCGGCGCGGCCTGTCGTTCGGCGCCTTCGTTGCGCTGCTCTATGGCGCGCTCTACGGCCTGCTGGCTTCCGAAAGCAACGCGCTGCTGCTGGGTGCGCTGCTGATCTTCGGCATGCTGGCGGTGCTGATGCTGGTCACGCGCAAGGTCGACTGGTATGCGCTCTCTCGCCGCGTGGAACCGGCTTCGGTCGCGGCACCCGAAGCGCAGGCGCCATGAAGCTGCTGAGGGCGCGCGGCCGGAAACCGTTTCAAGACGTGTCGAAACATTCGGATGCCGCGATCATGCCGGGCCATGTCATCCTTGCGGAACTCGACGCCGAATATCCGGTCTCTTTCTCGCGCAAAATCGTGCAACAGGTGATTCGAGGCGAATGGGGCTGCCAGGGCCTGCGCGTCACCGACGATTTCACGATGGGCGCGGCCTGCAACCGCGGTCTCTGCGATGCCACCGTCCGCGCCCTTGGCGCCAGGGTGGACCTGTTGCCGATCGCCTTCGACCAAGACAAGTATTTCGATGCCATGCATTGCGCGCAGCAGGCGGCGCAGTGCGGCGCGCTCGACCTCTCGATGCTGGAACGCAGCAGCGCGCGGCGGCTCCAACCTTTCGCCAGCCAGTAGCCAATTCCTATGTTCAAACGCTCAAGCCCCCAACCTTCCGACGACGACAGCGCGGCGCCGGTCGATCCCCGCCACCGCTGGAAACGCATTGCCGGCTGGGGCGCCATCGGGGTGGGCTCCGGCGCGCTCGTGGTGCTGGTCGCGGCCATCGTCGCGGTGGTTGCCATCTACCCGAAGCTGCCCGATGTCTCGGAGCTTTCCGACTACCGCCCCAAGCTGCCGCTGCGCGTGTACTCGACCGAGGGCCAGCTGATCGGCGAGTTCGGTGAAGAGCGCCGCAACCTCACGCCCTTCGCCAGCATTCCGAAGGTCATGAAGGACGCTGTGCTGGCCGTTGAAGACGCGCGCTTCTACGACCACGGCGGGGTGGACTACAAGGGCTTCCTGCGCGCCGCGGTCGCCAGCCTGAAGGGTGGCCGCAAGCAGGGCGCATCGACCATCACGATGCAGGTGGCGCGCAACGTGTACCTGAGTTCCGAACGGACGATGAGCCGCAAGACCTACGAGATCCTGCTGGCGCTGCGGCTCGAACGGCAGCTCACCAAGGACCAGATCCTCGAGATCTACCTGAACCAGATCTACCTCGGCAACCGTGCCTACGGCTTTGCCGCCGCCGCCGAAACCTACTTCGGCAAGCCGCTGCAGAACGTCACCGTCGCCGAAGCGGCGATGCTGGCCGGCCTGCCGAAGGCACCCGGCGCCAACAACCCGGTGGCCAACCCGCGCCGCGCGCGGGCGCGCCAGCTGTATGTGATCGACCGCATGCACGAAACCGGCTTCATCACCGCCGAGCAGGCCGCCGAAGCCAAGAAGGAAGAACTCCACCTGCGCGACGCCGGCGACCCGAACCGCCTGCATGCCGAATACGTGGCCGAGACGGTGCGCCAGATGATGTACGCGCAGTACGGCGACAGCATCTACACCAGCGGCATGAAGGTCTACACCTCGCTCGTGGCGGCCGACCAGGCCGCGGCCTACCGGTCGCTGCGCAAGGGCATCATGGACTACGAACGGCGCCAGCCTTATCGCGGCCCGGAGAAGTTCGTCGACCTGCCGACCGAGCAGAAGGAAGTCGACGAGGCCGTGGACGACGCGCTCGCCGAGCATCCCGACAACGGCGACGTGGTGGCTGCCGTGGTGCTCGACGCGAACGCCAAGGAAATCAGCGCCGTGCGCGCCAATGGCGAAACCATCCAGATTACTGGCGATGGCCTGAAGCCCGCGCAGTCCGGCCTTGCCGCGAAGGCGCCGCCCAACATCAAGATCCGCCGCGGCGCCGTGATCCGCGTGGCGAAGACGCCGAAGAACACCTGGGAAATCACGCAGCTGCCGGAAGTCGAAGGCGCCTTCATCGGCATGGACCCGCGCAGCGGCGCCATCAAGGCGCTGGTGGGCGGTTTCGATTTCGGCAAGAACAAGTTCAACCACGTCACGCAGGCCTGGCGCCAGCCGGGCTCGAGCTTCAAGCCCTTCATCTATTCGGCCGCACTCGAAAAGGGCTTCACGCCCGCCACCGTAGTGAACGACGCGCCGCTGTACTTCGATGCCGCCGCCAACGGCGGCCAGCCGTGGGAGCCGAAGAACTTCGAGGGCACCTACGAAGGCCCGATGCCGCTGCGCACCGCGCTGATGAAATCGAAGAACCTCGTCACTCTGCGCGTGCTGCAGTCGATCGGCGCGCCCTATGCGCAGGACTGGGTCACCAAGTTCGGCTTCGACAAGGACAAGCATCCCGCCAACCTGCCGATGGGCCTGGGTGCCGGTTCCGTCACGCCGATGCAGATGGCGGTGGGCTACTCGGTGTTTGCCAACGGCGGCTATCGCGTCAATCCATACCTCGTCACGCGCGTCACCGACCTGAGGGACAAGGTCATCATGGAAACCGAAGCGCCGGTGCTCGACGAAACACGCCGCGCCATTCCGCAGCGCAACGCTTTCATCATGGACTCGCTGCTGCAGAGCGTGGTGAAGAGCGGCACCGGCTTCAAGGCCCACCAGGCGCTGAAGCGCGACGACCTCTATGGCAAGACCGGCACCACCAATGATTCCTTCGACACCTGGTTCGCGGGTTTCCAGCCGACCATGGTCGGCATCGCGTGGATCGGCTACGACACGCCGCGCCAACTCGGCGTGCGCGGCGAAACCGGCGGCAGCCTGAGCCTGCCGATCTGGATCGGCTACATGCAGACAGCACTGCAGGGCGTGCCCGTGACGCAGCCGGCCGAACCGGCGGGCGTGGTGAACGTCGACGGCGAGTGGTACTTCGACGATTTCACGCCGGGCCACAGCGTGGCGAGCCTGGGCCTGGAGAACAGCGAGACGCCGCCACCGCCGGCCGAAGAACTCACGGGTGCGCCAATCGGGGCGCCGCCGCCGCCCGAGGAGCGCAACAAGATCCTCGATTTCTTCCGCTAGAAGTCGAAGCGGAAAAAGCGAAGGCGGGTCGCGGTGCCTACACTCGGTGCTGCTTCCCGCCTTCTCTTTTTTTCTCCACGCATACATGGAAATTCTTACTCTGGTGGCGCTTTTTGCCACCGGCTTCTACATCCTCAAGTCCAGGGAACAGCGCCTGCGCATCGCACTGCTGGCCAGCCACCTCGGCCGCCACCAGATCGAGAAGCTGATGGAAAGCCTCACCTCCGGCTACATGCGCTGCCTCGGCGAAGACGACGCCGAGCGCCGCCAGCAGATCTGGCACTTGCTGGACGCCACCGAGGAAAAGCTCTCCGCCCAGTTCGACAGCTTCGCCGCCGAGTTCTCGCGCTTGCCCGAAGCTGTCACGCGCGTGAGCAAACTGCCGGTTGCCATTCCGATGTTCACCCACTTCTTTCCGGCCGCGACCTTCGACATGCGGCAGGCCCTGCTGATCCACGCGAGCGGCATTGCCGGCGTCATGCGCAACGAAGCCGGCCGTACGCCCAAGTCGAAGGCCTTCACCATGTCGGCCGAGCTGTTCCTGATGCAGCACACCTGCCACTGGTACTGCCGCTCGAAGACGGTGGCGTCGGCACGCATGATCGCGCAGCACCAGACGCAATATCTGCAGGCGCTCGGGGCGGTGAGCCCGGAGACGCGCCGTGCGTACAGCGCGCTGATCGGCCGTCCCGCGGCTCAATGATTTGACAGCAGCGGCAGCGTGAGCGTCGCCACGGCCCCGCCGCGCGACGCATTGCCGAGCTCGATGCGGCCGCGGTGCAATGCCGCGATCTCCTTCACGAACGCCAGCCCCAGCCCCGTGCTCTTCTTCTGGCTGTGCGGCCTGGCGAGCGAATAGAACTTCTCGAAGACCTTTTCCTGCGCGTACTCCGGAATGCCCGGACCACGGTCGCGCACGCTCACGCGGGCGAGCTTCGACGTGGTTTCCAGCGTGAGCAGCACTTCGCTGTCGCGCGGTGAAAAATCGATGGCGTTGTCCAGCAGGTTGCTGATCGCGCGGCGCAGCAGGAACGGGTCGCCTTCCGTGCGGGCTTCGTCGCGGATGTTCACGAGCAATTTGATGTTGCGCCTTGCAGCCGCTGGCTGCGCGCTGATGGCGATGTCGTCGATCAGCGAAGCCAGCGCCACCGGCTCGGTGCGGTCCAGCGCGCGCCGCGTCTCGAGCGCAGTGAGCTCCATCATGCGGTCGACGATTTCCTGGATGCGTTGCGTCTCGCCTTCGATATTCTTCAGGAAGCGTTCGCGCTCGGCATGCGGCATCGACGGCTCCTGCAGCAGCTCGGCCGCGCCGCGGATGGCGGAGAGCGGACTCTTCACCTCGTGTGTGAAGGTCTGCACGTAGTCGGCCACGTAGTTGCGGCCGGTCAGCGCATCGCGCATCTCGCTGAAGCCGGTACGCACGCCGTCGACCGCGCGCCGTGCCATGCGCGCCAGGCTCAGGCTGCGCTGTGCGCGCACCCAGGTCCAGTAGTCGCGGATCAGGCCGAAGGGGCGCACCAGCCACACAGAAACGATGAGCGTGAGCAGCAGCAGTGCGAGCGCCGAACCGACGCCGACCCAGATGGTGCGCACGCGTGCGTCTTCCACGAACTGGCCGAAGCTCTGCACCGGCTTGCCGACGCTGACCATGCCGACGATCTCGTTGTTCCAGCGAATGGGTGCGCCCACGTACATGACCGAAGTGCGCGGATCGCCATCGACGTCGCGCGAAGTGCGTGCGCCGTACAGGCCGGCGAGCGTGCGGCTCACGTCGCTCCACTGCGAATAGTCGGCGCCAAGGTGTCTGCCGAGCGAATCGAACATCACACGCCCGCTGCGGTCGGTGACGTAGACGCGCAGCTCGACGCGGCTCTTGTGCAGGTTGTAGATCTGCGCCGAGAACTCGCGCGCGTAGACGGTGCGGAACAGCGGCTCGAGCCGTGCGGTGTTGATGGCCCCGGCAATCACATCCTGCTCGACCAGGCTTGCCACGAGCTGGGAGGTCTCGACCAGCGATTCCTCGGCCGACTCACGGTAGCGCGGATCGATGTCGGAAACAACGCGATAGAGGAGGAAGGCGATGCCCGCCGTGTAGATCAGCAGGATGCCGATGAAGATGCGCGTGCGTCTTGTCACGACGCCTTGGTCGGCAGTTCTTCGTTCAGTGCGTAGCCGGTGCCGCGCAGCGTGCGGATCGGCTCGACTTCGGGCGCGATCGCCTTGAGCTTGGCGCGCAGGGTCTTGACGTGCGCGTCGACGGTGCGGTCGAAGCTGTCGCTGGAGTCGTCCCAGACGAGTTCGAGCAATTCGTCGCGTGTGAAGACGCGGCCGGGGCGCTGCACCAGCAGTCTCAGCAGGCCGTATTCGTAGCGCGAGAGCTCGAGCACGCGGCCGTAATAGCGGATCTGCATGCGCTCGTGGTCGAGCGAGAAGGGCATTGCGGGTGCTTGAGGGCTCTCAGGAGGCGTCTGGGCCGGAATTTGATGGGGCACCCCATGGTTTGCAACCGCGGCTGTTGCCGGGGCTCCTGCGCCGTTTCTCGCGCTGCGCCGCAGGATGGTCCGCACGCGGGCGACGAGCTCGCGCGGCGAGAACGGCTTGGCGATGTAGTCGTCCGCGCCCAGTTCGAGGCCCACCACGCGGTCTATTTCGTCGCTGCGGGCGGTCAGGAACACCATCGGCACCTCCGGGCCGCCCATGGCCTGGTTCAGCGCCTGGAGGCGCTTGAAGAGTTCGAAACCGTTGAGATCGGGCAACCCGATGTCCAGGATGGCCAGGGCCGGCGCCTCCTGCGCGAACTGGGCAATGGCTTCCTCGGCCGTGGCACACCACACCGGCGTGAATCCGTCGCTTTTCAGGACGTACTGCAGCGTGTCGGCGATGCCCGATTCGTCTTCGGCGATCAGGATCCGGGGTTTGAAGCTCATCCGCGGATGTTAGCGAGGGGAACGCGCCGGGAGGACCGGTTTGGACCGGGGGCGCCGTGGACCGGCGCGGCCGTTCGCGGCTTTTTTTTCGGGCGCAGCTTTCCCCTTTCCCATCTTCTTATTCTTCTTATTCAAATTAGTAGTAGTAGATAAGGGTCGCCCACTTCTGTGGACATGCCGCTTTTTTCGTTATGCGACAAGCACTTGTCATACCTCTGTCACTGTGCGCAGCCGCGCTTCGGGTTTGTACCCGGCATATGAACAACATGGGGTACCCGCTCCGGCCTGTGGATAACCGATGCCTTGTTCAAAAAATGTCCCCAGAGTTGTCCTTTGACGCACTCCGGAAAATCTGCGAAAGGCGGTTTCCGGCGCGAGAAATCCATTGCTGAAAATTTGGGCAAACTGTTTATTTCCCTTGTAGATCAATGACTTGCCGAACCCCTACACAGAAGTGCCGACGTTATCCACAGAGTTGCCCAAGGTTTGTGGGGAGAACCGGCGGCGGAACCTTCGCCAGCCATGGCGACCGAACCGGATCCTTCATATTGCGAAAACTCGTACAAATGACACCTTCAGAAACAAAGTCGATAGTTACCCTGTCGCTGCTGGCTGCCTTTGTCGACGGCGAGAAGCACGAGCGCGAGCGCGCCGAGATCAAGCGGATTGCCGAGGGCCTGTCGCAGGCCGACGGCCTGAACCTGCCGACGCTCTACCAGGACGTGCTGATGAAGCGCGTGTCGCTGGCTTCGGTGGCCGGGGAGCTGAAAAGCACCGAGTCGAGGCAGCTGGCCTACGAGATGGCGGTGTGCGTGTGCGATGCCGACGGCACGCAGTCGGAGGCCGAGCGGATGTTCCTGGCGGACGTGCGAACTTCGCTGGGGCTGGATGCTTCGGCGGCCGCGTTCTCGCAGCGCGCGGAAGACATCGCGGCGGTGCCCGTGGCTACCGCCGCTGGGGGCAGCGCCGTGGCGGCGCCCGGTACGCCGGACAGCGCCGAGCTCGACAAGTCGATCCTCAATGCCGCCATCCTCAACGGCGCGCTGGAACTGCTGCCCGAGACGCTCTCGACCATGGCGATCATTCCGCTGCAGATGAAGCTGGTCTACCGCATCGGCCAGTCGTACGGCTACCAGCTCGACAGCGGTCACGTGAAGGATTTCCTGGCGACTGTCGGCGTGGGCCTGACCTCGCAGTACCTGGAGCAGGCCGGTCGCAAGCTCCTCGGCGGATTGCTCGGCAAGGTCGGCGGTGGCTTGCTGCGCGGGCTGGGCAACCAGGCCGTGAGCTCGGGGATGAGCTTCGCCTCGACCTATGCACTGGGCCATGTGGCCAAGCGCTACTACGCCGGCGGCCGGACCCTTTCGACGCAGATGCTGAAGGACGCGTTCTCGGGCGTGGTGAAGGAAGGGCAGAGCCTGCAGACGCAGTACCTGCCGGCGATCCAGGAAAAGGCCCGCACGCTGGATGCAGGCAAGGTTCTTTCGCTGGTGCGGGGCGCCTGATCTAGACCTTGCTCAGGTCATCGAGGATGGGGCAATCCGGTCTGGCGTCGCCGTGGCAGCAGTGCACCAGGTGGGCCAACGTGTTGCGCATGGATTGCATGTCCGCAATGCGCTGCTCAAGTTCGCCGAGGTGCTTCTCGGCGATGCGCTTCACGCTGGCGCTCGTGCGTCGGCGGTTGTGCCACAGGCCGACGAGTTCGGCGATTTCTTCCATTGAAAACCCGAGGTCGCGCGAGCGCTTGATGAAGCGCAGCGTGTGGATGTCGGCGTCGCCGTATTGGCGATAGCCGCTTTCGGTGCGCGCCACCGCCGGCAGCAGGCCCAGCCCTTCGTAGTGGCGGACCATGCGGGCCGACACGCCGGAGCGCTGCGCCGCTTCGCCGATGGCGACGTGGCCCGCGCTCATTGAACGGCGTAGCCCGCGTTCTCGATCGCGGCGACGATGTCCTTGCGCGGCTGTTCGCTCAGCACGTCGACATGGCCGGTCTCGAGGTCGACCGTGACCTGTGCTTCGGGGTCCACCGTTTGCACCGCGTTCTGCACCGCGCTCACGCAGTGGCCGCAGCTCATGCCCGTGACCTGGAATTTCTGGCTCATCGTGATGGCTCCTTGGAAGTGATGGAAGTATGTGAGACGCAAGTTTGAACCCTCTCACGATGTCAATGTCCAGCAAAGGGACACTGGATCTGCCGCTTGACCTTGCCATCGTGTGAGGCTTTAGCCTCGGGGCATGGAAAATCTGCAATCTCCTCCAATGACGCTGGACCTCTCGGTCGGCGGCATGACCTGCGCCTCGTGCGTGATGCGCGTCGAGCGTGCGCTCAAGAATGTGCCGGGCGTGCAGGACGTGAGCGTGAATCTCGCGACCGAGTCGGCCCGCGTGGTCACGAGCGGCAACGAAGGCATGGACGTTCGCCTGCGCCGCGCCGTGCGCGCCGCCGGCTACGAGCCGCGGGCGGCAAGCACCGCGGCCGACGAAGCCGCTGCGCTGTCGCCCTGGCACGGTTTCGGCCCGGTCGCTGTGGGCCTGGCACTGTCGATCCCATTGCTGGCGCCCATGCTCGGTGATCCTTTCGGGCAGGACTGGATGCTGCCGCCATGGTTGCAGCTGCTGCTCGCGACACCGGTGCAGTTCTGGCTGGGCGCACGCTTCTATCGCGCTGGCTGGCATGCGGCGAAAGCGCGCACCGGCAACATGGACCTGCTGGTGGCTCTCGGCACCAGCGCGGCCTTCGGCCTGTCGCTCTGGCTCTGGTGGCGCGCGGCGACCGGCGAGCATGCGGGCCATGGCGAGATGCCGCACCTGTACTTCGAGGCTTCGGCGGTGGTGATCACGCTGGTGCTGCTCGGCAAGTGGCTGGAGGCGCGCGCCAAGCGCCAGGCCACGTCAGCGATCCGCGCGTTGCAGCAGCTGCGGCCCGAAGTGGCGCACCTGGTGGGTGCGCGCGGCAAGGAAAGCGACGTGCCGCTGGCCGAGGTGATGGTGGGCGACCGCCTCGCGGTGCGGCCCGGCGAGCGCGTGCCGGCCGACGCACGGGTGATCGAAGGGCAGTCCGAAGTCGATGAATCGATGCTCACCGGCGAGCCGCTGCCGGTGGCCAAGGGACCGGGCGATGCGTTGACCGGTGGCGCCGTCAATGGCGACGGGCGCATGGTCATCGAAGTGAGCGCGGTCGGCGCCGAGAGCGTGCTCGCGCGCATCATCCGGCTGGTCGAAGACGCACAGGCTGCGAAGGCGCCGATCCAGCGGCTGGTGGACAAGGTGGCGGCCGTGTTCGTGCCGGTGGTGCTGGTGATTGCGCTCGTCACGTTCGCTGGCTGGATGATGGCGGGCGCAGGCATCGAGACCGCATTGATCCACGCCGTGGCCGTGCTCGTCATTGCCTGTCCATGTGCGCTGGGCCTTGCGACGCCGGTCGCGGTGATGGCAGGCACGGGCGTGGCGGCACGGCACGGCATTCTGATCAAGGATGCGCGTGCATTGGAAATTGCGCACCGCGTCGATACCGTCGCGTTCGACAAGACAGGCACGTTGACGGTGGGCCGGCCGGTGTTGACTGCGCTGGTACCGGCGGCGGGTATTCGGGCAACCGAAGACCAACTGCTGGCAACTGCCGCCAGCTTGCAAAGCGGCAGCGAGCATCCGCTGGCCAAGGCCGTGCTGGCCGCCGCAGCGCAACGCAACCTGCAGCCGCGCGCATTGAGCGCGATGCAGGCGATGCCGGGCCGGGGTGTGCGCGGCGATGTCGATGGCGTCACCTGGGCCATCGCCAGCCTGCGCTGGTGCCGCGAACTCGACGCGATGCCCGAAGCCGCCGATGTCGACGGCCTGCAGGCGCAAGGTGCCACCGTGTCTGCATTGCTGCGCTTCGATCAGGCGGGCGCCGCGCATCTACAGGCATTGCTCGCTTTCGCCGACGAGCCCAAGCCGCAAGCCGCCGAAGCCATCCGCACGCTGCATGCGCGTGGCCTGCGCGTGGTGATGATCTCGGGCGACAACCTGCGCGCGGCCCAGGCCATGGCCGCACGGCTCGGCATCGCGGCCGAAGACGTGCGTGCCGACGTGCTGCCCGCCGACAAGGCGGCGCAGGTTGGTGCGCTGAGGAAGAACGGACACGTCGTAGCGATGGTCGGCGACGGCGCCAACGACGCGCCCGCGCTGGCAGCGGCCGATGTGGGCATCGCGATGGCGCCTTCGGGCGGCGGCACCGACGTGGCGATGGAAGCAGCCGGCATCACGCTGATGCGCGGCGACCTCGCGCTGGTGGCACAGGCCTTCGAGCTTTCGGGCCGCACGGTCGCGAAGATCCGGCAGAACCTGTTCTGGGCCTTCGCCTACAACGTGGCCGGCATCCCGCTTGCGGCCTTCGGCCTGTTGAGCCCGGTGGTGGCCGGTGCTGCCATGGCGTTGTCGAGCGTGAGCGTGATGGCCAATGCGCTACTGCTGCGGCGCTGGAGGGCCTGAGGCTTGCCGCTCAGTCGATCAGCAGCGCCATGACGTGATCGTCGATGGCCTGCGCATCGCCGGCCCGCTTGTAGAACTTGCGCAAGGTGCCTTCGCGTTCGAAGCCGAGTTTTTCGTAGAAGCGCATCGCAGGTGCGTTGTCGCTTTCGACGAAGAGTTCGATGCGCCTGATGCCGATGGCCTTCAGTGCGTCGATGGCTTCGCTCACCATGGCGAGCGCGACGCCCTGGCCGTGAAATGCGGGATCGACCGCGAGCGTGCCCAGGCAGGCCACGTGCCGCACCCGGCCCGGGTAGCGCGTGGCCCGGTAGAAACCGGCGATGCGCCCCTCGCGCTCGTAGACGTAGAAGTTGCGGCCGTCGAGCAGTTCCTGGTAGATGGCGCGGAAGTCCTCGATCGGCATCGGGTCGTAGCCCAGGAAGGGCACGACCTTCTCGTGCATGTAGAGGGCGAAGACCGTGTCGATGTCTTCATGTGTGGCCAGCCTGCGCATGATGGGTGCCTTGCAACGATGAAGGCGCCGAGCATAGCGGGGGCGAGCGGATGTCCATCAGGTGAAGAGCAGCACCGCAGACATCGCCAGCAGTGCCGCCTGCGCGCACCAGGCCCAGCGCAGCCGAAGCTGCGAATCGAGCACCGCGCCGATGGACCAGAAGCCGCCGACCGCCAGCAGGAGCAGCGTCAGCCCGGTGTGGAACGCGAGGTCGTCGGCGCGCCAGAGAAAGGCCAGCGTCACGCCGACCCAGCATGCGAAGTGGAGGGCGGCCGACGCGACCTGCGGGCGCGTCAGCGCGGGGGCGTGGATGTGCATGGCTTCTTCCAGCGAAAAAGGCGCTTCCGGAAACCGCGCCGCGACATCGGCCGGCCGCCAGCCCGGGGGCTTGAACCACACGGCGATCTTGTCCCGCCAGCGCTTCGTATGCCATGCGTCGCGCAGCAGCGGCACATAGGGGCCGAGGATCGCGCGCATCGGGTCGAAGCTCGCGAGCGCCTTGCGCGTGCCGTAGACGCAGCGTTCGGTTTCCTCGGCGAAGGTGCCGAACATCCGGTCCCACACCACGAGCATGCCGCCGTAGTTGCGGTCCAAATAGCCGTCGTTCACCGCGTGGTGCACGCGATGGTTCGAGGGCGACGAGAACACGCGGTCGAACCAGCCGAGCTTGCCGATGTGCTCGGTGTGGATCCAGAACTGGTAGACCAGCACGATGAGTCCCGCCAGCCCGAACTGCTCGGGCGGCACGCCCACCACCGCCATCGGCAGGTAGAAGGACCAGCCCAGGAAGACCACGGTGCTTTCCTGGCGCAGCGCGGTGGAAAAATTGAAATGCTGGCTCTGGTGGTGCACCGAGTGCGCGGCCCAGAACACGGCCGACTCGTGGCCCGCGCGATGCAGCCAGTAGTCGAAGAAGTCGAACAACAGCACGGCGGCGATCCAGCCTGCGGCGCTGTCCCAGAAGCCGGGCCGGGTCCAGATCGCGACCAGCGGATAGACCATGGCGTAGAGCCCGATCTGGAACAGCTGCGTGCACACCGCGAGTGCCTGGCTCAGCAGCCCCTGGCTCAGGCTGCCGAGCGTGTCGCTGAAGCGGTAGGTGTTGCGCCGCTGGAGCCAGCCCCAGGCGAACTCGCAGGCCATGAGCAGCGCGAACACAGGCACGACGAAAACGACCAGCCGGTGCACCGCGTTCGTTTTTTCAGAGAGTATTCAGCGAATCTTCAGCGTTCGCACGCGCGGCCGGCCACGATGACGGCGTTGGTGCCGCCGAAGGCGAAGGAGTTGGACAGCGCATAGCGGATGCCCTTGGCCTCGCGCGCCTCGCCCTGCACGAAATCGAGGTCGAATGTGGCGTCGGGCGTCTGCAGGTTGGCGATGGGCGGCAGCGCCTCGCGCGCCAGTGCGCGCAGCGCGGCGATGAGTTCGATGGCACCGCCGCCGCCGAGCACGTGGCCGTGGATCGCCTTGGTCGCGCTGACCGGCGTGGCCCTGCCGAACACTTCGCGGATCGATGCGGCCTCGGCTGCATCGCCGGCCGAGGTGGCCGTGCCGTGTGCGTTGATGTGGCCGACGTCCGAGGCCTCGATGCCCGCGTCGCGCAGCGCAGCGCGCATCACGCGCACCTGGCCCGCGGTGTCGGGGTTGGTGATGTGCGTGCCGTCGCAGTTGGTGGCGTAGCCCGCGAGCACGAAGGGCGCGGCTTCGGCGCCGCGTGCGGCCGCATGCGCTTCGGATTCGAGCACCAGCGCGGCCGCGCCTTCACCGATGGCGAAGCCCGCGCGGTCGCCCGAGAATGGACGGCAAGCCGAGGAGGGCGCATCGGCCGGCGGCGGCGCCATCACGCGCATTGCGTTCCAGCTGGCCATCACGCCGGGCGTGAGCATGGCGTCGTGGCCGCCGACGATGGCCACGTCGATCCAGCCGCCGCGGATGGCGCGCATCGCCTCTCCGACGGCCACGGCCGAGGAGGCGCAGGCACAGGCGTAGGCAATGGCCGAACCGCGTGCGCCGAAGTGCAGCGCGAGCTCGGCCACGGCGGCGTTGGGCATCACGGTGAGCACGGTGGTCGGACGCATGCGGCGCTGTTCGCCGTAGAGCGCGCTGGTGGTGTTGTCGAAGGTGCCGGCGCCGGCGAGGCCGCTGCCCCAGAAGATGCCGAGGCGGTCGCGGTCGATGGTGTCGAGGTCGATCTTTGCTTCCAGCGCCGCGTCCTGCGCCGCAGCCAGGGCCATGGCGGTGCCCCGGTCCAGCGGCAGGCGGGAGGTGCTGCGCATGCCATTCGAATCGAAGTCGCAGGCGGCGACGGCGAGCGCCATCGGGTCCATGCCCTCGATCTCCAGCGTTTGCGCACGCACGGCCGAGCGGCCCGCGAACAACGCCTCGTCGAAGGCCTCGATGGTGCGGCCAATGGGCGTGACGAAACCGATGCCGCTCACGCGCACCGGCGCCGAGGCGGCGCGTGTGGCCGAAGCGGCGAGCACGGCGTGGGCGGCGCCGCTGCTCATGCGGCCGCTTCGGCGGGCTGGACGGCGGCCGCGGGGGCGCTCTCGGCGTCGATCACGTCGCACAGGCGTTCCAGCGTGATGCCGGCTTCGCGCGGGTCGAGGCGGTCTTCGGGAATGCGCAGGTGGAAGGCGTCCTCGACGGCGAAGACGAACTCCATCAGCGCGAGCGAGTCGAGGCCGAGGTCCGACAGCGCGGTGGCCGGCGAGATGGCCGAGCGCTCGATGCGAAAGTCGGTCTCGAGGATCGCCGCGATGCTGTTGAAGGTGGGCGAAGCGGAAGAAGACATGGAGATGCTTTCCTTTCAGGCGTGTCGAACGAGGTCAGGCGTACAGCGGATGCTCTGGCGTCGTGCCATGCGCCACGGCATCGGCGAACGATACCGTTTCGCGTACCACCTGCTGGCGGTCGTTGTCTATCGTGATCATGTGGTAGCTGTTGGCGACCACGACGGTGCGGAAGTCGCGGCAGCGCAGGCCGCGCGCGAGGATGTCGAGGTTGGCCACGCTGGCCACCTCGTCCTGCTGGGCATGCAGCGCGAGCACGTTGCCGCATTGCACGCCGTTGAGGTTGCGCCGCACGTGGCGTATGAGCCGGTCGTGCTCGCGCAGATGTCCCACGCCGATGACGGAACTTCCGGCGCGCGAAACCTTGCGATGGCGCAGCTCGCGCTCGATCCAGGCGCGCACGCGCTCGTTCTTCACGCCGTAGGGCGGGCGCTCGCGGTATTGCCAGAACCGGCCGAGCGGCGTGTAGAAGGCCAGCGGCAGCAGGAATTGCGTGCGCGGGATGGCCCAGCCGTCGAAGCGCAGCGTGGTCGACATGAGCACCAGCGCATCGACGTCGCTGCCGCAGCGGATGGCCGCGCCGAGCGCGAGCGAGGCGCCGGCGGAAATGCCGACCAGCATCACGCGGTCGTGCTGCGTGCGCAGCGCCTTCACATGGGCCTGGATGGCGTCGAGCCAGCGTTCGTACGGCGCGGCGCGCTGCAGCGGCGCAGCGGCATCGAACGAATAACCCTCGATCGACAGCGGGTGCACCGGGTAGCCGCGGCTGCGCAGTGCGGACTGCACGGTCAGCAGCTCGTCAGGCGTGCTGCATAAACCATGCAGCAGGACCACGGCGGTGCGCTGCACTTGCGGAGGCACAAGGCTCAACAGATCGGAGGGTTCACGCGCACTCATCGTGTGGTGCCAGCCATGAAAATGGCCCGTGTTTCATCGTGCTGTCGTATGCTCATGCGGCGTTTATCGCTTGGAGCGACTGACCGGCCGCTGACCCGTCGTTCGCGAGGCAGATTACCCCCCAACCATTCAAACACCATGCGAATTCTGCTTGTCGAAGACGACGCCGTTTTGCGCGACGTGATGGTGCGCAGCCTCGCGGATGCCGGCCATCGCGTCGACGTTTCGACCAACGTCGAGGACGCCGACCACCTGTGGCGTGTGCAGCCCTTCGATGCCGTGCTGCTCGACCTCAACCTGCCGGCCACCGCAAGCCCGACCAGCGGCCTCGCGAGCGGCCTCAACGCGCTGCGGCAGGCGCGCGCGCGGGGCGACCGCACGCCGGTGCTGGTGCTCACGGCGCGCGGGCGTACCGAAGAACGCATCGCGGGCCTCGACGCGGGTGCCGACGACTACCTCGGCAAGCCCTTCGACCTGGCCGAGGTCGAAGCGCGCCTGCGTGCGCTGGTGCGCCGCGCGAAGGGTACCGAAGACCTCGTGCTGCTGGGCCAGCTGAAGCTCGACCGCAAGGCGCGCCGCTTCTCGACCGCGAGCGGTCCGCTCGACCTGCCGGCACGCGAGTTCGAGGTGCTGTGGGAACTCATGAGTCCGCCGGGCCGCACCGTGAGCAAGCGGGCGCTGTCCGACAAGCTCTCGAGCTTCGACGAATCGCTGGGCGACAACGCGCTCGAGGCCTTCATCTCGCGCCTGCGCAAGAAGCTGCAGGGCTCGGGCGCGAGCATCCGCACGTTGCGCGGCATCGGCTACCTGCTCGAAGCCGAGGTGTGATCCGCGCGTGACCGAGCAGACGACAGAACCGCAGCCCGCGGCCGTTCGTGCGCCATCGCTCACGCGGCGCGTGCTGCGCAACGTGCTGGTGCCGCTGGCGCTCACGTGGATGGTCGGTGCGGTCATCGCGCTGGTCATCGCCAACTATTTTTCCGAGCAGGCCTTCGACCGCGGCATGCTCGACGACGCCTATGCGCTGTCGGCCAACGTGCAGGCGGGCGAACGCGGCATCGAGCTGCTGCTGACGCCGCGCGAGGTGGCCACCGTGCTTTTCGACCAGGTCGACAAGGTGTACTTCGCGGTCCAGCGGCTCGACGGCACGCTGATCTCCGGGCAGCCGGGCCTGCAGGCGCCGTTGCCGGCGGACGGGGCGCGCTACCGCTTCGCCGACATCAACTACGAGGGCAGCGTGCTGCGCGCCGTGGTGCTCGAGCACGACGCCGAGCCCGACATCAGCATGCCGTACCGCGTGGTGATCGCGCAGACCACGCTGAGCCGGACCGCACTGGTGCGGCAGTTGCTGGGCTACGCGCTGGCGCCGCAGATCGTGCTGCTCATCCTGCTGGCCATCTGGCTCTGGTACGGCATCCGCAGCGACCTGCGGCCGCTCGGCGACCTGCAGCGCGCGCTCGACCGGCGCGACGTGCGCGACCTGTCGCCGGTGGCGGTGGCGCAGACCTCGCGCGAGATCCAGCGCCTGGGCAACGCGGTCAACTCGCTGTTCGAGCGGCTCGGCCACAGCGTGCAGGCGCAGCGCGAGTTCGTGGGCAACGTGGCGCACGAACTGCGCACGCCGCTGGCGGGCATCCGCGCGCTGGCCGAGTACGGGCTGGCGCAGCACGACACCCATGTGTGGCGCGAGCAGCTGGAGCGCGTCTCGGAACGGCAGGCGCGCGCCAGCCACCTGATCGACCAGCTGCTGGCGCTGGCGCTGGCCGAGGAGGCGCGTACCGAGCTCAAGCGCGTGCCGGTGCGGCTCGACGTGCTGGCCGAGCAGACGGTGCTGCGGCACCTTGCGCGCGCCGACGCGCGTGGTGTCGACCTGGGCGCGCGGGGCCTCGACGACGGCGTGGTCGTGCAAGCCAACGAGGCGCTGGTCGAAGGCATCCTCGACAACCTGATCGACAACGCGCTGCGCTATGGCGGGCGCACCATCACGGTCGAGCTCGCGGGCCACACGCTGAGTGTGATCGACGACGGGCCGGGCATTCCGCTGGAGGCGCAGCGCGACCTGATGCAGCGCTGGGCGCAGGGTCCGGCCGGCGAGAAGCTGGGGCAGGGCTCGGGACTGGGGCTGTCGATCGTGGCGCGCTATGCCGAGCTGCTGGGCGCCGAGCTGAGGCTCGAAGCGGCGGAGCCCACTGGCTTGCGCGTCAGCGTGGCATTCGGCGAAGCGGGCTGAAGCGCCGGCAAGCTAGAGCGGCGTACCCTGGTGGAACGCCATGCGCCAGCGGCCGTGCCGGCGCTTCCACAGAGAGCTGCGCAGCGAGTCCGCTGCAGGTCGCTGCGCAATGGCTTGGCGGTGCGCGCGGTAGGTGACCAGTGCCACGTCGGGTGCCACGCGCAGCACGCGAAAGTCCGACATCGTGCGTGCCGAAAAGGCCTCGCCACGCAGCGCATCGATGATGGCATCCCGCGTCCAGACCGTGCCGGAGACGCCAAGTTCGTGGAAGTCGTCGTCGAGCAGTTCTTCGAGTTTCGCGGCGCTCGCGCGCACCTCGCGAAGATGCAGTGCGCCTTCGAGTTCGAACAGCAGCGCCTCGAGGTTCCCGGCCGGCGCGGCCTCGTAGAGTTCGAGCGGAAGACCGTCGGGATCGGCGAAGAAGGTGAAGCGGCGGCCCGTGTATTCGTCGATGCGCAGCGGCTCGACCGCGATGCCTTGCGATGCGAGTTCATCGGCCGCAGCCTGCACGTCGTGCACTTCGAACGACAGGTGGCGCAGCCCTTGCGCTTCGGGCCGCGTGGGTCGCGCGGGCGCACCGGGAAAGGAAAAGAGTTCGATCTGCGAGCCGTCGGGCAGGGCGAGGTCGAGCTTGTACGAGTCGCGCGCGGCGCGATGGTTTTCGGCGACCACGCGCAGGCCGAGCACCTCGGTGTAGAAGTGCTTCGACACCACGTAGTCGGCGCAGATGATGGCGGCGTGGTGAATGCGGTCGAGTTGCATCGGAAGGATCAATTCAAAGGCTTGCGCAGGAACACGCGGGCTGTGCGGCGATCAGGTCGATCAGAAAGCCTTTGTCGGCGGGGCTCATGCGCCGATTTCCACCTCGCCCTCGATCTCGACCGGGATGTTGAACGGCAGCTCCGCCATGCCCACCGCACTGCGGGCATGCGCGCCGATGTCGGGGCCGAACAATTCGAGGATCAGGTCGGAGAAGCCGTTGATGACGGCGGGCTGCCTGTCGAAGCCGGGTGCGCTCGCGACCATGCCGAACACGCGCGTCCACGCGGTGATGCGGTCGAGGTCGCCGAGGGCGCGCTGCAGGCTGCCGAGCATCGCGAGTGCCGTGAGGCGCGCGGCTGCGCAGCCCTGCTCGACGTTCAGTTCGCGGCCCAGCTTGCCGAGCGGTGCGGCGATGGTGCCATCGGCGTTGAGCGGACCGTGGCCGGAGATCAACGCGCGGCGGCCGACGACGCGCACGAACTGGAAGGGGAGGATGACGCCGGCCGGCGGGATCGCAGGCGGCGGCAGCACGAGGCCGAGCGAGGCCAGTCGTTGCGCAATGAGGGCCATGGCATTTCTCTCCTGTCGGCGGATGACGGCGGATGGATGGGTCCGCCGCATCTTGCCATGGCCCCGTACCACGGCGTGGCTCAGGCCAGTGCCGGATAGTCCGTGTAGCCCTTCGCGCCGCCGCCGTACATGGTGGCCTTGTCGAGCTCGTTGAGCGGCGCGTTTTCGCGCAGGCGGCGCACGAGGTCGGGGTTCGAGATGAAGGGCTTGCCGAAGGCCACGAGGTCATCGCCTTCCTTCAGCGCTTCCTCGGCCAGCGGTCGGTCATAGCCGTTGTTGACCATCCATGCGCCCTTGCCGCCGGCTTGGCGGTACGCGGCCTTGAGGGCCTCGTAGTCGAAGGGGCGGTCTTCGATTTCGCGCGGGCCGCCGGTGGCGCCTTCGATGATGTGGATGTAGGCCAGGTCGAGCGCGGCGAGCTGCTTCACCACGTAGGTGAACAGCGGCTGCGGGTTGCTGTCGTGCGCGTCGTTGGCAGGCGTCACGGGCGACAGGCGGATGCCGGTCTTGCCGCCGCCGACGGCGTCGACCACGGCGCGCGCGGATTCGAGCAGCAGGCGGGCGCGGTTCTCGATGCTGCCGCCGTAGTCGTCGGTGCGCTTGTTGCTGCCGTCCTTCAGGAACTGGTCGAGCAGGTAGCCGTTGGCACCGTGAAGTTCCA
>Ga0182007_10000215_pt1 | contig 38807 bp, 52 predicted proteins | sample Sormic07211113_1_FD_123023 | JGI IMG/M metagenome (GOLD analysis project Ga0182007, IMG submission 123023) | Rhizosphere microbial communities from Sorghum bicolor, Mead, Nebraska, USA - 072115-113_1 MetaG | ecosystem: Host-associated > Plants > Roots > Rhizosphere | place: USA: Nebraska...
ACCGCGAACATGAACAACCCATAGGACAAGCCGATGAGAAAGAGAAGGAGTATTGCCATGACGACCAACATCCAGCGACGAGGGTAGCCAAAGCCAAACCGCTCGCAGAAACTTCGGATCAACATGATGTTTTTCTGCTTGCGGGTCATGGGCTTTCCTTAGGTGGCTTGGGTCGAATGTTCAGGATGGAGCTCAAGATAGAAGCGAATGGCCTCGCGATCAAGGCGTTCTCGTGGTTGGCCGCGAATGCCCACCGTGGTCTTGGAGTATTGACCCTTGAGGTTCTTCAGGTCATGCCAGAAACTCTTGGAGCCTGCGGACTTGTACTTGCCCACCAATAGCCCGACGACTTCACCGTTGACGGTGACATCATAGGACGCCGGGGCATAACGCTCATCGACCAGGGTGTCGGCGCATTCGATTTTCTTCAGAACGATTTCAAACGTCATTGCTAACCTCGGTGTGTTGCGCGTAGAGGTGACGCAGTGTGGTGTAGGCGCTGAGCAGGCAGGTGACCAGCAGGAACGCGCAAAACAGGCTGCCGAGCAACAGCAGCAGCATCGCTGCCAGCACTACCAGGGACTCTTGGCCATGGAGGGCGGTGATCAGTTCAAAGGCATCCTTGGTCAGGGTGCCGAGGCTGACGCTCAGGTGGCCAAGGCCCAACATAATCAGAAGGCAGACCAGCACGTAGAGGCGGGGCCAAGCGGTGCACAGGTGCTCAGCCAGGGTGACGATGCGGTTGTAAAGGTTCATGGTGACTCCGGGTCTGAGCGTGATGGATAAAGTATACTTGGTGTATTATCTGTGGTCAAGGCCCACTTGCACGTTAACCAGCGATTATACGAGGCACAGATTTGTACCAATATCGACAATAGTGATTATCCGTTTAAGTGATTTATTGGCAGATATGAAAGGCATTACGATGAAGGTGTAAAAAATAACAATAACCAGGAGTCACCCATGAAACGCCTTATGTCCATAATTGCCGTACTGTCAGTTGCAGCGGTCAGTCAGGTTGCCAGCGCTGAAGAGTCAGTGGCCAATCAAACGCGGATCGCCCAGATCAGCGCCCAGTATGAGCAGTCGAGTACTGCCCATGCCACCAAGGATCAACTCCCGCAGGACGCTCAGGTGAGTGGTAACTGAAGGCCTGCGCCTTAAAGCCCCAAATCGTGATTCAACAGCGATTCGACATGGCGATGATCGTGCAGCTTTTGCCGAATGCGATCATCCCCGATGAGCACATGCAGGTTTAGCCACGCATCGGTACTCATGTTCAGCGTCAACAGCTTTTCCAGGGGTTGGGAATGAAGGATGGCGGCGTGCCAGAGATCGTAGGCATTGGCATCGTCCGAATAGCCCGCTCGCGATACCCTGGGCAGCCTTTCGGCCAGGGTAATCAATAATGCTGAGTCATCAAGGCTGCGCAGGTCACTGTTCGCAGCCCGCACGCAGTTCAGAAAATCAAACCCTAACGGCTTCATTTGTTCAATAAAATGAATACTGGCGGCTATTGGGTCGATCTCCTTGGTGAAGGTGCTGTTTGTGGATTTCGCAACATAGGTTTCGATTATTTTATCGTGAAGGGCGGACAGCTCTGCCGTCGGCAATGACTTGATGATTTCAAGAGCATGGTTGACCGCAGCGATTGCAGCATCTTTTTTTGAGTTGTGCAGAGTGACTGCGACAAGGTCTTCCACCCGGTACAATGTCTCTTGCAGCGCCGGACATTCATTGATGGAGAGCATTCGGGCAGGATGATCCAAAGGCACATGATGAAAAGCCACGAGGTGATGGAGATGTTCGTAGCATGACGCACGGGTTGTCTCTGACATGCGTGCAAAGGTGCCAATCATTTTCTCAAGGTGTTCGTGATTGTTAAAAAATGCCTCCGACAGCTGATTGATCACTGCTCCACGGTGAAACAGCACAAAGTCATCGGGGGCATAATTGAGTTCTTGCTGCGCATTCCACAGATTGGGTCGTGGCCATTCAGAGGCGTAATGCAAGGACGTGGGGAAGAGGCCTGCCAGGCTGAGCCTGGCCTTGCTGTTTAAGAGCACCGGGTGTTCAGAGCGGGCGTCCGCACCCAGCAGGCTAATGACTTTTTTGAAACCAGGGTGTGCCACCCCCAGGCTGTACAGCATGACGTTGAGCAATACACGGTCATCATACTGGCCGTCGACACTGTTGAGTTGCAGAGCCGCCTCCATGCATTGAAGGGTGTCGAAATGGGCTGTCAAGGCATTGAACAGCTCGACAGCCCGGAAGTGAAGGTCGTTGAGATCCCTGGAGCCGCCTGGAGTGAATTTACTGGAAAATTCGTTGTAGCGCCTGAACAGATCAGCGTATTGCTTGGTGTGTGTGGTACCCATGGTGGCTGACTGCTCGCGGTGTATGACATAGCTTCAGTATCCGGGGTGCCTGGGCTATAGGTCAAACAGGGAATGCGCGGAGGGCCTTTGTTACAGACCAAGATCGTGGCCCAGCAACGACTCGACGTGATGCGGTTCTTGGAGCTTTTCTTTGAACCTGTTGTCGCCGGTCAGTAAATGAAGGGCAAGCAAGGAGTCTGAGGCCAAATTTGCCTCAAGTAATTCATCTGGGTTCTGAACCAGCAGGATAGAAATCCTCCAAACATCCAGAAAAAATATTTGGCTGTCAAAATAACCCGTCAATGACTGAATGGGCAGGTCACTAAGAATTTTCTTAAAGACAGCCTCGTCTTTACTTTGGGTAAGGGCCATGTACATCGCTCTGAAACTGTCTTTTGCATTGTACCCAAAGGCAGACATTGAGGTGAGCAGGTGCATTGTATTCAGAAATGGATCCAGTGCAGTGACCACAAATCGATCATTCTTGTGGTACATAAGATTTAGGTTGATGGATTCGGTCAGGAATTCCGCCAGGTCTTTATCATGGCTCTTTATGAGATCAACGCAGTTATCAATTTGCCAGTGATGGTTGGCATTTGGATCGCTTTTGATCGTCTCGAACAGGTGTTTAATGCGTTTCCCGATCTCTATGGTTGGGTCTTGATTGGCGACAATCAGACGGCGAATTTCATCATCCAGTTGAAGAGGGGCTTTGGCCACATTGTTCATCAAGAGTTCTTGCAAGGTGTTTCTTGATTTTTCAGCCATGCCTTGTAGTGAATTCACTATTTTTGGAAGGCTGTCGTAATGATGGAGGAAGATATCCGCCAATTGATGTTCAGCTTGACGCTGGTTGAACATCAAAAAATGTTCAGGGTTGTGCTGAAGGTTATAGGACTTATCCCAAAGTTTTGGCGATCTGTCCTTTGGTAGTTTCTCACTCAACGAACCGACATGCAGCCTGGCCATTTTCTTTCGGTGGTCGTCACTGATGATGACCGGTTTTTTTGCGGCATAGTCTTCAGCCATAAGTGCCAGCAGGCGATCGAGACCTTCGTGTTGAACGGCCAACGTATAAAGGATCAGGTTGTACAAGATCCGGTCGTCGTAAGCATTATTGCCGCGACTGGCCTTCATTGCACCCTCAATGGCTTTTAACGAGCCACAGGTGTCCATCAGTGCGTTGATCAACGGCACGCCACAATCAAAAATCGGGGTTTCGTCTTCTTTGCGATTGCTGATCAAGTGGTTAAAGTCAGCGATGTGCTGAATTATGTGAGCCGGGAGTTTGTTGTGTGGGCCAGCCATGCGTGTGTCCACCAAAATGCATTCCAATACCTTCAGTATCCGGTTTGCCGTGGAGCAGGGTCAAATGCACCTCGCTTACAGGCCCAGATCAATCTCCAGGGCGCTGTGCAGGTGCTGGCCCTGGGTGACCCTGTCACGCATCCAGGTCTCACCCTTGAACCGATACAGGTTGAGCCATTGCTCAGAGCTCAACTGGATAGATCGCAACTCGTCACTGTCGCAGGCTTCGATCAGTGCACCAAACCACACATCATGGTTTTTCAGGTAGTCCCGTTTGGGGATGTTTGGAAGCCTGGTGATCACTTCCTGCAAAATGGCTTCACGGGGCAAGGCTTGCCATTCAGAAAAATAGAGGCGCAAACAATCACAAAAATCGACGCGCAAACAATCACAAAAATCGACGCCGCGCTGACCCAGTTGCTGGATGAAATAGGCGCCCGGCAGAACATCGTCACCCAGTGAAAAATCAATATCACCCTGGTTGGCGAAATTGATGTGGTAGACGAGCATTTCGATTAACGACCCTTTAAGCTCGGGTGAGCAATCCACCTGCGCCATAAAAGAGTTGATCAGGTTTTCTTTATAACCGATCTTTTGTAGTGGATGGTTTTTACTCAGCAAAAAGCCGCCCTGACCGGAATTTATGTCTTTGATCACAGTCCTCAGTCTTTCGGACATCAGTTCGTGTTTGTCGGTGTCCTTGAACAGGTAAACATGCCGGATATCCTGCGGCCATAGGTGTTGGGCGATACCCCGCTGCTGGAATGCTGACTTGTGGACTTCAACGTCAGTGCCACCGATAGGCATGAGCTTGTCCATCATTTTTATGAATAGCTCAGACTCATAGCGAAATGCATTTTCCAATTCATGTTCAACGTTGCTGTTAAAAAAATGCATGAAGTGTTCAGGGTTATGTAAAAAATCACCCACGTCATTAAATAATTTAGGTTCCTTTGGGGGATTGTCTTTTTTGATGGTGATGAACTCGGTTGACGCATATGCAGACTTGCCGATTCGGTTCATCGCGTATCGATCAAACAGAGTTTCTCGATTGACCACCAGTTCGTCATGGGTCAGTGAGAGGAGTCGATCAAATAATGGGCTTTCATAACGAATGGAATGACCCAGCACGGTGGTGAATGCGCGGTGCAGATGCTCTTCTTCGCGCTCGCAGTTAAAAGCCAGGGAAAGTGTTCGAAAGCACGGAAAGTCGCTCAAAACAGACTCCATCAGCGCGATCGACTCCCCAAAGGTGTCCTCCCGTGTGTCGGCCTGACCATTACTGGTGTTGATCTTCCTCTTGTCGTCGATCAGCGCCTGGAATCCCAAAATTCTGGCGAAAATGTCTTTATAGCGTTCAACCTGCGACTTGCTCATGGTTTTTTCACTCGTAGCAGGTCTTTAAGGCTGCTTTTTTGTTGGCAAACACCGCCTGTCGAGCAGGGTTATTCATCAGTATAGGGAGGCGGTGTGTTGGCGGGCAAGGGCATTACCGACCAGCAGGAGGCGCAGATGATCAAAGACCCAGGTCGAAGGACAGTGCCTTTTCCAGATCGTTTTCCTGCAACCGGGTGAGCAGGGACGGATATCGGGTGGCATGATAAAGCATCAGTTGGCAGTCACTGTCCACGTTTAACGCCGCCAGCACTGACTCAGGCACTATTGAGAGAAAGGCATTATGAATTTCAAGTTGAAGGGTAATGCGATCCTGAATGCTATGGATAGCTTTGTTCTTTTCGCGGTGCCTTTCCAGGCTGCATATTTTGGTTGCCATGGCCAAGGCAATTTCGCTGATGTCATAGTTTGTACTGAACACTCGGCCAGGACTTAGCTTGAAAAATGCCACTCCAATATAGCGGATAAAATCAGGCATGTGTTCGTTGCAGAACATGAGCATTTTGAGAAATAAATGTCGATTGCTCAGGTCTTGATCATCTGCACAAGCATAATCAATATTCAGCTCACTGGCCATAAACTGCAAATCCATTGCGAATGGCAACGCGAAGTAGTCTGGACACAGGCCCAATTCATCCGTCTGTTTTTTGAAAAAACTCTCGCGATTGTATTTGGAGATAGATGAATGAATAAATCCGCAAGCGGAAACTTTGAACATTTCACGGAAGCGCAGTGACGCCTCTTCCAGACTGATTTGCGATTCGCCCCTGATGATCATCCGCAGTGTTGCTGCTTGCGCGCCTGATTCCTTGAGCAAGAAATCATCAGTCATCCTCGGATCCAGTAGTTTTAGCTCGATCAATTTGGCAAGTAGTTCAAAATCCTCGTTTTTACGGATTTCGTATAAGTCTTCATCCCAGAATGGCCTCAAGTAGCGGTCGTACAGCCTCAGGTCGCGCAAGACTCCGTCAGGCTCTCGTGTACTCACAGGGTGTTCCTGTGAGGCCATCAGCAGCTCGTTTGGCCATGAGTTCTGGCGAGAGTGATTTTCTCGAAAACCCTCCACCATGTGATGGAAGGGGATGTCAGGGGACGCTTCCAGGCCTTCGGGGTACATCGCAGGCTCGTTAGCGCACAGGAACTCAAACACGGCGCCGATGTTGGAATGCTCGTAGGTCAGGCCGAAGGCGAGAATCTCCAGGATTTTCTTACGCCCCGCGATGCAATCCGCGTCTCGGGTGGGTGAAAGGCTATGTTCCAACATGAAAGCGTCCAACCACTCGGCATAGGTGGTTTGCACCGCCAGTGCTTCTTCGAGCAGGATCGGCGCTCGCTGTTGAAATTCTTCCCAGATGCCTGAGCTTCCAGGGTCGAACCCTTCGCTGGTGTAGAGAAAATGCAGGTTAATGCGCATGTTCAGAGCCCCAGGTCGGTGCTGAGAATCTCTTCCCGGAAGCGATCGCTGGTCACTTTCTGGATCAGACCGCTGTGCCCGGTGGCCTGAAAGCACAGCATCAGCTGCTTCTCCGTGGCACAAATGGCCAGGCAATCCTGCTCGCTCAAAGGACTGAGCCACGATAACAGCCGGTAACCGGTTTTGCTGTCAGTCGACATGTGGCGCGCCAGGGTCGTCAGCACTGCTTGTTCAAGCCATAGCTCGCCGTGGCCTGAAGCCTTTTTAAGACCAAGGCAGGTGGCCATGGGTTGTGCCATGACCCAGGGCGCTAATTTGAGCCTGTAGTCCATGCCGTGCTTGAGAAAAAAAGCCTGCAAGCTTTTGATGTTTTCATTGAGCGTGCTTTGCGCCAGCGCGTCGAATCGCTCTTCACAGGGGTCTCTGAGGCTGTATTCATCGTCATAGCTTGCGATGCTGCGGTACAAGTCGTGAATGAACCCATGTTCCAGGTAATCCGGGCACAGCGCGATGGCTTCCAGGTCGCTCCTGAAATGCCGGGTCGTGTACTGACTTCGGGCCCCGTGCAAGGCGTGGCCGATACTGTCCAGTCGCCGCGTGCACTCTTCGTAGTCAATCAGCGCACCATCATACATCAGCTTGCGCAATCTCACCTGTTCCGGGTTAGAGACATCCAATTCGTCGCGCACCAAACAATCGAGTGCACATTTGACCATGCGTTCCAGTCTTTGTGGTGTGAGCTCTTTGGCAAGCTCAACGAACTGCGTGAGGTTGTCTATGTTGGCCAGTAGAGCATCAAGCGAAAGCTGCTCGTAAATACGGGGTGGCCCGATCAGCAGCCCCCCAAGGGTGATGTCCGTCCACCGAAGCTCGAATGCCAGGGTTCTTGCTCGGGAATCATCCGTGCGCTCGGAGATGTTGACCACTTCCAGAAACATCTCGGGATGCCGGCGCGCCATTTGGGCGATCTCAGCATAGTAGGTCACCGCTTCAGCGGGTTTGTCGTAGGTCGTAGCGCCAAAGGCGGCAATAAGGCCAATCCCCAGCACCGGTTCAACGTCCGCTTCGGCGTCGTAGATGTCATCGAGCAGGGCCTCATAGCCGCCATATGCGGCGATGATCTGGCGATAGGTCTCAGTGGCCTGTGCGATAAAAGCAGAAGACAGGTTGTCCTGACCGTAATCCACGAAGTCCATGGCTGTTTCGATCAGGGCCTTGTGCAAATCAGCATTCATGGTCATCGGCAGCTTGTCCTGAGTAATCGGGGTTTGGCCATCAGCGTGGACTTTTACCAGCTGGGCTGAAAAATGAAACTCACATTTTAGCCGAGTGGCGGCAATGTCTCTACGATACTGGGCGCTTACACGACGAAGCAACCTGATCGGATGCCCTGTTTATGCAGATTCTGGCCTCACGCTTTTGCTTTTTTTGCTGCCGAGATGAGTTCGTAAAAACGCTGTGCTTGAGATAACGCTGCATTGAGTTCATCACGCAGGTTTCGGCGAGGATCCAGGCAGTTGCGTAGAGCTCTTTCAGGGCGGTTGAGGTTTTTGAAGGCATTGACCTCCCCGCAGAAGGGAGCCCATTCGATCTGCACACTGTTTGGCCATTCACTCACCCACAGGGTTATTTCATCGACATACCCTGGCCATTGCTTGCGAAAGTACACCGCCCCAGAACCCACCCCGATGGATTCGAGTTCGTAGTCTTGCTGATCCATCACATCAACCATCAGCAGCGCGAAGATGACATCCAGTTCTGTTAGGCCGTTATCTACCAGGCTTTTGGTGAATACCACCCGCTGTTTTTCCTTCGCGGTCAACTTGGGCTGGCGTTTGAGTGAGACCTTCAGGCGACGCAACGCGTCAATGGCGTAGTAGGGCAGTGCTTCCAAAAACAGGAACATCGTTGTTTTATCCGTTCACAAGCCCAGGTCGCGCTCAAGCATACCCGTCATCCCCTTCGGGGACAGGTGCTCAAGGCATTCAGGCCAGTCATAAGTGGCGTGTAGACGATCAATATATGGAGTATCCAACAGCAAATCAACAATGGCTGACCGGTCGAGCATCGGGCTGATCATCTCGGGAAAGTCACGCAGATCGTTTTTGTTCATCCCTTTGAGCAACACGGTGACAATAGCGGGCAAACTGGCGCGGGCGATCGCTTGTACCAGCGCGGTGGCGGCTTCCGGGGACTGTCGCCATATCTTCAGTAGTTGCGCCTTCAAGTCGACCGCCACGCGCCCAGACAGGAGCTTGTAGCCGAGGCATTCAACCAACAGCTGAACCCCTTTCTGGTATCTGTTCAGGGCCTGCTCGTCCTCTGGGATGACTCCCAGTCGACAGAGGTCGCACACCCCTTGCGTGTAGGGTATGCGATCCTCAATCCTGTAGCTTTTGAGCAGGCGCCAGACCGCTTCCGTCTGGTAGTTGCCCAGCAGGTGCTGTTCGGCCAACACGTAGGCTTTGGGGAAATCGGCGCGGGAGATGCCGGCAGCAAAGTACATTGGAGTGTTTCCGTTACAAAGGATGGCAACGATTTTCGGGTATATTCAATAGTTTAACGCTTGCCTGCGGTCAGGATCGATGATTATTCTGACCTTACCCCAATGAGGATCAATATCGTGGCAAAACCTATCATCCAATATACGCTCGAAACTGATGTGCTGTGTGGTCGTGGCTTCACCCTGGTCGAAGAGATCCTGCAGAGCGGTTTCAAATACGACGGCTTCGTCCTGTATGACACGCAGGTCAGGGCCCAATCCGAACTGGATGAAGACATCAAGGATGGCATGATTGAGGAGGGCGAGATCAGTGTCATCGAGGTCGTGGTGCATGCCGATGGCAGCATTTTCGATTCGTTTGGTCAGGAACTGGCGTCGCACATGGCGATGCAGAATAACCAGACCATCGAGCAAGTGAAGACCGGGCTGGCGCAGTATTACACCGAAGCTGAACGACGCCTGCGACATGCTGCCGAAGCGGCCTCGGAAGGCCCAGATATCTGAAAACCCAGGGCCAAGTTTCTCAACTGCTTCCCCCACCATGATCACCATTTGGTCTACGAGGCCATTCATGCCGAACACACTGAAATTATTCGCCCTTGAGTCCACCGACAACCGTAATGGACGCGGCTTTTCACTGCGCGTGTACGCGTCGAAGGGCAGGGTGGTGCACCTCAGCATGCCTTGTCTCTATGACACGCTGGATACGGCGCAAGAGATAGTCGATGAAATCCTGGAGAACGGGCGACTGGATTACGATGAAATTATCGTGACACCGACAATTCTTCATGGCGATGGTAGGCTTTTCGACGATGCCGGAAATGAACTGCTTTCCCACATCGCCAAGCAAACTGTCCAGTCGGTAGAGCAAGTGAAGGAGGGGTTTGCCGTGTTTTACGCAGAGAATGAACGACGCCTGCGCCATGCTGCCGAAGCGGCCTCGGAAGGCCCTGGCCTGTAAAACCCTGAATGCCGGCGCTCCGGCACTCAGTTTAAGCGGACTTCAGCGGCCCAAGGCGTAGTACAGATTGGCCTGGCTGATCAGTTTGCCGTAACGGATGGCGACATCCGCCCGCTGGGCATCCAGATAGCTTTTCTGGGTGTCGAGCACGGTTGAATAATCGATCGAGCCGAACTCGTATTTACGTCGGGCAAAATCCATGGCCTTGCGCGCTGCTTCCAGTTCGTCCTGCATCCACGGCGTTTGTTTGTTCCAGCCGTCGGCGGTGATCAGTGCCTGATTCACATCGGAAAAGGCCGTCATGATCGATTTCTGGTACTGCGCCGCCTTCTCGCGCTGGGAGGCCTTGGCCTGATCGATCTGCGCCAGCCGCAGCCCGCCGTCAAAGATCGGCAAGTCCAGGGTGTAACCCAACGTCCAGAAGGAAGAGCCCGCACCCACCAGGTTGGACAGGGTGCCGCTGCGCCCGCCGCCCTGCGCTGTCAGGTTGATCGACGGAAACATGGCGGCACGGGCCACGGCGACATCAAAGCCTGCGGCACTCATCTCGTTTTCCGCCAGCATCACGTCCGGGCGTTGTTGCAACAGCAGGGAGGGAATGCCCAGCGCTGGGGTGGCCAAGGGCTGGGGGACATCACCGTCCGTGGCGATTTTCAGATCCGGTGCGCCGACCAGGATGGCCAGGCTTTGCACCAGATTCTCGCGATTGGTCTTGGTGGTGATTCGGTTGCGCTCCAGACTGGCCAGGTCGGCGCGGGCCTGTTGCACGTCGAGTTCTGAGGTGATGCCGTAGGACAGCTGGCTCTTGGAGATTTTCAGCTGCTTCTCACGGGCCTCAATCTGCTGATCAAGCACGCGCTTTTCTGCGTCCAGTTGGCGAATTGACCAATACTGGGTAATCACGGAGTTTCTGATCAGGTTCTGGGTACCCACCGTGCTCTGCAGCGCGGCGCCCGCCGTTTTCTCATTGGCGTTGGTGGCATTGCTGAGCTTGCCCCACATGTTCAATTCAAAACTGGCCAGCCCCGATACGTTGTGGGTGGTGGTTTGGGTGCGCAGGTCATGGGTGTTGCTGGACTCTTTGCTGCTGCCGGTACCGACCGAGACCGAGGGCAGCTCACTGGCTTGGGCCTGACCCAGCACCGCCAAGGCTTTGTCGTATCGCGCCAGGGTCATGGCGATGTCCTGATTGTGGTCACCTGCCATCCTGACCAACCTCACGAGCTCTGGATCCTGGTAATGATCCCACCAGGCGGTCAGGTCGGGTACCTGCTCCTTGGCTTGGGTCAGACCCTGGATGTATTGCTCGGGCAACTTGATAGGCGCTGGCGCCGCAGGGGGCTGCAACGCGCAACCCGACAGGATCAACACCAGGGTGAGTGGCGTGATGGTTTTCAGCTGAAACACAGGCGATTCCTCGTAGGCGTCCGAAATATTTGGGGACTTTGTACCATACCGGCCTACGCTTTATCCATATATTGTTTGTGGCGCTTCCTTCCGAGGGTCGCCCTTGTTAGGCTGAGGAAAAGGAGCCCTTCATGTTCACACTGGCACAGCTTCATGCACATTTTGGTCGGAAAACCGATCCGGTCTCTATCGCCAGAGATTTTTTCAACTCCAGTGCGTCGATCAGACGGCGATGGAGGCTGCATCTGGACGCCAGTCACAGTTTTGATCAGATCCTAGTTCTCGAACAACTGACCCCTGAAATCTGCCTTGAAACTCTCGGAATCGCCCTGGCGATGGAAGGGGGACATATCGATCCGCTGCTGGCCTTTATCGTGGACGTAGAAAAAGGAATTTACTCAGTAGATCAACCCATCGACAGCGGGTTGATCAGCTTCGTACGCAATGGCGTCATCAAGGCGCGGGAGTACGGGTTCAAGTTGCTCAGGCATCCTTACTCGTTATTGACCGAGGGTGATGATTACGCCCACATGAAGGATCCTGAAGATCGATTGCCAGCCCAGCAGAAGCTCAAGGAGCACCTACTGGCGTACACCACCCCCAAACTCTACACTCAGGACGATGACGGTGGCTGGTATTGTCGCAACCTGCGTCTGTACTTGGCCATTTACCCGGACAAGCTGGTCAAGCCTGAAATTCAGGTGCACAGGTTACTGCACAACGGGGATGTCCATTTTGGCCTTGAGCTGGCCGAGCAGGTGCCCTTGCCAGAACCCTTCGAACTTCTGGTGGCGCAAAACCTGCGTCACTATGAATACCGGATTTCAATGGTGATTCGGGAGAAAGTGTTAGGGCATCAGGTGCTGGGTCTGCCTGAGTGCAAAGAGCGTCTGGATGAGGCGTTGGATGACATTCACCGGGAGGATAAGAGAGGCAAACGAGCGGAGCATATCGCACTGATCAAAGAAATGTGCTTCCCAGCCCATTTTGAGGGGGCGCCCATTCAGAAAGTGGTCGATGATTATTTTAGAGAATTGTTGGGCAATAGCCGGGTAAGGGATGCCCAGCCAGGAACCTTTGAGTATTTGGAACTCTTCGAGGCCCTGCGGTTGAAAGGCCATCAAGCTCATTACCTTGGACTGACGCTGTCCCGTGGCATGAACCTCTTTGAGGTTTGGGAGCTTGAAGCCAATGGCGTGTCTCTTTTGCCTTCACTGGTCAAGCAGCTTGGCGATAGGCAAGTTCAGTTTGTCAGCAATGCACTGGGGTGTGCTGTCATGCAATATCCATTACAGGAAATTCTTGAGGTCAGCCCGAATGACAAAGCGCTGCGCCATCTTTACGAATGGACGAAGGATGAGGCGTTTCTGCATGCACTGTCGCCTGAAGGCTGCGTCACTCAGCTGGAAAGTGATCTGGGACTTTGATGTGCAGCCCCCGGAGACCGGGGGTCTGAAATGTGCGCCTATCGAGCGCCCGTCACACGATTTACCGCATCCTTGATCGCTTGCTGACCGGCTTCGTAACGATCGTTAGCCAACCGATCCATGATCTTGTGCAGCAGCGATGGCAGGGGGTAAACCGGCACCGCCGCTTTAGGGTCGGAGCCGTTGCGCACGACTTCCCAGCCCTTACTGAATGTGCCGCGACCAAAACTGAACTCCAGAGCCTGCCCAATGTTGCCGATCTCGCCATCTGCGGGCAGCTGTGACAGCGGGCATTCCACATGCTCAGCGAGGCAGCAATTGCTGGCTTGATTGAATGATGGGTGCAGTTTCTTGCACTTGCCACAGGCAAACTGGTCGCCACCGATCAGGGTTGAAAGGGCATTTGCCGCCTCGGCCATGCCCAGGTGCTGGGCGACGGCCTGCAGGTCGCGCAGTTGAGCATTGAGGTCATCCTGACGTGGACGCTGGCGTCTAACCGTGTTGAGTGTGTCGGCAAGCGCCTGGTTGATGATGCTGACCTTGGTGCGAACGTTGTCGATGCGCTCACCCGAGCGACTGAAGACCGCGCCTGGCTCCTTGTCAAAATCATGATCCTCTTCGGCACGGCACTTGGCGCAGGTCGCGTTGCCCTCGCCGTTGGGGTCATCGTCCAAAATGCAGAGTTGTTCCGGACAGCTGAGGCATTGGCCACGTGAGCTACTCATGATTCGATCCTTGCTGAGTTCAGTTGGCCGCAATGTATACCGAGTGTACTTTGTAGTCAAGGCCCTCTGGTCATCAAAAGGAACACGCCATGAAAGTCGAGACTCTGTTTGCCATTACCCACAACTCCGATCTCACCGAAGGCCGTGGCTATACCGTCATCCTGGGGTACACCCGCACCCAAGAGCTGGCCAACCGAATCGTCAGCGACAAGCGATTTGCCCGTTGGTGTGGCATGGGGTTTCACGATGCAGCCGATTGCAAAAAGAACAACGTTCGCCAGCAGGATGTCGTGATTTTTGAGAACGCTGAAGAGCTCTATGCGCGGGAACTGGATGTCGAGCGGCAAAAGGCGCTGGCCAAGCTGACCGACCACGACAAGAAAATCCTCGGGCTGATCTGACCCCAAACAGCATTGCCGCTCACTTCTTGCTATAAAAGTATACCGAGTGTACTATGGTCTCATGAATGCTTACCCGGAGAATCCATCATGGGACTGATCTACATCGGTGAACAATTTCGCAATGAGGTGAACCAGCCTTTTTCCCTGCGTCGCCTGGAGAAGGGCCGCTCACCGGTCGATATCGGGCCCAGAAAACTGTCGGTCGAAGCTGGGGTGTCGGTCAACAACCTGATGTTGAAGATTCGCCACAGCGATCAACTGGTCATGCCGCACTACCTGGGGGAGAACGTTCGGTCGTTTGTTGAAGACTGTGTGGCTCTGGCCAAGGAAAACGGACTGCCAGTGCGCAACCGCTTTTTGTACCTCACCCTCGATTCTCGCCCATTCAAAAAAGGCGCTACCCAGCGCAATCCCGGTTGGCATACTGATGGGATGCAGGGCAATGAGATTGCAGTGAAGCAAAAAGGCTGTTTCCATTTTTTGTGGACAAACAAACTGCCCTACAAAATCAGTACCCAGGGCTTTGACCTGTCGGGGCTGAATGTTTCCAAACACCATGTGTTTGATTCGCTGGCGCTGCAGATCTATGACGACTCGGTGCAGACCACCAAGGCGGGTCACCTGTACCTGGTCAACTGCTACCAGATGCACACGGCGGTGCCCACCAACGAAGACCTTGAAGACCGTCTGTTTGTGCGGCTGTCCTTCTCAGAATTGCCGTACACCTCGCACACCATGTCCCTGAACCCCGATATCGAATACCCGTTTGTGCCCCACAGCACCTCGGGGGCAATCCCTGAAGGGCTTGTGCCGTGGTCTGTCGAGTCGGAACTGGAGCAGGTATCCTAAGAGCCACAGGTGCTTTCTTTCTAAATCACAATGACGAGGAGCGATCATGATCAATCTGCTGGTAAGGCCACGCTGGTTGGCGTTGTGTGAAAAGCTAGGCATCGTTGAGGCTGAATTCAAATGGCTGGCCTTGGAGACGATGTACGAGTCCACTGATAGGCCGTATCACTCCATGCGCCATATCAGCTTCTGCTTGAGCACCATGGATCAGTTCAGGCATCAAGTGGAAGACCCGTTGCTGGTTGAGTACGTGCTCTGGTTGCATGACGCGGTGTACGACAGCTCGCGTTCGGACAATGAGCTGGCCAGCGCCCAATTGGCCAAGATGTGGTTGAGCCATAATCCGGAGCTTGCACAACAAGCGTATGTGATGATCATGGACACGGCGCACCCGAGCAAGCCAGCGAGCGCGGATGGTCGCTTTGTGGCGGATGTTGACCTGGCGGTCTTGGCCTTACCGCGTGATGTGTATGCGCTGTACGCTAAGAATGTTCGGCAGGAGTATCGATGGGTACCCGACGCGGAATACAAGGTGGGCCGGGGTAAGGTGCTGAATGGCTTCCTTAACCTGCCACACATCTTCCACTCCCCAGGCTTCATCGATCTGTGGGAGGGGGATGCGCGGCGCAACATCAAATGGGAGCTTCACCAGCTGTTAGGTAGTTGTTAGATGGCCTGTTAGGGCTCAAATTCATTCCATTTTTTCGTATAGCGCTTGGCGTCTTCTGCGAGAATTTCGATTCGTTTGAGTAAGAAATCGCTAACATTGATCAACTCTGGCGATTCCAGGGTCAGCACATTGCTATCCACTCGCGCTTTAAAGGCTTGATCATGCTTGCCGGGGAGGTCTTGGGTGCCTGTTCGGTACTCAGCGGCAGCCTTTACTCGGATGTCGTCATTCAAGACCGGCAAGATGTCGTCAAATCGTGCTGCGGTTGTGCATCTTTGATAAAGCTGATCCAGGCGAATGTCAGCCTGGTTCTGCATTTCGTCGAACAAACCGGTGTTGTAGGGGGAGCTGAAATGGCCAGGTAGCTGGCGTATAACTGAGTGGGTGGCATAACCAGCCCTTCGGTTCTCTTGAATATGTTGAGTAGGGTGCTTAATTGTTTCTCAGCGGCTTTTGGGGAGTTGAAAATAAGTTAAAGGCCTAGCTCCATCGACAAAAGGTCATCCAGGCTGGTTGATAACCCGGCGTTGGCCACAGCGGCGCAGATGGCTTCCAATACCTCTGTTTTGCACAGGGTGACACCGTTGTTCGCCGGGACTTCAAGGCTGTCGATCGAAAAACTCTTAGGGCTTAGCGTACCGATCAACAGGCTCTCACCCATAAAACGGATATGAATACGTTTGGTGTGGTGCTTGCTCACCGAATACGAGAAGGCCTGCGCTAGCGCAGCCGTCAGTGTTTCATGCCGCATTCCCTGATTCATGACTGAGAAGGCGCTCAAAGGTGGATAGATGGGCGTTTCCAGGTCGTTGGCATCATCGAAGCCCTCCCTATCATCCACACTGCGCTCCCCATACCAATCGGGATTCCAATCGTCGTAGCTTGAGTCACTTTCCTTTTCTGCACTGTGCAGATGTCTTAGCTTCCCCACAACTGAAGAAAACAGGGATAGAACGCAGTCTTCACGGATCAGCTCACTGACGTAGGGGGACGTAACGTACAGGGGGTCAACCAAGCCGGGCTGATTCAGCGTGCTATCGACTGCGACATAGCTGTACGACACCAACTGAGCATAAGATTTACCCATCAGCAGTTCAAAGAAAAGATCCATCTCCCGCTGATCGAGGTGGTCGAACCCCTTGTACAACCAATCCAATTTTTGCCAGTAGTGCACCCGATCTTCACGCCAGGGCAAGCTGTCCTGTTCAGCTAGCAATCGACGTAAATCCATCAATGCCTGCGCGTGGGCGGTTTTCTCCTGGGCACGCTGCTCGCCTAGAAGACGCGACCAGAAACCATGGCTTGCCGGACTGTGGGACGCCACCAGCGAGGTATAGTTGACCGTGTTCATGGTGAGAAAACCGACCAACATCGCCTGCAGCTCACTGTCCATTCCATGGGTGCCGGGAAGTGGCATACTCTGATCACGACTGTGGTTGCACAGGTTCAAATTGTAAACGTCCCGACAGCCTCTTTTAAGCTCGTCGGTCAGGCCAGCGTGACAGGCCAACGGAATTATTGTTGTGGTTGGCATGGAAACTCCGGGTGTTCAACGGTCACCGCAACCGGAGATGAGTTGGGACGGCTGTGCAGTAAATCGAGTAGGGCGCTTACATCCCCAGTTCAGCCATGAGAAAGTCGCCCATCGCGGGGGTGAATCCCATCACTTTTTCGGCATCTTGAACCATGTCCAAGACCATGGTTTTTGAAAGTGGTAGGCCCGTTATCTCGGGAATGAAGACATTTGTCAGGGCAAAGGTGTTGTGCCCCAGTTGCGCGGTGAGCATCCTTGATCCCATGAAATAGATATTGATTTGACGCAGGCAACCAGCCTCGATATTTTTGTTCATGCCTTTGATCAGTGCTTCTTCAAAGGTACTGAAACGCAGGCCGGGGTTTTTTGTGTCGTACTGCCTGATTTCCTTGAACTGGCTTCTAGGGGTGGGGCTGAAACCGAATGGGATGTCCATGCTGGTATGGCTGTAGCGGCTAAAATCGTCAAAGTTACTTGTGGATCTGTCAACTCGGTAGGCATCTCCAAAATCGACGGAGAACAAACCTTCGGCGGCATCTGCCCGAATCAGTGAATCCAGGTACTTTGACGCGACATAGGGGGCTTGATCGGCGAACATTCGAGTATCAACCTCGCCAGACATGACCTTTTTAAGGTGACCTTCGGTCAAGTCACTCAACTCGCGGTTGCATAGAAGCTTGAAAAAGCCATCGATTTCCACTCGGTCGTGAGAGTCCAATGACTCATAGAGCACGTGCATGTCCTGCCAGTAATGCAGGTGATCCTCACGCCACGGCAAACTGTCTTGTTCAGCGATGACATGCCGCAGATCCATGAGGGCGAGGTTGTGGTGTAATCGGGTGGAAAAGAGGTCAGGCAACTTTGATTCTGATTTTCGCTTGGCCACCAATGTCTTGAAGTTGACTTTCTCGAAGGTGAGAAACGATACGCAGGCTTGCAACAACGCCTTGTCCATGTCGGCGGTTGATTTCAGATCCAGCGTACGAGCGTCAAACCCGTCGGAATTGCACATTGCCTGATACACCTTGCGGCAACCGGTTTTGAGTGCGTCAGTCAGTTCTGCGTGAGTGCTGACGGGTAGGTGGTTGACGATGGTCTTCATAGAGCCTGCTCAGGGTCGAGATACTGATCCAAGTATGGCATGTGAGATTCGACAGGCAACAGCCCAGGACTGGGGGGCAGGTTGGCATGCCCCAGGCGGTTCACGATCCTGTCGGAAACTCGGCTTGCCATCACTTCGCTTATTGACTAAATTGATGACTCAAAGATCAATGGATAAATGGACATGGGAACCGGTGACAGGCTGGGCAATGGCTTGAGGAAAATCAGGCTGTTTCTGCAATTTTTGATTCTTCTCAACGCCCTGATCGGCGTCTGTTTGTATGGTCGGAGTTCGCCCCACAATATGCAGGCAGAGGTCATGCCGGCACAGGAGGGGATTCACTCGTGAAACTGCTATTGTTGGCGGTCATCAGCGCCCTGAGTCTGTTTCAGGTGCCGGCGCAGGCCGCATGTCTTGGGTCTCCCAGCCAAAGAACCCATACGTTTTACGACTGGTACCTGGGCCAGTTCATCAAGGGCGTCGATGTACTGAACGAAAAGCCGAGGCAAGTGCATTCGTTTGTGAGCAAAAGCTTTACCGACCAGCTTCGCCAGCAGTTCAAAAGCCCCGACATGATGTACAACGACCCGTTTCTTCAGGCGCAGGATTACATGGACGACTGGATCGACCATGTGGAGGTCAAAACGGTCTCGCAGAGAGACCTCAACTCCACTCAAAAAGTGACACTGGGGAGCATGCCGGAAACCACGGTGCGCGTAACAGTTCAACTAAGGTCAGAGCAGGGTTGCTGGAAAATTTCCAGTGTGACCCAAGAGCCGCTACGCTGAGGTCAGGCATGACGATTTTCAATTTGAAGACGCAACCGTGGCGAGTGAAGTCTTGTTCCGACATGCAGTCCAGAGCTTTGCAAAAGTGGCTGTTTGAACAAGGTGTTAGATGGCCTGACGATGGGGGTGCTTGCGACTTTCCTGGGGTAACTTGGTTCTCCAACGTGAAAGAGGGGTGCCAGCTCGTCAATCATCTGGTGTATCTGGGGCGTGTGGTCGAACACACCGCAATTCCAGAAATCAAGATTCACTATGCAGGTCGACCAGCGAATGAAAAGGTGCTTTCTGCCGACTTTCCCTCGGTTGAGGAATTATCGGCTTGGCGAGCGTCGCTGGCGTAGACGCTTGTGGCAGTTCAGCGGATGTCATAGCTCAGCGGGACTTCATCAAACTCCTGCTTCTGCTTGTGGTGGGCGGATAGGAACAATTCAGCACCTCGAACATGGGTCTGTATTTAAATTACGATAGCATGTGAGTTTGCCGAGGATGAAGCATTCACAGGGACGCTTACTGTCATCAATGTTAGGCATTGCAGTGGGGTTGGTGCTTGCCAGATGATTCAATACACGGCATATTCGGATGAATTATAACGACAATCAGGCGACTTTGGATGACCCTATCTCGAACTTGTGGTCTGCTCGCTGTCGGTCATGTTGTGTCAGTGGTGGCAGGATGTAGGGCGCCGCACAGAGCTGCGCAGAGATGAGTTTTTCAGCCGGATCTATTCGTTTAATGGCTATGGACACCCCGTCATGCCCACGACGGTGAATGCTAACGACCTGGAAGGCTGCAAGCAGACGCTGTTTGGCCTTTGGGTCAAAGGCTACAGCCTGGTCATCGAAGGTGAGCCGCAAAGCGCTCAGATTGCATTTGGAGATCTGTGTGGGCGGGGTGGCACCCTACATTTTCTGATGAGTATGAAGCCGCCAAATGCCTAAAATGTGAGCTTGATTTACTGCGGAGGTTGACCAGGGGATGGAATGTGCACTGCACGGGTGCCCCCGATCGAAGAAATAAGGGTTTGGCCCAACGGATTGCCGTAAACTCACGCTAGCGCGCAGGGGCCGAGAGTACAGGGTTGCAGCAGGAGAGAGCATGAACAGTGAATTGAAAGGCAAGTTAACCAAAATCTACGAACATGGACTGACGGGCCCCGTGCACCAGATCTACCAAAGCGTGGCCCGACTCCAGACCCAATTTGGGGTTGATGTCATCCAACCTCTCATGGCGAGCGTTGACCACGAGCGCCGCGTATTCGTCTACCCCTTGAGTGGCGAGGAGCGGGGCCTCTATGGCTACCCGGTGGCCCATAATGCCTACGAGTTTTTCTCTTGGGTGTTTACCGGTGCGGTCAAAACCGACCCGCGCATGCCCGACGGGTTTCACACAGCCTGCGTGGCCGGCTTTGACTCCGGTGACCTGACCGGTTGCGGGTTTGTGGTGATGGACAAACAAACTCAGCAATTTGGCTTTCTGCTCACGCATACCTTGGCGGGTGGCTGTATGCCAATGGACATTGATATTGGCGATCTCAGTGCACAACTGGGACGTGAGGTTCAATGCCTGGCCTGGCTCAAAGCGCCAAGAATGAGTTACCACGCTCAAGAAGAACACGTGGCCTTGACGGTGTTCCTGGACAACCTCGCGGTTACACAGAATTACGACATCATCGACGAGATCATTGCGAAAATGCGCGAACTGGAATCGCAGTGGACGTCATGGCATCTCCAGCCCACAGTAAAAGCCTGATCAATATATTGCCAAATCGTCCAGATTGATGTTAACTCCGCAGCTGAATAGCGAAAGAGCTGGCTCGATACTACTGACCACTTGGCCTTTTGTTTCCCGTCATTCTTCAAGAGATCATTCATGACGCTGCCCAATTCTTACAACGCTGATGCCATTGAGGTGCTCTCCGGACTGGATCCGGTACGTAAGCGCCCCGGCATGTACACCGACACTTCGCGGCCCAACCACCTGGCTCAGGAAGTCATCGACAACAGCGTCGACGAAGCCATTGCTGGGCACGCTAAATCCATTCAAATCGTGCTGCACGAAGACAACTCCTTGCAAGTGACTGATGACGGTCGCGGTATGCCGGTGGACATCAACCAGGCCGAGCAGATGTCCGGTGTGGAACTGATCCTGACCAAGTTGCATGCGGGCGGCAAGTTCAACAGCAAGAACTATGATTTCTCCGGTGGCTTGCACGGCGTGGGTATCTCCGTCGTGAACGCCCTGTCGATCAAAGTCGATGTTCAGGTCAAGCGTGATGGTGCGATCCACCAGATCACCTTTGCTGACGGTTACAAAGCCACCGAGCTGGGCATCATTGGGTCGGTCGGCAAGAAAGTCACTGGTACCAGTGTGCAATTCTGGCCAGACCCAAAGTATTTTGACTCACCGAAGTTTTCCATCAGTCGCCTCAAGCACGTTCTGAAAGCCAAAGCCGTGCTGTGCCCAGGCTTGAGCATTTCGTTTGAGGACAAAAACACAGGCGAGAAGCTCGAATGGCTGTATGAGGACGGTCTGCGTTCTTACCTGTCCGAAGCCTGCGCTGACGCCGAGCAAATGCCGGAAGAACCTTTTACCGGCAAACTGGTTGGCAAAACCATGGCGCTTGAGTGGGCGCTGACCTGGCTGGTGGAGGGCGGTGAAAGCCTTCAGGAAAGTTACGTCAACCTGATTCCAACCGCTCAGGGCGGTACGCATGTCAACGGGCTGCGCCAAGGCTTGCTAGATGCCATGCGTGAATTCTGTGAGTTTCGCAACTTGCTGCCGCGTGGGGTGAAACTGGCGCCAGAAGACATCTGGGAGCGCATCAGCTTTGTCCTGTCGCTCAAGATGCAGGAAGCGCAATTCTCCGGTCAGACCAAAGAACGCCTGTCGTCGCGGGACGCATCCGGGTATGTGGGTGGGGTGGTCAAAGACGCTTTCAGCCTGTGGCTCAACGAGCACCCGGAGAAAGGTCAGGCGCTGGCCGAGATGGCGATCAGCAATGCCCACAAACGGCTAAAATCCAGCAAGAAGGTCGAGCGCAAGAAAATCACCCAGGGCCCGGCATTGCCCGGCAAGCTGGCGGATTGCTCGGGTCAGGATCCGATGCGCGGTGAACTGTTCCTGGTGGAAGGTGACTCTGCAGGCGGTAGCGCCAAGCAAGCCCGCGACAAGGAATATCAAGCCATCCTGCCGCTGCGTGGCAAGATCCTCAACACCTGGGAAGTCGATGGCGGCGAAGTGCTGGCCAGCCAGGAAGTGAACAACATTGCCGTGGCCATCGGCATTGACCCAGGCTCGGATAACTTGTCCGAACTGCGTTATGGCAAGATCTGCATTCTGGCGGATGCCGACTCTGACGGCTTGCACATTGCGACTCTGCTGTGCGCCCTGTTCGTTCAGCACTTCCGTCCACTGGTGGTTGCCGGTCACATCTACGTGGCGATGCCGCCGCTGTATCGGATCGATCTGGGCAAAGAGAAGTTTTACGCTTTGGACGAGCACGAGCGTGACAGCATCATTGACCGCCTGGCGGCTTCCAAGAAGCGCGGCGCGGTGCAGGTGACCCGATTCAAAGGGCTGGGTGAGATGAACCCACCACAGCTGCGTGAGACCACCATGGATCCGAACACCCGTCGGCTGGTGCAGTTGTCCATCGAAGATCATGGCGCCACCAATGAGATCTTGGACATGCTGCTGAACAAAAAACGCGCCCCGGATCGCAAGAGCTGGCTCGAAACCAAAGGCAACCTCGTAGACATCGCCGTCTGAGTGGGTCGTTAACCAAATTTGAAGGAAAAGATGATGAGTGACGCGATCGAGATGAGCCTGGACGGCGTTGAAAAGCGCTCCATGGCGGAGTTCACCGAGCAGTCGTATCTGAACTATTCGATGTACGTGATCATGGATCGGGCCCTGCCGCACATTGGCGATGGTCTGAAACCAGTACAACGACGCATTACCTATGCCATGAGCGAACTGGGCCTGGATGCTGACTCCAAGCACAAGAAGTCGGCGCGTACCGTGGGTGACGTCCTGGGCAAGTTCCACCCGCACGGCGACTCGGCCTGCTACGAGGCGATGGTATTGATGGCCCAGCCGTTCTCGTACCGTTACACACTGGTCGATGGCCAGGGTAACTGGGGTGCACCGGATGACCCCAAGTCGTTTGCGGCCATGCGTTACACCGAAGCCCGTCTGTCGCGTTATGCCGAGTCGCTGCTGAGCGAGCTGGGGCAGGGGACGGTGGACTGGGTACCGAACTTCGACGGCACACTCAAAGAGCCTGCTACGTTGCCTGCACGCCTGCCCAACCTGCTACTCAATGGCACCTCTGGTATTGCTGTGGGCATGGCAACCGATTTTCCGCCGCACAACCTGCGTGAAGTGGCGGCAGCCTGCATCCGTTTGCTGGATGAGCCTTCGGCGACCGTTGAGCAACTGATGGAACACATCAAGGCGCCAGACTACCCGACTGATGCTGAAATCATCAGCACGCCCGCCGATTTGCTCAAGATGTACCAGACCGGCAAGGGCTCGGTGCGCATGCGCGCTGTCTACACGGTTGAAGACAATGAAATCGTGATCAGTGCGCTGCCCCATCAAGTGTCCGGGGCCAAGACGCTGGAAATCATCGCAGGCCAGATGCAAAACAAGAAACTGCCAATGGTGGTTGACCTGCGTGACGAATCCGACCATGAAAACCCGTGCCGTATGGTCATTGTCATGCGCTCCAACCGTGTCGATGCCGAAGCATTGATGGATCATCTGTTCGCCACCACTGAGCTTGAGTGCACCTACCGCGCCAACTTCAACGTGATCGGCCTGGATGGCAAGCCATCAGTGAAAGGCCTGAACACCTTGATCAGTGAATGGTTGCAGTACCGCATTACCACGGTTCGCCGCCGCCTACAGTTCCGCCTGGACAAGGTCAACAACCGCCTGCACTTGCTTGAAGGTTTGCTGGTTGCCTTCCTGAACATGGATGAAGTGATTCACATCATTCGCACCAACGATCAGCCACGTGTTGAGCTGATGGCGACCTTCAGACTGACTGAAGTACAAGCTGACTACATCCTGGAAACCAGGTTGCGCCAGTTGGCCCGTCTGGAAGAGATGAAAATCCGGGGCGAGCAGGATCAACTGCTGCTAGAACGCACCACTCTGATGCTGTACCTGGGCAATGAAACCGAGCTCAAAGGTCTGGTGCGTGCTGAGATCATCGCTGATGCCGAGACTTACGGTGATGATCGCCGTTCCCCGCTGGTGGTGCGCTCAGAAGCCAAGGCGTTGTCTGAAAGTGAACTGCTGCCTTCTGAGCCGGTGACCGTGGTGCTGTCCGACAAGGGCTGGGTACGTTCGGCCAAAGGGCACGACGTGGATGGCGCCAGCCTGTCGTACAAGTCCGGTGACTCATTCAAAACGGCGGTCAACGGTCGCAGCAATCAGAATGCGGTGTTCATCGACACCACGGGCCGCAGCTATTCCCTGGAAGCGCACACGCTGCCCAACGCGCGTGGGCAAGGCGAGCCGCTCTCAGGTCGTCTGCAAAGTCCGCCCGGCGCCAGTTTTGAATGCGTGGTCATGCCGGATGATCAAGCGTTCTACCTGATGGCTTGCGACGCCGGTTATGGCTTCGTGGTCAAAGGTGAAGACCTCCAATCCAAGATCAAAAACGGCAAGGCGCTGATCACGCTGCCCGTAGGAAGCAAGGTCATTGCCCCGATCCTGGTCAAGGACAAGGACGAAAGCCTGGTTGCCGCCCTGACCAGCGAGGGTCGTCTGCTGGTGTTCCCGATCAGTGAATTGCCGCAGTTGGGCAAGGGCAAAGGCAACAAGATCATCAGTATTTCTGGTGAGCGTGCCGCCAGCCGCGAGGAGTTGCTGACGCATCTGCTGGTGATCAGCAAGGATGACAGTCTGGTGGTGACCTCTGGCAAGCGCACCATGACGCTGAAAACCGCTGACCTTGAGGGTTACATCAGCGGGCGCGGTAAACGTGGCTCCATGCTGCCTCGGGGTTACCAGAAGGTTGAGCAGTTGGCGGTGGCCAGCGACTGAGCCGACCTGGAAGAAAATGACACTCAAGCCACTTCAGATTGAGCAAAAAGCGCCGAAAGGCGTTTTTTTGCTTTTGGTGAAAGATGCAGGTTTCCCGCATTGTGGGGAGCAGCTGAGCCAATGGTGATTCTAGGTTGAAGCAAAGTGTCCTACAGTGCTATTTTGTTTTTATCGGTCATAGACAAGACATGCCATAGGAACAATCAAATGCACACTTCAAAACAAATAGTTTGCGCCACTATGGCCTGCTTCCCGCCTTCTGAAAAAACACAGAAACTTATAGACGGCAGTGTCAGAGTGACTCAAGAGTTGCTGCTGGACACTTTCAAGGGTTCGGTCTCTGAAGCGATCAATTTGGCGCTATATGCCGCCGAGCCAGAGGTTATTTCTAACTTCAGTGAAACCTACCGCTTGCGGTGCATTGAAGAGACATCATATTTGCCTGATAGCCCATCAGATGAAATTCTTAATTTTTTTGTGGACGGATACAAAATTGAAGCCTCAAGGGATCTTTTAAAGTCCATTGCAGAGGCTAAAACATATGCAGGATCTGCCTTTATAAATGCCGGTGAGACTCCCTCCGAGGAACTGGTTTTACAGATGAAAAACTACGCTGACCTGTCCCAGGAGAGTTATAGGTCGATGGAGTATCCAGATGATTTGATTGGCGTGGCAGTGAATGCAATCAACAAAGAAATCAGCACGCATTGTTCGCTCATCAAGTTCATGCAGGCAACGATTGTTAGCCACACCCGTGAGGCAATTACAGATAATATTGAGATTGAAAAATCCCTGGAAGGATGGATGTCGGTTCTCAAATTGTCCCGCTATCGCATGCTTCCTCCGTTTGCACCAGCTGCCGCAGATCTCCGCGTCATCGAGAACTATGTAATCGACAACCAACAATACCTTGCCAATAGCGGTGCGCTACTGACCTTCGTAATGACCATCCTCAGAAAGGGTGACGACTCTCGAACCATTGAGGTTGCTGAAAGAATTATCGCTAATGTTGACCAGCTAGGCGAAGATCAACACTCAATTCCCAAGGCGCTCGGACTCTACCTCCACATTGGTCAAGCCGCGTTGAATGCCAACCCGGAAATTCAGGTACGTGCTCTTTCTACCATGGATATCTATTTTGACAAGTTTATTGCCTCTGAAGAAGGCAGGCTGTCGATCAAGAGGATGATGGGAGATAGCACCTTTGGTGAAGTTGTGCCTGATTCGATAACATCATTCATCGGCAAGCCAGAACATGCCGCTGCCACACCAGGAATGGTTTATGAGGTTTTGCGAAGAATCAATAAAATTGGCCAAAACACTTCAGACGCTGATCCATCTGGTGTATTAACACTGATGGGGGATGAAAAAGTGGCCGCGAAGGCATTGTCACACTACATTTCAAAAAACCCTGATGGACTGATGAAAGTGAGGGATTCGATTGTTAATACGTGGCAAATGGGTGTTGTCAACCTTGTTGCGCCAGACCCTGCAAAGTCCGTTCGTCAAAGCCCGGATGATGAATGTTCGCTCTGACCAAGTGTGTTTATGAAAGGGCGCCGACAGGCGCCTTTTTCGTTTAATTGAATTAAGGTTTTTTCCTGGTGTTTGGTATTCGTATGCTGGAAATATAACGGCCAAAAATTCAGAGCTCTGACAAGACAGTCAAAGTAGGTTTGGTTTTTTCTTCAACATCTGTTGCTACCATGGACAGCGACGGCCTCAAAATCGAGGACGTGCCCAACGACTTTGAGATCTATGAGTTTGGAACACAGGTTGAGGCGAATGCGTTTGTTCGCGGTGTGGACGAAGGGGTAGGTTATCAGGAGCGCGAGGTTCACGAGGTTGAGCCGGACTCAACGGTGGCAAAAATCGGTTTTGGAAAAATTCAAAGCCGCAGCAACAAATCCACGTGAGTCACTCTGTCGTCCGTGGCAGAGCGTATCGCTTTCGAAAAGGACGTTATGGAGGGCGAAGGCTGGGCAATTACCGCGAATTGGATGCCGGTGAGCTGGAGCACTACCAACAGGCTGTGGAAGCCGCCACGGCGGATGGTGCGCTCGATCGCCTGATCGACTTCCCTAAAACTCCCGAGGAATTGGAGGAAATGGAAGATGAGGCTCACGATTTACGCACCCAGCACGGTGTGCAGAAGACAGTGTGGCTGGAAGACGGCCTGTCGATGTAAAAAAGCCGGCAACCCGGCTTTTCAAATTGATTAGAGAAAGGTGATGTGCGTGGACTTCTCGGTACCGTCCTCATGACGTTCGCGGATGACCATGCTTGCGCCTTCGCCGCCTCTGGGTACAAAGTCTTCATCCGGTTCAACAATGAACTCTGTGCGCATTGAATCTGGACAGCCTTGGATGTGAAAACCATCTTCGTAGTCCTCGTCCTCTGGTAAATGGACAAAAAATGGGCGGATAAGGGCTTCATCTTCAATCGAGATGCTCATATAGCTGTTGTTTTGATGGATGGTTAGGCTGCCATCAGCCAAGCGCAACCAGACACAATCCGAGCCGAACTGACCTTGCTTTCGACGAATTTGTACGCAATACCCCACACGCCCCAGTGCGGCTTCACCGTTATAGCCGGCTACCATGAATCTGCCCCGGAGATCCTGGGTTGGCTTGGGTTGACCAAGCCCCATCAGGCAGTTTGCATAGCTCACATTTTCGAGTACGTGCTCAAGCACGTGATCACGCACATCATTGGCTTCCATGGCTAACCCTCAGGTTTTGAAAAATGAATGTGTATGCTAGCGGATTGCAGCTGGCTGTCAATAAAGCTATAAGCCGTAATGCGCGAGGCCGGTGAACAATGCCTTGTGGAGATTGCAGATCAGTGAAGATTGACCTATATTGAAAAGTTCCACTGGGCTATCAGAAGGTTGAGCAGTTGGCGGTGGCGAGCGACGGAGCTTGATGTCGTAACGAGTCCAAGGGGCACCCACCCGGTGCCTTTTGGGTTGTTGGAAGGCCTTGCCTGCGTATCGAAGATTATCATTAGGGGGCAATATGGTCAGCTACATCAAAAAGCTGTGGAAGGCATTAAAAGGGTGTGAGCACGACTATGAAGTCGTACATCAAGACAATGCTTGCAGCATTGAACGGTGCACACTGTGTAAAGATACCGTTAAATATGGGATCTGATGGGCTAGATTGCACTGATTTTATTTGACCTGAAAGGGCGCCCACGGGCGCTTTTTCGTGTTTGGGTGAATCAGCGAAAAATTCGAGAACTCTGACATGTCGTTCAAAGTATGTAATCCCCGGAGGAGGTCAATGAAAAGCACATGGCTGGCAAAGCTGGTTATTTTGATGTTAAGCCTGGCCTTCTGGACGTCCGTCTCGCTGGGCGTCGACGTCAAGGAACCGTGGGACGCCGAGTCCTTCTGGAGTCATATTTATCCTTCGGCCCTCGTGTTATCAACCGTCGCGGGACTGATGTTTCCGCATCTCAGCATGGCTTTGGGCGCCGTGGTCATATTCGTGCAGATTCCGGTGGTCATGCTGTCATCAGGCGCAGGCCCTTTATTGGTCGTCGGCGCCTTGTATGCCGCTGTGTTGTCAGTGCCGGCGATGGGGCTGTCCTGGCTCGCAGGTTTTGCTCGTAGACGCTTGCGCACGGCATGACGGTCTTTTCATCAACATCCATTGTTGCGCAGCCAGCACGTTTGCAGAAGGCAGTTTGGCGCGAAGACGACCTTTCGATGCAAATAATGCCGGTTGTTCAGTCTGCCAACATCGCCATGATCAGACGAATCATTGTTTCTTTGTTCTGCGGGTCGGATTCAGCGACCAGGAGCGTCAAGCCGGTGAGCCCCAGGTCATTGATCAGCGGTTCCCCGGTGGGTTTGTACAAACGCCCATTGCGATCCAGGAAATCGACCAGCAGGAAGGCCCCGGAGCGTTTGTTGCCATCGGAGAACGGGTGGTTCTTCACGACGAAATACAACAGGTGCGCCGCTTTGGATTCCAGCGTCGGGTAAGCCGGCGCGCCAAAGACGCTCTGTTCAAGATTGCCCAGCAGCGAATCCAGGCCATCAGAGCGATCGCGTGCGAAAAGTTCTGTGGCTTCGCCTTTGGCCATCAGGAAGGCTTTTAAGGCGTCCAGGCTTGCACGGGCCTCAGCAAAGCTTGGGAGGTCGCCTGCGGCCTCTGCAGTAGGTTCTGTCAGCATGCCTTCGTCGTACTGCTGCAACCAGGTAAAGCTTTTGGCGAAGCGCCCTATCAAAATCGTGCGTTCAATGCTCATGCTGTCTCCAATATCGAGAATATTAATCAGGGGTGCGATCGCGCTCAACGATGAAGTTGGTTTCGAGCGAATCCGGAACCCCTTCAATGTGAAAGCCCTCTTGGTATTTTTCATCTTCAGGCAGATCCGCAAAAAATGGACGGATAAGTGCCTCATCCTCGGCAGATATGCGGGTGTAACTGTTGTTCTGATGGATTCTCAACTTGCCATCGGCTGTACGCAACCAGACGCAGGCACTGCCCAAACAACCTTTGGTGCGACGGATCTGTACGCAATAACCGATACGATCAAGGGCGTTTGCACCGTTGTAGCCAGCGGCCATGAAGACACCCCGTAATTCAGGAGCGGGGCCCGAGTTGATCCCCTTTATCTGAAGGGTGCAGCTCACCTTGTTGAGCACATGCTCCAGCACGAGGTCGCGGGCTTCGTCTGCGGTCATTATGATGCTCTGACGGGAATGAATTGGAACTGTGTATCCTAGTTGATCGCGACATGCTGTCAATACATAGTTAATGCGTGATGGGTGCCAGGCGACCCCGGTACTGGATTGCACCACGAAGCAGATTGTCCTATATTGCACATCCCGATCTCATGGGTATCCGACCATGAATGCACCAGCAATTGATCTGCCGTCTTTTATCCGCGACCGAGCCTCCCTGGGCTGGAGTCGTCAGATGGTGCGCGAAACCCTGGGAATGAGCCAATACAGTTTTGGCAAGTTGTTGGCGCAATTGTCGGACATCACCTGGCCAGGCACCAACAGAAGCCTGGGTCATCGGCTGTATTATCAGTCGATCGCTGGGGTCACCAGCGTCACCAAGGCACGGACTGCCGAAATGGGTCGCAAGGCTCGCTATGACAATCTCAGCGTGCATGAACTGTGTGGCATCAAGGCCCCGGTTAGCGCCCTCTGCCGATTGTGGGCCGAATGGGTGGAAGTCAGTCCTTCCACTGTACAGCGGCGCTTGAATGGCGGCGCCAGTGTTTATGACGCCTTCTTCTGTCGCGCCACCGCACGAGAACACAGAAGAAAGGCGTCCCCGCTCAAGGGGTGGCCGATGTCGGCTTCAAAGACCTAGATCACTGGACAGCTGATCTGAAATGGCAGATTTGGACATCACTTCGAGAATGTCCTTGTTGTTCGTGACTTTATACGCAGAGGCCAATTCCTCATCTGACTTGGCATACTTTATGATTTCGTCATAAGATTCCAAGCTGAGCAGTTTTTCAAACACTGCGCCATAAGCGTACCCATAATCGACCGCGTCCTTGCAGGACAGTAAGGCCCTCATATACCTTTCTCGTAAACCTTCAGGCTGATCTTGCAGATCCATATAGGCGCCAGCCGAGCTTTTCTCATAATACTGGAATAAGAAACGTTCATTGGTGATGTTGCTACTCTGAAGGTCATTGGTCAGGAGCGCCATAATGCCGGGGTGCATGAGTTGATTGTCCATGCTGGTTATGGCGTTGCCGATGAATTCAGCCAGTGTTTCTCCGTTTGTTTTAAGGTAGTCATGGTACCTTGGCAGCAGACGCAACATGTGGTCTTTTGTATTAACCGAAAGCGATTTCGTGCTGAATAGGCCGACCTGAAAAGAATAATCTCCGAGCCTTTCAGGCGCCAGCTTGTACATCGTTTTTTCCATCGTGTCCGCCGTTGAACTCAACGCTGCAAACTGAGCCTTGATGCGTTCTTCCACCTCACGCATGGAGATGCCCTGAGGGGCCTGGAACCAGCCACGCAGCTGGGACATTGGGTCAAACTGAACAAGTGCCTGCGCATCAACCAAGGCATTGGTGAGCTGTGGATCGTACCTGTCAACTTTCTTTGCCATCTCAACATCGTCGAAAATGGCAATCAATTTGATAAAATCCTGTTTAATGACGTAGTCGAACAACGGATTCATTTCTGCCCACAATTCCACAGGGGCACAACGAAAGGCCAGATAAGGGTTGATAATGTTAGATTCTTTGATCCATCGAGTGGTCTCGACGATTTGCCTAAGTGTTTGCTCAGAATAACCAAATCCACGTATGTACTTGAACATTTCTTCGTAGTCGTCACACGGTGCACTCAGTGCGTAACCAATGTTGTGAAAGAAAATTTCCCATTTGAGGTCGGCGTTGCCTTCAGAGTCTTTACCGATTGGATCTGATTGGATAATGTCAACGATTGTGCTGGCACTGTCATCATTGAGCCGATGTTGTCTAAGAGCGTCTTGGCATTGGCGCTGAAGCGTGCCGTTTAGCAGCTCAGGACAATCTGTATATGCGCACCTACCAAAACGATTATGTATTTTGAAATTGGTAAATCCATTTTTATAGGTGTGCATCGTTACGCTCCCAGGCAGGTCTTTTCTCATTCTACCTTCAGAGTCGAGGTGCATCCAAGCGCGGCAAAACGCAGCGTCTTGATGCAGGCTGCCAGGTCAGTAGGCAGGCGTTACCAAAATGGTAATCTTCATTTGTCAAAAAAATGATTTCACCCTATATTGAGTGCGTCAACGCCCCGGAGCACCAGCATGACCAAGAAATCGGTGGAGGACGCCGCCTCTCGCAAGCGATTCAATGACAACAACGCAGCCCTGGAAGCGATCATCCGCCCCCTGCAGCGATCGGTATACGAAGCTGATTACGCCTGGAACAAAGTCTTTCGCTCGCTCGAAGAGCACTGTAAGGATTACGGTGGGATCAACTACAGCCCTGAATTTCAGCGCGGTCACGTCTGGACGGATGAGCAGCAGTGCCATTTCATCGAAAACGTGCTGCGTGGTGTGATTTCCACCTCGGGATTTCTTGTGCAGTTCAATTGCCCGAACTGGAATAATTTCAATTATCAGGGCGACCTGCCCCTGGGTTTTGAATGCATTGATGGTCTGCAGCGCTTGACGGCGGTGAAAAGGTTTTTGGACGGCAAGATCAAGCCCCTAGGTCTGACGCCCAGCGATCTGGAATGCAGTTCCTTTACCCTGCGCAATTACCGCTTTAAAGTCGCCGTGCACGCATTTGAAGACAAAGAAGACCTGCTGAACCACTACCTCGATCTGAACCGAGGCGGTACACCCCACAGTCCGGCTGAGATTCAGCGCATCGAAAACATGGTCGAGCGATACCGGCTCGAAAAATCCAAGAGGATCTCGTCATGAGTCAGGTTGGCCAGGAACAGGTGCGTGATAGATACGACTCCCTGTGCAGCTGCATTTTGATCGATACCACACCATCGGATCTACTGCGAAGCCCTCGTGACGACGCCCACCGCCAGGACATTCTGCGTTCGTTGGTGAATGCCGGCTTGCGCGATATCATTCCCTTGGCCGACTGCCCGGTGTGTGGCGGTAGCGGCGAAAAACCAGTTGAGGCACATCCATGACCCATATGAAAACCTCCATTACCAGTGCAGGTCAGATGTTTTTATCCATCGCTCCTGGTCGGTGGCACGAAGCCAACGACCCTGATTTTCAGGTCTGCTTGATGGGTGGACAGCAAATGATGGCAGTATCGGAAGACTTCCCACAAAAGTCCTTTCACTTGCGATATCTCGGTTTTAAATCGCCCGATTACGCAACGATGGATGAGGCCAAGGCCGTCATGCAGCATTTTGCGGCCATGGTGCTCGATCGCCTCAAGCAAAGTGTGTTGTTGATGGAGCCCTGCGTCGACGAGCAGGCCGGAGCATGAGCCAATCACAGAAAACCCTGATCTTCTGGTTGGGGCTGCTGATCGTTGTGCAGGTGATCGTCAACGTCTGCGTGGCCATCTCCTCCTGACCAACCTCCGGGTTTTGGTTTGCCTTATACTGCCGGGCCTCATGAAAGGAGTCGCTTTTTGAACGACAATCGCCATTGGCTGGACGTCACGGTTCAGTTCTTCAACAGCATTGGGCTGATCACGCGCTATTGCGATGAGGCGACGGGTTTCTTTCCTGGGGTGGCTGTTCGACAAGGGACGCTGGCCGTTGGGCCCGACTGCGCGGTGTCTGACCTGCTGCATGAGGGCGGGCATCTGGCGGTGGTGCCGGTACAATACCGAGCCTATCTGGACGGTAATGTGGGCAAGGGTTTGTATCGCATGCTGGATGAGATCGACGCCTTGGAGCTGCACCCTGATGAGCCACTGTACCGGGCTGCCCTCCAGGCTTCTGATAAAGAAGTGCAAGCGTGGGGATGGGCCTGTGGTGCCCACCTGGGAATTCCAGAGCACTTGCGGATCCTCGACGCCGAATTTGAAGGGGAAGGGGCCAGCATGCGTCATGCTCTGGCCCACAACTGTCACGCCGGCATCAATGGTCTGGCGCACGCTGGGTTTTGCCTGGTCAGGGCGCAGCGTGGTCGAAACGTCCCGGTGTATCCTCAACTTTCTCACTGGCTTCAGCCAAACATCGAACCGGCGCAGTCTGCTGGTAAAGGTATCGAATCATGATGAATTATCGAGTCACCTTGAAAAAAATCGCGGATGGGTCAATCAAGAAAATCTGGTGGCTCAGCTACAGCGAAGAAGACGCCAAACGCGAAGCGACCATTGCGCACCCAGGCTACGAAGCCATCAGCGCTGAGCAGCGTGATCACATATGAGCGATGTCATCAACCTTGTGTTGCAGACAGGCGTCAGTGATGAAGCCTTGATCGATGAGATAAATTCTCTGGCCAGCGCGGCGGGTGTCGGGCAGCTGTCTTGCTTATACAAAGACCCGCAGGCGGGTGGTAAATCGCTGGAGGTTGAGCTTTTTTGCCTAACCATGAATGGCCGGATCGACCTTGCCCGTCAGATTCAGCAGGTGGTCACAAACTATCGCGAGGGCCAGCCGGAGAAAAGTCAGGTGGTGCTGGTCATCACCCAGGAGGATCAAGCGGCGCAGGTCATTCGACCCGAAGGCGCGGGCGATCCCCCGGAGCAAGACCGCTGGCGCTGCAAAAGCTGTGAGCAGGAATGGGAGGGAGAAAGGGATGGTCACAACTGCCCGAGGAATTCTCCGGACGTCAGAGCTGGCTGGTTTTAAAACGGGTGGCGCTCAATGCACGCCCAAGCCCCTCAGAAAGGATCCAGGCAATGGTAGAAGCGACCCCCAAACCGTGGCGACAAGTCGTCCATATCGAGCACCAGACAGGCCCCAAGGGCGGCGAGTATTGGTGGTTGACCCTGGAGTGCGGCCACCACAAGGCAGTGGCGATTCCCGCGTATCGAATTGAATTTATGGCCGTGGTGTCATTTAAGGACACCAAAAGAGGCTAAAAAACGCACAGCACCCGAGCGGTGTCGCTGCCTGTTGTGTGCGCTTAATAGCGATCGAACCCAGCAACAGAACGCACCTGCCCGCGCTTCTGCTAGCTAGTGTATACGGCTTTTTGCTGTATTTTTGCGGGTTGTTTGATTGCCCCGCTGCAGTCATAGTCGAGTCATGACAAATGGCCGGGGAAGGCTCATGACAAAGAGAACGAAAGTGACGGTGATGCTCTCAGACGAGAGCCTGGATGCGCTGGAATTTCTGGCTGATGCGGGGGGCGTTACAAAAACGGCTGCGCTGTGTCGAGCTATCAAGGTGTATGGTTTTTTGCAACAACGAATGGCGCAGGGCCAGAAAGTGCTGATTCGCGATGAAGTCAAAGACACCTGCCGGGAAATCCTTTTCCCTTAGGCGGTGATGTAGCGCCTGGTGGCAATCTCCAGGTTTTCACAGTGCCTAGGCCTCGGGTTACATCACGTATAGCCGTAAGGCGACCCCGATATTATGCGACGGCTTAGCATTGAACACGCATTCGCTACAGATCCAGTATCCCTCGCTGGATCTGTGCGTGGCAAGTTAGATGCTCAGTTAAAGCCAGGGCCGCAGACTTCAGAAACGGGCCTGTCTTTTTTACGTTCCTGCTCAGTGATCGTTGGCGAACTCTCAACCATGGCTTTGATGTCCTCGATACGCCCTGTAATGCATTCAGACATAGCCAGGATCATGGCTTTGTTGTTCTGCGTAATGCCGGTATCATTCAGTTTGGAGGCCGACCCGGCATACAGGTATTCGAAGACAGCGTTCAGGGTAAAAAAGCGGCTTTGTGATTTGTTGGCGTTAGCCTCATGCAAAATGACAGAAAAAGCGTCCGCGTTGTCTGTTTGAAACGCCTGCTTCAACAGGTCTAGGACAAATTGCTCTGAATCCCCGTTTTGGATGTTATTGCTATTCGAAATCACCTTAGACCGGAGTTCGGCGACTTTCTGATTGAAACTATCCTTCATTTGAACCTGTTTTTCAGACAGGTTTTCGATATTTCCCGCACGCTCAAAGTCACTCATGAAATATTGACTAAATGCCTTCCTGGCGTTTTTCATACTCATAAGATGAGGGAGAAGTGTATTGAAAGTCTCTGCGTCATCATTTTTAAAGGCCTTGAGTGTGGCGGCATTTAAATACTCTGTGTGTGGGATGTACCCACCTGCCACCATTTTTGCAAATATTTCTGATTCGTAGAGTTCATAAGGCGCCTGGCTTAGAAGCCATGGCTTTTGTTTTTGAGCTTCATTGAGGCTGTGATAAAACCTGAAAAAAGATTCTGGGTCGAACTTGTAATGGTCGAGAATGAACGCTCCAATTCTACCGTTGTGTTCGTTGGCGTCTAGAACGAATTCCAGGCACTTTAGTTTGTCGATAAGAATCTGGACGTCAGTGCTTTGTGCCGCGCACCTGCCAAACACGTGGTTGAGCGTATCCTGAAATGCATTACGCTCATCACCGCTCAATACATCAGGCTTGAGATCGCCTTTCTCGCCGAAAACCCTCTGAAACTCCGCGTAGTCCAAGGTGCCGCCCACCAACATCATCGCCATGACTCTGGCCACATTTTCGAGCTTTGGTGCGGCGTACAGCGCCTGGATGATGATCTCGCCGTGATCTCGGGTGAGGCTACTGGAGCTGCTGTTGTCAGCGATTTCCGACAGCAGTTTTGCCTGAGGGAAAAAATCGTTCTTGGCTATTTTGTAGGCGGTCGGGTCATCGACCTGCAGAAACAGCCTGATGAATTCGGCAGCGTTCAGCTGGTCGAGGGAGTTGATAATGGCGGTGACGAAATTCTTGTTACGGTGAGAGGCATAGATATAGTCGCGCATACTGATCTCCAAATGCTGATTTCTTAAGTGGGTCAAGCTAAAAGGCTTTGTTGATCACTTGTGCAGGTAAGATACAGTAGCAGATCAACTCAACTTTTTGCAGTATGGTCATGGAGGATTAGGCTATGCAATTAAGCTACGCTGCCGAGTTCCACTAGAGCCGAGGCATTACCAAAAGCCAAAGGCTTTCCCTTTTTTGGAGGCAAAAACAAGGCTTTTACAAGCAAACAGCCACCGAGAGAGCTGATGCGCTATGCCGAGTGTGTCGTTAACCCGTCAGGCTAAGACAGCGCCTGGGGTTTCCGGGTTCGGCCACTTGTCTCGGAATGCCTGGGCCAGCGCGTCGCATTCGACAGCGGTGAGCTTGCTTGACCACACCACGGCTTGATCGATGTCCTGGGCCTCTAAAGCAGGGAAGAGGGTCTCTCCGTCACTCACAACTTCCTTGCGCCACTCTTCAGGAATGCGGGTGAAGGTGCGGCGTTTGCGATCGGCGAATGCCTTGTTGCTCTCCTTATCCTCGTCGGACTCGAAAACCGGCGTAATGAACAAGCGCACCACCAACTGGATTTCCAGGCTGCTGTCCTGATTCACCTGGTACTCATCTGCGGCGGCCTGTGGATCATGACCGCCTGGGCGGAACGAGGTCAAATAGCCGTAATAGTCGGTATTGGCACTGCCCGTCTTGAGTACGCGACCGCCATGGACAAAGGTCAGGGTCGTTTCACTCGATAGCAGCCACACGATTTCACGCTCGAATGCGTGCTTGACCCGCTCCCCGGCGACGTAGGTGTGTTGCACGAAGCTTTCCAAGGTGCGTTTGGCGATCGGGTCATTCGATTCATGCTTATACATATGGTGCCCTCTGCGTGATTGCGCTCACCCAACTCGTGGGTCTATGTCAGACAACATTTAATGGGGCGAAAGGTTACACCAGCCCGGCAAGGTCATCATCATGGGCGTGTTTTACAACCTGGATCAGTGACACGGTGAAGGTCAGCAGCAGGCCAAACAGGATGGCGATGATCGCCGTGACCACGATTGTAGACCCGAAGAAATACATCATGAAGTCGATCAGCGGTTTTTGGATGTTCTCGATTGTGGCGACCTGCATGATCGCATTCCACTGATAGAAACACGCATGCAGGATGTAAATGAAACTGCCGCCCGCCAAAATGCAGAAGATCGTCATCATGACGAATTCGGGGACGGTGGTTGACTTTTTCAGTGAGAGCTTCATTTGGGCGGCCTTCCGCATTGACGTTTTGGCAATATAGTTGGTGCTGGAATCCATGTCAATTAATGGAAAAGCCGAACGGTTGATTTCCGACTGTTTTATGGTAAATTGAACGCATGGTTGTCTCCACCTGCAGCTTGCCCCATACCGGGATGGCAAAGGATGACGTGGTACACCCTCAATCGAAATCGGTTCTTCAGCCAGCGATTGGGCAACGCAAGCACCCATTCAGAAATTGCTGGCCATTGGAGTATCGACATGCAAAAAGACTACGTTGCTGTAGCGAAAGACAACGCCTCGGTTTTAATCGAAACCCTCAAGGGCATGGGCATTCCACTCAAACGCACCCAAGCGCTGGAGGTGGTGTCACAACTGCAAGCCAGGACGGACTGGAATCGCCTGCAAGCCAAGCTCAAAGAGTTTCGGCGTGATCCTGTGGTTACGCCACAATCTGCGACAGCGTTCGACGCCTGTTTTGTGGTTGCTCGCCCAGGTGAGGGCAAGACGGAGACACTCAAGACGCTCTATGAAATTGAATGCATCGACAATAAACGCCTTCCGATATTGGTGTGCATGGCAGGTGGTGTCCACACCTACAGAATGGAGCGGGACTTAAGTCGCAAGATCGCCAGATCCTCCCGATTAACCATTCAGTATGATCGGGATGGGATATTGAGCTCTGAGATATTCGATAAAAGCGCCTACATTCCCGAGCCCGAAACGGGTTTGTTGATCAATTTCGTTTCATCCGTCAGGGGGGAAAGGGTGGGTGCTGGCCTTGCATTGGCTCAATTCTTGGATCAAATCAAAAGCTATCTGCCGTCACATCTTGTCGAGACTAAACTTGGATCGCTCCTGATCGACGAATTCCACCAGATCGCCGAAAACGAGTGCAATGAACTGTTCCAGGCCATCAACAAGTATGTAGGCACTCACAGCCAATCCTTCAATCGCCTGGTGGTTGCAACGCAGGTGGGAGTGAGCCAGTCGCTCGTGGAAAATCTGGCGCTTAAAAAAACTGTGTTTGTTTCCTCTGAAATAAAAAGTCATTTCGTTTTGCGGGACACTGTTATGGAGCATGTTCGCCTGCAAAGAGAGTCGGATAAAAGCGTCTGGAAGTCCGAAAGTTTTGAGGATAATCTTGCTGTGGGTGATGTTTTTGCGATGTCCCTGGACATTGCCAGCCGAGGTATTAAGGACTTCCGAGAGAACGGGGATTCACGCCATTGGCGTCTGACAGGTGTGACCCCACGGTGGTTGAATGACCTGAGGCTATCCCTTATCGCTTGATGACCCAAG
>Ga0182007_10000216_pt1 | contig 38572 bp, 29 predicted proteins | sample Sormic07211113_1_FD_123023 | JGI IMG/M metagenome (GOLD analysis project Ga0182007, IMG submission 123023) | Rhizosphere microbial communities from Sorghum bicolor, Mead, Nebraska, USA - 072115-113_1 MetaG | ecosystem: Host-associated > Plants > Roots > Rhizosphere | place: USA: Nebraska...
AAAAGAGGACTGAATGGCGAGTAACAACGTAGCCCAATTTGCCACCGAACTGAAGATGCCTGCAGATTTGCTGCTGACGCAGCTGCGTTCTGCCGGCGTCGAGAAAAGTTCGACGTCAGATCCATTGTCGAAAGATGATAAGGACAAGCTTTTGGATCATCTGCGCCGCACACACGGCGCAGCGGCTGACACAGAAAAGAAAAAAATCACCGTGACCCGCAAGGAAACGACTGAGATCAAGCAGGCTGACGCCACCGGCAAGTCGCGCACCATCCAGGTGGAAGTGCGCAAGAAACGCACTTTCGTCCAGCGTGACGAAGCTGCGCCGGTCGCGGCAGAACCGGTCGCGCCTGCCGCACCGGTGATCGATCCCGCCGACGTGGCGCGCCGTGAAGAAGAAGCCCGTAAACAGGCTGAACTGATCGCCCGCCAGGAAGCCGATCTGCGCGAAAAGCAAGAACGTCTGGCCAAGCTCGACGCGGAAAAAGAAGCCCAGGCGAAAGCCACGCAACAGGCTGAATTGGCTGCGAAGAAAGAAGCTGAAGCGGAAGCGAAGAAAGCGGCTGCCAAAGCTGCTGCCGCGCCTGCCGCCAGCGCCGCTGCGCCTGTCGTTGACGACGCCGCCGCCGAAGCGAAAAAAGCCGCTGCCGCTGAAGAAGCGAAAAAGAAAGCCGCTGCCGCTGCTGTTGCCGCCAAGGAAGCCGCTGACAAAGCGGAAGCCACCGAGCGCGCACGCAAGGCCGTTGCCGACGAAGTCGCCCAGATCAAGGCCATGATGAACGCGCCACGCCGCGCCATCAAGGCACCGGAACCCGTACCGGTTCCCGTCAAGCCGAAGGCGCCGGAAGGCACCCTGCACAAGCCTGCTGACAAGAAACCTGGCGACAAGCCGGGCGACAAGAAGCCTGCTGTTGCAGACAAGAAATCCATCAAGTCGGCCAATGTGTCGTCCACCTGGTCCGATGACGCGAAAAAACGCGGCACCACCGGTGGTCCGAAGCCACGCGGCAATAGCGGCCCAGGCGGCCGTGACAGCTGGCGCGGTGGCGCGAAGGGCCGTCGCCCGACGCACCATGACGATCGTGAATCGAACTTCCAGGCTCCTACGGAAGCCGTCGTCAAGGACGTGCACGTACCGGAAACGATCACCGTGGCCGAACTGGCACACAAAATGTCCGTCAAGGCATCCGAAGTCATCAAGCATTTGATGAAATTGGGCCAGATGTGCACGATCAACCAGGTGCTGGACCAGGAAACCGCCATGATTCTGGTGGAAGAAATGGGCCACAAGGCGTTCGCCGCCGAACTGGACGATCCGGAAGCGCTGCTGGCCGATGTGGGCGAACACGCACACTTCGAAACCAAGCCACGCGCACCGGTGGTCACCGTCATGGGTCACGTCGACCACGGCAAGACCTCGCTGCTCGATTACATCCGTCGCGCCAAGGTGGCATCCGGCGAAGCGGGCGGCATTACGCAGCATATCGGCGCTTACCACGTCGATACGCCACGCGGCATGATCACCTTCCTCGACACCCCGGGCCACGAAGCGTTTACCGCCATGCGTGCCCGTGGCGCCAAGGCAACCGACATCGTCATTCTGGTGGTTGCCGCCGACGATGGCGTGATGCCGCAAACGAAAGAAGCGATTGCCCATGCGAAAGCAGCCGGCGTACCGCTGGTGGTGGCGATCAACAAGGTCGACAAACCGGGCGGCAACGTGGACCGCGTGACGCAGGAACTGGTCGCCGAACAAGTCGTGCCGGAAGAATACGGTGGCGAATCGCCATTCGTGCCGGTCTCGGCCAAAACGGGCCAGGGCATCGACGACCTGCTGGAACAAGTGCTGTTGCAAGCCGAAGTGCTGGAACTGACGGCACCGGTCGATGCGCCAGCGCGCGGCCTGGTAGTCGAGGCGCGTCTGGACAAGGGCCGTGGTCCTGTCGCGACGATCCTGGTGCAGTCCGGTACCCTGAAGCGCGGCGACGTGATTCTGGCGGGCTCTTCGTATGGCCGTGTTCGCGCCATGCTGGACGAGAACGGCAAATCCATCGCTGAAGCGGGTCCTTCGATTCCGGTCGAAATCCAGGGTCTGACGGAAGTGCCGGTTGCCGGTGAAGAAGTCGTCGTCATGGCTGACGAGCGCAAGGCGCGTGAAATCGGTCTGTTCCGTCAAGGTAAGTTCCGCGACGTGAAACTGGCGAAACAGCAAGCTGCGAAACTGGAAAACATGTTCGACCAGATGGCCGAAGGCGAAGTGAAAAACTTGCCGCTGATCATCAAAACCGACGTGCAAGGTTCGCAAGAAGCGCTGGTCGGTTCGCTGCAGAAACTGTCGACCTCCGAAGTGCGCGTACAAGTGGTTCACGCTGCCGTCGGCGGCATCACGGAATCGGACGTCAACCTGGCAGTCGCCTCGAAAGCGGTCATCATCGGCTTTAACGCCCGTGCTGATGCCCAGGCACGCAAGCTGGCCGAGTCGAATGGCGTGGACATTCGCTACTACAACATCATTTACGATGCGATCGACGAGATCAAATCGGCGTTGTCGGGCATGTTGGCACCAGAGAAACGCGAAACCGTCATCGGCCAGGTCGAGATCCGCCAGGTCATCCTGGTCTCGAAGGTCGGCGCGATTGCCGGTTGCCTGGTCACCGATGGCGTGGTCAAGCGTGCTTCTTCCGTCCGCCTGTTGCGCAACAACATCGTGGTGTGGAGCGGCGAGATCGACTCCCTGAAACGCTTCAAGGACGATGCGAAAGAAGTTCGCGCCGGTCTGGAGTGCGGCCTGTCGCTGAAGAACTACAACGACATTCAGGTTGGCGACACGCTGGAAGTATTCGAAGTCCAGGAAATCGCTCGTACCCTGTAATCGCAGCAGCAATGAAAACCGCGCGGACATACCGTTGTCCGCGCAAACACGTGGGGCGCATTGGTCAACGGGCAACCGTTTGACTCATGCGCCCTGCGGCACTTAGGACAGCATAAAATCATGGCTAAACATAGCAAAACCATGCCAGCGCGCGGCTTGCGCGTGGCCGACCAGATCCAGCGCGATCTGGCTGAGATCGTCGCCTACGAATTGAAAGACCCGCGCGTGGGCACGATGATCACCATCACCGAAGTGCAGATCACGCCCGATTACGCGCACGCCAAGGTGTTTTTCACGATGTTGAAAGACAGCAAGGAAGCCATCAAGAACACCACCGAAGGCCTGATGGCCGCCTCGGGCTTCATCCGTGGCTTGCTGGGCAAGCGCCTGCACATCCACACGCTGCCGATGCTGCATTTCGTGCACGACAGCTCGACCTCGCGCGGCATGGAAATGTCGCTCCTGATCGACAAGGCCAATGCCACGCGCGCGGCCGACGCCGAGCCGGACGAGAAGCCTGCCGACAAAGCGGACGAGCAATAACAGTGGCGGGTCCGAAGAAACCACCGGGCATCAAGCGGGTGCGCGACCTGGTCGATGGCGTCTTGCTGCTCGATAAGCCCGTGGGCTGGTCCAGCAACGACGCCCTGATCAAGGCCAAGCGCGTGCTGAACGCGAAAAAAGCGGGCCATACGGGCACCCTGGATCCGTTCGCCACGGGCTTGCTGCCGCTGTGCTTTGGCGAGGCGACCAAGTTCTCGCAGGACTTGCTGGAAGCCGACAAGACCTACGAAACCCTGGTGCACCTGGGGCAGACGACGGATACGGGCGACACCGAGGGCGAAGTGCTGGAAACGCGCGACGTCAACGTCACGCAAGAGCAGATCGAAGCCGTGCTGGCGCAGTTCCGCGGGCCTATCCTGCAGACGCCGCCCATGTACTCGGCCTTGAAAAGGGACGGCAAGCCCCTATATGAGTATGCAAGGGCAGGCATCACCCTGGAGCGCGAAGCGCGCCCGGTGACCATCCACAAGCTCGAGTTCCTCGGCTATGAAGCCCCGTTCCTGAAATTGTCCGTGATGTGCAGCAAGGGCACGTATATCCGCGTGTTGGGCGAAGACATCGGCCATGCCTTGGGTTGCGGCGGCCATCTGAACGCCTTGCGCCGTACGCAGGTGGGCAACCTGACGCTTGACGGCGTCGTCACCTTGGATGAGCTGACGGCGCATGCCGCGCCGCTGAGTCTGCTGGCGCCCGTCGATGCGCTGTTGTCGAGTTTTCCCGCCGTCCAGCTGACGGAAGAATTGGCCAAGCGTTTCCTGCATGGCCAGCGCATCGCGCTGGGCAAGGAAGACGTCGCCGTGCCGGCCGAGCCGGGCAGGGTGCGCGTGTATCACGACAGCAAGCTGCTGGGCACGGGCCAGTTGCAGGAATACAGCATCCTCGCGCCCGAACGGCTCATTGCCACGGCGCATCAGTAAGTCACAGCAACGTCATATTACCCAGCGACACTCATTAAACAGTGTCGCTTTTTTAAACAATCCGTCCCCGACTGCGGGAGCCGCCAGCATTTTTAGATAGCGTTGCAACGCAACATGCTATACTACGCGGTTCCGGAAATAGATTAGCATTCGGGTATCTCGTACACCTTGTACGCACTCCGCAGTTTTTCAGTAACTACTACGACCATGTCAAATACAAAACGCGCAATTCGTAATATCGCCATTATCGCCCACGTTGACCACGGCAAAACCACGCTGGTGGATCAGCTGCTGCGCCAGTCCGGCACCTTCCGTGAAAACCAAGCGGTCGACACCCGAGTCATGGACTCGAACGACCTGGAAAAGGAGCGCGGCATTACGATTCTGTCGAAGAACTGCGCTGTTGAGTACGAAGGCACCCACATCAATATCGTCGACACCCCAGGCCACGCCGACTTCGGCGGCGAAGTGGAACGTGTTCTGTCGATGGTGGACTCGGTTCTGCTGCTGATCGATGCACAGGAAGGCCCGATGCCGCAAACCCGTTTCGTCACGCGCAAGGCGCTGGCACTGGGTCTGAAGCCTATCGTTATCGTCAACAAGATCGACCGTCCAGGCGCACGCCCTGACTGGGCCATCAACCAGACGTTCGAACTGTTCGACAAGCTGGGCGCGACCGACGAGCAACTGGATTTCCCTATCATTTACGCTTCGGGCCTGAACGGCTATGCCGGCCTGACCGAAGACGTGCGCGGCGGCGACATGAAGCCGATGTTCGACGCGATCCTGGAACACGTTCCAGTACGTGACGACAATCCGGAAGGCCCGCTGCAAATGCAGATCACCTCGCTGGACTACTCGTCGTACGTCGGCAAGATCGGCATTGGCCGCGTCAACCGCGGTACCGTTAAGGTTGGTCAAGACGTTCTGGTCATCAATGGTCCAGGCGCAACCCCGATCAAGGGCCGCATCAATCAGGTGCTGAACTTCAAGGGCCTGGAGCGCGTGCTGGTGGACGAAGCTGTTGCCGGCGACATCTGCCTGATCAACGGTATCGACGAAATCGGCATCGGTTCGACCCTGTGCGCACTGGACACCCCGGAAGCGCTGCCGATGCTGACCGTCGACGAGCCGACCCTGACCATGAACTTCATGGTCAACAACTCGCCACTGGCTGGCCGCGAAGGCAAGTTCGTGACCTCGCGCCAACTGCGTGACCGTCTGGAAAAAGAATTGAAAGCCAACGTTGCTCTGCGCGTAGCGCCGACCGACGACGACACGATCTTTGAAGTATCGGGCCGCGGCGAGCTGCACCTGACGATTCTGATCGAAAACATGCGTCGCGAAGGCTTCGAGCTGGCCGTATCGCGTCCACGCGTGGTGTTCAAGATGGTCGATGGCGTGCGCCACGAGCCGTTTGAAAACCTGTCGGTCGACGTGGAAGAAGTCAACCAGGGCGGCGTCATGGAAGAACTGGGCCGTCGTCGCGGCGACCTGCAAAACATGGAATCGGATGGCAAGGGCCGCGTGCGTCTCGAGTACCTGATCCCGGCGCGTGGCCTGATCGGCTTCCAGGGCGAATTCATGACCCTGACCCGCGGCACCGGCCTGATGAGCCACGTGTTCCACGAATACGCACCAGTCGACAACACCCGTGGCGAAATGGCTGGCCGTCGTAACGGCGTGCTGATCTCGCAAGATGACGGCGCTGCTGTTGCCTACGCTATCTGGAAACTGCAAGACCGCGGCCGCATGTTCGTGTCGCACAATGACCCGGTCTACGAAGGCATGGTCATCGGTATCCACTCGCGCGACAACGACCTGGTCGTCAACCCGATCAAGGGCAAGCAGCTGACCAACGTGCGTTCGTCGGGTACCGACGAAGCGGTGCGCCTGGTACCGCCAATTCAGATGTCGCTGGAATACGCAGTCGAATTCATCGAGGACGACGAACTGGTGGAAATCACGCCGAAATCGATCCGTCTGCGCAAGCGCTTCCTGAAAGAGCACGAGCGTAAAAAAGCGTCGCGTGATGCGTAATCTGTTGTAGAGCATGGCCTGCGGGCCATGCCGCTTCCGGCCCGCTGCGCCGCGTCACCGTCATTGGTGAGGCGCGCAGCGGGTTTGTCATTTGCAGCTCCTGTTTTTTTTTGTAGACACCATGACTTCCTCTTCTTTGCCCTCCCGCCGCCTGTCCGTTGCCCCGATGATGGACTGGACCGACCGCCATTGCCGCAAGTTCCACCGCGAAATCACGCGTCACACCTGGCTCTACACCGAGATGGTGACGACGGGCGCGCTCGTGTACGGCGACGTGGAGCGCCATCTGCGCTTCAACGAGGAAGAGCATCCCGTGGCGCTGCAGCTGGGCGGCAGCGATCCGACAGACCTGGCTACCAGCGCCAAGCTGGGCCAGCAGTGGGGCTACGACGAGGTCAACCTGAACTGCGGCTGCCCGTCCGAGCGCGTGCAAAAAGGGGCGTTTGGCGCCTGCCTGATGGCCGAGCCGCAACTGGTGGCGGACTGCGTGAAAGCCATGCGCGACGTGGTCGACATCGACGTCACCGTGAAACACCGCATCGGCATCGATGACAGCGAATCGTACGACTTCGTGCGCGACTTCGTCGGTACCGTGGCCGACGCCGGCTGCAAGACCTTTATCGTGCATGCGCGTAACGCCATCCTGAAAGGCCTGAGCCCGAAGGAAAACCGCGAAGTGCCGCCCCTGAAATACGATTACGCCTATCGTCTGAAGCGTGATTTTCCCCAGTTCGAGTTCATCATCAATGGCGGCATTAAGACCCTGGACGAGATCGACCTGCATTTGCAGCATCTCGATGGCGTGATGCTGGGCCGCGAGGCGTATCACAATCCCTACGTGATGGCGCAGTTCGACCAGCGCTACTACGGCGATGACGCGCCCGTGAAAACGCGCGAGCAGGTGCTCGAGGCGATGATTCCGTACATCAGCGCGCAACTGGAGAAGGAAGCGGGGCGCTTGAAGCTGAACAGCGTCACGCGCCACATGCTGGGCCTGATGCAAAACCTGCCCGGCGCGCGCGGCTTCCGCCAGACCCTGTCGGACTCGAAGAAGCTGGCCTCGGGCGACCCCCGCTTGCTGCTGGAAGCGGCGGCGCGTTTGTCGCTGCCCGCGTAATGGACGCCTGCCACGGCCTTGCGCGCGTGATCGAAGGCTACTTGCTGGCCGTCAGCGCCCTGAAGGATGACGGCAGCTTGTTTCTTTGCGAGTACCTGGGACCCGTCGCGCCGCAGGCATCGCTCGACGCGCTGTGCCGCGCGCTGCGGATTGCGCCGGAGGGCTTGTCCTTGCAGCCGCTCGAGAGCGTAGTGTGCAGCGGCATCGCCTGCACGCCGCGCCAGTGGCTGCTGGAACGGTTCCGTCCCATGAGCGAGGCGGACCGCCAGCCGCTCGATGCGCGTTTATATGACGGTTTCGAGCGCGAACTGGCCGAACTGCTGCGCGGCGAGCCCCGCTGGTATCAATTGGTATCATCGGGCCAGATCAGCCTGGCCGGGCAATTGGGCGCCATCTGGAGCGTCTTTGTCTTCGGCACAGAGTGCCACGCCTATGTGATGCATTGCAGCTGGGACAGCTGATCGAACTTGTCTATACCGCTGCCCCTGCGTAGTGGTATTGTCCGGACTCCCCCTTCCTCTGAGCACCTCCTTCAAAACGATGCAATATGGCTACGCCATGTGTTGTAAATGCGCTGTTTCGGCGCACGCCCGCACTGTGATGGGGCATTTCTAAGAGGCAAGAATCGGCGTTGTTGCCATTTCCCCGAAGAAAGTTAATCTGCTATTTATTCAGGTACTTATTGCTTGCTTTGAGGCAAAATTTACACCTATAATTGATTATAGACAAATATTTCTCATATGAATGTTTGATGTTGATCTCACATCAACGGTGTCAAAAATTCAGCGTGTGGAGCAAGTTTGCATTCGCAGTCACTGGGTGTTTCAGGGCTGGCGAAGGACCAGGAAGTACCCCAGGCTGCGTGCAGCCGGATACCGCCAGCATACCAATGGGTAAGGGCGGATGCCGGTGTACCGCAGCCTTCGTCTTGTCGTGCCGGGCAAAAATCCTTATCAATAGTTTCATTTACGAAGAGCCGAAATGAATTTAGCAAAAATGAAGGTTGGTACCCGCCTGGGCCTGGGTTTCGCCCTGGTACTGGTTCTGCTGGTGGCCGTGACCGTCCTCGGCATCGCGCGCATGGCGCAAATCCAGGAACGTCTCGATCACGTGATCAATGTCAACAACGTCGTCACCCGCCTGGTGATCGATATGCGTGGCAACGTCAGCGACCGCATCACCTCGCTGCGCATCCTCACCCTGATGACCGACGCGAGCGATATGGAGCCGGAAATGGCGCGTATCAAGACGCAGACCAGCACCTATCAGGAAACGCAGAAGAAGCTCGAAGAGAAATTCGCCGTCGAGTCGACTCCTGAAGAAAAAGCCCTGCTGACATCGATCAAGGAATACGAAGCGGCCGCCATGCCGGCCATCGCCAAGGCATCCGCACTGTGGATGGCCAATGAGGCGGAAGGCGCCACGCGCGTGATGATCAAGGAAATCCGCCCGGTACAGAAAAAATGGATGGAAGCGCTGGAGCAGCTGGCCACCCTGGAAGACAAGCTCAATGAACAGATGCAATCGGACGCCCGCAAGGCCTTCGACAGCGCGCGCCTGTTCATGATCATCCTCGGCGTGCTGGCCGTGGCGATGGGCGTGGCGGCGGCACTGGTGATTACCCGCGGCCTGCTGAAACAGCTGGGCGGCGAGCCTGACTACACGGCATCGATCGCCGGCAGCATCGCCAATGGCGACCTGTCGATCGGCATCCACACCCAGCCTTCCGATACGTCCAGCCTGCTGGCGGAAATGAAGGAAATGCGCAACAGCCTGGTGGGCATCGTCGGCCAGGTACGCGTCGGTACGGAAACCATCGGCACGGCCTCGCGCGAGATCGCCGATGGCAATATCGACCTGTCGTCGCGTACGGAAATGCAGGCCAGCGCGCTGGAAAAAACCGCGTCGGCCATGGAAGAGCTGACCTCGACCGTGAAACAGAATGCGGACAATGCGCGCGAAGCCAACAAGCTGGCCGCCACCGCCTCGGACGTGGCCCTGAAGGGCGGCTCCGTCGTGTCGCAAGTGGTTGACACCATGAGCTCGATCAATGAATCGGCGAAGAAGATTGTCGACATCATCGGCGTGATCGACGGCATCGCCTTCCAGACGAATATTCTGGCGCTGAACGCGGCCGTGGAAGCGGCACGTGCCGGCGAACAGGGCCGTGGCTTTGCCGTGGTGGCGTCGGAAGTGCGCAACCTGGCCCAGCGCTCCGCTGGCGCCGCGAAGGAAATCAAGATCCTCATCGACGATTCGGCCGAGAAGACGGAACGCGGTACGCGTTTGGTCGGCCAGGCCGGCGTGACGATGGGCGAAGTGGTCGACAGCGTGCGCCGCGTGACGGACATCATGAGCGAGATCGCCAGTGCCAGCCAGGAACAAAGCGCCGGCATCGAACAGGTCAACCTGTCGATCATCGAGATGGACGGCATGACGCAGCAAAATGCGGCCCTGGTGGAGCAGGCTGCCGCCGCGGCGCAAAGCCTGCAGGACCAGGCGGCCGAACTGGCCCACGTGGTCAGCATCTTCAAACTGGTCGAAGGCGAAGAGAAACCGGCAGCGTATGTGCCGGCCCCCGTGGCCGCCGCGCCAGTGGCCGTGCGCAAGCCCGCGCCGGCATTGCGTCCGGTCAAGTCGCTGACCCGCAAGACGGAAGCGTCCGCTCCCGTGGCTGCTGCGGCGCCACGCAAGGCGGCAAGCGCCGGCAGCACCAGCAATGACGAGTGGGAAGAGTTTTAAGCGCGGCCAACAGCGCACAGGAAATTGTAATTACCGTATCTGATAATCATGGGGAAGCACATGTTTGAGAATAAGCGTTTGATGAGTGTTGCAGCAGCCTTGCTGGTGTCCGTTTCTTCCGCCGCCTTCGCGGCCGAGGTGCCGGCGTCGTTCGATGCCAAGAACTGCAAGGCGGACTATCCGAAAGCCTCGCTGATGAACGAAGAGCAGGGCACCGTGTCGATGTCCTTCCTGGTCAATGCCGATGGCAGCGTTGCCGATTCGAAAGTCGAGAAGAGCAGCGGCTTCAAGAACTTGGACAAGGCCGCCATCAAGGCCTTGTCCGCCTGCAAGTTCAAGCCGGGCACCAAGGATGGCTCCCCTGCGCAAACCTGGACCAAGGTCGATTACGCCTGGAAGCTGGACTGATCCACGTATCGCCGGGAACGCCGCTCCCGGCATGACCATATCCGCTACGGGCGGCGCCTGCGAGGGTGCCGCCCGTATTGTTATGTGCGGCAGCCAACGGCGCTGTCGCCCCCGATTCTGTTACCCTCGAAACATACCTTCGGGATCTCTCACCACAAGAGGCTTATCATGCAGCGCATCCTGACACTTTCCTCCCTGGCGGCCACCGGCTTGCTGCTTTCCGCCTGCGCTACACTGGGCACGCCTGTGGGCTTGCAGGCGGGGCAGACCGTCGCCGTCGTCAACAGCTTGAGCTGGGACAATCCGCTGACGGGCAAGCGCGACGGCGTGCGCACCAGCTGGCCTATCAAGGACGGCAAGATTGCCCCTGAATATTTTCCGCTGGCGCAATTGAAGCAATGCGAGGTCGGCGGCAAGGCTTGCGCCTGGGGCGTGATGCGCGCGCAGCGTGGCGCACCGACGCTGAACTATGTGGACGGCGGCGTGGACCTGGCCGTGAGCGTCTCGATCGACGTGGCGCGGCGCCAGGATGCGCGCCAGGGCGAGACGCAAACGGCGATGGCGATACCGCAGGACGTGGCGGCCCTGGCGGGCAAGCAACGCGTGCAACCCAGCTGGAAATTGAAGTATGGCAAGGTCGAGCAGGTCGAGCTCGATTACGGCGTGCGCTACCAGGTGTGCGTGCAACGCTACGATGCCGCCGGCAAGGCCATCGATAGCTGCGCGATTCCATTTATTTGAGGAAACATGCCGCGCGGGCCGCTTGTGGCGCCATTGCCACATTTCATGTTGCGGCGTGCATCGGGGTGTAACAATCAGTAAAAGCACAGCAAAGCACGGCGTAATTTCTTATAGTACTTACTTGAGGTAGTACATATTAGGAGAATTGCGATGAAAACCCTGTTGGCAGTAATTTCGCTGGCCGCTTTGGGTGGCTGCGTCGTGGCCCCGCCAGGGCCCGCGTATTACGGTTCGCGCGCGCCGCAGGGAGCCTACAATCCCTATGAATGGCATACGGTCTCGTCCGAACCGGTGCAGTCGGGCCGCGTAATGAGCGCGCCGCGCGTGGAATACACGAATGAGCCTGTCTACGTGCAGCAGCAGCCGGTGTATGTGCAGCAGCCCGTGTATGTGCCGGCCCCCGTGTACGCGCCGCAACCGTATTATTACAATCCGCCCGTATCGATCGGGCTCGATTTCATGTTTGGCTTCGGGCGCTACGGTGGACACCGCGGCGGCTGGGGCGGGCATGGACGTTACCACGGCCGCCGCTAGACGCGTAGTCCTTCTGGCGTGAGAAAGCGCGCTGTGCTTCATAAAGCACGGCGCGCTTTCTCATTGGCGATGACAAGCAGCGCCGCGTAGCTGAATCAGTGGAAATATACCGAACTCTGGTGCAGCACGTCCGCCGAGCACAGGATATACATCGCCGCCGCTGCCAGACCTATTTGCAAGGCGCCAAAGCTGATCGGGATGAGGCGGGACATGTCGTACTCCTGAGTGGTGTGAGGTGGGTTGTCAGGCTTTCATCATAGGTCGGATAGATGCTCTCGGGCATCGGATGAATGTCCGCCGCGATGTAGGACAACACCTCGTCCCTGAGGCCCTGCCTCGCTCTCCGGCGGCTTACCGATTTTTCCAGCGCAGCACCGGTTCTTCCGGCGCCGTGTCCGGCACGTTCGAAATCGCCAGCCAGTGCGTCAGGCGTTCCGGATGCTTGAGATTGATGCCCATGCCGTCGATGATGCCCACCTGTTCCAGCATGCGCGCGTCGATCTTCGCCTTCGACACCGTGGGCGCGCCCATGACCATGCGGTCATACGCCTTGCGCGCCTTGTGTTCCCATTTGTGCAGATTGCTTTCGTCGAAACGGTTCGCTTCGAAGTACACGGTCAGGGTGCCATCGAGGTTGCCGAAGCCGACAATGCCTGCGCCCTTGCGGATGGTGGTGGTGTTATCGATGTCAAATTCCGCCGTGGGCACGAAAATGCCGGCACGGCCATCGATGTCGGGACGTCCCACGGGCGTTTCCTTGCCGTAGGAACTGGTTTCAGTAATGGTTTTTTCTGCGGACATGGTGCGTGTGTGGTGGCCGTGCCGGGAGCGCAATCGGGCCCGGCAGCGCCAGTCATCCTGTTCAAAAAATGCGTGCTGATGATCAGGGCGGGGTAGGGGCCCTGGCGGAGCGATGCTTGGCATTGCTTGATACCCCGCTATTGTAGCGCCAATTTAATTCTTCTTGGCAACATTTGATGGGCTGGTGCAACCGTTCCCCCATGAAAAAAGCCGCCCGGCCAGGTGGGTACTGGCAGCCGGCACGCTTGGACCCAGCAGCAGCATTGCGACATGGCGGACGTAAAAAAACCTGCATCGACATTGCAACGATGCAGGTTTTTTGTCGGGGCCGCGCCAAGCGCGCTGCCGCAGGTTAAAACGCCAGCCGGCCCTGCAGGTAGACCATGCGCGGCGCGCCCACCAGCTTGCCCAGGTTGCCATCCGAGGTGCGTGTGAAGTAGCGCTTGTCGGCGAGGTTGTTGACGCCGGCGACCAGTTCCAGGCCCTTCTGGCCCGGCACTGTCCATTTCACTTGCGTGTTCCAGGTACGGAAGCCGGGAATGACGCCCAGGTTGCCGGCCGCGTTTTCCGCCACGGTATTGGCTTCGTCGGCGAACTGGCGGCTCTGGTGGCTGCTCGACAAATCAACACCCCAGGCGCCCAGCTGATAGTGGGCGCCGACGGTATCCGTGGTGCGCGAATAGAAGGGCACGTCGTTGCCCGCGTTCGCCCCATCCTGCAAGGTCGCCTTGGTATAGGTGTAGGTGGCGTAGGCGTTCAAGCCGGCCAGCGGGCCCGACTTGTCGAAGCGGTAGTCGATGGCCGATTCCAGGCCGCGGTGGTGCGTGGCGCCCACGTTGTAGAAGACGACGTTTTCACCGCTGCCGATAGACTGGATCTGGTTGTCGAACTTGATGTTGAACAAGGTCGCTTCGGCCGACAGCTGGCTGCTCTTCCAGCGCGCGCCCAGTTCGGCCGTCTTGGCCAGTTCCGGTTGCAGCGGGTTCTTGCTCGACTGCGCATTGAGCTGCGTATTTTGCACGGCGCCAAACGAGCTGTTGTAGTTGCCGAACAGGGTCACGTTGTTATTGAGCAAGTAGGCCACGTTCAGCGAGGGCAAGGCCTTGTTGTTGAGCAACTCGATCTTCTGGTCGACCGGCAAGTGGTTGAAGCGTTCCGTCTTGATGTGTTCATAGCGCACGCCGGGCGTGATGCGCCAGGCGTCGATGGCGATCTTGTCGTCGATATACACGGCTTGCGCATCGGTCGAGTTGTCGGCGAAGCGCGTCGGCGCCTGCCGCACGCCGCTGGCGATGACCACGTTGTAGATGGCTTCGTCGGCGCGCTCGGCCAGGTAGCGGTAGCCGACGGTGACGTCCTGCGAGACCTTGCCGGTGATAAAGCGCTGCGTGTAGCGCGGCTCGATGGCCGTCGTTTCATAGTTGCGCGGCTGGTGGCCCAGGCCTTTCAGGTTGGCGCTGATCAACGTGCTTTCGCGCGAGCTCTTGTTGTAATAGGCGCGCACCTCGAATTCCTGCGTGCCGGACAGGGCATTGAGGTAGCCGATGTCGAAGGCCTTGCGCTCGCCGCTCCAGAAGTCGGTGGGGCGCGTGTTCTGGAACGGGTCCTGCTTGTATTGCGCGGCGGTCAGGCCGCCCGGCGTGCGCGACGTCACGTCGTAGTAGGACAGCTTGCCGTACACCTCTGCCGTGGGGCTCAGGTCGTAGCGGAATTTCAGGGCGAAATCGTTGACTTTTTCATCGCTGCCCACGCGCCAGTCGCTGCCGCGGATGCCGGAATACAGCACCGCCAGGCCCAGGCCGCTGTCGAGTTGGGTGCCGGCAAACACGCTGGTCTGCGTGTTGTGGCCCACTTCGCTGTACGTGTTGTAGCGCACGGTGGCGTCGCCCGTGATGCCTGGCGTGGTGGGCACGCGGCGCGTCTTGAAGTTGATGATGCCGCCCACGTTTTGCGGGCCGAAGCGCACGGCGCCGCCGCCGCGCACCACGTCGACCGTCTCGACATTGGCCAGGCTGACGGGCGCGAACGACAGTTGCGGCTGGCCATACGGCGCCACCGACATCGGGATGCCATCGAGCAAGACCGTGCTGCGCGGCGAATAGCGCCCGGCCAGGCCCCGCACGCCGATATTCAGGGAAATGGCGCTGCCCGCGCTGCCCGAATTGTCGCTGATCTGCACGCCGGGAATGCGGCGCATCACGTCGCTGAGGCTGGATGCGCCCGAGTTCTCGATGTCGTCCTTCTGCACCACGGTGCGGGCGCCCGCGAAATTCTTCGTACTGGCGGCCATGCTGGTGCCCAGCAGGTTGCTGCTGACCTGAATCGATTCCAGGATGGGACCGGCATTGTCGGCGCTGTTGGCGTCCTGCGCCTGCGCGGCAAGCGGGGCGCCCAGGCAGGCGAGGGCGATGGCCAGCGCGCACGGGCGCAGCGTAAAGGGCAGTGCGAAAGGGGTGACAGCCATGCATGGATCTCCGTAATGACAATGTTTGCGCGGGCAATCGGGCGGCGCGACAACATCGTGGCGTGGACATCCGGCGCAAGGGGATAAGAATGATAATGATTCTCATTTTATCCGTCAATTGCGAATATTGCTTAGTGCTGGCTTTGCCTGTGAGAAGAAGCAAGTGTTGCTGGCACGGTACAGGAAGGAGTCTGGATTGCCGCTTGGCACCATTGCTCGGGTGCGGCGGCATTCTGCGTGCTTCTTGTATACTGCCGCTTTTGCAGCCGTCAGACGTGAACGTACAATGAGCCAGACAACTGAAACGACACCAGGCAGTTCCTCCTTGGAACGCCGCCAGGGCGACCAGCCGGCAAGTGCTGCGCGCAAATTGAATCTGCTGGTGGTCGACGACAACCAGGAAGTGGGCGAATCGCTGGCCATGCTGCTCGAAGCGCTGGGCCACCATGCGGTGGTGGTGCGCAATTGGCAGATGGCCGTCGAGCAAGTCAAGCTGTGCGTGCCTGACGCCGTATATCTCGATATCGAAATGCCCGGCATCAGCGGCATCGAAATCGGCCGCCGCCTGCACCATAATCCCGAGACGGCCAACGCCGTGTTGATCGCCGTCACGGGCCACAGCCTGCCCATGTACATGGATGACGCGCTGGCCGTGGGCTTCCGCCACTTCCTCGTCAAGCCCGTGCGCCTGGACGATCTGGCGACGACGGTGCAGTCGGTGCTGGCCGGATAGTTCGCTGAGCTAAGGCCGGCTCAGCGACCACTGCTGGTTATTCGCATTGGTCAAATTCCACTGGATGATCTGCGCGTTTTCCGCCGTGCTCAGATTCAAGACGTCCAGGGTCAGGTTGCTGTAGCGGTTGCTGATCGTCTGGTAGCCGGCAGCGGGGCTGGCGAAGCGCCATTGCTGGCCCAGTCCGCCCCAGTAGCTCCATTGGGCGATATTCGTGCCGGCCGTGGTCGAATTGTTGTAGTCATCCAGGCCCAGCAGGCTGTTCGCATTGATCAGGCTATAGTATCCATCGCCGTGTCCCACCACATACCATTGCTGGTGTTTTGCCCCCGTGTACGTCTGCTGCTGCACCAGTGCGCCATTCGCGGTGCCGGCGCCCGCCACGGCCAGCGCCTTGCCGCTCAGGCGCGAGCGCAGCACTGTGGGGCCGTCCGAGATACCGCCGCAACTGGCGACCGTAAAATTGCGTGTCAGGCTGGGCCAGCCGTCGCTGTACGTCATCTTCAGAATATCGAGCTTGGCCGCGCCATTGTCGTTCACGTCGTAATAGTGGATCGATGTGTAGTTGCAGCCATCCTGCTTGAGCACGCCGATATGGCCCGGTCCCTTGTACTTGCCATCGAGGTTAGGCAGCAGCGTGCGCGTGCCGCTGTACGGCCCCGTCACGCTGCTGGCGCGCTGCACTTCCACGTAATACGTGCTGGCGGCACCCTGGCAGCATTTGCCGCGGTTGACGAACAGGTAATAATAGTCGCCATCGTGCGTGATGTACGGCGCTTCGATATCCTTGCCGCCGCCACCGAGGATGGTCGTCACGTTGCCGCTCGTCTTGCCCGTGGCCTGGTTGATTTCCGTCACGCCGATGCCGCCGAAAAACGAGCCGTACGACATGTAGACCTTGCCGTCATGATCGCGGAACAGGGCCGGGTCGATGGCATTGATTTCCGCGCCGCCCCCATACGATTGCACGACGATGCCCAGGTCCGTCCAGCTGGGGTTTTTCAGCGACGCCGAACGTGCCACGCCGATGGCCGACACGGACGTGCCGAAGGTGGAGACCGAGTAATACAGATAATAGTAGCCATTCATGTGGATCACGTCGGGCGCCCAGTACGAGCCGCTGAAGTTGGGGATTTTAGTGGTGATCCAGGCGGGTGGCGTGCTGAACACGGGCGCGGGCCCGGCCGACCATTTCAGCAGGTCCGTCGAGGTGGAATACCAGATGCCGTCGCCTGTGGTGAAATTGAAATACGTGTCGCCGTCGCGCGTCAGGGTGCCAGGATCGTGCGCGTTGGGCACGCCCGTCAGGTTGATCGCTTGCGCATGGGCGCAGAACAGCAGGCAGAGTGCTGCCAGCAAATGTTTCATTCTTGTCTCCGGTGTATTGTTATATGGCGGTCTGGGCCGCACACCAGAGTAGGGCGATGGTCAAATTTGCACTAATGAATTTTTTGCAGGAAGCGATACCGGGGCCGGTATCGGTGAAGAAATAAAAGCGCCGCCGAAATAGAAAAAGCCCGGTTCGAAAACCGGGCTCTTCTTTATTCTGTGGGGTGGCTGATGGGGCTCGAACCCACGACAACAGGAATCACAATCCTGGACTCTACCAACTGAGCTACAGCCACCACTGTCTTACTTACCTGTTTAGCTGTTTTGCTGAACAGGTGCCGAATTATACAAAGAACTCGGCAAAGTGGCAAATCTAAATGCAGTCTTTTTTCAAGAATCGAAAGATTGCATGAAAACGCCTGTTTTCGCTCACACGGACAGGTGCGCGACGGGCGGCTGCAAGTCCAGCAGACCGGAGAAGGCTTGCGCCAGGGATTCGACCTTGGCCGTCGTGTAGCCCTGCAGCCGGGGAGCATCGTTGCCAGTGCGGCGCAGGCTGGCAGCGTCGAGCAGGCGGGCTAGCTGGCGCGCCACGGCGTCGCCTGTGTCCACCAGGGTAATCGTTTCCTGCGTATGCGCGAGTACCGTGCGCACGATGGCGTCCTGCACGAAGGGGTAGTGCGTACAGCCGAGCACGAGGGTATCGACGCCTTGTTCCAGCATGGGGGCGATGTAGCGTTCCAGCATGGCGCTGGTGGCGTCCAACGGGTCGTGGCCCAGTTCGCACTGCTCGATGCGGTCGGCCAGGCCGATGCAGGGCTGCAAGATGAACGTGGCGCCCGTGGCGGCGCTTACCTGTTCGCGCAGGGCCAGCAGCTTGTCGCCGCGCAAGGCGCGTTCCGTGGCCAGCACGGCGATCTTGCCGTTGCGGCTGATGGCGGCTGCCGGTTTCAGGCCCGGTTCGACGCCGACGATGGGCAGGTCGGGATAGCGCGCGCGCAGCGCCTTGATGGCGGCGATGGTGGCTGTGTTGCACGCCACCACCAGTGCTTTCGCGCCTTGCTGCAACAAGAAGGCGGTGATCGCCAGCGAACGGTCGACCACTTGCTGTTCCGTCTTGTCGCCATATGGCGCGTAGGCGGAATCGGCAAAGTAAATCAAATCTTCCTGCGGCAGCTGCGCGCGGATATGGCGCAGCACCGACAGGCCGCCCACGCCGGAATCAAAAATGCCGACAGGCAGCTTGACTGCCGGGGTCAGACCCGTCGGGTCTGACCCCAGATTTGTGCTATTACTTAAGGTAAAAGTCATATAAAGCCGAAGCCGATGAAAATAAAAAAACGCCGCGCTGGTGTTGCCGCGCGGCGTCTATGGTAGAGCTTGTTTAAGCAACCGTCACGGGAATCTTGCTGACGCTATTGAGTTGCTCGATTTTCGCCTGCCACTCTTTCGGGCCCGTGTTGTGCACCGACGTGCCCTTCGCATCGACGGCCACCGTCACCGGCATGTCGACCACGTCGAATTCGTAGATCGCTTCCATGCCCATGTCGGCAAAGCCCAGCACCTTGGCGTGCTTGATGGCTTTCGACACCAGGTAGGCGGCGCCGCCCACGGCCATCAGGTAAGCCGACTGGTGCTTCTGGATCGATTCGATGGCGACCGGGCCGCGCTCGGCCTTGCCGATCATGGCGATCAAACCCGTCTTTTCCAGCATCATGTCGGTGAACTTGTCCATGCGCGTGGCGGTCGTCGGACCGGCCGGGCCGACGGCTTCGTCGCGCACGGGGTCGACCGGGCCGACGTAATAGATCACGCGGTTCTTGAAGTCGACCGGCAATTCTTCGCCACGGGCCAGCATGTCCTGGATGCGTTTATGGGCGGCGTCGCGGCCCGTCAGCATCTTGCCGTTCAACAGCAAGGTCTGGCCCGGTGTCCACGAAGCGACTTCTTCTTTCGTCAGGGTGTTCAGGTCGACGCGCTTGGATTTTTCCGTGTCCGGCGTCCAGTGCACTTCCGGCCACGACGACAGCGATGGCGGCGTCATGTAGGCCGGACCCGAGCCGTCGAGCACGAAGTGGCCGTGGCGCGTGGCGGCGCAGTTCGGGATCATGGCGACCGGCTTCGACGCGGCGTGCGTCGGGTGCATCATGATTTTCACGTCGAGCACGGTCGTCAGGCCGCCCAGGCCCTGCGCGCCGATACCCAGCGAGTTGATCTTGTCGCACAGCTCGATACGCAGTTCTTCCAGCTTGTTCTGCGGACCGCGTTGCTTCAGCTCAAACATGTCGATGTCTTCCATCAACACTTCTTTTGCCATCAGCATGGCTTTTTCGGCCGTGCCGCCGATGCCGATGCCCAGCATGCCGGGCGGGCACCAGCCGGCGCCCATGGTCGGCACCGTCTTCATGACCCAGTCCACCAGCGAATCGGACGGGTTCATCATGATCATCTTCGATTTGTTTTCCGAGCCGCCGCCCTTGGCCGCCACTTTCACGTCGACGGTATTGCCTTCGACCAGTTCCATGTGCACGACGGCTGGCGTGTTGTCCTTGGTGTTCTTGCGGTCGAAATGCGGGTCGGCCACGATGGAGGCGCGCAGCTTGTTGTCGTCGAAGTTATACGCGCGGCGCACGCCTTCGTTGACGGCGTCGGTGACCGTGCCGCTGAAGCCTTCGAAGCGCACGCCCATGCCGATTTTCAGGAAGACGTTGACGATACCCGTGTCCTGGCAGATAGGACGCTTGCCTTCCGCGCACATGCGCGAGTTGGTCAGGATTTGCGCGATCGCATCTTTTGCCGCCGGGCTTTGCTCGGCCGCGTAGGCGCGCGCCAGGTGCTCGATGTAATCAGCAGGGTGGTAGTAGCTAATGTACTGCAACGCTGCGGCGACGGATTCGATCAGGTCTTCTTGCTTTATGACAGTCATGGTGTTCTCGCGGTGGATAAGAAGGGTAAGACTTTGATGCTGTTTGCTAATCAGTATAGGAGCGCCGGAACTTAATGGGGTGCTCGGGCTTGGTTCTGTGTCACGGTCATGATGCGGTCCGTGTACGCAATCGCCATGGCCGACAGGATGAAGACCATGTGGATCGCCGTTTGCGCGATGACCACATTCGGTTCCTTGGCATACGCGGTGGCGTTGATGAAGGTCTTCAGCAGGTGGATGGACGAAATGCCGATGATGGCCATCGCCAGTTTCGTCTTCAGCACGGACGCATTCACATGCGACAGCCATTCCGGCTGGTCCGGATGGTCGTCCAGGTGCATGCGCGAGACAAACGTTTCGTAGCCGCCGATGATGACCATGATCAACAGGTTCGAGATCATGACCACGTCGATCAGGCCCAGCACCACCAGCATGATGGTGGCTTCATTGAGCTTGACCGGTGGCGGCACGCCTGCCACGGTGACGGCGCTGATGACGTGCTGCAGGGCCGCGTCATTGCCGAACACGGCGCCGATCAGGTCCGACAGTTCCACCCAGAAATGAAATACGTATACGCATTGGGCAAGGATCAAACCCAGGTACAGCGGCAGTTGCAGCCAGCGCGACATGAAGATGAAGGCGGACAGGGGATGCAGTTTGCTATGTTTGGGTTTTTGTGAATGGTCGATCATCTGGAGTTTCCTGGGGGTAAATACCAATTTTTGGTATGCCCGACATTTTACACTTGCTGCTGATCACTGCGCATGCCCTCGATTTGGATTCTTGGGCTTGATGAAACACAAAGCGACGCCAACTAATTGACTTGTTATCAGTTTTTCCATCCAGAATGCTGGGCGGTGTCCGCTTGACGCCCATCGCCTGTGGCGATTATGGTTAGAATTGATCAGGGAAAACGCCGACTGTAAGGCGTCCGTAAGACAGCAGGAATATTGTGTTAGCAAACAATTACTACACTGGAGACTAGCATGGCCGCTATAGAGAACCAAGGGCAGGGCACCGAGCAGCAGGGACCGGAAGAGTCGCGCGTATTTGAACCGTCGGCAGCATTTGCCGCACAGGCAACGATTTCCGGCATGGACGCCTACCGCGCCATGGTGGCCGACGCCGAACGCGACTACGAAGGCTTCTGGGCCAAGCTGGCGCGCGAGAATCTGAGCTGGAAAAAGCCGTTCACCCGCACCCTGAACGAAGACAACGCCCCGTTCTACAAATGGTTCGAAGACGGCCAGCTGAACGTGTCGTACAACTGCCTGGACCGCAACATCGAAAATGGCCTGGGCGACAAGACGGCCATCATCTTCGAAGCGGATGACGGCACCGTTACCAAGGCAACATATAAAGAACTGCACGAAAAAGTCTGCAAGTTCGCCAACGGCCTGAAATCCAAAGGCATCACCAAGGGCGATCGCGTCATCATCTATATGTCGATGTCCGTCGAAGGCGTGGCCGCCATGCAAGCCTGCGCGCGCATCGGCGCCACCCATTCCGTCGTGTTCGGCGGCTTCTCGGCCAAGTCCTTGCAGGAACGCATCATCGACGCGGGTGCCGTGGCCGTCATCACGGGCGACGAGCAATTGCGCGGCGGCAAAAAGCTGCCACTGAAATCCATCGTCGACGAAGCGCTGGCGCTGGGCGGCTGCGACTCCGTGAAAAACGTCATCGTGTATCAACGCACGGGCAGCGACTTGCCGATGGTGGCTGGCCGCGACACCTGGCTGCACGACTTGGTCGAAGGCCAGAGCGCGCAATGCGAGCCGGAATGGGTCGATGCCGAGCATCCACTGTTTATTCTCTACACCTCGGGCTCGACGGGCACGCCGAAGGGCGTGCAGCATTCGAGCGGCGGCTACCTGCTGTGGGCCGCGCTGACGATGAAGTGGAGTTTCGACATCAAGCCCGACGACGTGTTCTGGTGCACGGCCGACATCGGCTGGGTGACGGGCCACAGCTACATCGCGTATGGCCCGATGGCCGTGGGCGCCACGCAAGTGGTGTTCGAAGGCATCCCGACCTACCCGAACGCGGGCCGTTTCTGGGAAACCATCAAGAAACACAACGTCAGCATTTTCTACACCGCCCCCACGGCCATCCGTTCGCTGATCAAGGCGGCCGACGTGGACCCGAAAGTCCACCCAAGCAACTACGACCTGAGCAGCTTGCGTTTGCTGGGCACGGTTGGCGAGCCGATCAATCCAGAAGCGTGGATGTGGTACTACAAGAACATCGGCGGCGAGAAATGCCCGATCGTCGATACCTTCTGGCAAACGGAAACGGGTGGTCACATGATTACCCCGTTGCCTGGCGCCACGCCGATGGTCCCCGGATCCTGCACCCTCCCATTGCCAGGCATCATGGCCGCCATCGTCGACGAAGCGGGCCAGGACGTGCCGAACGGCCAGGGCGGCATCCTGGTGGTGAAGCGCCCATGGCCATCGATGATCCGCACGATCTGGAACAACCCCGAGCGTTTCAAGTCCAGCTATTTCCCGGAAGAACTGGGCGGCAAGATGTACCTGGCAGGCGACGGCGCCATCCGCAACAAGGACACCGGCTACTTCACCATCACGGGCCGCATCGATGACGTCTTGAACGTGTCCGGCCACCGCATGGGCACGATGGAAATCGAATCGGCCCTGGTGGCCAACCCGCTGGTGGCCGAAGCGGCGGTAGTCGGCCGTCCGGACGACACGACAGGCGAATCGATCTGCGCCTTCGTGGTGCTCAAGCAAGCGCGTCCGACGGGCGAGGAAGCGAAGAAGCTGGCCCTGGAACTGCGCAACTGGGTCGGCAAGGAAATCGGCCCGATCGCGAAACCGAAGGAAATCCGTTTCGGCGACAACCTGCCAAAAACCCGCTCCGGCAAAATCATGCGCCGCCTGCTGCGTGTGCTGGCCAAGGGCGAGACGATCACGCAAGACGTGTCGACCCTGGAAAACCCAGCGATTCTGGATCAGTTGAAGGAAGCGTCGTAACAAGGTCAGTTCTTTCGGAATCGGCCTGCGCCCCACTGGCGCGCAGGCCCCCTCAAGGGCCGCTCCCAGCCCTTGCCGGCTTGCTGTAGCACGCTACTTTTACCCCAGGGTAAATAACTTTGGCAGTCCGTAGAATCTTTGCTATAATCTGCGGCTTCGCGACAAGCGAGAAATAGTACGCAATGCTAGCAAGTAGACGCATTGCCTGCAGGAGAGGTGGATGAGTGGTTGAAGTCGCACGCCTGGAAAGCGTGTATAGGTTCATAGCCTATCGGGGGTTCGAATCCCCCTCTCTCCGCCACGGATAGTAATTAAGTAAGATCAGGACGTCTCAGGAAGTCCCTCAAAAACCGCTTAGAGCCTTGATTCTAAGCGGTTTTTTCGTTTCTGGACGTTGCACAGCGTCCCAGGAAATCAACCTCAAGTAGGCGCAAGTTTGGGGGCACCTCGCACTCAGCCATTGCCGCTTGCCCCAAAAATTCAAAAAAACGACTATATTGATCTTTACAGCATGCCGCGCAGGAGGTTTGCCATGCCAAAGATCATTGCTCCGCTGACAGATTTACTCATCCGCAACGCCAAGCCACGCGAGCGGCCATACAAAATGTTCGATGGTGACGGCATGTACCTCGTCGTCGCGCCTACCGGCTCCCGCATCTGGCGGTTCAAGTTCCGGCAGGCCAACGGCAAAGAGAATACGCTGACGTTCGGTCCTTACCCGGAAATCACCTTGCAGGACGCACGAGAAAAGCGCCTGGCGACACGGCGCCTGCTGCTGCAAGGGATCGACCCCGCCAAGCATCGCGACGACGCCAAACGCCTGGCAAAGGATAAGGCGTCCAACACCTTCGAAAAAATCGCGCGCGAGTGGCACGGCAACAAAGTGCCGACCTGGAGCGAACGCACCGCCAAGAACACCATCCAGCGCCTGCAAGCGGACATCTTTCCAGCCATCGGCCGCATGCCGATCGATGAGATAAAGCACCGCGATCTGATTGCCGCGCTGCGCAAGATCGAGGAGCGTGGCGCAAGTGAAGTCGCCCATCGCCTGAGAGCGGTATGTGCGTCAATTTTCAGCTACGCGATTCAGTGCGGATTCACAGAGCGCAATCTGGTCACCGATATGAAGGATGTGTTGAAGACCGTCCGCGCCGGACACTTCGCCGCCATCAACGCCGACGAGCTACCGCAGTTCTTGGCCATTCTGGACCGCAACGAAGCACGCATGTTCGCACCGACGCGCATTGCGCTGCGGCTGATGCTGCTGTGCTTTGTGCGCACCAGCGAGTTAATCGAGACGCCCTGGAGTGAAATCGACCTGGAGCGCGGCGAGTGGATCATTCCATGGCAACGCATGAAGCGCGGCAAGCTGACCGTCAATCCGGATATGACCAACCATCACGTCTGCCTGTCGCGCCAGGCGCTGGAGCTGTTGCGCGAACTGCACGCGATCACGGGCCGCAGCAAGTATCTGTTCCCGAATCAGCGCGACCACGAAAAGCCGATCAGCAATAACACGATACTGGTGGCGCTTGGACGCATGGGATACAAGGGCAAGATGACCGGCCATGGCTTCCGGGCGCTGGCCATGAGCACCATCAAGGAGCGCCTGGGCTACCGGCATGAAGTCGTGGACCGGCAACTGGCACATGCACCGAAGGATAAGGTGGCCAGCGCCTATGACCGTGCGCAGTTCCTGGCGGAACGGCGCAAGATGATGCAGGATTGGGCCGACTACATCGATGCCGTCAGCGGCAAGGGAGCGCCGCCGCAGTCGCCCAGATTAACGCTGGTCAGCGGTGAATTTAGCCGGGATGGCGGAACAGGAGGGCACCATGTCTAAGTATGTACTGCGCCTCACGGATGCGCTTATCAAGCAAGCTGCTCCGAAGGACAAATTATATAAACTTTCCGATGGGGCTGGTCTGTACATCGAAGTGCAGCCCAGCGGCAGCAAGATCTGGCGCATGAAGTATCGCCAGCAAGGCGGTGGTGAAAGCGTTCTGACTTTTGGCCGGTATCCCGAAGTCTCCATCTCCAAAGCCCGCGAACACAGGCTTGCAGCGCATCAGATGCTGGAGCGGAAGCAGGACCCGAGCACAGAATTCAATCGAGAAAAATTGCATCCACTGCCAAAGCCTATTGCAATCGACGAAATATTCGATGAGCCGGAGTGGGGCCATGTGCAGACCAGTGTTCTGCGGGCGACCCTGCTCGCTATCCGTCACCTCGAAACCGCCTTATTTCCTGCATTGGAGCGGGAGCGCATTTCCATCAGTGAAGCACAGGATAGTATCCAGCAAGCAGCCATTCGGCAAATTGAACAGGACGGTTTGCAGGTCGTTTCCCGACACCTGGAGGGTGTCGCGACGGCGCTCGCTGCCAGTTATTTACGTAACGGTATGAGCATGGACCAATTGGTTAGCGCGATGAAAGAGTCAAGGAGGCGGGTACGTCGCCAGGGCGACAACATGCAGTAGCTATCGGAGTCTTTGTCCGGGCTGCAATTTTGGGTACTACCAAAAGCGCACTTGACGAAACGAACCGCTTGCAAACGTCGTTAACCGGCATAAAATGAAGCTCTCTTATGTGGGAATCGCTCCCACGAGGGCATGCATCGAGCATGTCCCTATGCTTAGCGGCATAGGCGTTGCGGTCGTCACCCGCCATCATGATACTTAGCAGTTTCTGCTAGACATATCGCCGGGCCATGCAGAAGTATGCACATCTCGGCACGATAAAGCGCTGCCTTCAGCGTCTTCATATCCCACAATCCGCAAGTCGGATTGCCTGGATGATTGCGCCCGATGGGCGCTTCCTCAAACAGGAGCAAGACTCCTGCCCCGATTGGTTCGCATGCCCGCGAGGTAGCGCACCGTATGAAGCACAGCATGGCTTTACCGCAAGCCGCACCGTCAGCAGAAATGCCAGCGATGCGATGCCATCGCGGCTGCCCCCAGCGCATGTGCTTCACAGAGTGGCCAGTATCGTCACCGCGAGTGCGATGCTGGCTTGTATGCCGTCATATGCCATGGCTGCGTGCGCGCGTCGTTACTGGCGGCGTGCTGCCAGTGACGACGCGCCGCCGATGGCATAGGCCCAGGCGGCAAGCACAGAGCGTCCGCGTGACGGTGCTCAGTGACGAGGCCCGATGCCTCTCCATCGCAGGCTAGCCTTGCGATTTTCCTCGCCCGCTACGGGCTGATTAGTTGAAGTTGATCCGTGCACGATGTGCACTCCATGGACCCTGGGTGATTGGTCCCCGCTGCGGCAGCTCCCTCCGGGAGCGCGCAGCGGTGCCACACGCGCATGCGGCGCGGGCAGGCATTAACAGCAACCGCATACACGGGAGTGGTGTCCCGAGGCCCTTGATTCAACCTTTTCTGCTGAGGCAGTGAGGGTGGCCAGAAACACTTACCAGACAGAATTACACCACGCAGCATCGATGTGAAAACCAAAGATCGAAGGGATGACTTTGCCATGCGCGACTTGAACTACCAGCTCAAGCAACTGTGTCACCGCAACAGGGATGGCAGCTTTGCGACGCAGGCCGACCGCGAGCGCCTATTAAACCTGTGCGCCAACGACCTGGCGGAACGGGGCTTCCAGCATATGAGCGTGGACAGTCTGAAACCAAAGCATGTGGCGGCGCTGCTCGACAAGTGGAAACAGGATGGCGTGAGTACCGGAACGATCAAAAATCGCATGAGCGCCCTGCGCTGGTGGGCCGAGAAGATCGGCAAGGAGAACATCATTGCGCGCACCAACGGCGAATACGGCATCGCGGAGCGGGTGTTTGTCACCAATGTCTCGAAGGCGAAGGTGATGGACGCCGACACGCTGGCCCGCGTGAACGATCCGTATACGCGCATGTCCTTGCAGTTGCAGGCAGCGTTTGGTTTGCGGCGCGAGGAAAGCATCAAGATCAAGCCGGGATGGGCCGATGGCGGGAACATCCTGCGGCTGAAGGATAGCTGGACCAAGGGCGGCAAATACCGGGAGGTGCCGATTGCCACCGTGCAGCAGCGCACCGTACTGGAAGCCGCCAAGGTGTTGGCGGGAAAAGGCAGCTTGATTCCGGCGCAGTTGCGGTATCGGGATCAGTTGAACCGTTTTCGTGCGCAGTGCGACAAGGCTGGCATCCATGGCGTGCATGGGCTGCGCCATGAGTACGCGCAGCGGCGCTATGCCGAGTTGACTGGCCGACTTTGTCCAGCCTGTGGCGGCCCGACGTCCAGACAGTTGGATGCTTCACAAAAACTCGCAGATCAAGCTGCGCGGATGAAGATTTCGGTGGAGATGGGGCATGGCCGTGAACAGGTCACTTCCATCTATCTGGGCAGATGAGCGCCCACTTGTATCAGGGGCGCAGCGCATGGAATAGACGAGATGCAGAAGGGGCAGCCCTGGCGCTGCCGGAATGATCGCGGAGAGTCGGCATGACTCTCCATTGTTTGCTGTTCATCAATCGAAGGAGAATCTTATGACCACGACTAAAAAATTCCTCCGCTTGCCTGCGGTCATCGAGGCCACCGGCTGGTCCCGCGCCACTATTTGGCGCAAGGTGAAGGCAGGCGTGTTGCCAGCGCCTATTCCCATTGGTCCCAAGTCCATCGCCTGGGACGCAGAGGAGATTGCTCAATGGCAGCAGCGCTGTATTGACGCTAGGCGTGGAGTCGCTTGAGTGGGAGTTAATAGTGGCTGGATTAGAAACGCCCCACCTCGTAAGACGTCATGGGGCGGGCCAACCGGCCCTTTCCGAATGGTCCAACTGCTGCCGCTGCGCGGCAGCCCCGCGCGCCTGCGGCGCGCGTTCGTGGTTCTAATTAGGCATCGACTGAGCATGCTTTACGGCGTCCAATGCATCAGTCTGTGTCCGAATGGCGGACCTGACCCTGGCGACCCATGTCGCCTGACTCACACGAAGCGGCCTCATAAATTTCCGGGGCGTTTCATTCCTGGGAATGGCTAATATCAGGAGAGATTTACTCAACCAGCCCCTTACGCATAGTCCCTAAATGGGATGTCTGCCGCCAAGGCTTGGCCAGGCGTTGCCAGCCATCGCCAGAGTTGGCTTTGGCTGAGTGCGCCTTCACCCAATCGCAGAAGCGCCTCGGCCAAGTCGTGTCCTTCAACAACGGAAAGTTTTCCGCAGCTAACGATTACGGGTACCACGCTCGGGTCCACACCGGGATGACATAACGTGCTGCAGAACGCGGCCGGATATCCATGGATAGTCGCGGCAGCCAACACCTCAACGGCAGAATTGTAGTCAACAAGCTTGGTATTTAACTTGGTTTTTACCTCAAGCACAATGGGAGGCGAATCGTGAAGCGACAGAAGATAATCTGGCGCTCCGGTTTTCCCTTTTCCATCAAGTTTTGTGAAGCTAATCAAAAGGTGATTGAAGAGCCGCTCCAGAGACGCCTCGAATGCGGTTTCACGGGTTTGATAATAGTCCACAAACAAAGCTTCCATGCCGCATTTCGACGCACGTTTGAGGTGTCTTTCCTCAAATCGAGCACGCTGTGTAACCTTCCAAGCTCGAACAGAGTCTCTCAGCCAATTGCTTTTGACTTGCGGTACTGGCTTCGCCTTGATGAACGCGGCCGCGCGCGCAGCATCTGCTTCGGGAGTGCTCAACATCAGCATCTCAGGTGATGCATAACCTAAAGTCCGCAAGGTTAGAATCTCGGAGCGTCGAATTCTGAAAACTGACCCTGGTATGTTCAAAGAATTCATCCAAAGCACGTCATCAGGAAGTCCTTCCGAAAGCCGAAGCGCCAGTCGAGAGATAGTTCGCGACAATTTTGAAAGCGATCTCAAGTCGGACTCGCCGCGCAAACATTTAGGGCGTAACTCAGGAATCACTCGGTCATCTGCCGCAGCGCTCACGATGCCTGCCATACCCTGCATAACCCAGCTAACATTTTTAAACATTTCCGTAACGGCACCAGCCCCCAAAGTCGGGAACGTGTTTTCCAGGTTTCGCAAGGATTCGCCGTTAGTCCAATCAACCGCCATCTTGGCTGCGTTGACTGCGACCATATTAGCCTGCCACACTGGCTCTACAAGGTCTTGAGCAAAAGCTGACGGATTGAAGAGTTGCTTACTTTGCTGAATCTGGAAGGGGAGGAACCGCGTGCGTGTCTTGCCTTTTAGTTCCGGGCTCGAAAGACATGCATAAAACAGCGCGAAGGCCAGCCTTTCCACTTGGCACGGCTGGCCATTTATCGGTAGGTATCCAGCCAACGAAGAGGCTTTTGAGGCCAAATATTCGAGCAGATTCGTGCTAGTCGACGGCTGAAGTCCGCTGAAACCAACTGCCTTACCTGTCTGAGTCGCTACCAGTCCCCCTGAACTATCGGCGATAAGAAATCCATCCTCAACAAGCTGCCCCACTGCATCCAAGAGCTTTTGCGGCCATGCAGAAAATGCTTTCGCATTTTGCGATTGCTCGCGGATTGCGCTAAGAGTCTGACAGACAAGTTGCACCAGTTCGTCCTTTGAAGTGCATAGTCCGGAGGCGACCAGTTGCAATGCCAAATGAGGAAACTTACTTGGCGAAATCCGTGACTCTAAAAAGGGAAGGTCGCCGATGTCCAGATACTTCCGCGCGTCACGTAGCTCGTCCAAGCTCGAAGCGAAGAAAATTACCTTCCCGTTCTCATGTCCAGACCCCATCCGTCCCACACGTCCTGCCATGTTATGGAATTCACCGGCATCAATCGGAAATCGAGCGTTTTGGTCAGAGTCCCAACGCTTCCATTCCGAAAAAATCGCTGCCCCGAATGGGAAGTTCACGCCGGCGGCAAGCGTGCTGGTGGCGAATACCACGTCTATCTTACCGTCAGCAACGTGGCACTCAATGATGTGCCGCTCTTCATCGGTGAGGTCTGCGTTATGAATAGCAATACGGGATTCAAGAGTTTGTGCCAGGAATGTGTTCGCAGAAGTTTCCGGTAAACCGTCGAAGGCGAGTGAAAGTTGTCCCTTCTTTACATTAGCCGCGACGCGTATGTATGCATTTGCGAGCTCGGAAACCGCCGCCTTTTTCATGCAAAAAACAATTATCGGAAGCGGCGGGTTTTTCAGCGAAAGAAGATGTGTGATGACGGACGTGACCGTGAGGCTTGCTCCTGTCGGAAGCGCCAGACCTTGCGCGACCTCCCCGGGAGCCGATGTTTTGCACACGTACTTTCCGCCATGAGTCCAGCATTCGTACTCCAAATGCTTTTCACGCTGAGACTCAACCACGAGCTTGACGTTGAGCCAGTCAGCCAAATCCTGAGCGTCTTTCCGCTGCATCACCGCAGAAAGGCCGACGAACTGCTTCCAGCCCGCAGTTCTTAGTAGCGCAAGCAAAACCTCAACACTTTGCCCACGGCTTGCGTCACCCAACAGTTGTATCTCATCGCAAACGACCGCAACTCGGCTCATGTTCGACGGCACACCAGTCGCCGAAAGCATCGCGAGATACTTTTCGTATGTAGCCACGATTAGGGAGGCACCCAACGGGTCTTTCGGACTTTCACCATCGGCATCTCGAATATAGTCGCCCGTTGCAATTACCAAACTTGAGCGGTCGTTGTCGAGGTAATGGGGAAGTAAAAGGCTTTGAAAATCTTCGAACTTCTGCTTTGCGAGCGCTTTATGAGTGACGAGGTAAACCGTGCGTGTCCTAGATTCGAGGCTGTTAGCCATGGCCCACAAGGCGATTTGCGTTTTACCTGTCGATGTCGGAGAGACAACAAGCACACTTTCGCCTCTTCCCACTCCAGCAAATAACGCAGCGTGCTGAGCATCGGTGAGGGAAGGTTCACCCTCTTCCAAGTGAACCAAGTGTGCCTTCGAAGTGTCCGATAAGCCGTGACTTTCAGGGTATGAATATTTCAAGGCAAGCTCTCCACTTTCCGTAACTTCAACTTCTGTTATTTAATCGAAATTACATTTCCATATCAAAACCTTACCGTAAGTCACGCTTCAAGGGAAGATTATTTGTCAAAAGCCAATAGATTTACACGCTTAGCAATCCTAGAAATGTGTTTTAACAACATTACGTCATTTGCGCACCATCACAGACACTTTGGTGAACAGTTACCCATTTCCTGTTCGCCTGCCATTGCGTATGCGAAAATCGGCTCACCCAGCTATCCGGCGGAAATCGTGCTGTTATGTGCATATGGAAAATACGGTGAGACGCATGCGAATAGTGGTAACTTGTCAGCTACATCAAGTGCATTGCCAGGCGATACATCAATTCCGACGTCTCGCGCTCGGACATTGCCTATTTGCTCAAACTAATTTGTAGTACCGGTAGGCAATTTTGGGGTGAGGGCATAATTGGAGGTATTCTTCAATCTACCATCTGTCAAAACTAGCCATCCATAAGCGTTACCAGACCCGATTCGAATCCCCCTCTCGAAAAAAGAAAAAGCTACCTTCGGGTAGCTTTTTCTTTTTTTGTCTATACGCGGAGAGAAGCACTTCGTTCCTCAGGCGCAGGGCAGTGCGCTTCTAATCGACCAACTGCTGTCGCTGCGCTGAAGCCCAGCGCGTTAGTGGTTCTAATCAATTTTGTGAATGAGCATGCTTTTACGGCGCCTAGCGTATCAGTTCGTGTCCAAATGGCAGACCTGACCCTGCGTCCTTCCGGCGTCCTTCACCCCGCGTCCTCCACGTCCTCTCCATCGTCCACTTTTGCACCGCCACCCAGCCCGGCCGCTGGGCCAGAAACCCCGCAATCGATCCCACCATCACCGTAATCACCGAATTTAATGCGATGCTGACGATGATCTGCACGCAATCCGCAAAGTTGCCCTAACCAGCCAAAACCGCCGAAACAATCGACCGGCGCAGCACCGTCCTCCCGGCATCAATGCCACGCTGTGAAAACGCCGGCGGCAACGCGACATCATCCGTCGCAGTGTTGTCTGGCGCAGCCGTTTCCTTTACCAGCATGTTGGCGCTATTCTCGACCTCGAAGTACTCGTCCCAATGCACTGGAACTTGATGGGAGCGGCCATCTCCACCTCTTACCGAGACGTACTGGGTTCGCGCGACGCTGCGGAAGCCGCTGGCCGTTACCTGCACTTTCTGCGATCCGTCGGACTCTTGTTGCATGGATGTCTTCAGGATACTTCGCGTGACGCACTCGGGATGCTTGAACATCGCCTCGCCGTGGTAATTGGCAATCGCTTCATGCTCCCAGAAACAGGGTTTGTGCGAATACGTGTCTTGATAGATGTCCGAGTGCGGGCGATGCTGTTGGTACAAGGGGATGGCAAGCAGCGGGGCGATCCCAAAGTAGAACGACTTGAAGAAATCGTTGTGATAGGCGTTGAAAAACAGGCGCGCCTGGGCAAGTTCGTAGGCAAAGAATTTCTCCGGGGCGCCGCTGATATCGGTCGCGCGCATATGTCCCGATTCCAGGACGTTGATCATGCGGGTTTTTTCGAATACGAACGTGTCGCCAAAACCTGTCTGACTATCCTTGAGCAGCTTGAGCATTTCCTGTTGCGCCAACGGCGTGAACAACAGCCGGAACTGTACTTCATGGTTGCGGTCCGTGGCATCGAACAAGGCGTCGAATTCGCGGTTGGCCATCACCGTAAAAGTATTCCCCTCGTCGACATCGCGGGACTTTTCTTCCAGCTTCTTGATGGCGCGATTCTTCCGCCATTTGTCGAAGAAGCCGTCCTCCAGACTGGAGAGTTTTGACGGGTGGCGGCTGAACACGAGATCCGGCGCCGCTTCGTTGCCGTAGACGATAAACGTCTGGTTCTCGTACTCGGGCATCGGACGTTCGATCGAGGCCCGCAGAGTTTCGTGGCGGGTTCTGGTTTCCGTTTTGCCTTGCGAATTGCGGTACTGTTCCGTCCAGCTGATAGCCAGCGAGCCATGGTATGTCTTGCTGCCCATTGAGTGTGACAAGGTGCGCGCAAGAATGAACGGGTTGCCGTTCAGTACGCCGCTGTGCGAGAACACGATCGAGTGGTCGTCACCAAGATTGCCATACCAGCCAAAGCTGGTGCGCAGCTCTTCCATGCGGCCGTTGCTGAAATACGGGTCGAATGCGATGCGAGGCACTGTTTGTTGCATCAGCTTCGTCACGATATCCCAGTCGTACAGGCGGTTCAGCGGCACCATCTGGCCCCAGGCCACGGCACGCTTCTCGTCGCAGGCTTCCTGCAGCCGCTTTAATTGCGCGTCGGAATCGTTGATGATGCGGTTGAGCGTATGAATCGCGACGGCAAGCGCAATCGCTGGAACCGTGAGCCATGGCCATGCGTAATGGGTGTAGAGATAGAGTGCCGCCAGTAGCGCGGCGACGATGCTGGCGCCGCGCAGGATACGCCACCATTTGTTGCTGGAACCGGCGCCCGCGGCCTGCTTTTCGAGCACGCGTAGTTCCTGCACCGTCGCGATGTTGGCATTCTCGTCCACGCCGGAACGGCGCACGAGGTCTTCGAAAAAGTCCGACGTATTGCTGGCGTGAGCATTTTTGAAATGGGAAGAATACTGCTCCAATGGTTCATGGACGTCGTTGATCAAAAGAAGACGCTCCGGGCGGCGGCCTTGGTTTCAGCGGAGGCGGTGAAAGGAATGCGCGTGGTATAACCTTGCCGCGCCGCAACGATCTGCTTGGTCGGCCAGGCAAAGACGTCCTGATTCCACATGCCGACGGTATCGTTATACAGCGTGCGCGCGGCGGTCACTTCCTTTTGCAGATAACTGTTCTGGCGCATGGCATCGGCGATGACGGCTTGTGCCTTCAGATCCGGGTAGGCTTCGCACGCCAGGCTGATGCGGGAAAAAATCCCGTCGATTTTCTGCGATGCCTGATTGCGTTCGGCATCGGCGTTGTGTCCGCTCCGGTAAGCCGCTACCGACTTCATCACGTCTTTGTCGAGATCGATCGCTTTCGCGACCAGGCCAACCACGTTGTTCAGGACGACGACGCGCTGTTCCAGATAATTGTCGATCTGTGACGCATCGGCCTGGATTTTCTGCTGCAGCTTGCGCAGATACGCCAAGGCAGAAATCTTCATGAACAGGAAGACCAGGCCTGGCAATGCCCCCAGTACCAGTAGTGCCAAGCTGTACGTTTGCGGCAACGCACCGGTCAGCAGCGCCAAGCCGCCGATCAGCGGAAGGACCGCCCACAGGGCGATTTCAAATATGAGCGACCCAGTGCCGACTTGGACGGAAATTTGCTTGCTGATGACGTTGATGTCGCGCCCCTGCTCATTTATCGGGCCAGTTACTTCGTCCAAATCATTTGCCATGCTTGAAAATCCTTTGTATTGAGTGTTTCTGATTGAGCGTCTCTCGCTCGGTTGCAAAATATGTCGCTTCAGCCTTTGACGTGCGGGAGCGAAATGTCGGTGGATTGTGTAAGTTTCCCAAAATTAATTTTTTTGCCATCATATCTTGAAGGACGAGAGCCAATCAAGGGCGGTCAAGCCGATATTTCATGTTAAATTTCGGGAAAATCCTGGACACTTTCCGGTGCGGCCAGTTTTCAGTCAGGCGCTTGCATCAGTCCGGCAGCAGGAAGGCGGGACACTGGATAACGGATACCCGCTGCCAGCCGGCCGCAGCGTCCCAATACATTCCTTCCGGGCGGGCAAGCAATCCCCCGATTTCCACCGAATCTTCGGCTGTGCCAAACCAAACTTTGCGGAGAAATAAATGATCAAGAATTTATTGAGGCTCTGCCATCGTCAAATAGAGGAAATGCAGGAACTGGCTGCAATACAGCGACGGCGTGCATGGTGATACTTCTGCCATTCGGATACAACCTCAGCTGTTTATCTAACGCGTTACCTAACAATATCTGCTTAATCTTGTTTCCTGTCGCGTAATTTAGATGTCGTTTCTGTATATAGCTGTGTCACTTTGCATGACGAGCCTGTCTCAGAGCTTATTGACCCATCACACGAAGTAACCGATTCCCTGCCTCAAATCTTGCTGCTCCTCAGACCCCGCACAGTTTCCCGCATGTATCGTAAGCCTCTCCCACCAAGCCCGGAGAGCCCCATGTCCTACACCTACACCAAAGTCGACGACCTGGAAAAAACCACCATGGTCGGCAACCATCAATGCGTCGCGCTGGTCCGCCATTACGCTGGCGCCCCAGCCACCCTGGCCTGGAAGCAGGGGGAGGCAGTGCTGGGAAATCGTTTGCTGCGCAAAGGCACGGCCATTGCCACATTCGTCAATGGCAAGTATGCGAATCATCAGCAAGGCAATCACGCGGCCCTGTATATGGGACAGACCTTGGACGGTATTCTCGTCATGGACCAGTGGAGAGGCAAGCGCCCGGGCATCGTGACTTCGCGCACCTTGCGTGCCAAAGGCCAGTACAAGAATGGCTTGCATATCGACCCCAGCAACAATGCCGATGCTTTTTTCGTCATCGAATAAGGGAGCATCCATGCAACATCGACGTTTGTTGACCGGCGCCGCCTGCTGCCTATTTCCTATGCTTACTCAGGCTGCGATGCCCGCCGCTTATGTTTGTCCGGACAGCGTGCCCGAGGCGTCGATCAGCCTGAACGCCGTGCCGGCCGGCTGGACGCCGTATATCGGCAGTCCGCTCTACCTGAGTGCTGCGGCGCCTATCGACGGCGCGCCGGCGCGCAGGGGGCAGCTCGTGCCCAGCAAGGAGCGCACGAAGCAAGGGCAAACGACGCTCAGCTACCGTCTGGAAGGCCCCTATCCAGACGGCAAGTGGCTGCAATGCAGTTACGGCGTGCATGGCGAAGTCACGCTGTCGCGGAGGATGGACGACAGTGTCAGCCTGTGCGAGTTCACCTACAGGAAAGGCCGCAAGGCCGGGCAGAACGAGATCGATATCGATTGCCGGTAAATGAATTTGAATTGGGTATCAGCGCTATTGCTGGGTGAATCGCAGCGCGCTGCAATCAGTGCCTGCAGCTGTGCATATCGGCTTACGCGTTCCGCTAAGCCGACCTACGCAACTGCCGCCCGCCGGCGGGCCAGACGCAAAAAAGCCCGCCGAAGCGGGCCTTGTCACTCTACAGTCAAGCCAAAAGCTCAGAACTGGTTCATGGTGTTGTCTTTACCAGCCGCCTTCAGCGCCGCTTCGCCGCTGAAGTAATCCTTGTGATCGTCGCCGATGTCCGAGCCGGACATGTTTTGATGTTTCACGCAGGCGATGCCCTGGCGGATTTCCTTGCGTTGTACGCCGGCCACGTAGCCCAGCATACCCTGGTCGCCGAAGTATTCCTTGGCCAGGTTGTCGGTCGACAAGGCGGCCGTGTGGTAGGTCGGCAGGGTGATCAGGTGGTGGAAGATGCCGGCTTCGCGGGCCGAGTCGGCCTGGAAGGTGCGGATCTTCTCGTCGGCGGCGACCGCCAGTTCTGTCTGGTCGTATTCCACGCTCATCAGCTGGGCGCGTTCGTAGGCGGACACGTCCTTGCCGTCGGCCTTCATGGTGTCATACACCTGCTGGCGGAAGTTCAGGGTCCAGTTGAACGATGGGCTGTTGTTGTACACCAGCTTGGCGTTCGGGATGACCTTGCGGATTTCGCTGACCATGCCGCCGATTTGCGCGATATGTGGTTTTTCCGTTTCGATCCACAGCAGGTCGGCGCCGTTTTGCAGCGAGGTGATGCAATCGAGGACGCAACGCTCTTCGCCGGAACCGGCGCGGAACTGGAACAGGTTGCTTGGCAGGCGTTTTGGACGCAGCAGCTTGCCTTCGCGCTTGATGATGACGTCGCCATTGCCCAGCGCGTCGGCCGACACTTCTTCGCAGTCGAGGAAGGAGTTGTATTGGTCGCCCAGGTCGCCTGGTTCATTCGTCACGGCGATCTGCTTGGTCAGGCCGGCGCCAAGCGAATCGGTGCGGGCGACGATGATGCCGTCGTCCACGCCCAGTTCCAGGAAGGCGTAGCGGATGGCGCGGATCTTGGCCAGGAAGTCTTCGTGCGGCACCGTGACTTTACCGTCCTGATGGCCGCATTGTTTCTCGTCGGACACCTGGTTTTCGATCTGGATGCAGCAGGCGCCCGCTTCGATGAACTGTTTTGCCAGCAGGTATGTTGCTTCGGCATTGCCGAAACCGGCGTCGATGTCGGCGATGATGGGCACGACGTGGGTGACGTGGCCGTCGATCTTGGCCTGGATGGCTTGCTTCTCAGCACCTTGGGCGGCGTCCAGCTGGCGGAACAGGCCGCCCAGTTCGCGCGCATCGGCCTGGCGCAGGAAAGTATAGAGTTCCTTGATCAGTGCCGAGACGGCGGTTTTCTCGTGCATCGACTGGTCTGGCAGCGGGCCGAACTCGGAGCGCAGGGCGGCGACCATCCAGCCGGACAGGTAGAGGTAGCGGCGGTCGGTGCTGTTGAAGTGCTTCTTGATCGAGATCATCTTCTGTTGACCGATGAAACCATGCCAGCAGCCGAGCGACTGGGTGTACTTGGATGGGTCCGCATCGTAGGCAGCCATGTCGTTACGCATGATCTTCGCCGTGTACTTGGCGATGTCCAGGCCGGTCTTGAATTTGTTCTGGGCGCGCATGCGGGCGGCGGACTCGGGATTGATGGCGTTCCATGCGCTGCCTTGTTGGTCTTTCAAACCAGCAACAGCCTTGATGTCGTCTTGATATTGGGACATGTGAATCTCCTAAAAAGAAAAGCTATGTTTGAGAAAATCGCCGAGTGCGCCACAACGTCTTGTCGAAGCAAACTGCATGACTAAATAGTAGGCCGATTCGCGCCGATCTTCAAGTCTTATATAAGACATATAACTCAAATTAAGTCTTTGTTTTTCAACGGATTAATTATTATTTTTCATGATGTGAAATGAATTTTCAAAAAGTGAGAGAATTAATTGATGAGTCCGCCGTTCGAAATTTCGCGATGTGAAACGTCTTTTCAGAATTTGGTGCAGCGCGACAAATCGGGGCGTAAAAAAAGCCACCCGAAGGTGGCTTGGGCCGCTGGCGGCTGATTTAGCGTCCCACGGTCTGCCGCTGGTCCTTGATGAACAGGGCCGTCAGCATGCCGATCACGCACACGCCGATCACATAATAGGCGGGGCCCAGCACATTGTTCTTCAGCATCAGGGTCACGACCACGGGCGTCAGGCCGCCGAATATCGCGTACGACAAGTTGTAGGAAAACGACAGTCCCGAGAAGCGCACCTGCGCCGGGAATGCTTGCACCAGCACGTAGGGCACGGCGCCGACGACGCCGACGAACAGGCCCGTCATCGCGTACAGGGGCAGCAGCAGGTCGGGGCGGCTGCCGACGGTGGTGTAGAAGATATAGGTACTGATGGCCAGCAGCACGGAGCCGGTGAAGATCACGCGCTTGCCGCCCAGGCGGTCGGCCAGCATGCCGGCGATGATGCAGCCGAAGGC
>Ga0182007_10000217_pt1 | contig 38571 bp, 30 predicted proteins | sample Sormic07211113_1_FD_123023 | JGI IMG/M metagenome (GOLD analysis project Ga0182007, IMG submission 123023) | Rhizosphere microbial communities from Sorghum bicolor, Mead, Nebraska, USA - 072115-113_1 MetaG | ecosystem: Host-associated > Plants > Roots > Rhizosphere | place: USA: Nebraska...
CACCTGCATTACGACGACACCTTTTGCGGTCTACCCGTCATGGCATCCCATGCCCCCTTCATCACCGAATACCTGCAAAGTCTTCTTGAAACGACTCAGTTGGCACTGAGCGCCCACCGTCGGGTGTTTGCGGTACGTTTCGATCTGCGCTTCCCAGATGACTATTTGCCACCTGCATCAAGCAACGCCGTGATCTCCAGGTTTGTCGCTTCCTTGTCCACAAAGATTGAAATTGCACGTGAGCGTGCCAAGCGTCTGAATGGCTCTGCGCATCAGACCAGCGTTCGCTGGTGCTGGGTAAGAGAAGTAGGGCGAGAGGGGCGCCCGCACTTTCACTTCGTCCTGCTGCTCAACAGGGATGCGTTCCACACGGTGGGGCGCTTTCAATCTGACAGGGAGAACCTATACAGCCGTATTCAGGCCGCTTGGGCCAGCGCGCTGAAAATATGCGTCGACGATACCGATGGCTTGGTGCACATCCCGGCCAACGCCACATTCCACCTCTCCCAGGACGATCCAGCAGAGATGGATCGTTACTTCCACCGGGTGAGCTACCTCTGCAAGGCAGCGACCAAGGAGTTCGGTAGTCGAAGTCGAGCATTTGGTTGCAGCAGAGGATGAGTGACGGCGTCACCGCCCCAGCCTGAACACCTTTTCCCGCAGCGATGTCATCGTTGATACCGATCCAGATCGGCTCGTCCATTCGCCTAGCTCGTCATCGGGCGAGTATTCCCCCTGACTACCGAACGCCAATCTCACGCCGCCAGCTTCGCCCTGTGCCTGCATTCGGCTGCACGTTCAACGAGGGCTTGGCGTGCGTGAGCAATGGCTGTGTATCGCCACGGCCTCGCTGGTGGGCACGAGTTATTTCGCTAATTCCATTATCAGTCCATCAATTATTTAGCAGGAACGATATTGAATTTTCCCAACAGTGTTTCACGCATCGATCTCTCCCATGCCAGGGAGCAGCGCCAGCGTAGGCCATTGTTTCGACGAGATGAGCCATGGTTGAGATAGCCGGGCGTGATACCGAAAGGTTCAGCAATAGTGCCAACTAGCGCACCAGCTTGGCCGCCGGCCAGTGCAGCGCTGACGCCGCGCGCAACACCGCCTACGCTGCCGATGGGAGATTGCGACATGGTGTGTATTTGTCGAGCAAACCATGATCGGCAGTGCGTCGTGTTTCTTGGGTCCGGCCCTGTATCTGGGCACTGGAAGGAGCGGAAGGAGGCTAGAACCCAGAATGTTTTGGTATGGCATGTTGTAATCAACCGACTTAGAATCTTTGGGATCCTGTTTTGCCTGCTGCAGAGCTCCGGAGGTTGGCCTGGCCTGCGGCCTGCTTTATCACCGGAAGTGAGTCAGCGCGTTCAGCTAAGTACACGGACGTTTCGTTGGCTCTGCCCAGACGCTACTGCCTGCAGTCTCCAAGCAAAGCGCTGCCAAGCGTTCCTCGCACGAAAACCGAAACGGACTTCAATCCATGTGGCATGACAACGAGACAACGGTCGACTATCTGAACTTTGGCGTGGTGGCTGATGCCTGTGCCAGCCTTCTGCGGCAGAGTCGTGGTGAGCCGATTTCGATAGGTGTGTCAGGTGGTTGGGGAGCCGGCAAATCCTCTCTGGTCAAAATGATCGCCGCCCGCCTCGAAACCCCGGTCGCTTCAGCAGCCCCGTCACCACCTGCAACCACAGCTGCCCAGTCCCAGGCTGCGGAACACCGATACGTCGTTATCACCTTCAATCCATGGCTGTACCAGGACTTCGAAAGCGCTCGCAGTGCCTTGCTGCAGATCGTCGGCGATGAAGTGCTGAAGCTGGCCAAGGGTGACGAAACACTGCTGAAGAAAGCCCTCGACCTCCTGAAGCGCATCAACCTGCTGAGGTTGGCGCAGTTTGGGGGTGAGGCAGCGATCACGATTACCACGGGTGTGCCTGTCGGTGCGATCGGCAAGGCGATTGGGAAGGTTTCGGGTCTCTGGAGCACCTTCAGCTCAGACGGCGACGCGGCTGAGGGGGCAGACAAGAAAGAAGGGGAATCGTTGGATTTCAAGGCCGACGGTCTGTTGAACCCGGCAAAGCCTCTGTCGTTGCCCAACGAAATCCATACCTTTAGATCAGCACTCGAAAAGCTGTTGGAAGAGCTTGGCATCACCTTGGTGGTGTTTGTCGACGACTTGGATCGGTGCTTGCCGGAAACGGCAATTTCGACCCTCGAATCCATCAGGCTGCTTTTATTCCTCAAGCGCACGGCTTTCGTGATCGCCGCCGACAACGAATTTATCCACGGCGCGGTGAAGAAGCATTTCGAGGGTACCGGAATCACGAGCGACATCGCCACCAATTACTTTGACAAGCTAATCCAGGTGCCTCTGCATGTGCCGCGTATTGGCGTGAACGAAGCCAAGGCGTACCTAGTGCTGCTCCTGCTGGAGCGCGAAGCCAGGGCCGGGACATTTCCACAAGACAAGTTTGATCAGGCGAAACTGGATATACCGCAACGCCTGGCCAGAAGCTGGCTTGGTGAGACGATTACGTCCTCGTTCCTCAACGAGCTCGTGGGAGCCGATACGCGTCTTCAGGCGCTGATGGAACTGGCACAAGGGTTGGCAACGCTGATGTTCAAGTCCTCCAGTATCAGCGCGAATCCACGGCTCATGAAGCGCTTTCTGAATACTGTGTATCTGAGGGAATCCTTGGCGCAACCTCAAGGAATCACCCTGGACATTCCGGCATTGGCGAAGTGGCATTTGTTGGAGCGCTACAAAGAGGAGCTGGCCGACTCGTTGTCGTCCATGGTCAGTTCTGAAAATGACGGACAAGTGGCGGAGCTGCTGCAGGCCGAGGAGGTCGCCCACGAAGGGGGAGCATTGTCCAAGCCTTTTGACGAGCCATTCGTCAAAGAGTGGCTGCAGTTGGCGCCGGCGCTCGGTGCGACGGACTTACGGCCCCTGCTTCACCTGAGTCGAGACACTGCGACGCGTGATTTTGGCGACGACAACATGACTCCCGCTGCTCGTGTTCTTCGTGATGTGTTGAAGGTGGCTACCAGCGCCAATGAACCACTGACGAATGCTATTACCGCCGTCGACAGCGATCAGGCGGAGCTGGCTATGGTGAAGGCTTGGCAGGGGACTGGCTCGTCGCGAACATGGAAAGCCACCGTCGAGATGATCATCCTGATTGAGCCTTGCAAGGTTTATCCAGCACTCGGAAGGCGTGCAGCAGGGCTGTTGAGTCTTGCTCCTTTGGATGCGTTGGGGCCAGGCATCATGCCTGCCCTGGCGAGTCAGTCTTGGGCGACGGAAGTTCTGAGATCCTGGGGAGAAGATCCTGCTGTGAGTGACCGTACCAAAAGGGCCATTAAGGCAGCGCTAAGGAGTGGGGTCTGATGGGTACTTCGACGTCAAGTGGTGGCGGTAAGGCGGGTTCTCCGTTCGATCCGGAATGGTTAGACCAGGGCGATGCTGCCGGTGGTGCCCCGCCAGACGAAGGAGCGCCGGATGGTGCTTTAGAGGGTGATGAGGGTGTTCCCCAGGATGCACCTGAAGACGGTGAGGCCGGCTTAGAGCCCGCCCAGGATCAGGACGTTGCGCCAGATCGCAGATTTATGCCGGCCCGTTCGAAGATGGGCAAATACCTGTCCGGAGGTGGTCGTGACGCGCTTCGCGGCGCCGCCAGCAGCATGATCAAAAAGGGTATGGGCGGAGCAGGACGCGCCAGCAACACCATGCGAGGGGTTGCTCAAGGGGCCGGGCGACTAGGGTCGTTTCTTGAAGCGGTCAGGGCCGGCACAGATCCTCAAATAGTCGACTGGATTCAGAGGGTTCGCGGCCAGAACCTTTCGGCCAGCGATCTCGCCTTGGAGCTCATCAAGGAAGTCATGCCGGACACCGGCAGTGTCGACGATGAGTCTTTGAGAAACGCCGCAGCTGATGCGTTAGCGCAGCTGTACGAGCAGGATCCCAACGTTGACATTTTTCAGCTTGATGATCAGCAGATCACAGCGGTCATCGGGTTCACGATCGCCAACGAGGTCTGTAACCGGATGGATCTGCAGTTGGGCCAGACTTATGAAAAGCTCAAGTATTCACCAGTTGAGATCCAGGAGTTTCGTAACGACATCAAGCAATGGGTTCACGGAGAGGTGCAGCGAATTATGGAAGGCCTAGCGGCGCAGAGAATCGATCCCCAGACCCTTGCGCAAAGCGTGCTGCAGACCGCGCTGGAGGTATTTGCAGAATGATCAAGGTCATTTGTACCAGCGTTGCCCGTCTCCCTGCACAACTTGCCGAAGGGGAGCGGGCCTTCACCTATTTCAAAGGCGCCAGGCGTGACGGTGTCGGTACCATCGCCAAGGGCTGGCACGGCTCCTTGAAGCGCAAAGGATTTCGCCCAAGTCCTGCCACCTGGGACTTCGTTCAATTTTGCCTTGCGGTCTGTGCAACCGACCTATGTGCATTACGCAGCACAAGTGCTGACGGCTGGACTCGGACGATTGAGCTGAGTGTCGGTCTCCATGAACCGTTGCGATGGGATCCGTGGAAGGTGGAGCTTGAGCAGCTGCTGAAGGTTTTGACGGGGGATTATTGGACGCTGATCTTCACGGATGCAGGCCTACCTCCCCCTCAGGGGCGTTTCACTGCCAAGGATCAAGATTGTGTTTCCTTACTGTCTGGTGGTCTCGACAGTCTTATCGGCGGCCTGGATCTCGTAGCCCAAGGTCGGCGTCCTCTGTTTGTTTCTCAACTGGCTCACGAAGATTCTGAGCGCCAACGCCACTATGCAACACTGCTTGGTGGTGCCGATGCTCACTATCAGTGGAGTCATGGGATCAGCTTCAAAGGGCCCCGCGAACCGTCGACACGTGGTCGTTCGTTGGCGTTTTACGCCTTCGCAGTGTTAGCGGCCTCTCGGCTCGGTGCTGCGCGCCCGACAATTTACATCCCAGAGAACGGCTTCATCTGTGTAAACCCCCCGCTTGTTCCTGGGCGAGTATCGAGCCTGAGTACTCGGACGACTCATCCTCTTTTCATCAACAAACTGCAGCAGGTGCTCGATGGTGTTGGTGTCGCGGTGCAGTTGGATTTGCCCTATCGGTTCAAGACCAAAGGGCAGATGATGAATGAGTGCCTGGATCAGCCGCGTCTACAGGCGCTGGCCTCAGATACAACCAGCTGCGGACGATTCCGTACCTACAATCGTACTCACTGCGGTCGCTGCGTGCCTTGTATGATCCGCAGGGCTGCCTTCGGCGCTTGGACGTCAGGAGCCGATGCAACCCGTTACGTTTTCCCAAGGCTGGTAGGAAGCGACAAATCCAGCGGGCCAGATGATCCAATGGCTGTAGCATTGGCGGTACTTGCGGCACGAGAGAGGGGTATCGACAGGTTCTTGGGGGCATCACTTGCCTTTGCCCCTGTTCCTGAACGACCTCAGTACCGATCTGTGCTTTCCAATGGCATTCATGAGCTGGAGGCTCTTGTGACCGGAGACGGACTGCTTTGATGGATTTTCACTGCCATCTAGACCTCTATCCCAATGCACGCGAGGTCTTCGCGCAAGCGGTGGAGAAAAACATGTTCACCTGGCTGGTCACCACCAGCCCCCGCGCATTCTCCGCCACCAGCAAAGTGCTTGGCGTTCATGCGAAGGTGCTCATCACGCCGGGATTGCATCCGGAAATCGTGCATGAGCGTTACGGTGAGCTGGATACTTTGATCGAGCAAATCAAGTACGCTGCTGCCGTCGGAGAAGTGGGGTTGGATGGTTCCAAACGCTTCCAGCACAGCTATGAAGCTCAGCGCAAAGTATTTGCTGCTGTTGTCGCGCAATGCGCCAACGTCGGTGGGCGCGTGCTAAGCATTCACTCGCGCCAAGCCGTAAGAGACGTGCTGGCGGTTCTCGACGACCACCCAGGTTTTGGCACAGCTGTTCTTCATTGGTTTACGGGTACGGCTGCTGAGCTTAAGTCCGCTTCAGATATGGGGTGCTGGTTCAGCATTGGGCCAGCAGCGTTCAACTCGGCATCTGGTAAGGCGCTAGCCAAAAAGCTGCCTCGTGATCGAGTAGTTTCTGAAAGCGACGGGCCGTTCGCCCAGGTTAATGGCGCCACGGTCATGCCGTGGAGCTCAGACCAAACGGCTGAGCTGTTGGCCCAGGCATGGAGCGTACCAGTGGGTGAAGTAACGCTCGGTCTTGAATTCAATTCTCGACGGCTAATCGGTCTGATACGTGGGGCCGGTTAACCTCATTCACGTCCTCACGATTCTCGTTGAAGCGTGAGGCGTTCCATTAACCTCGCGCCATGCCCTGCACACAAGCCAATCGCGATGAACTGTGCGGATGATAATTCTCGGGGTTTCTGGGCCGTTCACGCTGGTGTTTAGAGGACTGACCGGTCTTTTAGTTGTCACCAAGCTCAGCCGGCCTCTACACACGGCTACTTTGGAAACAATGGAATGATGCAGGCAGCCGCTCCGGCCGCAATCAGTAGCCGTTCCAAGAGCTTGATCCCGCCGTTGTACTTGCGGCTACGAACGTCTCTGTAGATGAGCCACAGTCGCCAGGCGTATTCGCTGAATCCCTGTTGGTGATGGGTGCTCGTGATGGACAAGTATTTGAAAAATTTCGAGAAGAGTTTCCCGATTTCCCGGTCGGTGATCTTGGCTGGGCTCTTGTACACTCCCAGAACGATATTGTCTTCGTTCATCCTCAAGTTGTCAGAGCCGTAGGGGGCCATGAATACCGTGACCAAGCCAGACGGGGCCTGGTTAAACCACAAGGCAGCGTCACTTTCGAACAGTGGTTTCGCTTTCCCTTTTCTTTTCTCTACCTTGGTCTCGACTCCCCACAGCCCCAGTTGCCTAGTACCGCAGGAAAGCTGTAGTTGGCCCAGAATCTGATCCTCTCGAAATTCTCTAAGGGCTTCGGGAACTACCTGATGAAGGTATAGCGACCCGTAGTGGCCGGCCAGGGGTGACTGCTCGATTTCAGCGAAGACAGTGCGGACTCGATCTACCATCGCGGGCCACAGTTTTCTCTTGTCGACGGATGCGTGATCGTCTTTCATCAATCGCAGAGCGTACTTTTTGAACGCCTTCATGACACCTCCAAATCAGCCGGCAAGCATGCTGAGAGAAAGGGCTTTTGGCAACCGCTGCAGTCACATACCTGTCAACACCGGTTGAAAACCTCCCACCGGTTAGTTTTACATCGGCGATGACAAGTAGACAGAATCCGCCTACAGCTCCTATCGGGAGATGGACGAGATTTCAGCATGAGGCGAGATGATCGACAGTCCGACCCAATGTCGGGCTATACGCCAATAGATCTGAGCCAGGGAAAACCTCGTAGATTGGAGAGATCAACGAGGCCAGGATTTCCAACTAATCCATATCTACGCGGCAATCAAACAGGTTGATTTGCACGCCGCAAGTCCCGCAGAGCATGGGCTGATTAGGCTGATAAGGTTTTCCGTCCAGTGTCTGGAAGTTTTCATGACTGAGTGGGTTGCCACGATATGAAAGCCCGAGCAGTAGAGCTTTACCATGGCAATGCTGCTCACCCGCCGAGTGGATCACAGTGATACTAAAAGGCTCCGGAATAACCCAGGCCTTTCCGAGCTGAGGATGATCTTGGAGTTGGTAAAAACCGAAAGCTTCGAGAGCCTCGCCCTCCAGCGACAAAGGAGGCGCTTCTGGTGGGGCCTCTGGGGATTTGTAACACGGGTGTCCGTGCAGCAATGTAATGCTCGTACCCTCAAACGGTCCCCCCCACACATGGGTAAAACGTAACTTCATCCATTAGAGTTTCCTGTACATGCCCGGAAGTGATGTGCCCGCCAGTCGCCTAGCGCGACGATAGAAAGGTAATTTGCTACGGCCTATGATCTGAAACCAGAACGCAAAAAGACGCTTACCCTTGCTATATCGAGGCTTAGTTCCCTGTTTCCAACCCATCAGAGAGATTTCTGAATGCGAATCTGCCATCTGAGGAAGGCAACTTAAATTAGTAGCCTCCAGAATCATCGATTCCTTGGCTCACAGAATCCAATGAGCACGGGAGTGCTCTAAACGGCAGGATCAGGCATCGATAAAGCGTCTTGACGCCTTCTACGCAGAGATCGCCCGCAGCGAAATCGACATACGACGTCGCTTGAAATCGCTCATCGACCAGAATCAGCTCTACCTAAGCGAGGACAAGACGCGTCGTGACCGGATGATTCGTCGGCGTGTTACTGACTACTGCACCCAGCGCGCACTACCCCTGCAAGAGCCCGTTCACTAATCGATAGGCCTCAGGCAACGGCAACTTCCCGCCTTCCACTGCCTCAATCAGCCGCAGGGCCTTATCGGCACTGATGACATCTTTCTCGATCACCTCGCGAAGTGACGAGATAAAGCTGGACTTGTCCAACAGCGTGACAGCACCCATACGTTCCTTGGTCTCGATCTCCGCCAACCGCTCCTGATAGACCATCAACAACTCCTGCTTGCGCCCCTCTGCCATCGCACCGCCGCGAATCCAGCGCGAGACGCCGTAGGCCAGAACGCCACCGGCTGCCGCAGCGCCTAGTGCCCAGCCAAGTGGCGTCGCCGCCACGGCAGTAACACCGACCCAACCGGCGGCCGTCGTGAGGACTGGAATACTGGTCGCACCGGCGATACCTGCCACAGTACCGGCTGCGGCGGCGCCGAGGCCGATACCAAGCGTGCTGATGCCCACTTCCCCCAGGATGCGTACACGGTCCTGGGGGGTGCGTTCTAGCTCGTCGATAACCTTGAGCAGCTGCTTTTTGCTGACCTTTGGCTGCCGACTCATGAGGCCTTCACCGAAGTCAGTTCAGCCATGACAGCCTGGAGCGTTTCAATGAATAGATCGAAGTACGTCCGGGCGATTTCCATCAAATTCTGCGGAAGTGCCAGCAAGCTCACACCGTCCCCGCTCTCGGTTGGTTGCTTATCGCTTTGATGACCGGAGACCGCGATCGTCAGGCCCAGCAACGCACCCAGGGGCGCCAATATCGAACCGAGCAACGGTATCGCAGCAACCAGCGAAGCAATGGCCGCGCCCATTAGGGTGCCAATGGCCAGACCCTTGTGCGCCGTGATGAATTCGCGCAACTTCATCACGATCAGCTTGCCGATGGAGACAACCTTGTTACTGATACGTTGGGTCACGTTCACCAGCTCTTTGAGCCGTACGGCGATCTCCGGCGACAAACCGCATTCGCGCAACCAGATATAAAGATCGCTGCTGGCCATGGAATCACTTTCGGTTTGCATCAGTGCAAGCTCGAACTCGGCTTGAGCCTTTGAAATGAGTGCTGTCATCGCATGTCCTTTTTGAGCGTTCTGTCTAAGTTCCGGTTTAAGGCACAGGGGGCCGATCAAGACCGGTTTTACATCCCGGGTGACCGCCCATCCTGCAACACGAGAGGATATGTGGCCCTACAGATACGCACTGTATCGGCGCCAATCACGGGGGCCTTGAATCAAGGCCCCGGACCTTACGCCTAGGGCAACAAAGCCTGCAGCATCTCAACCTTGCGCTGCAACTGCTCCACATGAGCCCTCTCAGCTCGCAGCGCCGATTTCAACTCGTGATTGTCCTCGGCATGCCAGCTCAGCCGCGCCTGCCGCTCTTTCGTCGTCGCATGCCAATGCTCAAGCAATCTCCAGGCTTTATTAGTCTGCAGAAACTGCACCAAAAGCATCAGTAGGATCATCAACAGCATCAGCATCGCTACCGACGCTATCCAATCCAAACCATCCATAAACATGTCCCTCATGTCGTCAACCCAAAGTCACGATATGTAGTGTTAAGCGACACGTCCAGAATGTAGACTTATACAGGTAAAGTATTCACTCACAAGGAGGAGATATGAAACGCGAGCAATCCATCGCGCAGGTCCGTTGGGATCTCGCCGTTCGCTATCGACTGATTGAAACCGTCGCATTGTGGGAAGGCCGGCTGACCACGGTGTACTTGGTGCAGAGCTTCGGCATCAGTCGTCAGCAGGCATCCAAGGACATCAATACCTACATCACCGAGCATGCGCCCAAAAACTTTACATGTGATCGACAGATCAAGGGTTATGTGGCGGGCAAACAGTTCAAGCCCCTGTTCATCGACGACAGTTTCAGCGCCTAGAAGGGGAGCGCCAGAGCTCGATATGCAGTGTCTGGGTGGCATCTCTAAAATGCCGAATCGTCGCGATCAGGCGCGACTTGCATTTTCTAATGCATGGAAGATTAGGTAATCAAAATGAGTACCACCATGTTTGTAAAATACAAATATGGACATGCGCCTAAGGCGTACAATAATATCCGTTAAATAATCAGATCACGTGCCGCTAATTCATATGACGCCCATAAACGCTCTTGCAGAACTCGCTCAGCCACAGCGTGACCGCCTAGCCTTTATCGAGCTGCGTGTGCGTTTCGTAGGGGAGATTCGGAGACAGGATCTGGTGGAGCGCTTTGCCATCCAGTCCGCTGCGGCGACCCGGGATCTTGCGCTGTATAGGGAGCTAGCCTCCGGTAATATCGACTATGACTCCAAGGCCAAGACCTATGTCCTTGGTGCTGACTTCCGTTCGCTGTTCGATTACCCGGCCGAAAGAGTTATGTCGTGGCTGACTCAGGCCTTCGGTGATGGCGAGCCGCTTAAGTTCAAAACTTGGGTGCCTAGTGAAACTCCCTCTAGGCTGACGAACCCTGATTTGGATGTGCTGGCGAGTGTGACGCGCGCCATCCATCAGTGCTGCCCCTTGGCCGTTGAGTACCACTCGGTTTCCAGTGGCAAATCGAAACGCGAGATCGTTCCTTTTGCTTTGATCGATACAGGTTTGCGCTGGCACGTTCGTGCGTTCGATCGGAAGTCAAAGGAGTTTCGCGACTTCGTCATTACTCGGATAAGGCGCCCAGTGCTGCTTAATGGCCAGCCCGTGGCTCCTCACGAGATGAGCGATCAAGACATTCAGTGGACACGAATCGTCGAGTTAGAGTTGGTGCCGCATCCGAGCCAGCCGCGTCCAGAAATAACCGAAATGGACTATGGGATGGATGGAGGGGCACTGCGCATGAAGCTGCGTGCCGCCACTGCCGGATACATCCTAAGGCAATGGAGCGTGGACTGCTCGCCAGACCATACTCTGCGTGGACATGAGTACCGACTTTGGCTGAAGGACCAGTTGGCGCTGTACGGTGTCAAAAATGCTGTTTTGGCTCCAGGCTACAAAGAACCCCGCCTGGACGAGGCGAAGACAAATTATTAACTGTGCTGCCCAATTGCTCGGCTGCCCAGCTGGAAAAAACGATTTAGGACTTTTGATGAATACCATCGCAAAAACAATCGCAGAGCTCCGGATACTGGTTGGTTACCTGGGGGAAAAGGGCCAGGCTAATTGGTGGGGCAGCGAGTTCTTTGGCGCTACAGCGGCTGCTTTTTTGGCTCCAATATTCAACCGATCTCTGTTTCTTGCCCAATACCAGGGGGCAACTGCGGCGGCAGCTAAAGTTCACGACGAGGTCATTGGTGTTGGCCGTATCTATCACCTATTTCGTTTGCCGATCGGGCTCGAGCAATCATCTGCTGATGCGCTCAACGACACCGCTTTCGTGCAAATCTTGCAAGGCAGATTGGCAAGTCGTGAGCTGGCGATGGTGCGCCTGTCTGAGTTGGCGGATAAACCAGAGTCCGCATCGCCAGGCCCTGTTTCGCTGGGCCAGATGAGTCAAGATATACAAGCCGAGCTACAACGTGCTGCGGGCTTTTATTGTGCAGCCCTGACCTCCGGAATTCAGACGTTCCCCTACGTTCGGGAGGTTGAGTGAGTCAGCAGCGCTACTACACCACTCAGCTACAAGCCGGACTGGGGCTCCTAGAAGAAACAAGGCAACTGCTCCAGGTTTATCAACCTGGCATGAGTGCGTCGCAGCTTTATGAAGCCGCGCTGGCATCGGGTCGTTTCCCTTTGGTAACGGCAAGGCGCCTACGCAATATTGTTGTCGAGTGCTTTGCCCCACGCTACATGCGCGACCCATACGTTGCCGCGCGCCTCAAGTCCCTGGTTGATCATTTCACGACCGCCGAGCTCAATCAGCTGCTTTTTATCTATACCGCGCGAGCCAATCTTGTATTGGCAGACTTCGTTCGAGAGGTTTATTGGGCGCGCTATTCAGCAGGGCGAAATGATCTCCAGCTGGAGGACGCACGCACCTTTGTTACCAACAGCGTGCGCGAAGGAAAAACGCAAAAGCCATGGTCTGAGACCACGATTAAGCGCATCTCATCGTATTTGATGGGCTGCTGCGCCGACTATGGACTGCTGACAACCACAGGCCGCAACCAGCGTTCGATTGCTGCTTATCGCATCTTGCCAAAGGTCGCCGCCTACTTGGCCTACGACTTGAAGTTCAGTGGTCTTGGTGACAACCAAATTGTTTCAAGCTCCGACTGGGATCTCTTTGGACTGGAACGTACAGACGTTCGAGACCAACTGAAACGTTTGTCATTACAAGGCCTGCTCATATTTCAGGCCGCTTCCGATGTCGTGCATATCGGGTGGACCTACAAAAGCATGGAGGAACTGATCGATGTCATCGCTCAAAGCTGATTTCAATGAGTTGATGGAGCGAATTAAGCAGGGGCGCGAGTTTGGCCATGCCAGCTTCGAGCCCATTTTCTATTTGGTTTTTCCGCCGCATCAGATCCTCAATGTGAAGCGCGAAACACCCGCGTGGATGCACCGACTGCGCAACGAAGGCTGGGAAGTCGAAACCTTTTCGATCGCCGAGCATGTTGCAGACATTATCGAGAAGGCACCGCTTCGCAAGATCTGGCTCGCTGCCGATCAGAAAGCGCCTTTGGCATGGGACAAGACCAATGCGTCGCTCGCTAATGCCATCAGTAATGGTGCGTTGCAGGCACGCATCGAAGCCAAGCTGGCCGAACTTGATGGCAAGCCTAAGGCCATTTTGCTGGTCACCGATCTCGAGGCGCTGCATCCCTACACGCGCATCGGTGTCATCGAAGGTAAGTTGCAAGGCAAATTCCATGTGCCCACGGTGTTCTTCTACCCTGGCGTGCGCACCGGCAAGACACGACTCAAATTCCTGGGGTTCTACCCCGACGATGGCAACTACCGCTCTGTCCACGTCGGCGGCTAATCATTGAGGTAAAACATGACGATCAAAAAACTCTTCGACCCCAGCAAGAGCATCAATCGCAGCATTGAAAAGGTCATCACCTATGGCGTGTCACAAGAGGCGCGCCTGAAATCGGAAATCTCGGAATACGTGGTTACCGACAGCATCGACCAGCAGTTTGAGAATCTCCTGCTCAAGATGGAAGCCGCCATGGACATTGGTGGCGAAAACGAAGTCGGCGTCTGGGTCTCGGGCTTCTATGGCTCGGGTAAGAGCTCGTTCACCAAGTATCTGGGCTTGGCATTTGACGATCGCATCACTATTGATGGCGTTCCATTCATCCAGCACCTCCAGGATCGTCTCAAACGTCAGCAAACCAAGTCCTTGCTGTCGAACGTAGCCAAGCGCTTTCCTGCCGCAGTGCTGATGTTGGACTTGGCCAGCGAACAGGTTGCAGGTGCGACCATGGAAGAGGTGTCGACGGTCCTGTTCTACAAGGTCCTGCAGTGGGCAGGTTATTCGCGCAATCTCAAGGTTGCAGCCCTGGAACGCAGGCTCAAGAAGGAAGGTCGTTACAACGAATTCCTGGATGCATTTAAAGAAGCAGCGGGCGGTGAAGACTGGAACAACTACCGTAACGACGAGTTGGTGGTCGACAGCCTCATTCCTGAGATCGCGCACAAGCTTTACCCCACATTGTTCAAGACGCCCAGTTCGTTCACGACCGAATCAAGTGAAATCGTCGTTTTCGAAAACGACCGTGTGCGTGAAATGCTGGAGATTGCCCGCGAGGCATCGGGCAAGGAATACATCATCTTCATCATCGATGAAGTCGGTCAGTACGTTGGCCCACGGCCCAATCTGATCCTGAACCTCGATGGATTGGCGAAGAACCTGAAAAACATCGGCGATGGCAAGGTTTGGATCGTCGGAACGGCGCAGCAAACGCTCACGGCGGACGACGCGAAGGCAGCCCTCAACTCGCCAGAATTGTTCAAGCTTAATGACCGCTTCCCGATTCAGATCGCCCTTGAATCCAACGACATCAAGGAAATTTGCTACACACGTCTGTTGGGCAAGTCGTCACCAGCGGAAGCCGAATTGGGCGGATTGTTTGATCAATATGGTCAGCAGCTGCGCCAGAACACCAAGCTTGTCGATGCGCGCGTCTATGGCGTCGATTTCGATCGCAAGACCTTTGTCGATCTCTACCCGTTCCTTCCCGCGCATTTCGACATCCTGCTGCACTTGCTAGGCGCACTGGCCAAGTCCACAGGTGGCATCGGCCTGCGCTCGGCGATCAAGGTGGTGCAAGACATTCTAATTGATGGCTCTGAAGGCAAGCCTGCCGTTGCAGAGCAAGCCGTTGGCTGGCTCGCCACCACCGTCACCCTGTTTGATGCTCTGGATAAAGACATCAAGCGCGCTTTCGCCTCTTTGCATGCATCGGTCGAGAAAGTCACCAAGATCCGCTTCTCGCATTCCGAGTTGCATCAGAACATCGCCAAGACGGTCGCCGTTCTGCAAATCCTTGGCAATCTGCCGATCACCCGTCAAAACGTCACCAGCCTGATGCACGCCAGCATCGCCGGGGCGTCTCAAGGAGACGCTGTGGCCAAGGCGGTCGAAGACCTGATCAACGACCCCATCGTTCCATTTGGCGAACAAGACGGCAACCTTTGCTTCTTCAGTGAAAAGCTTAACGACATTGAACAGGAACGCAGCCAAGTTGCACTGCGCGGCGTTGAGCTGCGTCGCATCGTTAACGAAGCGTTGACCAGTGTCTATGCTCCGTTGCCCTCCACCCAATTGCACGGCTCCTATGCCGTATCCACCGGACTTAAGGCGCAATCGGCAGGCAATGTGCCCGCATCGTTGGCGGGTGAGCGTAACCAGATCCAAACCATTGTTGAACTGGTCGACCCCAAAGAAATCGACAGCGCACGCACTCGAGTCACTGACGAGTCGCGTCACACCTCATCCAAGTTCAACATCTACCTGGTGGGCCGCACGACGCCGGAAATGGACGAACTGACGGCTGACATCCACCGCTGCCGTGAGATCGCCAACCGCTACCGCAGCGATCCAGATCAGGAAATTCGCGAATATTGCAACGGCCAGGCCGACCGGGCTGAACACCTCAGCACCAAACTGCGGGCACAGATCCAGCGCAGCCTGTTGCAAGGCTCGTTCATCTTCCGTGGCCAGGTTGTCGCAGTAGATACGCTGGCGGCTGAGCTGCTGGATGCCGCTCGCAAACACCTGAGCGAAGTGGCCGAGCAAGTGTTCGATCGCTATGTAGAGGCCCCGGTGCGAGCCGGAACCGAACTCGCAGAGAAATTCCTCCGGGTCGGCAATTTGTCGGGCATCACCAGCGCTCTCGATCCTCTGAACCTTGTGCAAACCCAAAGCGGGCGGCACAGCATCCGCACCGACCACTTGGCCATGGTGAGCATCCGTGACTACATTGATCGCAACGGCACAGTGGATGGCAAGCGCCTGACGGATGTCTTTGCCGATGCGCCCTTTGGTTGGTCGGCAGACACCCTGCGCTATCTGGTGGCGGCCATGCTGCTGGCCGGTGAGATCAAACTCAAGGTGGCGGGACGCGAAGTCACCGTCAACGGCCAGCAAGCCATCGACGCCATCAAAACCAACAACACCTTCAAGAGCATCGGCATTTCGCTTCGCGGCTGCGATCGTCCGTCCAACGACGTACTGGCACGCGCTGCAACTCGGCTTACCGAACTCACTGGCGACACGGTCGTGCCGCTGGAAGACGACATCAGCAAAGTCACCACCAAGCTCTTTCCGCAACTGCAGCACCAATACGGCCCTCTCACAGAGAAGTTGCGCGGCCTGAACTTGCCGGGCGTAGACCGCCTGCAAAGCCTCACCCACGAGATCAACGACGTGCTGCTCACCGATGCTTCGGATGCGCCGCGTCGCTTGGGCAACGAGCAATCAGAGCTCTTCGAAAGTCTCAAATGGGCCGCCGAAGTCAAACTCAAGCTGGAGCAAGGCCTAGAGCAAACGCTGCGCGATCTGCGCCAGCACTGCACGGCCATTGCCAACCTGCCGAACGTGGCCTTGCTGGCCACGCTGAAAGAAGAGTTGGCTGAGGCTCTCAGCCTAATCGAGGAGCGCCTGCAGCAGGCCGACTTCTATCGCTTTGCGGCCGATTTCAGTACCAGCCTCACCACTATTCGCGCTCGCATTCGCGATACGGTGATTGCGATGCAAGACCTGCTCAAAACACGCATCAAAGAGGCCGAGATCGACCTCAAGCGGGTGCCGGAGTGGATCAAGCTCACCCAGCAAGAGCAGACTGAACTGTTGGGTAGCCTAGAGCGTTTGATTGTGGAAGTGACGCCTGATTTGTTGGGGCTCAATTCCATTACAAACAAGCTCTCTGAACTGCAGGATGAAGTGCAAGGTTTGAAACACAGCATTGAGCGTCTTGGTACGAAGCGGATTAAGGAGGAGCTTGAAGCTGAGATTCCTGTGCCAAGTGCTGTAAATGAACCGAAACCAGCCATCGCGCGCAGCATCAAATCGCGCACTAAGATCACCACGATGGATGACCTGGATGCGCTGATCACGCAACTGCAACAATTGCGTGGCGAGCTGAAGTATGCCCACGCTTTTGCCGTCAACCTCGAACTGCAGGACTAATAAATGGCTTTTGATCAATCCACACGAGGGCGCCTGCAAAGGCTGGTCAACAGTTGTCGCAGCCTGCTGTCCGACGAATTCAGCATCCAGCTTCAGCAAACCTATGGCCTGGACCCAAAGACAGGTGAAGTCACGCCCATGGCGCGGCTCACCCACTTGGACGACCGCCAACGCCACACGGCCGAAGTGCTGCGCCAAACCCTGGCCCACTACCTGGGCGCGGATGCCGACGACACGGATCACCGCATCGCAGTGCTCGACCGCATGGTGCGCGAGCAGGCCTTTACGGTACTCAACCGCTTGGCAGCACTGCTGATGATGGAGGCGCGTGGACAACTGATCGAGTCGGTCAGCAAAGGCTATCAATCGCGCGGCTACCAGCTCTATAGCAAGATTGCCGGTACTGCCCTGGGTGAAACCGGGCAGGCATACCAGGTTTATCTATTCAGCGTGTTTGATGAACTGGCACAAGAGCTGCCCGCCCTGTTCGACCGCTATGCCGCCAATGGTTTGCTGTTCCCACGCGAAACTGCCCTGCGTGCGCTGCTGGATGAACTGAACCACTTTGAGATTGAACCTCTCTGGGCCGCAGACGAAACCATCGGTTGGATTTACCAATATTTCAATTCCAAGGAAGAGCGCAAGGCTATGCGTGATGCCAGCCAGGCTCCACGCAACAGCCGTGAGCTTGCGGTACGCAACCAGTTTTTCACGCCGCGCTATGTGGTCGAGTTCTTGGTCGATAACACGCTCGGACGTCTCTGGTTTAATGCCACTGGCGGGCAAACGGATCTGCGCGACCGTTGCCAGTACCTGCTGGTCAAGCCCGACGAGCAAGCACAGGCTGCCATCAAACTGCGCGACCCGCGCACCCTGAAGCTGCTGGACCCTGCCTGTGGCTCCATGCACTTTGGCCTGTATGCCTTCGATTTGTTTGCTGAGATCTATCGAGAAGCATGGGCCTGGGAACAACAGCATGGCCCCGGCTCGTTGGATGTTTCCACTCAGCCCCAGATTGCGCTCAAGCCTCTTTGCCAGACCTACGAAGACGAAGCGGCTTTTGCGCGCGATGTGCCGCGTCTGATTATCGAAAACAACATCTACGGGGTGGACATCGACCCACGTGCAGCGCAGATCGCCACCTTGGCGCTGTGGCTGCGGGCACAGCGTGCTTGGCATGATGCCGCCGTCAAAGCCAAAGATCGTCCACGTATTGGTCAGGGGCATGTCGTGGCTGCCGTTGCACCGCCAGCCGAGCGAGAACTGCGTTTGCAGTTTGCCGCCCAGCTCGATCAGCGCGACGCTGAACTGTTCGAGAAAACCTTACAAATGCTTAAAGGGCTCCCTGAGCTCGGTGTGCTGCTGCAGGTCGAGCGCGAATTGCCGAACTTGATCCGTCAAGTCTATATGGGCAAGGGCACTGGCCTGTTTGCCGCGCAGGAGCAAGAGAGCTGGCAGCAAGCTGAAGCACGGCTGCGCACGGCACTCACTGAATTCGCACAGGCGGCAAAATCGACATACCAGGGGCGCCTGTTTGCTCAAGACGCGCTACAAGGATTACGACTCATCGATCTATGTCGCGAGGTGTTCGATGTAGTAGTGATGAACCCACCTTTTGGTCAGGCAACCAAAACTCACGAAAAATATTACAAAGAGAATTATCCTGAAACCTCTATTGAAGAGCTTGCGGCCACCTTTTTTACTCGAGCCGTTTCGCTGCTAAGAACCGGTGGGCTAATTGGTGAAATTAGTTCGCGTACGATGTTCTTTCTCTATTCGCTAAAAAAATGGCGAAGAGATGTTCTTTTTGAAAAGGCACCTCTAACAATATATGCGGATATTGGTATGGGTGAGCTGGATGACGCCTTTAATGAGACAGCAATATATGTCGCACAAAAAGGGATGAGCACCAGTGTGGCTTGTAAGTTTGGTATGTTTCACCGAGAAAGTGATAAGGCGGGTGCATTGCTTTCCATGACGAATGGAGTCTTTAAGGAAGGCGTTTTCGAACGAAAATTTAGTGATTTTGAAGTACTAGATGACACACCACTTTGTTACTGGGTGAGCCCATCGTTCTTGGAGCATCTAGAGAATCTAACAATGTTCGGTTCAGATGTTGCAGATGTGCAAATGGGATTGGCGCCTCGTGATGAGTTTCGCTATTCCCGCTTGTGGTGGGAAGTGCAACCAAAAAACATTGGTACTGATGCGAAGTGGGTTGGATATGCCAAGGGTGGCGAATTGTCGCCGTATTTCTCAGATGTTGATCTCCTTTTGAATGCCAAAGCAGATTTGCGGGAGATTAAGGCTGACCTAAATAAAAAATATCCATATTTGAAAGGAAATCTAGATTGGGTTTTGCATCCTGAGAATTACTATTTCCATGATGGATTGACGTTCGGTCAAAGGACCACTTTTCTTCGTGTTAGTAGTTTGCCGGCTGGTTGCTATTTTAGTGTGGCGGGCAAAGCGATATTTGGAAAATCACAAAGTAATGGTGCATTGCTGCAAGCGATAAATACGCCATCAGCTCAATATCTGATATCGATACGAAGAGAAAGTTTAGAAATGAATCCTCAGTACCAAGAGGGAAGCGTGGCACGTATGCCGTGGCCAATTTTGGATTATGAGATTCAGAGCAAGCTATCAGCACTCGGAGAGGAAAATTCGCGCTTAGTCTCGACTGTTTTTTCTTTTGACGAAACAACGCACAGATTTAGTGGAGTGGTTGATTCTCATGCTTACTTGGCTGCGCGGCAGAATGCGCAGGACGAGATCCTGAAGAGTGAAGCCGAAGCGGACAATATCATGTCTCGTTTGCTTGGCTTATCTGAGATGGACAATAAGTACATTCAGAGTGAGATCCTCCCACGCTGGGATGGTAGAAGTGTTGCCAATTGGTATGAATACTCACCAGGTGCAGATGAGATTTCTTTTGCTGTAGGGTCGATATTTGGCCGCTGGGATATTCGCTTCTCTACCGGGATGAGTAGGCCAGAGAAGCTGGTAGATCCTTTTGCTCCCTTGCCAGTTTGTGCGCCAGGGATGCTGACTAATTCTCACGGCTTGCCAGCAAGCGCTGAATCTATTCCTATCGATTATCCAATGCCCATTTCTAATGATGGTATTCTTGTAATTGACGATGGTAATAAGGCTGATATTGTAGATCGACTCAGAGCAACTTTACGCGTTGTTTGGCGAGAACGAGCTGATGAAATAGAGATGAGTTCTTGTAGTGCGCTTCGCATTAAGGATTTGCGCGATTATTTTAAATCTGCTATGGGTTTTTTTGCGGATCATTTAAAGCGATATACAAAAAGCAGCCGTAAAGCGCCCATCTACTGGCCACTTGCAACTGCTTCGTGCAGTTACACATTGTGGATCTATTACCCATCCTTGAATAATCAGACACTGTTCACCGCGGTGAATGATTTTCTCGACGGTCCCAACGGCAAACTCACACAAGTCAGCCGTGAGTGCGCAGAGTTGCGTATGAAGGGCAGCGGCCGCTCTCGTGATGATGAAAAGCAGTACGAAACACTGCAAACCTTCGAGCAAGAGTTGACCGACCTGCGCGACACCTTGCTCAAGATCGCACCGACTTACCAGCCCAACCACGACGACGGTGTGCAAATCACCGCCGCGCCGCTGTGGCCTCTATTCCGCCACAAGCCCTGGCAAAAGGTCTTGAAAGACACCTGGACCAAGCTGGAAAAAGGCGACTACGACTGGGCACACTTGGCCATGGCCTACTGGCCAGAACGCGTACGTGTGAAGTGCAAGACCGACAAATCCCTCGCCATCGCGCATGGGCTTGAAGATCTGTACGTGGAGCCAGAGGCCGCCCCCAAGAAAACGCGCGGAAAAAAGAAAGCGGGAGCTGACGAATGAGCATTGCTGATTTCATTCAGAACAAGATCCTCCGTCTCCGCTTGCAAAAGACGGGCAGTCTCGTGGTGTATGACCCTGCCGGGCATTACCAAGATGTCTGCAAAGGGTTGGCCGACGAAAAGCTGCTGGTTGTGGATGCTTCAAAGAGCAGCATTGAGAGTCGGGTAGCTGCGATGCAGGGCTTGCGTGATGTGATCGATCGGCAGCTCGCTGGAATGCTGGTCTATGTGCCTGCAAAAGCGCCCGAAAGCGATGAAGAAAGGCAGGCTGATCCCTTCGCGCCCATCGCCGCCGCAGGCGCAATTTTCCCCGAAGGGGATGGTGACAGCTTTGAAAGCCTATGCCTGAAGGCGAAGCCAGATCACACCACGGCCATTCGGGCCATCTTTGAGCAGGATGCTTCGCCTAGTTTTGCGGTGGTGGATGCTGTTGGCGGCGGCTTGGGCTGGCCCAACTTGCGTGCGCTACTGGCAGTCGAGTCCGCCCGAGACATTCTGTTCGCGCTGCTTGTGCCAAACGATGCGCAGCAAGCGGCATTGAAAGGCAGCGATAGCTGGGTGACAGAGGCGCGTGATTTGCTCCGCAACAGCATGGGCCTGTCATTGAAGACCAGGGGCAAGACATGGGACTCGGTTGCCAACGAACTGTGGCGTTTTGTTTTGTTCAGCGAGTTTGTGTTTGATCTGCCTGGTGCATTGCCTGCCAGTTTAAGCGATGTACCGCGAGCCGAAACGCAGGCTAAGCCGTTGATTGAATACTTGTGCGATCTGCTGCGCAATGATCGCCGCACGCAGAGTGTCTATATCGACCGCGCAGAAGAAATTGAGAGGGAGCTCAACCTGGTCAGCCAATTTGGTAGCTGGTCTGATTTGGGCGACCGCGACACCTTCCCGTTTGAGGAACGCACGTTTTTGAGTCGGGCGATCGAAGGCATTCTGCGTGATGACATCGACCGGGTGAGGAGCATCTCGGAGCGCCATCAGCAATCAGTGTGGACGGGCAAAGGTGAGAGCCGTGCCCAGTGGGATTTGATTCGATCGGCTACTGAGTTGCTTCAAACCTGCGACGACATGGAGCGGCAGCTTTCGGACAACGCACGCAATCTTGATGTGCTGCTGACCTTTTACGTGAGCAGCCTGCGTGAAGCTGATCGCTTGCATCGCGAGTTCGAACAGGCAGTTAGCGATTACGACTGGCAAGACGCGCAAGGTGTCATGACGCCAGTCAAGCAGCAGGTTCGTAAGCAGTACGGCAAACTGGTCGAGAAGGTGCAGTTGATCTTCACTCGCCATGTGGAGCAAAGTGGCTGGCCGTTGGCTGGGCAGCTATCGAATACTGATGTGTTTGACCGCATTGTTGCGCCCAAGCTGCAAAAGAACGGCCACAAGGTGGCGTACTTCATGATTGATGCACTTCGCTACGAATTGGGCGTAGCGCTGGAACGGCAGTTGACGGAAGACGGACAAGTTGAAGTGCAGGCTGCCATGGCGCAGCTTCCAAGCATTACGCCAGTAGGCATGGCCAGCTTGTTGCCCGGGGCTGGACAGCAGCTTCGGATCAAGAATGACGAACAGAGCCTGGTGCCAATGCTGGGTGACCAGGTGGTAAATACCGTTGCGCAGCGCATGGATGTGTTTCGGAAGAAATACGGCCAGCGCTTTGAAGAAGGGCGTCTGGAAGACTTTGTTCGCGGACGTTTCGATTTCTCGCCTGAAACCGATTTGTTGGTGTTGCGCGCTGTAGAGATAGATAGCCACTTTGAGAACCATCCTGACACCGCCCCTGCAGAGATTACCAATGCACTCAAACGCATTCGGGTCGCAATTCATAAGCTGAAAGAGCGTGGCTTTCATGAGGTAGTGATTGCGACCGATCACGGCTTCTTCATGAACACTCATGCTGGTGCAGGCGATGTCTGCAGCAAGCCCGCTGGCAACTGGATTGGCATTCATGACCGTTGCGCGCTGGGTGATGGTGCTGGCGACAGCAATCACCTCGTGGTCTCAGCCGAGAAAATGGGCATTCGCGGTGACTTTGCCAAGTTCGCTGCGCCACATTCGCTGGCGGCCTATCGCAGTGGTTTGCTCTATTACCACGGCGGCATTTCTTTGCAGGAATGCGTGGTGCCGGTGATAACGATGCAGTTGAAAACATCCAATCAACCGACACTGCATAAAGCATCTGTGGCGATGAGCTACAAGAACGGTGCCAAGGCCATCACCACACGTATGCCAGTGATTGACCTTGCAGTTGAAACGGCAGACATGTTCTCGACTGAAAACGAGTTCGAGATTTTGCTGGAGGCACACGACAGCAAGGGTGAAGTGGTGGGTGAAGCGAAGGCCGGAGGTGCAGTGAATCCGGCAACAGGAACATTGTCGTTGAAGCCAGGTGACAAGGTTCAAGTCACGATCAAGATGCAAATGGATTTCGAGGGGAAATTCAAGATCAAGGCTTTGCATCCAACGACTTATACGGTGTACTGCCAACTTGACCTGGCAACCGACTATGCGGTGTAAAAACGATGAATGAGCTCGACCAAAAGCTGACCGCCACCTTTGATGGCAAGGTACTGCGCAAGGATCTACTCCATCGGATTAAGAAGGGAACCAACGTCCCTACCTTCGTGCTGGAGTTTTTGCTTGCGCGCTTTTGTGCGAGTGATGATCAGGCCGAGATGGATGCGGGCATGGAGGCGGTGCTCGCCAGCCTACAAGACAACTATGTAAAGCCTGACGAGGCCAATGCCGCGCAGTCAAAGGTGGCAACCAAAGGCAAGCATCGCTTTATCGACAAGGTCCATGTTCGGTATGTCGAGAAGGAAAAGCGCCACTGGGCCTCATTGGAGAACTTCAACTCACAGCGTATCGCTATTGGCGAGAAGTTCTATCGAGACAATGACCGCCTATTGGAGGGCGGAATTTGGGCTGAGGTGACGTTGGCACATAACGCGATCGAAGAAGACGACTACGCGTTTTACATTGAAGACCTGCGGCCCATCCAGATCAGTCGCTTTGATTTTGACCGCTACTGTGAAGGTCGCACTCAATTCACCCGTGACGAGTGGATTGCGGCGATTTTGCGCACCGTTGGCCTGGAACCAACAAAGCTGTCAAATCGCGTGTGTATGCACTTTATTGCGCGCCTGGCTGCCCTCGTTGAACCCAATTACAACTACATTGAGCTTGGGCCACGCGGCACCGGGAAGTCGTATTTCTTCAGTGAATTTTCGCCCTATGCCACATTGATTTCAGGTGGACAGGCGACCAAGTCGGCGCTGTTCTACAACAATGCGCGCCGTAAGGTTGGTCTGGTTGGGTTTTGGGATACCGTGGCTTTCGACGAAGTAGGCGGCATCAAAGTCAAAGATCCGGACACCATTCAAATCATGAAGGATTTCATGGCGAATGGTCGCTTTTCGCGTGGTGCTGAAGTGATCGCTGATGCCAGCCTTAGCTTTGTTGGCAATTTCGATCTATCCATCAGTCAAGTAGTTAACTCGGTTGAGCATGATCTTTTCCAACCATTGCCCGCTGAGTTTGACTTGGCGATCATGGATCGATTTGCAGCCTACATACCTGGCTGGGAAATGCCCAAGAACAGCAGTGAATTTCTAACCAGTAGCTACGGGTTCATTACCGACTACCTGGCGGAAGCATTCCACTACCAGTTCAAGCACACCAATCGGTACGAAGAAGTCAGCAAACGCATCCGACTTGGCAAGAGTGTTGAGGGCCGTGATGAAAAAGGCATCAAGAAAACCGTCTGTGCCTTCCTGAAGATTCTTCACCCTACCGGTTCTCCGACCGATGAGGAGTTCGAAGAATATGTAGCCTACGCAGTTGAGTGCCGTCGACGTGTGAAGGAGCAGATGAACAAACGCAAACCCGATGATGAGTTTGCGCGCATCGATCTCTCATTCCTTAATGCGCAGGGGCAAGAAGTTGTTGTCTATTGTCCCGAGTCGAAGGATGCCGCAGCTACACAGCAACCGTTTAGACGGCAGCTCAACGACAAACTTGCACCTGAACGTGACGTTGCGACAGAGGCTACACAAGAGCCGAGGGTGCCCGAGCCTGCGAGCAAAGCCGAAGCAACTCCCCCTGTCGTCACCCCTGTTGTTCCAGCCGAGTTGGTGGAGAAGCACTTCACGATTATGTACGGTGACGTCGGCCACAGCTACGAATCGATCATTGGCCCCTACCTGCGAGGAGCAAAGACGGTCGTCATTGAAGACCCGTACATTCGCCTTCAGCACCAGATCCAGAATTTCGTTCGCTTTTGTGAGTGCGTCTTAAAGGCCGGAACGGTGAAGAAGATCAACCTCATAACCGGATACGACGACAACACGCAGCTGGCCGATATTGCGGAGAAGCTGGAAGAGTTGAAGCAGAGCCTGCTCGAGATGGATGTGGAGCTTGAGGTCAAACTCAACCCGAACATGCACGATCGGGAAATCCGCCTGGATAACGGTTGGGTCATCAAAATCGGGCGAGGCCTGGATTTTTACCAAAAGCCGGGTGGCTGGTTTGAGGTGGGCGCGAACGACTTGAGCCTGCGAAAGTGCCTTGAAACCAAGGTGGATATTTTTCGTGCGTAAATTGAGCGCCACTGATTTTTGCTTTCATAGCCAATGTCCAGGTACTTCGATTCCGTAGTTCTTAGACACTGTTTTTAATGTAGTGATGATCTCGGCGTGTTGGGTTCTGTTGGTTTGATTCCAGGTAGCACGGCAGTCAAGTAGGTTTTTCAGTACGCTCAGGTTGTACATTCCTAGCCGATGGAAGTTTCCCCAGCCGGGAATGCCGAACAGGTTGTAGATGACCACGGTGGCGTCGCGTTCGCTGGCCAAGCGCTTGTCGCCAGTCAGCTTCTCGGCAGCTTCCTCGGCTTCGTCGCGGTCGTCGTAGGTGTTGAGTAATTTCATCAGTGTCTGGTTGTGGTCCTATCGGGCTGCAGATTCTGCCTGACTTGCAAAAAAAGAACATCAATAGGTCTCATACTCAGGGAAAGCCGCAGTCAAGCGGCTTTCCCTGAGTATGAGACCTATCCAATCAACCCCGCTGCATTCGACTGAAGATACAGCACGCAAGCAGAACGTAATGCCAGGGTATCCTGCTGATGACCGCCCTGGCATAGGCCAGGGCAGACTATCGGACGGAGTGTCTGGGCCTTTCGGTTACAGATACCCCCGTTCAGCCAATGACACGCAGCCGTCATGACCCACCACCACATGATCCAATATCCGGGTACCGACCATGTTGAGTGCGTTCTTGAGGGTGGTGGTCAATGTGCAATCGGCCTGGCTAGGCTCTGGGTCGCCGGAGGGATGATTATGAACCAGGATTACGGCCGCCGCGTTGTGCTCTAAAGCGATCTTCACCACTTCCCGTGGATACACGCTGGCACCATCCAACGTGCCTCTGAATAGTTCTCTGAAACCAATCACCCGGTGCTTGGCATCAAGCATTAGCAAGGCAAAGACTTCATACTCATGGTACTGCAGCAGTGTTTGCAGGTGACTGAAAACCTGCTTCGGCTCAGTCAGTGCTCGGCCTTTAGACAGACGACTCATCGCCAGTTGTTGAGCCATCTGCAGGATGTCAGCTTCGGTGACTGGAGTCTCCATGACATAGGTACCGGTCGTTTCACCGGCTACAAGCTTGTGATATTTCATGCGGGTATTCCTGTGCATATGCGTGAGAACGGAGGGGGGGAGAAATCCGGTTACTGAACGGTGGGCTTGCCTTTGTATCGCTTGGTTTGCGACTCCAGCTTTTGCGCGAGTGTGGGTTTGGTAGGCGCTGCTAGTTGGTTTTTGGGCTCTATAGGGCTGGTCTGATCTTCAACGGCGGGGAAGAACTCCTCGACGATGCCACCGGTGTCCTCCTCGCTGTCTTCAAAGGCCCCATTGTTAAATCCCTGCCAGGCCGCGTGATCCAAGGCGCTCTGGTCAAAGCCTGCTGCTTGCCGGGTTTCCTGTAGTTGCTTGGCGGCAAGCAAGGCGTCTTCCATGCTCAGCCCGCTGCGCACCGTGATATCGACGTAGAAAATCGGTGTGCCGTGGCTCTGCCGAGTGGACTTACCACGCAGACGCAGCTCCAACGGCAGACAGGCCAGGTGATTGCCGGAGATGGCTTGGAAATACTGCAGGCGTGCCGCCAGGGTACGGATGCTGTTGAACCCAGTGGTCCGGAAGACGAAACTGCCCAGCGGATCATCGTCACCAATCACCACGTTCAGCCGGCCGTAAGGCTTGCAGACTCCGCCTTGCGCCAGTGAGCAGCCATCCGGCGAAGGGCAGGGCAACGATTGGATGCCATCCCTGGTCAGACGCTTGCAGGTCTCGCCGTTGCCGACGCACAGCGGCCGGCCGGTGGTGCGGTCGAACAGGCTGTAATCGGCGCGAAAATTCAGATCGGGCTCGTTGAACAACAATCGGATCGGAATACTGCGCAGCTTGCCTTCCTGGCCGTTCCGCAGTTCCTCATTGAGTGGGTGCAGTAGCCAACCGTCACGGCTTTGCACCTGCGAGGTGAGGGTGAATTGATCGTCTTTCTCCGGCAGGCGCTTACCGTTTTTCTCGACTACTTTACCTATGGAAATGCGCCCGAGTACCGGCGGGGTGATGGCTAAACCTTTAAGCATGGCGGTTATCCTTGATCTGAAAATAAAAAAGCCACCGGGATGTAAACGATCCGGGTGGCCTGGGTGAGGGGGAATGGTTCAGCCGATCAGGAAGCGGCGACTGCCTGTTTTGATCTTGGGATAGCGGGCCTGCAGGTAGGGTTTGTCCTTCAGCATCTGTTCGACATCCAGACCGATGCTGTCTTTGGACTTCTTCCAGTTGATGTAGCCCTCCGCAAACTCCGCACGGGTGGCTGCACCCATAGCCTGCTGCAAGGCTTGTTTGAGCTGAGCCTCACGCGTCTCCTGCTGGGCAATGCTCTGGTGAATAGCCTTGAGCTCCAGGTAGGTGCCGGCCAGCTCCGTGTGCTGGCTGAAGTCCAGGGTCTGACCATTGTCTTCGGGGTAAAGGCAACGCAACGCCGATTCGGCCGAGGCTGTACCATCGGCCGGTGGCGGGGTATCACTGACCACGTAATCCCAGAACAACCGTTCTAGATCGATCAATCGAGCAATCATCGACTCATCCCGTTCGATGCGATGGATCTCCAGGTGTTGGCCCCCCAGCAGTACCGCTACATCCGCCGCCTGCTTGCCGGTCACCGCCAACTGGTGCATGACCTGTAACTGCACATACTCCGGCACGCCTTCTTTCCAGAGGCGAGCGCCGTTGATGCCGGCAGTTTTGCATTCAAGGATCTGTACATTGTCGGTGCCGATGACCTCGCGGTCGATGTTGGCCAACATCCAGGGCAATTTAGGATCAGGATGCTGCAGCACGGCATTGATCCGCCGTACCCGGTGACCACTGCGCTTGGTGTAGTGGGTCGCGACAATCGGTTCCAGGATGTTTCCCCAGTAAGCTGGGCTCTCTTCATCATTGTGATCTAGCTTTAGTAGCGAACTGTCACGGCCAGTTTTCTCCAGCCACAGTTCCAGTTGGGATTTGTAAGGATTGAGCCCTACGGCAGCGGCGGCATCCGAGCTGCCGATGCCTTGCTTGCGCACCGCTAACCAGTCTTCACGCGGTAGCTCCTTGGTTCCCACCAGGCGCAAGGCTGGACGGGGTTTGCTGCTGGGGTTTTGCAGTGTTTGCGTAGCCATAATGATTTCCTGTGCGGCATAAAAAACGCCCGGCCAGCAGAAACTGACCCGGCATTTAGCCGTGAGAAGAATGAGAGGGGGATCAGGCAGAGACTAAGCAGCGAGTTGCAGGGCGGCGTTCAGGGCGCGTTCTTTGATGACGGCACCTTGGCCGAACCAGGCCGAATCCATGCGGTATTCAGTACTTCGGGCACGTCGTTCGTGATCGACATACTCCGTCACGGCGTTGAGCAAGCCCCACGCAGTTCCTTGGGCTGATTCAAGCGTCGCTCCACGACCTTGGCCTTCATACAAGCCTTGGACTTTGCGCAGTGCCCGCTCATTCGGCAGCACTTCCGGCAGTTTGCTATTGGGAGCTACGTCGCACAGTACATTCATGAAGAAGCCCATTGCCTCATGCCACTGCACCTTGCGCTCTACCAGTGCCCGCATGCGGTACATGAACTCGTCCCATTGCGAGACGGCGATGCCCAGTTGTTTCTTCACGGCCTTTGGATCAAAGCGTGTGTTGTGCGGCACCTTGATCGCATGCGTAGCGCCGCTCAGAGAAATGGTCAGGGTGTTATTGCAGACCACGCGAACTGTGGTCGGGGTGGCAGTAGTGGCCAGGGTGCCATCGCAGGAGGTAGCTAGCAGCAGATAGCCATTCACCTGGTCGTTTCCCTTCAGCGCGGTTGCCTGCCCCGTCCTGGCCAGCGCCCAGAACTTGCGGCCACCTTTGAGTATCCCGGCTGTTTCGAGCTCGTAACCAGAAACCTCCGTAAGATCTCGGTAGAACTCCAGCACCTCACGCGGCTGCACAACCTGGTAGCGGTTGGATACCACAGATAAGGGGGCCTTGGTGTCGGAGCGATACAGTACCTTCTGTTCGGGGAAAGAGTGGATCGAGCCCAGGGTGCCGATACTGTCTGATTTGAAATGCACTGGGCTGTCATGGATTTGCCAGTTCATGCCGGCTTCGCGCTGCCAGACTTCCAGCGGTTGTTTTTGCGTCAGGCGGTTACCCAAACCATGCCAAGGGGTAGCGCCAACGTAAGCCATTTGTTCGACGAGATGAGCCATGGAAGTGATTCCTTTTCATAGGCGCACGGCGAAGCCGCTGGATATTCAGCAGGGATCAGTCGGTGTGCGGGGTGTTGATAGAGAGGGGAGGGAGCGATGAAGCAGATGGGAACAGCAGTTACGTCAAGCGGGAGATGAGCAGTTCAAACGGAATGACGGTCACTAAACTGCAGTTCGCAGTCGAGACAAGCGTAATTGTTCAAAACCCGTTCATCGATGACTTCGCCGAGTTTGGCGCCCGCGATACAGCCGGTCGCCGCGCCGGCTAGCCCCCCGAGAATGGCCCCAGCCATGCCACCAGCAGCAACACCGGCGGGGCCAGCGACTACGCCGATAACTGCGCCAACTTCGGCACCGGCCATGGCGCCGGTGACGCCTTGGGCTGCGCCACCAACGGTGCCGATAAGGGCGCCGACTTTCCTGGCTAAATCCTTGGTGATGACAGCAGTGGAGTGACAGCGTGGGCATTGAGTGGTCATGTGCAGGGTTCCTGTCGAGAAAGTCGGGCTGAAGTCATTGCACGGGCATAGAGCCCATCAAGCAGGTCGCCTGCGCGATCTGCTTAAATGGAGAGACTGCGAAGTCTGGGGGATGCCTGATGCGGATAGGTGCAGGTTCGTGATGTATGACTGAGATTGTTTTGAATCGAATCGTAATCGGGCTCTTTGACGATTAGGTGCAGCAATCGGTCAGAAGGGATAGCCAAACGCACCGGACTGTCGAGAAACACCATCCGAAAATGGGGCAGAGCGAGCCCAATTTCAAATGGCACCTTTTGCCGGCAAAACGATGCCTCTTCATCGAGTCGAGGTTGTCTGCGTCGGGCGGTTTCCACTGTGTGACCAGCCTCAACCGGCGGCTTAGCCAGGGTCCTACGCGACAGACGCGGTGGATTGTTCCGCCGCTTGCTCGTTAACCTGCGAGACCACTGTTCCCGCGACCTTATCAAGTGGTTGATAGGCAGCTGCTGCACGCTGCAGCATTTCGCCGATCTGGGCGCGAAGTTCGGCCGGCTGTTCGACCACCATGGCGTCGCCCTGGGACAGAATCCACCAGTGCAGTTGCCAGGTGTTGCTCAGCGTCGAGCGCACCCGATAGCCATCTTCGAGTTGTTCCAGGGTCATGTCCGGGCTCAGCGGTGTCTCGCGGATCAAGCGTGCCTGGCGCTCACTCACCCATGCCTGAAACTGAATTTTCTCCGGCGTTCCGAACTGCAACGCGTCGCTGGCCAGGTAGGTGCGCAAGTCGAATCCCTGCACGCCCTCGGCAGATCTGTCGAGCTGCTCGACCGTGCGGAAACGGTGCACTGCAAACTGGCGTATATCGGTGTACGGATGCGCCGTGGCAATCAAATAGGTCACCAGCCCGCGCTGCACCATTGCCAGGGGATTGAGCGTCATCTCGCTCAACTTGTCGGTGTGTGCAGAGTAATACTGGCACTGCACCTGACTTTCATTGATCAATGCCTTCTGCAATGACTCCAGCCGGTGCGGATCGATGTCCGGTGCCTGGAGATTCAGGTCCGGTCGCACGGCGGCAACCTTTTCCAGCCAGCGAGCTGCCGGGTTATCGTCTTCCAGGCCTTTGAGCTTGCGCCGGGCATGCACGAAGCGCGGTTCCAGCACGCTCAACATGCTGGCGGGCAATAACGGGCGAATGGCATCTTCAACCAGCGCCAGGCTCAAGGCTTCGGTCAAGGTAATGCCTTGCAACTCGACATTCACCCCCGGCGTCCAGTGCCAGGCCTGCGGTGAACCGTCTTCGCTGCACTGCAATGGAAACACCAGGGACAAATCAACCAGGTCGCGTTCGACCGTACGCCGGCTGGTCTGGTAGCCACACGTGTCAAGCCGCGCCAGCAGTTCCGTCACGGTGATGCCTGAATCGCGTTTGGGCAGGAGCTTGAGCAGTTCCCATTGACGACTGACCGTGGAATGAGATTTGGCTGACGGCACGGTTTTTCCTTGTGCGGGGGGAGGGTGAAAAAGCAAACGGGGGAGGAATTTACGGGAGTACATTGTGTCGCGGAATGGCGATAAGCTATCACTTTTTGAAGATCGGGATCCACAGGCGAATAGGCAAAGGGCTTGTTTCGAAGTGTGCCCATGGCACTGAAAAATCCTGGTTAGAACGGAGCTTCACTTTTGGTAAAACACTTCAGGTTCTTGACCCTGCCGCACAGTGCCAGCACGGTGGCGAACGTGTTCGTTCACGGGTATTCCGCCGGGCACGATCTGAAGGATCGCCGATTGTTGTCCAGGCAGATTCCCTCCACGCTGCACAATGGCATCAACATTCTTGGCTTCTGGCGCTCGGGCCATTACTTGCAGGTGTCCAACACCACCAAGCAGCTCGTTGTCGCCGCCGGCCGCCTGTATCCCTATGCAACGGCCGCTGCATTTGTAGCGGACCGCGTAGCGCATTTTGCCCTCAGTCGTCGTCGGGCAACGGAAATGGGTGATGTCCTGCTCAGTGAGTTGCACGATTACTTGAAGGCGAATCATCCCGAGGTGGCCGAAATCAATCTGATCGGCCACTCATTGGGCGGCCGAGTACTGGTCAGTGCCTTGAGGAAACTGGTTCGCCAACCCGACGGCTATAGCCTCACCATCGGCGATGTACTGCTGATGGCCGCTGCTGTCGAAGTGAAGGCTGACGAAGTGCCAGGACTCAAGGCCTGTATCAAAGGACGGTTGATCAATGCCTACTCCAGGTCCGACAGGATGCTGCTGATGAACGCAGACGAAACTTGCCTGGGGCGCCACGAAGTGACGAATTTCGAGAATGTTTCGATGACCGGTTTCGGCCATCAAGACTACTGGCCGAACCTGCACAAGGTTTTGACGGTCACTGTCTTTGCCGGTTTCCAGGGGCAGCATTATCCGGTTCTTCTGAACAAGGAAGGCGATCTGCAGGATGATCACGTGCGTACGGATTATCTGCTCTACGACCTGTTTGAACACCTTGAACCGTCGCACCCAACGTTATTGGAGGAAGCGATCAAGCACCTCAAGAACAGCAGCTGGACGTCCCTTGACGACAACCAGGACTCAAACGAAAAGCACTACGCCTTCACCCGGGAATTTCAACTGTTGGGCGGCCATTGCCTGGCCAACATGACGCGACGCCGAGGTTTGCCTTACGCCGAAGTGCTTGAAATGCTGGCATCGCATTTTGAATTGGATGAAGACGAGTTGCATAAGTGCACGACCATCCTGGAGCTTGAGGGCGCATTGGTCCGCAGGTTCTTCCATAACGCGTTTCCAGAAGGGCATGAACTCAGCAAATCAACTGAAACGGACCTGAAAACCCTGTCGGCGGAGCACTATTTCAGGCACGTCGATGCTTTGGCGGGACGGTTAACGTTGAGTGCCTGCTTCAAGTCTTCAGCCTCGATGGGCGCGCAGGCATCTGGCTCAGTCAGTTCGCAGATTACAATGGCAACCGTTGGCAGCTTCGTGTCGCCTAACCTGCTGGCGATGGTGCCAAAACTGTTGGCGGCGACGACGGTCGGACGAGTGATTACCAACGTCAAGACAGCATTGAAGCCCGGTTACTCGGCATTGATTCCGGCAGTCGCAATCATTTTTTATGCGCGGGTGAAGCTGGGCAATGACGGGTTGCATTGAGGAAAGGGTAGCCGCCAGCGTGCTGCTCCTGGCGGCGTTAAAGCCCTGGTTAAGCGGTCAACGCTCGCATTGAAGGCTCTGTGCTGCCTGGCAGCCCCAGCGCGTTCAGTTTTTCGCGTACTTGAATCAGCTTTTCCTGGTTGCTGCGAATGAATTTCGAGCGCTCATCAACGGCTGCGACGATCTTCTCAAACTCTTTGAGCTGCGGTGCAAAGAAGTCCAGCAGCTTTTCGTCATCGCCAATAAGGTCGTAGATGTCCTTGAACGAACTCTTGATGATCGTGGTGATGGATTCTTTGGCAGTCTTCAATTCCTGCTCGAGTTCGTGAGCCTTGTAGGCACCCAGAAGGTCCGAGGTCAGGGTGAAGGCAGCGCCTGCAGGGCCAGCCCACTTGGAAATGGCGCCAGCAATTTTGGTTGCCTGCCACGGTTTGAACTTGAAGACCACTCCGGTCACGGCCCCCAGTGCATCTCTCGCAGCAAACACTGCACTCTTGATGATGTCCGGGCTCAGGTTGGCAATACCTTTAGCGGCGCCACCCATGGACTTGAGTGCGCCCTCGCTCATGGCATTGAGGAAGCTTTCGCTTGAGTTGAGCTGACGGCCGATGTCCTGGGAAATGCGGTTGGTGACCTTGGAGGATTGATCGAACGAGCGGTCGATGGCGGCCTTGATTTTAAGGTTGAGTTTGTAGCCGACACCTTCTTCGGTGTAGCCGATTTCATCCTCGAGAAAGTCACGAATATTTTCCAGCGACAGCGGTCGAAGCTTGCCAAGCAAGTCTTTTTCAAGATTGTTCAGCTCATCGAAAAGCTCCCCGGCAAGGCGTTTCACCTCGCGACGGCCCTTGGAAATATCCTGGTTGATCCGCACGGACTCCTCGGCGTTCTGCTGCGCAAAGGCATCCAGTCTGCCCAATTGCTCTTCGGCCCGTGCCACATGCTGGCCGACGACATCGCGCACAACGTCCATGCCCGTCTTGGCCATCAGTGCCGCAGGTACGTTGTCTTGCAGGATGCGGCTGGTCATGGCCTTCAGGTCGTTGATCCGCGAGCGGCTTTCGTAGTGCTCGGGCTTGCCGAACCAGAACTCTAGACCCCGACCACCGGGGTTCGAGGCCAGGCAGACGATGTTCAGGCGTGCCTGTTCTTCCGAGGTCAAGTTGGCTATTCGCTGCAACTTGGCTTTCAGGTTGTCCTTTTTGATGGTGGCCTGATCATCGAACAGCACCTGTTCGGTCAGGTCGGTCACTTCGTCCATTTTATTGATGACGAAGACCGTCGAAGACAGCTTGTTCAAGTCGCGCAGCACCCACTTGGCGATAGCGCTGTGGCTTTCCTTGAGCGGGTTGGTGGCATCCACGACGTACAGGATCAGATGCGCTTCGGAGATGTAGCGTTTGGTCAGGTCTTCATAAACCACCTGTTCGCCATCGACGGTCTTTTCCTTGTCACCGAAAAGGCCGGGGGTATCGACGATTTCACACTTGCCCGGCAGCCCCTCTGGCGTGTAGATCGCCAGGCGATCGGAGGATTCGTCCATGTCGATCTTCATGTCGGCCATGACTTTACCCAGCCATGCGGCGATCACGCTGGTCTTGCCGTCGGAGAAGGCGCCTAGCAGTGCAATGCGCAAAACGTCGGATTCGATTGCCTTGACGGCTGAATCGATCTTTTCCATTTCGGCACTGACGTCACTGCCTAGCTCGCCTAACTCTTTCAGGATGACTCGAAGCTGATCCAGGCCTTTGATCGCTGTTTGCTTATCAACATTAAATTGCGTGAATTGTTCCATGGGGCATTTTCTCCAGTTGATCTTTGGTGCGCTGCATCAATGCCATCTGCTGCTTGATGATGTGCAGCGGGCGAATCAGGGATGCATGGATGTCTTTGACTTGTCCGAGGACTTTTGCCTCGATTTGACTGCGAACAGGTGTGAGCAAAGCCTTCAGCTCATCACGCAGGGAGTCGGCGGCATTGGCGCGTGCTTCGGCGATCTTGTCCTGGACTTGAGCCTGGGCTTTGCGAATGCGTTTTTCCTTGCTGAGGAGGAAGTTCATGAGGTTGATCAAGAGCCCCACCGCAGCGCCGACAGCTGCGCCAATAAGGTTGCCGACGACAGGGAATGCGGTGCCGATCCCGGCGCCCGCGAGGGCATAGGACCCTACGTTGAACAGCATCCAGCCGTAATCTTTGAAATCCAGTCCAAGGCCCAGCTCTGGTGTCTTGTAGCTCGCGTTAAGGTCCGCGCCTGCGTAAGCGATTGCCTGCTCGAACTCAACCCTCGAAACGTCCTCCAGCAGCCGCTGCATGGCCTGCACCAGATCGTTTTGCAACTCCGCCAGATACTTTTCGAACTGAGTCTGCAATTCTTCTTTCAGCTGTTCCTGGCGCTCGCGAAAGGCGCGCTGGATCTTGCTGGCGACCAATTCGTTTTCGCCGAAGTGTTCCTCGACGATGTCGTCGGCAGTCGCACTCATGTCAGTGAAGAGTCGGTCCCACAGGATTTTTCGGCCCTTCGTGACGGACTGTTCGAACTTGGCCAAGCCGTCTTTGACGGCAATGCGGCACTTGTCGAACTCTGGTTCTGTCCTGGCCACGAACGTTTCATGGCTGGTGTGGAGTTCTTGCAGGATGGCGAGGTTTTCCACCAGCAACTCATGAACTTTGGTCTTGTTGCTCTCGATCATGTCTTCTTTGAAGGTGCCCAGTTTTCCGTGAAGCACCTGGGCGACTGACTTGATCTGGCTGAACTCGTACATGGCCTTCGGCGAGGCGAAATACTTGCGGTAATTCCGTTGCTGAATGACCAGGTCGCGATCCCGGGAAGGGTGGATGGTCGTACGTTCCGTCCCTGGTGCAGCGGCCAGCGCCGAGAAAGCCAGCAACCCCTGCACGCAGTGGCCAGACTGCATGGCCTTGGCGCCCAGCACAGACTCGAGCACGCCCACGGTCTGCTGCAATGCACCGCTTTCGAGGGCTTGCCGGTCCTCCTCGAACTCGTAGGCATCGGCGTTGCCGCGCACGTTCACCAAGGGACACACTTGGGTGCCGAGACGCAAATAGGAGCGGATTTTCTCTGCGGTGGCTTTTTCAGGCTTCTTGTTGGTGCCGTTGACGTAGAACACCAGGTGCGCCTTGGCCACCGCTTCACGGACCATGTGCGAATACTTGCCCTCGTCACCTTCAATGCCGGGTACATCGATCAACTGGAAGCGTTTGCCCTTGTAGTTGAGCGTGTAGAACGTATTGCCTTTGGTGAAATCCGCTTCGCCGGTGCCGATGATCCGCCCGTCGATACGCAAGGCCAGGGCTTTTTTTCGGTCAAGTGCCAGAGCGCCAGAAAATACATCGGCCAGTCGCTGATTCAGCACGTCATCCATGGCGGCCGATTGGGTCTTGATGTGAGCAAAGGGGTTAGCAATCGGCGCGTCTTCAGGCACCGCGGTCGCTTGATCGAACAGTTCGTCGAGCTCAAAGTTGCTCATCTCAGACTCCTGCCAGTTTCAACAGCAGTGCCGATGCGGTTGCGCCCAGCACCATTCCGCCACAGGCAAAAGCAATCAGTTTTGTCCTGATTTTGGCGTTGGATTGGTCTTGGGCCAGTTGTAGGCGTTGCGCGGCTTCTTCCTGTTCCGCCTTCAAACGTTGCGCAGCTATGTCCTGCTCGGCTTTTAGCCGTTGTGCGGCGACTTCCTGTTCGGCCTTCAATCGGGCATTGGCCTCTTGCTCTGCCAGTGCCGTTCGGGCCTGCGCTTCGGCTTCAGCGATGCGGTTTCTGGCAGCGGTCTCTTCCTGCAGAATCTCGCAAAGACGGCGCGTGCCCTGGCGGATGTCAGAGATTTGCGCGGCATGTTCCTCGTAAACCGCATTCAGGCCTTCACGCAATCGTTCGATATGCTCGGCCAGCGCTTTTTCGTACTTCACCAGGTCGTGAGCATTTTGTTCCAGCAATGCTTGCCGGGACTCTTCCTTGAACAGAATGCGCAACGACTCGATGATCGTGCTCTTGCCCGCGTTGGTTTCGCCGAAAAACGCCATGGTGAACATGTCCCACTCGGCATGCGTCTTCAGCTGATCAAGTTCGCCATCGAACTGAGCCTGGATGGCGCGAAGCTTCTCGGTCATGTTGCCGACTTCGCGCTTGCCGTCTTTGTGCTCGACATTCAAATCCAGAATGTCGGCCATGGCGCCGGCGATACTGTCGGAAACGTCGGAATACAGGCGGTTAAGGTCTTGGGGCGCGTTCATTACTGTTCCTTGTGTGATGGAGTCAGCCTGCTGGGGCTGAGTGTCAGGCGTACCCGCGACATTTTGTGTCGTGCCCGATGTTCCGATGGGGGGATAAATCGCAGCCGACAGGCGCCGTCAGTTCAGCGAAGCTGCATTGAAATTGCCCAATGTCTGTAGAAAGTGTTGGTCGAGAGGTCGGTCCGGGGAGAACCGTGAAGCGGGTTACAAGAGGCATACGCAACGTCCTTGTTGGTGTGGGGCTTCATGCCAGTGGAGCATGGTCCATTGCCGTGTATCGGCATCGCCGGGAAAAGCTTGAGTGGGGTGGGTGTATCAACGCCACTTTTGCTCGGAGCGACTCAATTTGTCGCGGCCCCTGATCATGATCAAACCTTCCAACAACTGAGGGTGTGACCATGTTGAAAAATTTTCTGGCCGCTGTAGGCGTCGTAGTCATCGCCAAGAAAGGGTATGAGATTTACCGGCATTACAAGTCGATGGAAGCGGAGGTTGAAATCTTGCGCAGGACGCAGGGGGAGGGGTAGTGTCCGCCGGCAATCTTATTCTCGTGTTCAGCAAGGAAGTCAGCATGACGCAAGTGGCAGCTCAAAAAATCTCATCTTTGTGGCCAATGATGGGGGCATTGGGAACGCTTCAAACACCGTCGCGACGTTCTGAATTCGGTGTAGACAGTGTGACGCCCGAGCGGGTCAAGGTAGCGGTGGGCAAGACGACGCTTGCGATCCCGAAAGCCGCCTTCGAAGCCGTGCTGGAATATCTGCACGTCAACGACCACCACGCCGGTAATCCGTGTGTGATCGAATCCGATAATGACCATAAAAAAGCCGGGCCGCTTTGCAAGGTCGCCCGAGAACTTTCCAGTGGAACCTACGGTCCGCGAAATATCACCTACGTGCTTCCGATTCTTGAGCAATTGGGAGTTGTGGGGATCCGCTCGAAACAGCCCACTGCGGTCTGGTTGACGACGCGGTCCGTGGCCGTAGCTGCGGTTGTCGAACCGAATCAACGGGTTGTTGAAGAGTTGAAGGCAGGATGTCTCAGCCCGGTTCAACAGGCGTTTGCCGATCATTTGGCAACACTATGGTCAGGCGGTCCGGGTTCATTCGAGCATCGTTATTCAATCACCAGGCATCACTCATGGACGCCATGGAAGGAGCTGACCCGGCCCCAAAA
>Ga0182007_10000219_pt1 | contig 38463 bp, 29 predicted proteins | sample Sormic07211113_1_FD_123023 | JGI IMG/M metagenome (GOLD analysis project Ga0182007, IMG submission 123023) | Rhizosphere microbial communities from Sorghum bicolor, Mead, Nebraska, USA - 072115-113_1 MetaG | ecosystem: Host-associated > Plants > Roots > Rhizosphere | place: USA: Nebraska...
GGGATGACCATGCTGACCTTCAGGATGGTGCCTTCCAGCATCACGTTCTGTTCGTACAATGCGTTGAACAGGCTGCGCAGCACAGCTTCGTGCACTTCGTAGCTGACTTCGATGCTGTGGTCGCCGTCCATGATCACTTCCGGCTCGACCATCGGCACCAGGCCGCATTCCTGGCACAGCGCCGCGTAACGGGCCAGCGCGTGGGCGTTGGACTCGATGCAGGTGCCCGACGGGATGCTTTCACCGATGTTGATGACCGCACGCCACTTGGCAAAGCGCGCGCCCAGCTTGTAGTACTCCTGCAGGCGCTCGCGCAGGCCGTCCAGGCCTTCGGTGACCAGCTCGCCCGGGCAGCCGGCCAAGGCATGCGCGCCCTTGTCGACCTTGATGCCCGGAATGATGCCTTGGGCCGCCATGTACTTGGCGAACGGGACGCCGTCCTTGGTGGACTGACGGATGGTCTCGTCGTACAGGATCGCGCCGGAAATGTGCTCGTTCAGCTTGGGCGTGGTGAGCAGCAGTTCGCGGTAGGCGCGACGGTTCTCCTCGGTGTTCTCAAGGCCGACGCTGGCGAAGCGCTTGCCGATGGTGCCGGTGGATTCGTCGATCGCGATGATGCCCTTGCCCGGGGCGACCATGGCCTGTGCGGTTTCAGCCAGCTGTTCGATGCTCATGTACTTCCTGTGGCGGGTGCGGGAAAACGCCAATTATAGACCCCGCCTCCCGTGAACTGGCCGTCCACGGAATCTGGAAACGATTCCATCTGAAAACGGCCCCAGACGATCGAATGTGTCTGGGGGAAAGCCCCCTGAGTGAGGGGGCGGCCGCGAAGCGGCGGGGGTCTGGGAGGTGGCAAGAAGGGACCCACGGTCTGCCGCGCAAACCGTGGGGCGACAGCGCGTATGCGATGACGCGTACCCTTAGAGCTCGCCCAAGCCGCTCGCACGGCCGTCTTCGCCCACTTCCAGCAGGCGCAGCGTGTTGGTGGCGCCATGGGTTTCCATGTGCTCACCGCTGGTGAAGACGACACGGTCGCCGCCCTGCAGCTGGTTCGCTTCAAACAGCAAACGGATGCTGCCGCGCGCGGCTTCGCGCGGGGTCAGGCCACGGCTGTCGAAGTTGATCGGGAACACATCGCGCATCAGCGCCATCTGGCGGCGCGCGCCGTCATGGCGGGTCACCGCGAACACCGGGGCCGAGGCACGGAAGCGCGACAGGTACCGCGCGGTGCCACCGGATTCGGTCATCGCCACGATCGCGCGCACGCCCACGTGCTGGGACAGGAACATGGTGGCCATGGCGATCGCCTGGTCGGCGCGCTCCAGGTTGCGCGGCGAGGCACCGAAATCGGTCTCGGTCTGGAACTGACGTTCAGCACCGAGGCAGATGCGTGCCATCGCTTCGACCGCCTTGACCGGGTACATGCCGGCGGCGGTTTCGGCCGACAGCATCACCGCGTCGGTACCGTCGATGACCGAGTTGGCCACGTCCAGCACTTCGGCGCGGGTCGGGATCGGGCTTTCGACCATCGACTGCAGCATCTGTGTGGCGGTGATCACCACCTTGTTCTGGGCCAGCGAGGCCTTGATGATCTTCTTCTGCAGGCCCGGCAGTTCGGCATCGCCGATTTCCACGCCCAGATCGCCACGCGCGACCATGACCACGTCGCTGGCGTCGACGATCTCTTCGAGGTTGTCGATCGCTTCGGTGCGCTCGATCTTGGAGACCAGCGCGGCGTAGCAGCCGTGCGACTCGGCGATCTCGCGCGCGTCGTTCATGTCCTGCGCATTGCGGCAGAACGAGACGGCGATGAAATCCACGCCGATCTTGGCCACGATGCCGATCAGTTCTTTGTCGCGCTCGGTCAGCGCGCCCAGCGACAGGCCACCGCCCTGCTTGTTCAGGCCCTTGCGGTCGGACAGCACGCCGTCGTTGAGCACGGTGTTGATGATGCGCTCGCCCTGCACTTCGGTGACCTGCAGCTGCATCAGGCCATCGTCGAGCAGCAGGATGTCACCGGCCACCACGTCCTGCGGCAGGCCGAGGTAGCTCACGCCCACCTGGGTGGTGTCGCCGGCCGGTGCGTTCGGCGAGGCGACGAGGTCGAAGCGGTCACCCGCCTTGAGCTTGATCTTGCCTTCGGCGAAACGCTCGATGCGGATCTTCGGGCCCGGCAGATCGGCCAGGATGCCCACTTCCACGCCCACGCGGGCAGCGGCGGCACGCACGTCGGCGGCGCGCTTGGCCTGGCCGGACGGGTCACCGTGGCTGAAGTTGAGGCGAACCACGTTCACGCCGGCGCGGAAGAGATCCTCCAGCACGCCCGGCGGGTCGGTTGCCGGTCCGAGGGTGGCAAGGATCTTGGTGCGACGCTGACGCTCAATCATGGTTGGTGGGCTCCCGTTAAAGGAGCGAAATTAGCACACCCATCACGTCCCATGAATACGATTACACCGCTGGCACGCCTGGGTTTCGCTGTTGTCCTGCAGACAGCCCGAGACGCGCCGGCGGACAACCGTTTGACTGCCCGGCGGCCAGCGCCAATCGCGGCGGGCCTTTGCGCAGGACATGCGGCGGCGTACGGATCGCCGCCGCGGCCCTCAATGGATCAGGGTGAGCAGGTCGTCCGGTGCCTGCGCGAGGTGCGCGGCCCCGGCTGCCGTGAGCTCCTCGGCACCGCCGAAGCCCCACAACACCCCGATATTGCGCAGACCGTGATGGCGCGCGCCTTCGATATCCATGCGCCGGTCGCCGATCATCCAGCACTGCGCCGGGGTCAACGACAGCCGGTGCAGCGCCTCGGCGACCAGCTGCGGCTTCTCGCTGCGGCTGCCATCCGGGGTGGCCCCGATCACGTCCTCGAAGCAGTCGCCGAACGGCAGGTGCTCGACGATGCGCCGCGCGTGCGGCTCGTTCTTGGCGGTGACGATCGCCAGCCGATGGCCGCGATCCCTGAAGGCCTGCACGACCTGGCCGATCCGCGGATAGACCTCATGCTCGCGCCAGCCGACCACGTCGAAGCGTTCGCGGTAATACGTCACCGCCTGCTCGACCTGGGCCGGATCGTTGAACAAGGGCGCGAAGCTGGTGCGCAGCGACGGCCCGATCCAGCGCCGCAGTTCGGCCTGCGGCGGGACCGGCTGGCCCATCTGCGTGAGCGCATGCGCCACGCACTGGGTGATCCCGACGGCCGAATCGATCAGCGTGCCGTCGAGATCGAAGAACAGGACATCGCGGCTCACGCGCCGCGGGCCTCCAGCGCGGCGACGGCCGGCAGGGTCTTGCCTTCCAGGAACTCCAGGAACGCGCCGCCACCGGTGGAGATGTAGCTCACCTCGCCCGCGATGTCGTACTTGTCGACCGCGGCCAGGGTGTCGCCGCCGCCGGCGATCGAGAACGCCGGCGAGGCGGCGATGGCACGGGCCAGGGCTTCGGTGCCATGGCTGAAGGCCTCGAATTCGAACACGCCGACCGGGCCGTTCCAGACCACGGTGCCGGCCTTGGCGATCAGGCCGGCGTAGTGCTGCGCGGTGTCCGGGCCGATGTCCAGGATCAGATCGTCCTCAGCCACGTCGGCGACGGCCTTCACCGTGGCTTCGGCGTCAGGCAGGAACTGCTTGGCCACGACCACGTCGGTCGGCAGCGGGATGTCGGCGCCGCGCGCCTTGGCATCGGCGACGATCTTCTTCGCGGTGTCCAGCAGGTCCGGCTCGTACAGCGACTTGCCGACCGGGTAACCGGCGGCCGCGATGAAGGTGTTGGCGATGCCGCCACCAACGATCAGCTGGTCGACCTTGCCGACCAGGCTGGAGAGCAGTTCAAGCTTGGTGCTGACCTTGCTGCCGGCCACGATCGCCAGCAGCGGCTGGGCCGGGGCGAGCAGCGCCTTGGCCAGCGCGTCCAGCTCGGCCATCAGCAGCGGGCCACCGGCGGCCACCGGGGCGAAGCGGATCACGCCGTGGGTGGAAGCCTGCGCGCGGTGCGCGGTGCCGAAGGCATCCATCACGAACACATCGCAGAGCGCGGCGTACTTCTTCGCCAGCGCTTCATCATCCTTGCCTTCGCCGACATTCATGCGGCAGTTCTCCAGCAGCACGATCGAACCCGGCGCGACGTCCACGCCGTCGACCCAATCGCGCACCAGCGGCACCTCGACACCCAGCAGCTGCGACAGACGCAGGGCCACCGGCGCCAGCGATTCGGCCTCGCTCCACACGCCTTCCTTCGGACGTCCGAGATGCGAGGTCACCATCACGGCGGCGCCCTTCTCCAGCGCCAGCTTCAGCGTCGGCAGCGACGCGGTGATGCGCTGCTCGGAGGTGATCTGGCCGTTGTCGATCGGCACGTTCAGATCCTGGCGGATCAGCACGCGCCTGCCGGAGAGATCGAGGTCGGTCATGCGAACGATGGACATAAGCAACTCTTTGGCTCTGAAGAAGGAAGGGCGCCGCAGGGCGCAGACCGTCATTGTCCCGGCTGGCGCGATGCATCGCAAATGCATGACGTTCTTAACGGGGACGGAGGTAGTTAAGCGCGCTTAACTACCTCCGTCCCTATTTGGTTGACGCAGCAGGCTGACCGCGAAGCCGCCGACGATCAGCACGCCGATCACCAGCAGCGCCCACAGCAGCCATTGTTTCCAGTCGCGCTGCGGCGCTACCGCGGCATCGCCGGCGAGTACCTGTGGTTCGCCCTGCATGCTCGCCTGCGCCGGCTGCCACTGCGCGCCATGCTGTTCGCGCAGCTGCGCGATCACCGTGGCGACCGGCGCATCCTGGCGCTCCGCGCGTACGCTGCCAGCGGCTACCGTGTAGGGCGGCTCGCCCTGGCTGAGAAACACCAGCGCTTCAGGCTGGTAACCGAGCTTGAGCGTCGGCGCCGGCATCGACTGCGGCTGGCCGGCCACCAGCTTCCAGTAGCGGTCGCGCGTGCTGCGCGCCAGCGGCTGGGTCTGCGATTGGCGGCGGTCGGCGGCGTCCTGCAGCTGATAGGCCACCCACGGGCCAGCCCGCACCTGCCACGGCTGGTCGGCATCGTCGCGGCTCAGCAGCGTCCACTGCACCACGCTGTTGTCGGCCGTCGCGATATCGGCCTGCGCGATCGGGAAGCGCCCATCAAGCTGATACTCGAACTCGCCGGGCTTGCCGGCGGTGCCGGTCAACGACTGCCAGCGCCAGGCGATCGCCTGCGCGGTCGGCGCCAGCTCGGCCTGCACCGTGGACAGCGCCGGCAAGGCATCGGCACCGATCGGCAGGATGCGGAAATACCGGGCCTGGCGCGCGATCTCGATGCGGCGCTGCTGCAGGCGGCGGCCTTCGTGCTGCAGGTCGACCAGCGGCACGTCATCGGCAATCCGCAACCAGTCGCGCAGGTCGTTGCTCATCTCCACGCGCACACGGGCCTGCAGCGGCGTCTGTGTCTGCCAGTCCAGGCGCAGCGCCTGCACGCCGGTCTTCAGCGCGCTGGCGTCGATCAGCCAGCCTGCGGGTTGTCCGGCCGCCCCGCCCCGCCCCAGCCGCGCCTCGACCCGGCGCACGCTGCCGTCGGTGTTGCGCTCGGTGAGCAGCTGCAGGTCGTCGCCGGAGGTGCCGGCCATCGGCGGCAGCGGAAACCAGGACAGCGTCTGCCACTGCGGTGCCTGCGCCAGCGGCTGGTCGGCGGCCAACAACGCCGACGGCAGGGCCTGGCCCTGCGCGTTGAACACCTGCACATCGGCCAGACGGGGCGAGACCGCGGTGCGGTACACGCCCTCGTCGAGGGTCAACCGGTACGCACCGGCCTGCGGCTGCGCGAGCTGCAGCGGCCATTGCTGGCGATAGGCCTGGCGACCATCGGCAGCCTGGGCCTGGGCCAGCGCCGGAAGCGCCGGAAGCGCCAGCGCAGCGAGGAGGATCAGCGGGCGAAAGGTCTTCAAGACTGTGGCTCCACGGCGGTGTCCGGCGCGCGCGGCGGCGCCGGTGCCAGATAGCCCACGACCGTGCACAGCAGGCCGTAGGCGATGAAAGAAGAAATCCCGAGCAGGTTGCCCAGATGCTGGCGATCGATCAGCACCAGCTTGGCCAGCACCACGCCCATCAGCACCGCACCGACCAGCCACAGTACGCGTTGCCCGCGACGCGAGCCCCACACCCAGCTGATCACGCCGAGCACGCTCCACACCACGGTCAGGCTGGTCTGGGCGAGGGTCGAGGACCACAGGCGCTCGTTCCACGGCACCCCGCCCCAGTGATGCACGGCATGCAGGGTGATGCTGGTCAGCGCGACGAAACCGGCAATCGCCAGCACCGGGATGCGGATCGCACGCAGGCCCTCCGGCGCCTGCCCGGACCACAGCCAGCGCGCGGCCAGCACCAGCACCGCCAGCTGCGCCAGTTCCACCGGGTTGAGCAGCGGCAACCACGGCAGCGGCGCGGCGCCGGCCGGCACCAGCAGCAGGGCCGCCCAGCTCACGCCGAGCACGGCGAACAAGGTGCCTTGCAGCGCGCCGCGCAGGCGATCGAAGCGTTCGCCCAGCGGCACCGTCAGCCACGGCCAGCGCAGCAGTGCCACGGCGGTGACCAGCAGCCACGGCAGCAGCATCAACGCCAGGCCCCAGCCCTGTGCCAGCGCGAAGCGGTCGGCCAGCCACAGGCAGGCCAGCGACACCACGGACGGCCACAGCAGCCACCACAGGAACTGCGCCGCCAGCGACGTGCGGTCGTCACCCGCACGCAGGCACCACAGGCTGCGCACACCCAGCAGCGCGAACACCGCCCAGGCCAGTGCGCCATAGCCGGCGAACGGTTGATCGTGCACATCGGCCTGCCACAGCGCCAACGGGAACGCGGCCAGCACCATCGCCAGCGTGGTCAGCACCAGCGCGCGCGCCGGCCAGCGGCGATGCATCTCGGCGGCCAGCCACCCGGTCACCGCTGCAGCGATCAGCAGCGCATCGGGTTCGTTGCGGTGGGCGACGAAGCGCAGGATCTCGTGGCTGACGCTGCCCAGCCACCACAGCAGCCCCCAGAGGTAATAGACGATGGCCGGCGCATCCTGCTGCGCACGGCGATAGCTGAAGGCCGCGGCGAACCCGGCCAGTGCCAGCAGCAGGCCGCTCATGAAGGTGGGGTTGGCGATCGCCGTGGCATCGAGATGCCAGTAGTCCGCGCCGACCACGAAGCCGAACGCGGCACCCAGGGTCAGCATCGCACCGGTGATCTGCGGCAGCCAGCGCTGCTGGCGCAGACCCAGCCAGGCCAGCGCCGCCCCTTCCAGTGCGAACACGCTGGCGGTGGCCCGTGCGGACAACGCCAGCGGCACCGCCAAGGTAGCGAAGCCCACCGCGAGTACCGCATGCGACTGGCCCAGCGCGGCATAGCGCTCGCGCTTGATCAGCACCCACGCCAACCCCGCATACAACGTCGCCAGAGCGAGCGAGCACAACGCCAGCAGCAGGCGGTCGTCATGCAGCAGGCCGGCCTGCAGCGAGAAGGCGATCAGCGGCGTGCCGAACACAAGGCTGCCATCGATCAGGTCGCGCTTCTCCGCGCTCTGCCGACGCGCATAGAGGATCGGAATCAGCAGGTAGAAGGCGAAGAACAGCAGCAGGAACGGCTCGGTGCTGGCGAACTTGTCCACGCTGTACTGGAGCACGCCCCAGGCCGTGCCGATGCCGAAGGTGAAGGCGAAACCGAGCAGGTTCAGCGCGCGCCACGGACGCCACCAGGCAATCGCCAGGATCGCCGCATTGAGCACGGCGTAATACGAGAACAGCGCGACATGGTTGCCGCTGCCGGTGGACAGCCAGATCGGCGCCATGAAACCGGCCAGGATGCCGAGCACGGCCAGCGTGCGCGAGTTCTGCACCACCGCCAGCACGCCCATGCCGGCGATCAGCAGCACGCTGAGCGCGAAGGCCGGCGCGGCGGCGATCAGGTCGTAGCGCTTGAACGCGGCGAAGATGGTCAGCAGCAGGACGCCGATCGCCCCGCCCTGCAGCGCCAGCGCGAACAGGCGCCGGGTATCGCGCTGCACCCAGCCGAACACCAGCCCGGCCAGCGCCGCCACCGCGATGGCGGCCAGGCGCAGCTCGATCGGGGCGTTCAACCAGCCCTGGTCGCTGGCGTACTTGAGCAGCGCGGCCACACCGGCCAGCAGCACCAGCATGCCGATCTTGACCGGCACGTTGCCTTCGGTGAACCACTGCTTGATGGTGCCGACGATACGTTCGCCGATGCCCGGGCCCTGTGGTTCAAGCGGCACCGCCGGCGGCGCGGGCCTGGGCGGAATCGACGCCGAGGACGGCAACGGCGGCGGCATCGCCCCCGCCGCGGCGGTGGCAGCCACGGTGTTCGCGGTCTCGACGGGCGTTTCGATGCCGGGCTGCATGGCGAAGTCCAGCGGCGCGGCCACGGTGTCGACGGATTCGATATCCGTCCAGCGCAGCGGCCGTTCGGGTTCGGCTGGCGCCGGCGCGGCGTCCCAGGCAGACCCGCCCGCGCGGTGTTCCAGCGCGGCCACGCGGCGGCGCAGGCCCGCGATCATCACCAGGGCGACGATCAGCAGCAGCGGGATCGCCAGCAGTACCAGCACCAGCAGGACAATCAGAGCTTCCATTCCAGGCCATCCTCAAGAAGGTCGCCACGGCTGCACCGGACGGGCGCAGTGCCGGCGGCACGCGGGCCATGCTAATGGATCGGCGGTACGCGCGGGATCACGGGCGTGAATGGTCCGCCTGAAACGACAGACCCCGGCGCGGGGCCGGGGTCTGTGGAATGACGCAGGGGCAGCGCTGGCTTACGCCGCGACGACCTTGACCATTTCCAGGCACTTGTTGGAGTAGCCCCATTCGTTGTCGTACCACGACACCAGCTTGACGAAGGTGCTGTCCAGCGCGATGCCGGCATCGGCATCGAAGACCGAGGTGTGGGTCTCGCCGCGGAAGTCGGTCGCCACGACCTTGTCTTCGGTGTAGCCCAGGATGCCCTTCAGCGCGCCTTCGCTCTGTGCCTTCACTTCAGCGCAGATCTCGGCGTAGGTGGCTTCCTTCTCCAGCTCGACGGTCAGATCGACCACCGACACGTCCGAGGTCGGCACGCGGAAGCTCATGCCGGTCAGCTTCTTGTTCAATTCCGGGATCACCACGCCGACGGCCTTGGCCGCACCGGTCGAGGACGGAATGATGTTTTCCAGGATGCCACGGCCACCGCGCCAGTCCTTGTTGGACGGGCCATCGACGGTCTTCTGGGTCGCGGTCGCCGCGTGCACGGTGGTCATCAGGCCACGCTTGATGCCCCACTTGTCGTTGATGACCTTGGCCAGCGGGGCCAGGCAGTTGGTGGTGCACGAGGCGTTCGAGACGATCGCCTGGCCGGCGTAGGTCTTGTCGTTCACGCCGAACACGAACATCGGGGTGTCGTCCTTCGACGGCGCCGACAGGATCACCTTCTTGGCGCCCGCATCGATGTGCTTCTGCGCGGTTTCCTTGGTCAGGAACAGGCCGGTGGATTCGATGACGACGTCCACGCCGACCTCGTCCCACTTCAGGTTGGCCGGATCGCGTTCCTGGGTCAGGCGGATCTTCTTGCCGTTGACCAGCAGGTCGTTGCCGGAGACTGCCACGTCAGCCTTGAAGCGGCCATGCACGGAGTCGTACTTCAGCATGTACGCCAGGTAGTCCGGCTCCAGCAGATCGTTGATGGCGACGATTTCGATGTCATTGCCGAAGTTCAGCACGGCCGAACGCAGCACGTTGCGCCCGATGCGACCGAAACCGTTGATGCCAACCTTGATTGCCATGTTCACAAGCTCCTGCAGCCGCGACGGTGCGGCGCCGATGGATAGGGATGTTCATTCTAGCAGGGCCGGAACCGGCCCGACCCGGGGAAGACGAAGGGGAACCGGTTACAACGGTAAATAGCCGGATTGATCCGGATCAAGGCGCGCCGCGGCGCGGGCGGGAAAACTGGCGCCATTCCAACCCGCCACGAGACCGTCTCATGCGCAAGACCTCCCCCCTCCTGCTCTCCAGCCTGGCCGCCGCCCTGGCGCTGGCCGCCGCCCCCGCCATGGCCCAGTCCAAGGGCGACTGGGCGATCGGTGCCGGCGTGCACCAGGTCGCCCCGAAGTCCAACAATGGTTCGCTGGCCGGCGGCACGCTGAAGGTCGACGTAGACAACGACATCAAACCGACCATCACCGGTGAGTACTTCATCGCGGACAACCTGGGCATCGAGCTCCTGGCCGCGGTGCCGTTCAAGCACGACATCAACATCGCCGGCCTCGGCAACGTGGGCAGCACCAAGCACCTGCCACCGGTGGTGTCGCTGCAGTACCACTTCAACAGCACGGGCAAGGTGTCCCCGTTCCTGGGCGCCGGCATCAACTACACGACCTTCTTCAGCGAGAAGACCGGCGGCGCGCTGGCCGGCAGCAAGCTCAAGATGGAAGACTCCTGGGGCCTGGCCGCCCATGCCGGCGTGGACTTCGCGATCAACGACACCGGCTCGCTGCGCGTGGACGTGCGCTGGATGGACATCGACAGCAAGGTCAAGCTCGATGGCGAGAAGATCGGCACCGTCAACATCGACCCGCTCGCCTACGGCGTGTCGTACGTGTTCAAGTTCTGATCGGCGGATCAGAACCCAACAAGGCAACACCCTCGCAGCAAGACAGTTTCCCCGGCTTCGGCCGGGGTTTTTTTTGTTTTTCTTCCACCTTCGTGGTACGCCTGAGGCGGCGGTTAATGGGTCGGGCGCTGGGCCGCGATGCCCTTGCCGGCGAATGTCCCCCGGCGTCGGCCTGCGGCCGCCCCCTCCTCCTTGATTTCGCCCACAAGGGCATCGCGCCCCACGTATCCAGAGACCATCGGCGCCGCACACCAAACGCCGGTGCGCCCGTGCGCCTTGCGAGTACCGCAGGCCGAGCGCCGTAGCGGCTGCTAGGCTCCTGGGCAAAATAAAGGAGGAGGATGTCGCCGCCAGGCGGCGGCCGGGGGACATTTGCCGAGGAGCCTGCCGGTCGCTGCGGGGCGTGACGCTCGCGGTTACCCTGCGGCCAGCAGGTGCCGCGCTGCGGCCTACGCATGCAGCGTTGTCGTATCGAACACCGGCACCGTCGCATCCTGCGCGCCGACCAAGCTGACCCGCCCTGCAGCCGGCCAGATCGTGGCAAGCCGGCACGGCGGCACGCCAGCTAGAATGCCGCGGATGAAAATGCCTTCCCTGCTTCCGGCCACCGCCCTCGCGCTGGCCCTCACCCTTGTTTCCACCGATGCCCTGGCCTGGGGCGCGCAAGGCCACCGTCTGGTGGCGCGGATCGCCGAAACCCGGCTGACCCCGCAGACCCAGGCCGAAGTCGACCGCCTGCTCGCCGCCGAGCCGGACCCGACCCTGCACGCCATCGCCCCGTGGGCCGATCAGCTGCGTGCCAAGGACCCGGGCCTGGGCAAGCGCTCGGCCGGCTGGCACTACGTCAACATCGGCGAAGATGATTGCCACTATCAGGTACAGAAGCACTGCAGGAACGGCAACTGCGTGGTCGAGGCGCTGAAGGCGCAGACCGCGATCCTAGGCGACCGCAGCAGGTCCGACACCGAGCGCGCGCAGGCGCTGAAGTTCGTGGTGCATTTCGCCGGCGACATCCACCAGCCGATGCATGCCGGCTACGGCCACGACAAGGGCGGCAACGATTTCCAGGTGCAGTTCAACAACCGCGGTACCAACCTGCACTCGCTGTGGGACAGCGGCATGCTGAATGAGCAGACGCTGGATGACGAGCAGTACCTCAAGCGCCTGCTCGCCCTGCCCAAGCCCGTGTTCGGCAAGCGTTCCAACATCACTGTCGATGCGGTGCAGTGGGCCGAGGCCAGCTGCAGGATCGCCATTGCACCTGGCGTTTACCCCGACAAGCGTACGCTGGGACCCAGCTATTCGGCGACCTACCGCCCGGTCGCCGAGCGCGAGCTGCGCCTGGCCGGTGAACGCCTGGCGGTGCTGCTCAACGACACCCTGGGCAAGCGCTGAGGTCAATACCATGTCACTGCACGTCGCCAGTTTCTTCCACCCGGACAGCCATACCTTCAGCTACGTGGTGCATGACCCGGCGACGTTGCAGGCGGCGGTGATCGATCCGGTGCTGGATTACGACCCGGATACCGATGCACTCGGAGCAGGGCCGCTGCAGCCGTTGCTTGCGCATGTGCGCGGGCACGGCCTGCAGGTGCGCTGGCTGCTGGACACCCATGCCCACGCCGACCATGTCAGCGCCGGGCGCTGGCTGAAATCCCAGTGGCCGGACGCCACGCTGGCGATGGGCCAGGGCATCGTGCAGGTGCAGCGCACCTTCGCACCGCGTTACGCGCTCGATGTACCCACCGACGGCTCCCAGTTCGATCATCTGTTTGCCGATGGCGAGGGCTTCACGCTCGGGGATATCGCCGCCGAGGTGATCGCGGTGCCGGGACACACCAGTGACAGCGTCGCGTATCGGATCGGCGATGCGCTGTTCACTGGCGACTCGCTGTTCATGCCCGACGGCGGCACCGCCCGCTGCGACTTCCCGGGCGGTGACGCGGTGCAGTTGTACCGCTCGATCCAGCGGCTGCTGGCATTACCGGACGCGACGCGTGTGTTCATCTGTCACGACTACGGCCCCGGTGGCCGCGAGGTCGCCAACGAGACCACCATCGGCGCGCAGCGCGCGCACAACATCCACCTGCATGGCGGCATCAGCGAGGCCGAGTTCGTTGCCACCCGCCAGGCGCGTGATGCCACCCTGCCCGAGCCAAAACTGATGCAGCCCTCGGTAAAAGCCAACATCCAGGGCGGCCCGCCGAGGTAATGCCGGCCGCTGGCCGGCTCCCCTGCAACGTGCGGCCCGCCCCTCGTTCTGCTCAGCGCCCCTGCCCGCGCACCACGTGCTGTCCTCTCACGATCTCGAACGTAAAGCCATACAGCAGACTCACCGGCACCGGTTCAATGCGCTCGGCGCCCTCGCAGTTGCCCCGATCCGTCGGCACGCGCTGCGGAGGGAAATGACAGACGGCCGCGGGGACAAAGCGCCACATCGCCACCGCTTCCTGGGCAGCCTGCATGAGGGGCGCGTTCTCCGGCGCATTGCCGGCGGCACAGTCACTGCGATCGATCACGGGCAGACTGCGTTCGACCTTGCCTTCCGCATCGATCACCAGCTGCAGGCACACCGTCGTCGGTGCCAGCGCGCGGCGCGGATCGCGATCACCGACAACCGGGTCCGGCCCCGCATTGAGTTGCGGCATCCGGTAGCCTTCGGTCGGGCCCAGCTGATACGTCTCCACCTTTCCGCTCCCCTGAGCGCCGACGTCCGTATCCAGACGCTGGTGGCCCACGTTCTCGGCGCGGGTGTCCACCGTGGTGATCCGGTCGTGGCCGGCACAGCCAGCCAGGAGGGCCAGCGACAGCACGGTCACGGCCGCGCGCACCGCGCGCCTCACGGCGCGGACTCCTCGTCATCCATCGCGAAGGTGACCGGAATCTTCAGCGCCGAGGCCACCGCCTTGCCGTTTCTGATCGCCGGTTCGAAGGTCCACTGCTTTGCGGCAGCCACCGTCGCGTCATCGAACACGCCCGCCGGACTTGCGTCGAGCACGCGGACGTCGGTCGCCTTGCCGTCCGCATCGACGTCCACCCGGACGACGACCTTGCCGACGATGCGCTGCTCGACGGCGATCTTCGGGTAGGACGGTGGCGGCATTCTGTGGGCAATGGCCGTGCGATCGGCCAACACGGCGCTCCCACCGATCCCGCTCGCGGCCGCGACCGCACTGCCTTGGCCAGCCCAGGCCACCGTCCCCATCCCCACACACAGCCCGGCCACCAGCACCTGCCCGGTCATCCACGGCAATGCCTTCCGCTTGTGTTCCTTCAACATGGCAATACGCTCCTTCAACATCGATTGACTGCGCCAGTGGCAGGCCATCGGTGCAACCGGGTGGACCAACTGCGCCTTGAGCAGCGCGTTGGCATAGAGCCGGCGCAGGGCCGGATGCGGATCGACCGTGCGCGCGTCGCAGGCCAGTTCCTGGTCACGCAGGAAGCGGCGCGCCGCCCACGGCAGCAAGGGGTGGAACCAGAACACGCAGCGCAGCAGGGCCAGCGCGGCGTTTGCCCACGGATCGCCATGACGGCGATGGCTGTGTTCATGGCGCAGGATCAGGTCCTGCTCGGCCGGGCTGAAACGCTGCTCGAAGTCGGGACCGACCACGATCCGCGGTCGCCACAGACCGACCAGCGCCGGCAGGCCGGGATCGCCACTGGCCTGCCAGCTGCCATCCGTGCGCAACTGGAGTTCGCCCAGTGCCTGCTCGAAGCGGCGCTGCGCGCGCCAGCTGAAGCAGGCCACCGCTACCGCGCCCAGCAACCACACCGTCAACAGCAGCAGCGGCCACTGCGAGGCGTCGGTGGGCACGGCCGGCGCGCGCAGGGCCGAGGCCATGACCCTGAGCGGGTCCGCTTCAGTCACCGGCAGCCGTGGCAGTGGCAGATATGGCGCGACCAGCATCAACGGCAACAGCCACCAGCTTCGGTAGGCCAGCGCTGCGCCCCCCAGGCGCAGCAGCAGAGGCCTGGCCGCGGCCAGCACCAGCGTCGCCAGCGACAGCCACACGCTGGCCTGCAGTAGTCCATCGAGCAGCTCAGTCATGGTCCATCTCCTGGATCAGCTTTCTGAGGTCGGCGATGTCCTGCGCGCTGAGCTCCCCGCGCTGGCTGAAGTGCGCCACGAGAGGCGCGACGCGACCGTCGAAAACGCGACCGAGGAAGCCCTCGCTCTGCTCGGCCACCCAGGCCTGGCGCTGCAGCACCGGCGAGTACAGATAGCGACGCCCGTCGCGGCTGGCGCTGATCGCGCCCTTCGTCAGCAGCCGGTTGAGCAAGGTCTTGATGGTGGGCTCGGCCCAGTCGCGGCTGGCCAGCGCGGTCACCACCTCGTCAGCACCCAGCGGATGGCTGCGCCACAGCACTTCCATCACCACGGCTTCGGCTTCACTGATCTGGCTCATCATTTACATCCGTAATCGACAACTCGATTACGCCCGTAATCAACACGGGTGTCAACCCTTCGACAGCCGGTTCATGCGGCCGCTGCCAGCATCGGCGCATGCCCCACGGAGTCCTCGATGAGACGCTACCGAACCTTCGATGAAGTCTTGCGTCGCCGTCTGTTCAAACCCGAAATGCTGTAATGACCCGCATGATTTCGCAGGATAGCGCCGCATGACCGAACACCTGACCGACCTCGACGCCGCCGTCGACTGGCTGCTGCAGCGGGTCGATGGCCCCCTGCGCATCGGCGCCCCGCTTGCATTGGGCAAGCCGCACCGGCTGCTCAACGCGCTGTATGCCCGTGTTGAGAACGATGCCTCGCGGCCGCTGCAGCTGTACACCGCGCTGTCGCTGAATCCGCCGCGCGGCGGTGCGGGGCTGGAAGCACGCTTCATGAAACCGTTCGCCGAGCGTCACTTCGGCGAGGATTTCCCGCGGCTGGCCTACGCCGATGCGATGGTGCGCGACCAGCTGCCGGCGCATGTGCAGGTGGAAGAGTTCTACATGCAGTCGGGCGCACTGCTCGGCTCATCGCAGGCCCAGCGCAGCTACACCAGCCTGAACTACACGCATGCCGCCGATGCGGTGGCGCAGCGCGCGCCGCACGCGATCGTGCAGAAGGTGGCGATGCGCGCGAATGATCGACGCCTGTCGCTGTCGTGCAACAACGACATCACCCAGGACACGCTGGATGCGATGGTCGCGCGCGGGTTGCCCCGCCCGTTGATGATCGCCGAGATCGATCCGCAACTGCCCTACCTGGCGGGCTCGGCCACGGTGGACGTGTCGTTCTTCGATCTGGTGATCACGCCACCGGCGCCGTATCCGGCGCTGTTCGGCCTGCCGCGCCAGCCGGTCAGCGATGCCGACTACGCGATCGGCCTGTATGCCAGCACGCTGGTGCGCGATGGCGGCACGCTGCAGATCGGCATCGGTACGCTGGCCGATGCGCTCAGCCATGCACTGGTGCTGCGGCATACCGACAACGCCCGCTACCGGCAGATCCTGCAGGCGCTGGATCCCGGCCTGGCCAGCCACCCGACCGTGCTGGAGTGCGGCGGCCTGGAGCCGTTCGAGATCGGCCTGTACGGCTGCAGCGAAATGCTCAACGAGGGCTTCCGCCGGCTGGTCCAGACCGGTGTGATCCGGCGCAAGGTGCACGACGATCTGGCGCTGCTGCAGCGGATCGAGAACGGCACCGCGTGGACCACCGATTACGCCACGCTCGAGGCCGAGGGCGAATACCTGCACGGCGCGTTCTACCTGGGATCGCCGGAGTTCTACCAGTGGCTGCGCGACCTGCCCGATGACGAGCGCAGCGCGATCGGCATGCGCCGGATCAGCGAGATCAACCAGCTCTACGGCGGCGATGAAACGCTGGAGCGGATGCAGCGCCGCGATGCGCGTTTCTTCAACTCCTGCATGATGGCCACCGCGCTCGGCTCCGCCGTCTCCGATGCGCTGGAAGACGGCCGCGTGGTCTCCGGCGTGGGCGGCCAGTACAACTTCGTGGCGATGGCGCATGCCCTGCCCGGCGCGCGCAGTGCGTTGATCTTCCGCGCCACCCGCGAGGACAAGGGCACGCTGCAGTCCAACGTGCGCTGGAACTATGGACACACCACGATCCCGCGGCACCTGCGCGATCTCTACATCAACGAATACGGCATCGCCGACCTGCGCAACATGACCGACGAGGACTGCGTGATCGCGATGGCCGCGATCACCGATGCGCAGTTCCAGGCCGCGCTGCTGGACAAGGCGAAGGCCTCGAAGAAGCTGGCGACCGGTTTCACGCCGTCCGCCGATGGGCAACGCAACACGGCCGCAGCGGTCAGTGCGTCGCTGGCGCCGTTCCGCCAGTCCGGGCTGCTGCCCGATTATCCGCTGGGCAGCGATTTCACCGAGGTGGAGCAGCACCTGGTCAAGGCGCTGGGCTGGCTGAAGCAGAACACGCAGACGCCGATCGCGAAGCTGCGTACGGTGCTGGCTGCGGTGGCCCAACCTGCCGGCGATGGCGATCAGGCCTATCTGCAGCGGATGGGGCTGGAGGCGCCGAAGACGTTCGGCGAACGCATCGAGGCGCGGCTGGTGCGGTTGGGATTGGCGCGCACCGCAGCCGGGTGATGGGGATCCACGCCATGCGTGGATCTACCCTCGATCAAGGATCGGGGTTTTTGCCCCTCAACAAAACGAAAAGGCCGGGGACTATCCCCGGCCTTTTGCGTTGCAGCGGCCGGGCAGCGCCCGGCACCACGATCAGTTCGCCAGCTGCGCCTTGGCCGCGGCCACGACGTGCTCGGCGGTGATGCCGAAGTGCTTGTACAGCGCCTCCGCCGGTGCCGAGGCACCGAAGGTGTCGATGCCCACCACCGCACCGTCCAGGCCCACGTACTGGCGCCAGAAACCGGTGACGCCGGCTTCCACGGCCACGCGGTTGCGCACGGCGTTGGGCAACACGGACTCGCGGTAAGCCGCGTCCTGGCGTTCGAAGACATCGGTCGACGGCATCGACACCACGCGCGTCTTGATGCCGGCGGCATCCAGTTCCGCCTTGGCGGTCACGGCCAGGCCCACTTCCGAACCGGTGCCGATCAGGATCACGTCCGGCACGCCGCCTTCGGCGTCGGCCAGCACGTAGCCGCCGCGCGCGATCTGCGCGACCTGCTCGGTGCTGCGCGGCTGGTGCGGCAGGTTCTGGCGGCTGAACACCAGGCAGCTCGGGCCATCCTTGCGGGTGATCGCCGACTTCCAGCTGACCGCCGATTCGACCGCATCGCACGGACGCCACACATCGTTGTTCGGGATGTAGCGCAGCGAGGCCAGGTGCTCCACCGGCTGGTGGGTCGGGCCGTCTTCGCCGAGACCGATCGAATCGTGGGTGTACACGTGGATCGCGTGGGCCGGGATCAGTGCGCTCATGCGCACGCCGTTGCGGGCGTAATCGCTGAACACCAGGAAGGTGGCATCGAACGGGATGAAGCCGCCATGCAGGGCCAGGCCGTTGGCGATCGCGGTCATGCCGAACTCGCGCACACCGTAATAGACGTAGTTGGCGTTCGGGTCATCGGTGGCGACCGACTTGCTGGCCTTCCACAGGGTCAGGTTGGAGTGCGCCAGATCGGCCGAACCGCCCACCAGTTCCGGCAGCAGCGGCGCGAACGCTTCGATCGCCAGCTGCGAGGCCTTGCGCGAGGCGATGGTCTGGCCGTCGGCCTGGACCTGGGCGATGTAGGCATCGGCCTTGGCGATGAAGTCGGCCGGCAGCTCGCCGTGCGAACGACGGATCAGCTCATCGGCTTCGGCCGGGTACTGCGCGGCGTACTTGTCGAACTGCTGCTCCCACTCGGCCTGGCGCAGGGTGCCGGTACCGCCGGCACGCCAGCCGGCGTAGATCTCTTCCGGAATCTCGAACGGGCCGTACGGCCAGCCGAGCTGCTTGCGGGTCGCGTCCAGCTCGTCCTTGCCCAGCGGAGCGCCGTGGCTGGATTCCTTGCCGGACTTGTTCGGCGAACCAAAACCGATCGTGGTGCGGCAGCAGATCAGGGTCGGCTTGTCGAACTGCGCCAGCGCGCTGTCGATGGCGGACTTGATGCTCTCCGGGTCGTGGCCATCGACGCCGCGCACCACGTTCCAGCCATAGGCCTCGAAACGCTCGGGGGTGTTGTCGGTGAACCAGCCATCGGTGTTGCCATCGATGGAGATGTGGTTGTCGTCCCAGAAGCAGACCAGCTTGGACAGGCCCCAGGTGCCGGCCAGCGAGGCGGCTTCATGCGAGATGCCTTCCATCAGGCAGCCATCGCCGAGGAACACCCAGGTGCGGTGGTCGACGATCTCGTGTTCCGGGCGGTTGTAGCGCTGTGCCAGCAGCTTCTCGGCCAGGGCGAAGCCCACGGCGTTGGCCAGACCCTGACCCAGCGGACCGGTGGTCGTCTCCACGCCGGGGGTTTCATGGTGTTCCGGGTGACCGGCGGTCTTGCTGCCCAGCTGGCGGAACTGCTTGAGCTGCTCGATCGGCAGGTCGTAGCCGCTCAGGTGCAGCAGCGCGTACTGCAGCATCGAACCGTGGCCGTTGGACAGCACGAAGCGGTCGCGGTTGAACCACTTGGGATTCTTCGGGTTGTGACGGAGGTAGTCGTTCCAGAGCACTTCGGCGATGTCGGCCATGCCCATCGGCATGCCGGGATGACCGGACTTGGCGGTTTCGACCGCATCAGCGGCGAGGAAGCGGATGGCATTGGCCAACTGGCGGCGGGTAGGCTGCGTCATGGTTCTGTCGGAGTCGGGAGGCTCCCGCGGAGCTGCGGGCGGCCCATTGTCCCACAGCTGATCGGCGGGGTCAGGCCGGAGACAGGCCAGGCCCTTAACGACAACGCCCCGCACGAGGCGGGGCGTCGGGAACCCGCAGGCCTGCGCAGGCTCAGTCGCGCGGGGCCGGAGCGGGTGCCGGGGCCGGGGCCGGGGCCACTGCGGCCACGACCGGACCCTCGTCCACCTCGCCCTTGGCCACCAGGGTGGTCAGGGCCAGATCGCCGGTCACGTTCAGCGCGGTGCGGCACATGTCCAGGAAGTGGTTGACGCCCAGGATCAGGCCGATGCCCAGCGGGTTCACGCCGACCATGGCGCAGATCATCGCCACCACCGGCAGCGAGCCGGAGGGCACGCCGGCGGTGCCGATGCCGCCCAGGATGCAGACCGCCATCACCATGATCTGCTGGCCGATGCTCAGGTCCACCCCGAAGAACTGCGCCAGGAAGATCACGGTCACGCCCTCGAACAGCGCGGTGCCGTTCTGGTTGGCCGTCGCACCCACGGTCAGCACGAAGCGCGAGACCTTCTGCGGCAGGCCCATCTGATCGGCCACGCGCAGCGCGGTCGGCAGGGTGGCGTTGCTGGAAGCGGTCGAGAAGGCCATCACGGTGGCCTCCTGGGTATCGCGGAAGAACGCCAGCGGCGAACGGCCGGACAGCCACACGGCGACGCCGTAGGTCACCACCATGTGCAGCCCGAGCGCCAGCACCACCACGCCCACGTAGGCACCCAGGCGGATGATCAGCTCGAAGCCGAACAAGGCCGCCAGGTTGAACATGAAGCAGGCCACCGCGTACGGGGCCAGCCGGATGACCAGGTTGATCAGGGTCATCGAGATTTCGAAGATGCCTTCGATGGCGCGACGCAGCGGGGCGACCTTCGCCTCATCGGTCAGCACCATGCCGATGCCGAACATCAGCGCGAAGAACATCAGCGAGAGGATCGCGCCGTTGCTGGAGGCCGCCTCGACCACGTTGCTCGGCACGATGGACAGCAGCATGTCCATGCCCTTCGGCGTGCCATGGATGCCGGCGACGATTTCCTTGCTGCGCTCGGCATTCTCGGTGAGCATCTGCGCGGCCACGACCGGGTCCACGCCCGCGCCCGGCTTGAGCACGTTGACCAGCACCAGGCCGATGCCCACGGCGATGCCGGAGAGCAGGATCGTGTACGCCAGCGTCTTCCAGCCGATGCGGCCGAGGGCGCGGATGTCGCCCATCTCCGACACGCCCATGATCAGCGCCGAGAAGATCAGCGGCACGATCAGCATGAAGATCAGATTGAGGAACAGGCCCGAGGCCGGGGTGGTGATGTAATCCATCACCCACTTGGCACCGGTGTGCAGGCCGTCGACGGTGCCACCGAGGGCATGGACGGTCAGCCCGAGGACCAGGCCGATGATGAAGCCGATGCCCATTTTCCAGTGCAAAGGCAGTTTCTGCCGGGTCGTTGCGGCCTCAGTCATGGAGCGGCGTTCCTCGAAAAAATGAAATCAGCTTAGCAAAGGCGGCCGTCCTGACCGACACGCCTTTTTATGAATGCGCAGACGGGTACAACGGCGCGAGCCCATTGTCCTTGGCGGCCACAGACGCCCGCCAGTGCGGTCCGTCATGGAAGGCCCGCCGCAGCGCCTGCCGCGCCTCGCCGACATCGCCGCCCTGCCCGCCCCAGCGGACCTGCTGCATCCGGCGCAACGTGTCGCGCTGCTGAGCGTCGTCGAGGCGCTCCAGCACCTGCTCCAGGGTCTGCACGCCGCCCATCCCGGCCAGCACGAAGATGATCTCGTCGAACCCACCGGCTTCCATGGCCCGGCGCAGGTCGGCGCGGGTGTACGTGCCCGCTGATGGGGCAGAGGACACCGTGCCCTCACCGCCCCGCACGACCAGGGGACGAGCGCGTCGGCGCCAGCCCCAGGCAAGGGTCAGCAGCCACAGCACCGCCAGGCCGGCCGACAGCGCCATCCAGCCCCACGGGCGCGATGCGGCCTGCATCGGCGCCAGCTGCAGGTCGGGGGAGGCGGCCGCCGGTTCGCCCGGCAGGGCCGAGGTGGTGTCCACCGGCAGGGTCGGCGCGGCGCTGCCGGCCCCCCCGGCGGTGATCGCCAGCTGCAGGTCCGGCAGGCTGGCCGTGCGCGCCTGGCCGGCCGCCACGTCCCACCACCCCATGCGCAGGCCCGGGACGGTCAGCGCCCCGGCCTGGCGCGGCACGATCGCGAAGCGACGGGTCACCGTGAGCTGTGGCGTGCTGCCGTTGAAGGTTTCATCGAACTGCGGCGGCTCGGCGAACACCTGGGCGCCCGGGCCCACGTCGGGCACCGGCAGTTCCGGGAACTGCGCCTTGGTCGCGCCCTCGGCCACGGCCTCCACCACCACGGTGGCCGCTTCGCCGGCCCGGCCGGTGGTGGGCGCAGCGGTATAGCGCAGGCGCAGCCCATGCAGCGGCAGCCACGGTTGCGGTGCCGAGGCCGGTTGCGCCTGGACCTGCAGGGTGCGCGGGGCGGAGGCCGCGCGCAGGCGGCCATCGCCGCCGAACATGTCGTTGAAGAAACCGCCCGCGCTGCGCCCGTTGAACTGCGCCGCCGGCAGCGCCAGCGGACCGCTGCGCTCGGGGATCAGCAGGAAGCGCCGCTCCACCACGTTGTAGCGGCGGCCGTTGACCTCGCGCACCTCGCTGCGGTCTTCGCCGACGCGCTGCAGCGATGCACCGGCAGGCGTATCGAGCACCAGTTCACCACTGAGCAGCTGTGCGGCGTAGAACAGGCGCACCACCACGCCGACGCTCTGCTGCACATACGGCGAGGCATCGGCGACCTCGGTTTCCAGGAACACGGCGGCATTGCCCGTGGCCGCCGCCGGCGCGGACGCGGTGCTGGCGCCGACCTGCAGGGTCAGCGGCTGGGTACGGCGGCTGCCGACCTGCAGCGCGGGAATCTGCAGGGTGCCGACGCGCTTCGGGGTGAGTGCGACGGCGAACAGCGCGCGCGAGGCCGTCGCGCCATTGCTCCACTGCATCTGGCGGCTGCTGGTCTGGCTGCTGAGGTCGAAGTCGGCCCGCAGCGGCGCGTAGTCCGGTGCACCGCCGCCGGCATCGGATTCGATGTTCAGGGTGACCGTGTCGCCGTCGGTGATCTGCTCGCGGTCGAGCCAGGCGCGGGTCTGCGCGTGCGCGGCCATGCTCGCGCACAGCAGCAGCGCAAGGCCGGCGCGCAACCAGCGCTGTATCGTGGAATGTGTCATCGCCCTTCCCGTTTCCTGCGTTCGTTTTCCAGCTGGAACTTGGCCCGCAGCAGACTGCCCGGGTCATCCGGCACGCGGCGCATCCAGGCTTCGACCGCCTGCTGCTGCTCGCGCTGCTGCGGCGTGCCGCTGACCTGGCCCTGCGCCTTGTCGTTGCCGTCGCCCTGCCCCTGGCGCTGCATGGCCTGCTGCATGCGTTCGCGCTGGGCCGCGTCGGCCTCGGCCTGCGCCTGGCTGTCGGCGGCCTGCGGCGGCGTCCCGCCCTTGGATTGGCCGTCCTTCGGCTCACCGGTCGCGGGCGGCGGTGACTGGCGCTGTCCACCCTTGTCCTGCGGCGGCGCAGCGTCACCGTTCTGGCCCTGGCCCGGGTTCTTGCCGGGGTCGGGCTGGTCGGAGGGCGGCTTCTTTCCGTCCTTCTGATCGTTGTTCTGGTCGTTGTTCTGCGGCGTTCTGCGCTTGCGGGCGGCGTCGACGGCCGCGCGGTTGGCGACCGCATCGGCCATGCCCGGATGCTTCTTCAGCGCGCGGTCGTAGGCCTCGATGGCGGCATCGTACTGTCCCTGGCGCGCCAGCGCGTTGCCCAGGTTGTACCAGCCGGCATCGGTATCGATGCCCTCGAACTGCTGCTGCGCGGCCTTGAAGTCGCCTTTGCGGTACGCATCCACCCCGGTGGACAGACGTTGCTGGTCAAGCTGGTCGGCGCGTTGCCACCACGTGCCTTCGGCGGCGTGCGCCGACATCGGCATCGCCATCGGCAGCGCCGCGACCATCGCCAGCACCGCCAGAGCCCCACGCCGACGGAACGCGAACAGCGCCAACAGCATCAGCGGCGGCAGCAGCCAGAAGCCTTCATCGCGCCAGGTGCGGCCCTGCCCTTCACGACTGTCATCTGCACTGACACGCGGGGTCAACACGTCGAGCGCGGCCAGGTCCTTGTCATCGCTGGCCACGCGCGCATAGCGACCGCCACCGCGGCTGGCGACGCTGCGCAGCGCGCCCTCCTCCAGGCGCGCCGACACGATCTGACCTTCGCCGTTGCGATAGGCCGCGCCCTGCGGCGTACCCAGCCCGAGCACGGAGACCGTGAAGCCCTGCGCGCGTGCCGCGGCTGCCGCCTGTTCGGCATCGGCATCGGCGCGGTCGGTGAGCAGCAGGATGTCGCCGCCGCGTGCGCCGGACTGCTGCAGCAACTTGACCGCCGCCTCCAGCGCGCGGTCGGCGCGCTGGCCATCGCGGGGCATCACATCGGGGGCCAGCGCATCCAGGTACAGCGCGACATTGGCCATGTCGTCGGTCAACGGCGCCACGGTATAGGCATCGTCGGCGTACACCAGCAGGGCGACTTCGCCGCCCTGGCGTTCGCGCAGCAGCGTGGCGAGCTTCGCGCGTGCCTGCAGCAGGCGCGACGGCGGCAGGTCGGTCGCGGTCACCCGCGAGGACAGGTCCAGTGCGACCACCAGCGGCGACGGCGTCTGCCACAACGGCTGTGCGACCTGCCGCCATGAGGGACCGGCCAGCGCCACGATCGCGATGACCGTGCCCAGCAACAACAAGAGCAGCACACCCCACGCGCGGCGGTCGCGGCCCACCAGCAGATGGCGCAGCAGATGCGCATCCACGGTCTGGCGCCAGACATTGGCGCGACGCCGGCGCAGCCACCAGATCGCCACCAGCAGCGGCAGCACGAGCAGCGCCCACAACGCATCGGGGCGGATGAAATGCAGGGCGTTCCAGCTTGCGGTCATGTCCAGCGCCTCGGCAACAGCCACGCCAGGCCAGCCAACAGCAACGCCAGTGCCAGCGGCAGGGCGTAGCGTTCGATCCGCGGCCGCACCGCCGGGCCGGCCGATCTGACCGGCTCCAGACGTTCCAGCTCGGCGTAGATGCCGGCCAGCTCATCGGTATTGCGCGCCCGGAAAGAGCGGCCGCCGGTGAGCTCGGCGATCCTGTTCAACGTGGCTTCGTCGACCGGATCTTCGCCGGGCGCGATCTGCACGCCGAACAGGCTGATGCCGCCGTCGCCACCAAACGCCACGGTGTAGACGCGGACTCCTTCGGCCTGGGCCAGTTCGGCCGCACGCAGCGGTTCGAGCACGCCGGCGTTGCTGACGCCGTCGGTCAGCAGGATCAGCACGCGCTGGCCTTCGGGTTGTTCGCGCAGGCGCTTGACCGCCAGCGCGATCGCGTCGCCGATCGCGGTCTCGCGCCCAGCCAGGCCGACCACGCTGTCGCGCAGCTGATCGCGCACGCTGGTGAGGTCGGCGGTCAACGGGGTCAACGTGTAGGCGCGCTCGCCGAAGATCAGCAGCCCGACGCGATCACCGACGCGGCGATCCAGGAAGTCGGCCAGCACGGCCTTGGCCGCGGTCAACCGCTCGACCACCTGGTTGCCGAGCATCATGTCCGCCTCGCTCATGCTGCCGGAGACGTCCACCGCGAGCATCATCTGTCGGCCCTGCTGCGGCGGTGTCACCGCGTCACCGAGCTGCTGCGGTCGCGCAGCCGCCACGCACAGGCAGGCCCACGCCAGCCAAAGCAGCGCGCGGCCCAGGCGTGGCCCGGCACCGCCCGCGGCAGCACCCAGCGACTGCAGTTGATCGGCCGCGTAGGGCACGCGCAGTGCGGCGCCCGTGCCGGGTCGTGACGGCCACCAGCGCATCAGGATCGGCAGGGGCAGCGCCAGCAGCATCCACGGCCAGGCCAGGCTGTCGAGCCCGCTCAACCACGTCGGCAGGGTGAGCGCGATCATCGGCGCCGCTCCGTGAGCAGCGACAGATAACGGCGGCGTGCAAGGACGCGCAGACGCTGCACCGCTTCGGCATCGGCACTGGGCCGGTAGCCGCCGTCGAGCAGCAGCGCGCCATCGCCGTCAGAGAAGGCCCGGCTGTTCTTCTCATCCAGGAAGGCCAGCCATTCACTGCCCTGCAGCCGTTCGGCGCCGGGCTGATGCTGGCGCGCCGCGCGGCGCAGCAGGTCGGCGATCGCCGCGATCTCGGCGACCGGCGAGCCGGCCTGGGCCACCTGGGCATCGAACAACGCCAGCCAGCGCTGGCGCGTACGCCGCCGACGCCACTGCCAGGCCCAGATCGCGGCCACCACCAGCGTCAGGGTCGCGAACACCAGCCACCACCCGGGCGCCGGCGGCCACCACGGCGGTGAGGGCGGCAACTGCACATCGCGCAGCGGCAGCGAGGCGCCGGCGCTCATGCCACCACCGCGGTCGGCAGCGGACTCAGCCAGCTGTCGCTGGCGTCGTCTGTGGCCACCACATGCACCTGGATGCGGCGCGCGGCCAGGCTGTTCTGCAGCGTCTCCAGCGGTGCCACGAACCGCTCGCGCCAATGCTCGCGCACCGCAGTGCTGCCCAGATCGAGCAGCACGCGACGGCCCTGCGAGAGAAACGGCAGCGCGTCGGCCGGGGGCGCCAGTTCAAGCGGATCGACCAGCAGCATCACCACTACTTCATGGTGCATGGCCAGCGCGGCCCAGCGCGCACTGCCGATCGTGGCGGCACGCGCCGGATCGGCCAGCACCACAACGCGCGCACCGGGGCGCAGCAGCCGTGCGGCCTGCTCCAGCGCACGATCCAGCCCGGCATCCTCGGCGGGCGGTTCGGCGTACCAGCGGGTCAGCGCATCGAGCACGCGCAGCACCCCGCGGGTGCCACCGGCCGGTGCGATCGGCGGTTCCTGCGTGCTGCCGCGCACGGCGGCAAGGCGGTCGCCCTGGCGCTGCGCGAGCCACGCCGCGACCGCGCCGACGCGCGCGGCCTGTACGGATTTGAAGCGGACCCGGGTGCCGAAATACAGCACCGGGTCGGTATCGGCGACCAGCAGCGTCAGCCGCTCGCGTTCGGCCTGGAAGAGCTTGGTATGTGCGCGTCCGGTGCGGGCTGTCACACGCCAGTCGATATGCCGCGCGTCATCGCCGGGCACGTAATCGCGGGACTCGGCGTACTCCATGCCGCGTCCGCGCGCGGGCGACGGCGCACTGCCGGCATGACCCAGCCGGCCACGCCGCGCCGGCGGTGCGCGGTGCGCACTGCGGCGCAACCCCACCAGCTCGGCCAGGCTCGGCCGCAGGCCATCGCCCTCCAGCGGCGTGGTGCTCTGCGCGGGGGTGTCCATCGCGCTCAGGGCGCCGGCACGCGGGCCAGCAGCTCGGCGACCAGGCGTTCACCATCCCAGCCTTCGGCGGTGGCTTCGTAGCTGGGAAGCACGCGATGTCGAAGCACATCCGGCGCGACGTTGCGCACATCCTCCGGGGTGACGAAGTCCCGCCCGGCCAGCCAGGCGCGTGCCCGCGCACAGCGCTCCAGCGCGATCGAGCCACGCGGGCTGGCGCCCCAGGCGATGCGTCGCGCCAGCGCCGGGTCGTAGCGCGCGGCATCGCGCGAGGCCAGCACGATTTCGATGAGGTAGCGTTCCAGCGCCGGTGCGACATGCAGCGACAGCACCGCCTTGCGGGCGGCGAACACATCGCTCAGCGGCATGCGCGCCGGCGCGGCGGCCGGCGTGGACAGCGCTTCACGGGCGCGCTCGCGGGCCAGTCGCAGGATTTCGGTTTCGGCGTCCGAATCGGGGTAGCCGATCCGCACATGCATCAGGAAACGGTCCAGCTGCGCTTCCGGCAGCGGGAAGGTGCCTTCCTGCTCGATCGGATTCTGCGTGGCCATCACCAGGAACAGCGAGGGCAGCGGATAGGTATGGCGGCCAACCGTCACCTGGCGCTCGCCCATCGCTTCGAGCAGGGCCGACTGCACCTTGGCCGGCGCACGATTGATTTCGTCTGCAAGCAGGATCGGATGGAAGATCGGACCCGGCACGAATTCGAACCGCCCTTCCTGCGGGCGCCAGATTTCGGTGCCGGTCAGGTCGGCCGGCAGCAGGTCCGGGGTGAACTGCACGCGCGAGAAATCCGCATCCAGCCGGGCGGCCAACGCGCGGATCGCGGTGGTCTTGGCCAGGCCGGGGGCGCCCTCGACCAGCAGGTGGCCATCGGCAAGCAGCGCGGTCAGCAGACGCTCGACGAGCGCACTCTGGCCGACGATCTCGGATGACAGGCCGTCGCGCAGCGCGCGGAAGGCATCGTGCAGGCGATCGTGCTCCACCGGAGCGGGCGTCGGGGTATCGGGCATGGGGGGCGGCAGATTCATGGCATCCATGTGACCTCCACGGTGGGCAGAGGTTCCATCACCATGATGGCAGGACAGTGGCGGTTACGACATCAAGATTGGCTGAACGCAGAAAGGGCCGCACAGGGCGGCCCTTTCCTCAATGCAGCAACGGTGCGGCTCAGTTGACGGCCGGATTGGCCTTGGCCACGCGCAGCACCTTCGGCGTCACGAACACCAGCAGTTCGGCCTTGTCCTTGTTGCGGCTGCGCTTCTTGAACAGATTGCCCAGGAACGGCACGTCGCCCAGGAACGGCACCTTGTTGATGCTGGTGCGGTCGGTGAACTCGTACACGCCACCGATCACCACGGTCTGGCCGTCGTCCACCAGCACTGCGGTATTCACTTCGCGGCGGTTGATGGTCGGCACCTGGCCGTAGCCTTCCAGCAGGATGTACTGCTCCACTTCATCCTTCTTGACCGCCATGTTGAGGAACACACGGTTGTCGTTGGTGATGGTCGGGGTGACCTTGAGCTCCAGCACCACTTCCTTGAACTGGACGTTGGGCTGGGCCGCGGCACCGGCCGCACCGCCACCGCTGATGGTGACGTAGCCGATTTCCTTACCCTGCTTGATCACCGCTTCGCGCTGGTTGGTGGTCACCACGCGCGGGTTGGAGATCACTTCGCCGCGCGATTCGGCCTGCATGGCCGACAGTTCCACGTCCAGCAGGTAACCGGCATTGAGGATCGACAGCGCCAGCGAACCGGGGTTGTTGATCGCGGCCACCGGCAGGTTCCAGTTCAGGCCTTCGGCGAACTTGGTCCCACCACGGACCGGAATCGCACCGGTGCGGCCACCGGCCACCCACTCGTTGATCGCCTTCTGGTACTCGAGGTCCTTGGTGCCGCGATCGTTGATGTTGGCGTGGTTCTGATCGGTGTTGGCGCCGAAGAACACGTCCTGGCGGCTGCCACTGATGCCGAACTTGGCACCCAGCTCGCGCGCGAACGTATCGGTGGCGATCACGATCCGGCTTTCGATCAGCACCTGGTCGACCGGACGGTCGATCACGTTGATCAGCTCACGCATCCGCGCGATCTTCTTCGGGATGTCGCTGATCATCAGCGTGTTGGTGCGCTCGTCGGCCACGATGCGGCCGCGCGAGGACAGGAACCCGCTGTCTTCCTGCGAGCTGCCGCCGCCACCGCCACCGCTGCTGCCGCCGATGCCCTTGGCTTCGGTCAGCGCTTTGAAGATCGCCGCGGCGTTGTGGTAGTTGATCTGGACGTAATCGGTGACCAGGTCCTCGCGGTTCTCGATCGCGATGCGGGCGTCTTCCTTGTCCTGCTCGAACTTGGCCAGCTCCGGCTGCGGCGCCACCCAGATCACGCCGCCATCGCGGCGCTTGTCCAGGCCCTTGGCCCGCAGCACGATGTCCAGCGCCTGGTCCCACGGCACGTTGATCAGGCGCAGGGTCACGTTGCCCTGCACGCTGTCGGAGGCGACCACGTTGAGGTTGGACTCCTCAGCGACCAGCTGCAGCACGGTACGGACCGGCACATCCTGGAAGTTGAAGGTGACCGGCTTGCCGCTGTAGCCGCGCTGGCCGAGGGCCGCCGCGGCCTGGGTCACGCTGGTGGCGGTGATCGCGCCGGTGGCCGGGGCCGCCTGGCGCGGGCTGATCTCGACCACGTATTCGTTGCCGCTCTGATACGCCAGCGACTCGAAGGCGGTAGTGGTGCTGAGCACCAGCTGGGTGCCGCCGCCATAGGGCTTGGGATCGATGCGCTGCACCGGCGTGGCGAAGTCGGTCACGTTGATCGACTTCTGCAGGCTTTCCGGCAGGCGCGCGTTGCCCACGTCGATGACGACGCTGTTGCCCTGGCTGCGCAGGTCCGGGCTGGCGCCCTGGCCGTCGAACTGCAGGATGAGCCGGCCGGCGCCATCGTCGCCGCGCTTGAAATCGATCTTGGACACCGACAGCGAGGCCGGTGCGGTCGCCGGCGCGGTGGTAACCGCCGGTTTGGGCACGGCGCCGCTGGGCGTGGCCGCCATCAGCGTGCCGTTGGCCACCATGAGCGCGACTCCCAGCGCGCACAGGTGGAACAACTTCTGGCGCCGGACGGAACGCAGCCGCAGGGCGTTGGAAAAGGTCATCGTGCTATCCCCATAATCATTCATTGATCTTCAAGCGCGAGCGTTGCCGGCCGTTCCAGCCAGCCACCCGCGCCATCCGGCACCAGTTCAATCAGCTCAATCCGGTCCTCGAAGACCCCGGTCACCCGCCCGTCGCTCTGCCCCAGATAGACGCCCGGACGCACCCGATAGGTGACCTTGTCCGGCGCCATCACCAGCGCGACGAGCCCGCCCCCATGGCCGATCGACCCCACCATGTCCAGGCTGTCCAGCGGGAAATCTTCCAGCGGCTCCTTGCGGCGGTTCGGATCCGGACGCAGCCCCGATCCCCCTTGCGGATTGGTCCAGGCGTCGGTGAACGGGTCGCGCATCCCCTGCGCGGAATATTCAAACGTCTCGAACTGCTGCATCACCGGCAGCGGTTCGAGCGGCGGTGCCGGGCGTGCACGCACGTCGGCCACCCACTTCTCCAGGTTCGGCGCATCGCCGGGCGTGCTGGTCACGCCGCGGGCGCAACCGGCCAGCAGCAGCACCATCAACAGGCCGCATACCCGTGCGGTCGAGGTCAGGCGGCTCATTTCCGGCCTCCCTTCTTCGCCGCTTTTTCCTTCTCGGCGGCAGCCTTCTCCTGGGCTTCCATCTCCACGTCATCCAGGTAACGGTAGGTCTTGACCGTTCCGGACAACTCCAGTGCACCGCTGCGGGCGGTGATGCCGGTCTTGGGATCCTTCGGCTTCAGGTTGATGTCGTGCATGGTCAGGATGACCACGCGCGGCAGCGAGGCCACGCCACTGACGAACGCGCCGAACTGGTGGTAACTGCCCACCATGCGCAGGGCGATCGGCTTCTCGGCGTAGAACTCCTTGGGCTGCTCGGCACCGGGCTGGAACAGCTCGTTGGACAGGCCGCTGGACAGCGCGGTCTGCGAGATGTCGATGATCAGGTCCGGCATCTCGGTCTTGCTGGGCAGCTGGCGCAGCATCTGCTGCAGTACCTGCTCCATCTGGGTCAGCTGCTGCTTGAGCGGCTCGAGGTTGACCGCGCGGCCCTGTTCCTTCTCGAACTCGGCACGCAGCTGGGTCTCGCGGCTTTCCAGCGAGGCCAGCTCATCGCGCTTGCCGCTGATCAGCAGGAACCAGGCCATGATCATGATGAACAGCGCCAGCAGCACGCAGAACACGACCTTGGCCTTCTGCGGCCAGTTGCCGATGTTGTTGAAATCCAGCTCTTTGAGATTGATCTTCTGGCTCATGCGGCGGCCCCCTTCTGGGCCGGGGCCGGCGCCGCCGGTTGTGCAGGTTGCGCGGAGGGCGTGGACGGCACGATGCGGCTGCTGCCGGCCGGCTTGGCCGGATCGGCGGCATCGGGCGAGACCGGCGCGGCCGGGGCGTCGGCCGGTGCCGGCGACAGCGGGGCGACCGGTGCCACCGGGGTCGCACCCGGCGGGGCGGGATCGGCGGTCGGCTCGATCACGCTGCCATCGGCGGCCAGCTCGGTGACGCTGCTCTGGGCCGGCAGATTGACCTTGACCACGAACATGTACGGCAGCGACTTGATGTCCGCCACCGGACCGCTGGCGGCCCCGGCCTTGTCACGTTCCGGCGCCTTGGCTTCGATGATCGACAGCTCCGGGTTGGTCATCCAGCCCGAGCTTTCCAGGTTGCGCATGTAGGCACTGACGCGCGCATTGGACTGGGTGCGACCTTCCAGGGTCAGCACGTCGCCCTCCTGCTTGAGCGTGGTCAGCACCACCCCGTCCGGAATGGTCCGCACCAGCGCGTCGAACAGATGCACCATCTGCGAGCGCTTGGCCTGCAGTTCCTCGATCACGGCCTTGCGCGCCAGCAGGCGGTCCTTCTGGCGGTCCAGGCGCTCGATCTCCTTGTTCTGCTCCTTGACCTTGTCGATCTCGGCCTGCAGGAAGGTGTTGCGATCACCCTGTCCGCTGACCTGGCGGTCGTAGTAGAACCAGATCAACAGCGACAGCAGCAGGCCGCCGATGGCGGCCGCACCGAGCATGGCGTAGAAGTCGCGCTGGCGTTGCTTGCGCCGCTCGGCGCGCCAGGGCAATAAATTGATGCGCGCCATCAGTCAAAGCTCCTCAGGGCCAGACCCGTGGCGATCATCAGCGCCGGGGCATCCTGGGCCAGGGCGTGTGCCTGCACCTTCGGGCCCAGCGTCATCTGGGCCAGCGGGTTGGCCACCACGGTGGCCACGCCCAGCTGCTCTTCCACCATGTCCGGCAGGCCGGTCAGGGCCGCGCAACCGCCGGCGAGCACGATGTGGTCGACCCGGTTGAACTCGCTGCCCGCATAGAAGAACTGCAGCAGGCGGCTGATCTGCTGGACCGTCGCCTCCTTGAACGGCTCCAGCACTTCCATCTCGTAGCTTTCCGGCAGTCCGCCCTGGCGCTTGGCCAGGCCGGCCTCTTCGTAGGTCAGCCCGTAACGGCGCATCACTTCGTCGGTCAGCTGCTTGCCGCCGAACACCTGTTCGCGGCTGTACAGGCTGCGCCCGCCGCGCAGGACGTTCAGGGTGGTCATGGTGGCGCCGATGTCCACCAGCGCGACCACGCCATCACTGGCCACCGGCAGCTCGCTGGCGACCAGGGCGAAGGCGTTCTCGACCGCGAAGGCCTCCACGTCCATCACCCGCGCCACCAGCCCGCCCAGCTCCAGCGCCGACTGGCGCAGCTCGACGTTCTCCGACCGCGAGGCGGCCAACAGCACCTGGACCATTTCCGGATTGTTCGGAATCGCACCCAGCACTTCGAAATCGAGGTTCACTTCCTCGATCGGGTACGGGATGTAATTGACCGCCTCGAGCTCGACCTGGGCTTCCATGTCGTTCTCGTCCAGATCGGCGGGCATCGGGATCAGCTTGGTGATCACGGCCGAGCCGGCCACGGCGGCGGCGGCATGCCGGGCCTTGGTTCCGGAGCGGTTCACGGCGCGTCGAATGGCCTCCCCGACCGCTTCGACCTCCACGATGTTCTTCTCCACCACCGCATTCGGCGGAAGTGGTTCCACGGCGTAATGTTCCACGCGGAAACGATTGCCGCTGCGGGATAGCTGCAACAGCTTTACTGCAGTCGAGCTGATATCGACGCCGATAAGAGGCGACTGGCTTTTTGGGATAAGCCCCACGGTTTCTCCCCTGCCGATGGGCACTTGGACGCAGAACCTGCGACCGCGCATTAATAACGTTTTTTTTGCAAATCGCAACCGTCAAGCTGTAAAACGAGCACCAGTGCTCGTTTCACGCGTCCCCAGACAGTGATCGACTGCTCTCCCCAGGAACAACCCCAGCCGTTCCCTTGCGTAATCTATACTCTGCGACCACGAAATTCGCAATCGGAATCTGTCACTGATGACACGTCTTCGCCGTTGGCTGCGCTGGATGCTGGTCGCGTTCCTGGTCCTGGCATTGATCGGCGCCGCGGTTGCCGGTGGCCTGTACTACGCCGTCTCCTCCAAGCTCCCGGACGTGCAGACCCTGCGCGACGTGGAGATGCAGGAGCCCATGTACGTCTATGCCAGCGATGGCAAGCTGATGGCGGTGTTCGGCGAGACCCGGCGCACCCCCATCACCATGAAGGACGTCCCCGAGCGCCTCAAGCAGGCCTTCCTGGCCACCGAGGACGCGCGCTTCTACGAGCACGGCGGCGTGGACTACAAGGGCATCGGCCGCGCGGTCTGGCTGCTGGCCACCACCAACGACAAGCGCGTGCCCGGTGGTTCGACCATCACCCAGCAGGTCGCCCGGCAGTTCTTCCTGAGCTCGGAATACAGCTACACCCGCAAGCTGGCCGAGATCCTGCTGGCGCGCAAGATCGAGAGCGAGCTGAGCAAGGACGAGATCTTCGAGCTGTACCTCAACAAGAGCTTCTTCGGCAACCGCGCCTATGGCGTGGCCGCCGCGGCCGAGTTCTATTACGGCAAGAAGCTGGGCGAGCTGGACCTGGACGAGATGGCCTCGCTGGCCGGCATCCCCAAGTTCCCTTCCTCCGGCAACCCGATCAGCAACCCCGAGCGCGCCCGCGAGCGCCGCGACTTCTATGTGCTGCAGCGCATGGCCAGCCTGGGCTTCATCTCCCAGGCCGAGGCCGACGCGGCCAAGGCCGTGCCGATGCACGCCACCGCGCATGAGCCGCCGCTGCAGGTGGAAGCCCCCTACGTGGCCGAGCTGGTCCGCCAGGAAATGATCGCCCGCTTCGGCGGCGACGTGGTCAACAAGGGCTACCACGTGACCACCACGATCAACGCCGAGCTGCAGACCGCGGCCAACCTGTCGGTGCGCGATGGCCTGCTGGCCTACGACCACCGCCACGGCTGGCACGGCGTGGAGCAGCACGTGGAGGTCCCGGCCGACGCCGATGCCGCCGCGCTGGCCACCAAGCTGTCCGGCATTCCCGCGCAGACCGGCCTGCTGCCGGCGATCGTGGCGGCGACCGCCGCCGATGGCAGCGCGACCGTGGTGCTGGGCAACCGCAGCGAAGTGGTGCTGCCGGCCAGCGCCGCCCGCTGGACCAACAAGACCCCGGCCAAGCTGGTCACCCGCGGCGATATCGTGCGCGTGCGGGCCGGCGAGAAGGAGGGCGAGTGGCTGCTCGACCAGATCCCGCGCGGCCAGGCCGCCCTGGTCTCGCTGGACGCGGAAAACGGCGCGTTGAAGGCGCTGGTCGGCGGCTTCAGCTTCTCCGGCAACAAGTTCAACCGCGCCACCCAGGCCCGCCGCCAGCCGGGCTCGAGCTTCAAGCCGTTCATCTATGCGGCCGCCTTCGACAAGGGCTTCAACCCGGCCTCGATCGTGCTCGACGCCCCGGTCGTTTTCCGCGACCGCCGCGGCAAGACCTGGTCGCCGCAGAACGACGGCGGCGGCTTCCGCGGCCCGATGCGCCTGCGTGAAGCGCTGGTGCAGTCGCGCAACCTGGTCTCGGTGCGCCTGCTCGATGGCATGGGCGTGGATTACGCGCGCAAGTACATCAGCGAGTTCGGCTTCGCCGAGGCCGAGCTGCCGCCGAACCTGTCGATGTCGCTGGGCACCGCCTCGCTCACCCCGCTCTCGGTGGCGCGCGGCTATGCCGTGTTCGCCAACGGCGGCTCGCGCGTGGATACCTGGCTGATCGACCGGGTCACCGACCGCGATGGCGTGGAAGTGTTCAAGGAAAACCCGGCCGTCGCCTGCCGCGACTGCGCCGGCACCAGCGGCGTGCCGGTCAGCCAGGTCGTGGACGGCTTCAACTTCGGCTCCGCGCCCGTGGCCAATGCCGCACCGGCCAAGCCGCAGCAGGCGGCCGCCGTGGAAGCCCCGGCCCCGGTCAACCCGGATGCCAAGGTCGCCCCGCGCGCGATCGATGCCCGCACCGCGTACCAGCTGAACTCGATGATGCGCGACGTGGTCCAGCGCGGCACCGGTACCGCGGCCAAGGTGCTCGGCCGCGAGGACGTGGGCGGCAAGACCGGCTCGACCAACGATCACCGTGATGCGTGGTTCTCCGGTTTCGGTGGCCCGTACGCAACCACCGTGTGGGTGGGCCGCGACGACTTCCGCTCGCTCGGCTACCGTGAGTACGGTGGCCGTGCCGCCCTGCCGATCTGGATCGAGTACATGCGCGTCGCGCTGAAGGACACCCCGATCGCGCAGAACGAGCCGCCGTCGGGCATGGTCCAGGCCACGCTCAACGGCGCGACCGAGTGGGTCAAGGTCGAAGACATGGAGAAGCTGGAGGAGTACGACTTCAACAGCCACACTCCCCAGGCCGACGACGCAGCGTTCGACATCTTCTGAGCGCATGCGCCGGGTACGCCCGGCGCCGCGATGGAACACAGGCCGGGCACTGCCCGGCCTTTTTTTCAGCTCTACCCGCCTGTCACATCGCCGGTGTACAGTGCCGTGCAGGTCGCCAAGGAGTTCCGGTCATGCATCGAGCCCGTCAGCATGCAGCCACCCAGACCCGTGAGCGTCGCCACCAGCTGGCGCACGAAGCCGCCCGCCTGATGGCCGAGGGCGGCATCCGCGACTACCACCAGGCCAAGCTCAAGGCGGCCACCCGGCTCGGCATCCACGACGATGCCTCCCTGCCCCGCAACACCGAGATCGAAGACGCGCTGCGCGAGTACCAGCGGCTGTTTGCCGGTGCCGACCATGGTGCGCAGCTGCGCCTGCGCCGTGAAGCGGCGCTGCGTGCGATGGACTTCCTGCAGGCCTTCTCGCCGCGGCTGTGCGGCCCGGTGCTCGATGGCACCGCCGACGCCAACAGTCCCGTGCAGCTGCAGGTACACAGCGATGACGCCGATGCGGTGCAGCGCCACCTCGACGAACACGGCATTCCGGCCGAATCGCGCACGCGGCGGCTGCGGCTGGACCGCGAGCGCACCCTGGACGCGCCGGTGTGGGTGTTCAGCGCCGAGGACCTGACCTTCGACATCGCCGTGCTCCCCTACGACGGCCTGCGCCAGCCACCGCTGTCGGCCATCGATGAGAAGCCGATGCGGCGCGCGTCGGCCGCGCAGGTGCGTGAGCTGCTGGCCGAGAGCGAGATCGAAGGCTACCTGGGCAGCCGCTGAATCCGCCGCGCGTTCGTCGCCGCTCAGCGATCACCGAACGGCGCGAGAAACGCCTCGATGGCGGCCACCAGCGCCAGCGGCGTTTCGTTCATGGGGTAGTGCCCTGCGTTGCCGATCACCTCCACGGACGCGTGCGCGTAGCGGCGCAGGTAGGTCCGTTCCATCAGCGCGCGATGGAAGATCGGATCGTGCTCGCCGACCAGCACCTTCACCGGGTGCCGGCCGACGATCTCCGCGCTGAAGTCGGTGTCGGCCCAGGCCGTGAAATAGGCTGCGAAGGCCTCCGGGGAGGCCTGTTCCATGGAGTACCGCGCCTTCCAGTCCAGCCACGCGTCGGGAAGTCGTCCGCCGGTGCTGCGATCAATGATCCCGCGCCGGATGCCGGCGCTCCCGGCGGCCGCTTCCAGCAACTGCCGCGTCGGCGGATCATAGGCAATGCCACCACAGGGCACGGGCGCGACGGCGACCAGCGCGCGCACGCGATCCGGGGCGAGGACCGCGATCCGCTCGATGGCCATGCCGCCCATCGAATGCCCGATCAGGCTGAAGGTCTCGATGCCCAGCGTGTCGGCCAGGGTCAGCGCGTCGTTGGCGATCTCGTCGATCGTGTAATCACCGCGTGCGTCGCGCATGCCGCCGTAGCCGCGGCAGTCCATGAAGACGTAGCTGAACATCTCATCGGACAGCCACGGCTCGATCGGTTCGAACGCGTGGGCGTCGCCGAACCAGCCGTGCAGGACCAGGACGGGATGGGCGCCGGTGCCGACGCGATGAAAGGTGGGGGGCATGGCGACATCGTCAGGAAGAAATGCTGGGCGATGATCGTAGGACGTCGGCGCGCGGCCCGCCTTCGATACCAGGTCAATCCCTATAGAATCCGGGCCATGCGCAATACCCTGCTCGATCCCTTTGAAGAGCTGCCGCGCGCCGTGGTGGTCACTGCCAACGACTACGCCGCCGGATCCGTCTTCCCCGACCACGCGCATCGGCGCGGTCAGTTCGCGTTTGCCTCGCGCGGCACGATCAGCCTCACCACGCCCGAGGGACACTGGCTGGTGCCACCGCAGCGTGCGTGCTGGGTGCCCGCAGGCGTCGCCCACGCCATGGCGATGCGTGGTCCGGTCACGATGCTCAATGTGTTCGTGGCGGCGGAAGAAGTGGCGGCCGCCCGGCTGCCAGCGCGCTGCGGCGTATATGCCGTATCGGCGCTGCTGCGGCACCTGATGGACGATGCGGTCGACCTGCCGGCGATGTACGACCTGGACGGTCGTGCCGGCCGGCTGATGCAGTTGCTGGTCGCAGAGATCGCGGTGATGCCACGCCTGTCACTGCATGCGCCGCTGCCCCGCGACCCGCGCCTTGCGCTTGCCTGCCAGCGGGTGTCCGATGCGCCGTCGATCGCCTCCACGCTCGATGCGGTCGCCGCGGAGGCCGGCATGAGCCGACGCACGTTCATCCGCCAGTTCCGCGCGGACACCGGGGTGGGGTTTGCCGAATGGCGCCAGCAGGTCTGCCTGCTCGCCGCGATCGAACGCCTGGGTGCCGGGCAGCCGGTCACCCGGGTGGCGCTGGACCTCGGATACACCAGCCCGAGCGCGTTTTCGTCCGCGTTCCGGCGTGCATTGGGGGAATCGCCCAGCCGCTATGTCGAAGCACGCTGAGCGCCGCCGGACGACGTAGAAACCTCACGGCCAACCACTAAGGCCGGTTGCCCGCGCAGGAAGGGACAGGCAAAAAAAACGCCCCGCGATGCGGGGCGTTTTCATCACGACCTGCCGGAGCGATCAGCCCTGGTAGTCGCGCACGTCGCTGCCGGTGTAGACCTGGCGCGGACGGCCGATCTTCATTTCCGGATCGACCTGCTGTTCCAGCCAATGCGCGACCCAGCCGGAGGTGCGGCCCAGGGCGAACATGACGGTGAACATTTCGGTCGGGATCTGCAGCGCCTTGTAGATGATGCCGCTGTAGAAATCGACGTTCGGGTACAGCTTGCGGGCGACGAAGTAGTCGTCCTGCAGCGCGGCCTGCTCCAGCTTGA
>Ga0182007_10000221_pt1 | contig 38196 bp, 51 predicted proteins | sample Sormic07211113_1_FD_123023 | JGI IMG/M metagenome (GOLD analysis project Ga0182007, IMG submission 123023) | Rhizosphere microbial communities from Sorghum bicolor, Mead, Nebraska, USA - 072115-113_1 MetaG | ecosystem: Host-associated > Plants > Roots > Rhizosphere | place: USA: Nebraska...
CCGGTTCTCCGGGAAGGCGCACAAGATCGAGATTCCGGTGGCGAATGTGCTCGCGATCTACGCGCGCGAGAACGGGCAGGGTATGGCGTTCCAGGTCGATGCGGTCGCGGGCGAAGGCGAGGATTCGGGCGCGTTCGACGATGATGTCGTGCAAGCCGATGACGCGCAGCGTGACGAGTCCGTATCGCCGTTGGCGCCGGTCGTCGGCAGCGGCGCGAACGAGGAGCCTTCCGAAGGCGCCGACGAACCGCCGAAAACCGACGGCGACGGCTCGAAAGGCGGCAGCAGACCTCGCCTCAAGATCGTGAAATGAGGTAGAATCTCGCGCTACGCCGGCTTAGCTCATCTGGTAGAGCAGTTGATTTGTAATCATCAGGTGGCGGGTTCGAGTCCTGCAGCCGGCACCAAATCCGAAAAGGGGTTACGGAGTTTTCCGTAACCCCTTTTTCGTTCATGGAGTTGCGCGCCGCGATGTCGCGATGTAACGTCGCGGCCGAATTGGCACTCTTTCGCGGCGGAATTGTCACCTCGGTCGCGAACGCCATTTGCGGCCGGATTGGCACTAAAAAAGGCCGCCCATCACGCCTGGTTCCCAGTTCGTAATCACCAGCTCGCCGCTCGTATCCGGCCGCCCGTGTCTGTTCGCGACCGAGTAGCGGATGTCCAGTTTGAGCATGTGGAAGCCATCAAACGCCCTCCGGATGTCCGGGTGGTCGTTGATCGAGACCATGACCTTGCCGCGCGCTTTGCGCATTAGCGCCGCCATCTCCTCGTATTCCCCGAAATCGAACGGCATCCCGTAGCCTTCCGTCTGCCAGTACGGCGGGTCGAGGTAAATGAAGGTGTGCGGGCGATCGTACCGCTCCACGCACTCGCGCCATGGAAGATTCTCGACGTGCGTTCCAGACAAGCGCAGGTGAGCCGCTGAGAGCTGCTCTTCAATCCGTAGCAGGTTGACCGATGGCGCGGTCGTGGCGGTGCCGAACGTCTGGCCGGCCACCTTTCCACCGAAAGCATGGTGCTGAAGGTAGAAAAAACGGGCGGCGCGCTGGATGTCGGTCAGGGTTTCTGGTCGCGTCATTTGCTGCCACTTGAACACCTGCCGGCTGCTGATCGCCCATTTGAACTGCCGGACGAACTCCTCCAGATGGTGCTGCACGACGCGGTACAGGTTGACCAACTCGCCGTTGACGTCATTGATGACTTCAACGGGCGCTGGCACCGGCCGCAGGAAATACAGCGCAGCGCCACCGCAGAACGCCTCGACATAGCATTCGTGCGGCGGAAATAGCGGGATGAGTTTATCGGCCAGCCGGCGCTTACCGCCGAGCCAGGGGATGATCGGTGCTGACGATTCCAATTGTTTACCTTCTCGATCCCGGCGTGATAGCCTTACGCCGCCTCTGCAGGGGTAGCGTGGCCTTGCCGGATTCGCAGGCATCGACTGCGGATGCGGGGCGGGTCAGGTGTTCGCAGCACCAGGCACGTCGCCACGCTCTTTCTCGACATTAATATCTCCGATGGCCCTACGGAAACGAGCGGCCATCGAGCCGAGCGCAGACTACTGTCGCGCTCGCTTACGCAGCGCTGCTCCGTAGCTTTGCACTGCCTCAAGCCAATACGCCAACTTCCGCTTGAGCGGGTTCGCGACGGGCTTTTCCACGCCGACATGCAATAACAGCGAAAAGCCGATTGCCGCTGCTATACCCCCCCAGAACAAGACGTCGCGGTCGATTGCGCTGCCGACGGCGTTGAAAAGCATGTAACCAACGTTCTGGTGGATCAGGTAAAGCGGGTAGCTGAGTGCGCCGAACCAGACCCATCGCGGACTCGTGAAGACCGGTGTCGGACGAAGCGCGAGAACGAGCAGCACCGCGAAAAACGACGTCATCACAACGGCTATGACCACTGGATTCAGATCCAGCCCGAAATGCTCGCTGAAGTACGGCAACAGCTGGATCTCGTGATACAGCGATAGCGCCCAGGCTGCACATACGAGCGCGATCCGCGATCGCGATAGGCCATGTGCTCGGATGAGGAAGCACGCTGCACCAGCAATGAAGAAACCAGCGTAATCCGTCACCAAGAAGGTCTTGAGTTTGATGGACGGGAACGCCTCAACGAGTACGGTGGCAATCAGCCAACCGAACAGCCATCGCTCTGATCGACCGATCTGGCCGATGATGAGAACGATCGCGACCAATCGATAGAACCGCAATTCTGCGCCGAGCGACCAGTACGCACCGTCGATCGGGTCCGCACCAAAACCGCCACCAAGCGTCAGCATGTTCACGAAGTATTGTGGCCACGTCGCCGTGAAGCGGTCCCCGCCAATTGCGAGTGTCACAAGGAACGTGATCGTGCAACAAACCCAAAACGCCGGCAGCAGGCGTGCCGCGCGCGACACAATGAATTTTTTGATGCTCGCGTCGCCGGCCGTCATGAGGATGACAAAGCCGCTGATCATAAAAAACAGATGCACGCCGAGGAAACCGTATCGAGCGAGCGGTTCCATCGGCGGATAGTGCATGGTGGTCAGGTCATCGGCAGCATAGCCCCGGAATGCATAGTGAAAAAACACGACAGCAAGGGCGGCGATGAACCGAAGCAAGTCAAGCTCGGGGATTCGGGAAAGCTTCACGGTCTACGATTATTGAGATTCATTGTTTCTGTCGCTGGCCAGTCGACAGTTCTCACGTCGGGCCGATTGTAGCCTAGCGACCATTGCCGACCGATCAGGGGACCACCACGCTTAAATCGGGTGCGGCGGCTCGGGCCACTCTATGTCGAACGGAAACCCTGGCTGGGTCGGTATGTCGCGCAACTTCTGGCGGTACTCCACCCACAGGGCAGCTTGCTCTTGCACCGACCGTGGAGCGTCAGGAGGGACCGCAGTTCGAGTATCGGAGTCGCGAAGGCACGCATCCCGCTGCTCACGGATGACGACTGCCCGAAACTCAGCCTCGTTGGCGGCAAATTCTTTGTGAATCAATTCATCGTCTGGCTGCGGTTCAGTTCGCTTCCACGCCGCGATCCATGGCAGGTCGGTAAGCTCGCCGGTTTCCGAATCAACGGGTTGGCCTACGAGAAAATCTACGCCGTGCAGCGCACCTGGATACAGCTTCTTGATCGTCGCGATCATGTGATTGTGCACGTAGGTGCATGCCATAAAACCTCCTTATTGGTTGCGGAGAACGACACCGCGCAGGTAACAGCGCGTGTTATTCGCCTCCTTGCGCATTCCCATCATCACGTACGGAGCCGGGATGTCGATCGTGTGCGCGGCGATGTTGATACCGATGTCCATGATTCCCCACTCGGCAACGCCTGAATCCCACTGAACGCGAGCGCCGCCATTCGCCTTTCTCGCAACCACGTTCGACGCGTAGTCGTTTCCCCAGGCTGCGCCCCATACATTGCCGTCAGTCTGGAAAGACGCTCCTCCCACGTGCGCGGTGCTTTTTTGCCACGTCTCGCCGACGTCCGACACCTGCCACGGAACGTCGTTGTAAGCGCTGTTGATGATGTCGAGGCCACCACCGACGCGCGCACGCAGGTACACATTCGAGTTCTGCGAATACAGGTTCTGAAGCTGAATGTCAGCCTGCCAGCCGTTGCGCGCGATGATGAGTCGATCCGACATGTTGGGCGCACTGCGGGACACGTACGTGTTGGATAGATAGGTGCTCAACCATCCGCCCCATACCGGTCCATAGACGTTTCCGTCAGTCGCAAACGTGGCGTTGGCACCACCACCCACCGTCGTCCCGCCGACGGTCAAGTTGCTTCGGGTCGCGACCTGGCCACCGTCGTACACCCACAGGTTCACGGCGGTGTTCGCACCATTCGCGACGCCGACGAACTTCCCGGCCCCGTCCGTTTGGATTCGTGGTGCGTAGTCGCCCGCCTTCAGAATCACACCGCTGTACCCGCCCGGGATCGCGATCGTCGTCCAGCCAGTAATCGTATCGCCACCAGTCTTGTTGAGCGCGTATCCCTTCACCCAATCCTGAGATGCATACGCGTCAAGCTGGCTCGCGAATGCGAGCAGGCCGAGGTCGTTCGCGTCGACTGTCACGCGCAGTCCAGAACCATCCTTCGCCCAACCGATCTTCACCGCATTGGTGCCTTGGCCTACTCCGGTGCCTTGCTGAACTGGTGTGTAGCCGAGCTTGGGCTGATAGTCCTCACCGGCATCGCCGACGATCTTCTGGATTGCCTTGAGGATTTGCGTGTTGTCGGTCGGATCGAGCTTCATGCCGACACTTTCGGGAACGGCCGCCAGTTCTTCCTGGACGGTCTGCATGTATGGCATCGTGACAACCGTGCCCTTGATCCCTTGCGAAGGATCGCCCGCGTGCCAGTTGCCGTCCGGTGTGTTGATTCGCTGCATGGTTACTCTTCCTGGTAGATGAAGTAGACGAACGTGTCGGCCGGCTTCAGGTCTTGGAACACGGATTCGAGAACGGGATCGGCGAACGTCAGCAGAGGCTCGCCGACCGCGCTCTCATCGACGCGGAAGTAGATTTCGAGCGAAGGCGAGCCGTGTACGATCACGCCCCATTCGTAGACGATGTCCTCGATCCAGATCGCGTCACCGATCGCGCCTTCGTCGACGCGGAACGGGTCCGGCTCGACGATCTCGACGCGATAGCCGAGCGCGGCCGCGAGGCGCGTGAAATACGGAATCGACATGCCGCCGGTCTCGTTGACTTTCGCGACAACGGTCGACACCCGCTGCTGCAACGTGGCGTCGATGGCCGGCGTAATGCCACACACGCGTTCCCAATCCGGTAAGAGCTGTTGCGCAAAGAACGGCGTGATGCCGTTCACGATCGTGTTGGCGTCGGCGAGTGCGCGATCGAGCGCTTTCCCGTCGGCCGTCAGCTCTGCTGCGAGACGCGGCTCGCGAGGGTCGTATGAGACGGGCGGGAGAAGCCGCCCGAGCAGCTCGGCGTGTTCGTTCATACCATCGGCCTCAACGTCACCTTGCCGAGGCGGCACCACTCGATCACCTGCGCATCAACCACGGGGACGACGTTAGCCGCCGGACTGTCCAGTACGTAGTCGTCGATGCCGAGCGTATCGTTGATGACACCGCCGATGCGGTTGCGAATGACCGTATCGCCAGGCGACACGACCGCGTTGTAGGCGTCGAGTCCGGATTCCACCGCAGACTGGGCCGCGTCGAGCGTGATGCCATTCAGCTTGACGGCAGCCGTCACGTCATACGTCTTGATCGACGGGACGACAACGCGCGTATCCTTCGCCCGCACAGGGCGCTGATCGTCGATATGCGCCTGTGCCGCCTTCAATACATCGTCGGACGGCAGGCCGTCCTCGGTCACGATCACAACGTCGACCGTGCCGAGTCCACGGCGAAGCGGATAAACGAACGCGGCCGTCACGCCTGGCACTTCCATCGCCCATTGCCAGTAGTCGTACTTGTTGCCACCGGCCGGCGGGCGACGGATACGCTGCAACAGGCGGGCGAGCAGGCTGTCGAGCGTTTCGATTGCCGTGCCGCCGCGCAGGGTCACGATGGTCAGTGTCGCGTCGACGTCGATCGGAGGTACCGTGAGCGTGAGCGTATCGCCGTCCTGGCGGTTCCCGATGGTGCCGGCGTCGACGGCCGCGACGGAGACGACGAGATTGCCCGCCGCATCGAACGTGCCTCCGCTCGTCGTCACGTAGGCCGTACCGTCCTGGAACTTCGCGCTCAGACCACTGGCGATCTGGACGCCGGCCTTGCCCTTGGCGCGCGCGGTGCCACTCGCAACGACCGGCGGCTTGCGCTCGATCCCGCGCAGACGAGCGTGCAGGATGAGATAGTCTTCGTCGGCCGTGTCCGGGAAAATCTGCCGCGCCGTCCAGGCGATGCGCGCATACAGACCTTCGACCGCGCTGGCCGTGCCGCTCGCGCGCACGTAGTGATCGGAATCGTCGCCGACGTCGGCGTCCGGGCGCTGATTCTTTATCTCGCGCAGGATGTTCGCGCGGACCTGGTCGAGTGTGAGAACGGTCGCCGGCATTACGACACCTTGACCGGATGCTGGAAGTGCTGAACGTTGCCCGTCGCGTCATACACTTCGATGAGAAGAACGAGCCAGCCTTTTTCGCCGGACGCGGCCGACACCGTCACGTTGCTCGCGCGGCCGTCCTTGACCAGCGGCGCGAGTGCCTGCTCGGCGTATTGAACAGCGAGACCGCGCACGCGGGGCGTGTCTTTCTCGCGGGCCAGCGTGTACAGCAGCGACCCGACGTCGGGCGCGGCCCACCAAGCACCGAGCGGTGTGGCGAGACGGATATACACGGCGTTCGCGAGCGTCGTCGTCTGCGTGCCGGTATATCCGCCTGTTTGCGGGTTCAGAAGTGCGTCCATGCCGCGATTGTCATCGCGCGCGCGTGAACGTATTACGTGATGGAGGTCAGTGGGATGCTGCTGCCGGCGTCAGACGGTCGGCGTGCCCGTGATGCTCCCGGTTTCCGGGTGCTTGTGGCCGTTGAAGCTCTTGTTGCCGATCACGGCATCCTTATCGACGGTCAGGCTATCGATATGCGCACCGTTGCCGCCCGTCATCGACATGCCTCCCTTGCCGGTGATCTGCTCGGCGACGTTGAGCGCGTGATCCATGTTGACGGTCGGCGTCTTGAAGTTCACCGAGTCTTCCGCTTCGATGTTCAGCGTCTTCGTCTTGATGTCGATGACGCGGCCGCGCGACAGCACAATCGAATCGCCCTCATCGGTATAGATCGCGACCTCACCGGGCTTCAACGCCTTCAGACGATACTCTCCATGTTCGGTCGCGACGACGATGCCGTGACTCGTCTTGCCGCCGATCGGCACGACAACCATCATCGTGCCGGCCGGTGGCGAGCTGGTGACGCCGTAGTGCTGGAACAGTTCGAGATCGACGCCGCTCTCGCCGGCAAGACCTTCGCCACGCACCATGGCGACAGGGCCGGCGGTGTTCACACCGCTGATCACGCCGCGAAACGCCTGACGCACGCCTGCCAGCATGCGGGACACTCGTTTTTCAACTTCTCGCATCATTTTGTCACCGTCGTATTTCCGTTCGCGTCCGTCACGACCAGCGAGAGCGGGCCGTCGCTTTTTTTCTTGCGCCGATGCTTGCGCCCCGAATGCGGATGCGCGTCGAGAATCCACACGCCATCCTCCTTCAGCGTCAGAGTCGTACGCGTGCCGCCAGGCCGGCCGCCCGTGAAGCGGCGCGCCATCAGGAAATAGATTGCGTCGATCCCGTATTCTTCCCACACGACATGCACGCGCTGCCCGGGCTTCCATAGCACGCCGTCCGAGGTCCGGTGTCCCTTCACGCTGGCTTTCAACGTATGTGCAGCGAGCGCCGAATCGGAGATGATCTTCTTCGCGCGTGCCTCGGCGGCCGCGAGGTTCGGCGCGTCGTGATCGACGTACACCTTCGGACGGTAGACGGCGACGCTGGTGTCTTTTACCGTCACCTTGATCGCATGCTTGCCGGTCGTCGAACCGGTGCCGTGCGCCTGGCCAAGCACCGTGACTTCTGAAAAGCGTTCAGCGATCGAGTCATCCTCATCGAACCACTCGACGTTGTTGCCCTTGCCATCCTCGCGCAGGATCAGGCTTGCGACAGGCGGGGCGTTGTAGTCGGGGCCACCAACCACAAGCGTGCCGTCCGGCTCGAACCACGGCCACAGACCCTCGCCCTCGGCCGCGTGAACGAGCGCGTCCCAGGCTGTATCGCCCGGATCGACGCTGATCTTGTCCCATGTCGGTTGAGCTTGTGCCGTGTCGATGCGCACCTTCTTGATGCCGAGCGGCTTCACGATGTTCGCGACGACGTCGGCGAGCGTGACCTGCTTCGCGGTGAAGATGGGAGCCGAGCAGTCGCGCAGGATCGCGGCATAGTCCCGGCCGCTGATCGCCAGTGTCTTCTCGGTTTTGCTGGTGCGGCGGCGCACCTGGTCGACGTAACCGACCAGTACCGTTTCGTCGCCGACCTTGACTTCGACAGCCGCGCCGCGCTTCACGCTGTCCGGCATCTTGCCGGCTGGGCGCGTGAGGCGCACGTCCCATGCGTCGGCCGGCGTCAGCAGATCGGAATCGATCGAGTACGACGACCAGGCGCTGTGCGCCTTACCGCCAATCAACAGCGTCACGTCGTTATTGGGCGAAGCCACGGACAGTATCCCCTCGCTGAATGAAGTTCGGATTGCGGATTTTCGGATTCAGGCGCAGCAGCTCGGCCGAGCGCGAATAGTCCGCGTACCAGAGATGCGCGAGCAAAGTCAGATTCGACGGCGCATCGACCGTACGGGAGATGATCGGCGGCAGGACGTCGATCACCTTGATCGCCAGCTCCTGCACCGTCAGCGCCGTCTCCTTTAACGGCTCGATAACGGGGCGGGCCTGTTCGACCTGCACGGCAGCCCGCACCGCGTCGATCGCTGTCTGGATCAGCTCTCGCGTGTCGTTCGCGATCTGCTCGACCTGGTCCGGCGTCAGCGTCGGCGTGTCGGCCTCGTTCGCGAGGATGTCGGACGCGACGCCGGCCGTGACCGTTGCGACCACGACCGCCGTGACGGCCGTGACGAGCTGAACGTCCGATGCATCGGCTGCGACCGTACCGGGGCGCGGCGGTGCATACGGCGCGGCCGGATCAGTCGAGCCGCTCGGTGCGACGGTTGTCGCCTGCGTACCAGGAATAACAAGCGGCTGGCCAGCGGCAGATGCGGCGGGCAGCTTCACGACCGTTTTCATCTGGTCGCGCATGTCGTTCCAATCGGACATAACGAGGCCCGGATCGAACGACCGGAAGTCGGCAATGCCGCTGACCAGGCCGATCAGGTCGGACGCAAACGCGCCGGGCCACGACAGATAGTCGACGCTCGCACGGCGGAAGCCGACGACCAGTGCCTTGATCGGGCCGAGCGTCTCGCTCAACACGTCGCGCAGGGCATTGAGGCGACGCAGGCCGGCCTTCATCGTCTTGAGCAAGCCAACGGCACGCTCGAACATGCTGACGCCGGCGTCCTGAGCGGTGGTCGCGAGCTGCGCTGCGGCGTCTGCGGTCTGGGTTGGTTGCTGTTCGACGAAGAACGGATTCGCAGGCGTCGAGCGCTTGAATCGCATCTCGATCACGCAGGCGTCGACGTTGTCGGCATCGTGCGACACGTGTGCGCCAATGAGCTGCATGCTCGGCATCGAGCCGAACACCGGATGAATGAGTTCGCCTGGCCCCTTGACCGCGAGCGCGGCGAGCAGCGCCTTCATCCGCACGTCATAGTCGTCGCCGAAGAAGATCGCCGTGAGGCTCGTCGTGTGCGCCTTCAAACCGAGGTCTTCGACGTCCTCGCCGTCGACGTGCGGGACCGCATATTCCGCCGTGTCGCGGTCGATCGTATCGTCGGTGCGTTGCGCGTCGAACGGCACACCGCGAAACGATGCATCGAACAGTGTGTCTTTCCAGGCCATATCAGTTCCTCAATGCGTTCTTCTGGCTGGCCGTCGACACGAAGTCGTACAGGTGTTGGCCATCGAGATTGATCGTAAAGTGGCCTTCGACGACGGGCGGCTTCTCGTCTTTCTTCTGCGCGAAGATCGCGTCGCCGATCATCTTGCCGATGCGCTCGCCGAAGTCGTGACCGAAGTAGCCGGCGATCGCACCGCCGATCGCGCCCACGGCAGTGCCGGCGATCGGCACCACCGAACCGGCCGCAGCACCTGCGGCCGCGCCCAATGCCATGCCGCCCAGACCACCGACGACGCCGCCCGCGACACCGACGTAACCAGCCTTCTTCTGGTCCGGTGTCATCGAGTCGTTGTTCGCGATGGAGTACGCCTCGATGCCGCCCATGACCGCTTGTAACGGGGCACCGAAGCGGCCCACCAATCGCGCGCCGGCCGCGAAGCGCGAACCGAAGGTCGCGGCCTGGGCGGCGGTGGTGCCGAGCGCTCCGGCCGATGCGGCGGCGGCATCAGCGGCCGCAACTCCGGCAACCGGCGCCGCACCGAACCCGCCGCGCAGGATGCTGATGGACGCCGCGACACCGAGCGCGGCCGACAGCGTCTTCAGGCCGAGCGTCGTGCCTTCGATCGCGGCGGTCAACTCGGGATACTTGCGCGCGTAGTCGGTGAGGTTCGTCGCCACGTTGCCGAGCTTCTCGTCGAAGCCTTCCAGCGCCTTCTGGCGCGCAATCTGGCGCTCGTTTTCGAGCTGGTCGGCCTTGAACGACGCGGTGCCGGCAATCGTCTCGAAGTTGCTGTCGACCGCCATCTTCGGATCGAACACCTGGGACTCGACCTGCTTCCGGTAGTCTTTCTGGCCCATGTAAGCGACCGCCGCGCCGAGCGCCTGGCGATCATGGATGATCTTGCCGATTGATGTGCCTTCGAGCAACTGGACCTGGCTCTCCATGATCTCTTTGCGCTGGCTCTCAGGCGCAGTCGCGAGCTTGGTCTTCAGGCTCTGATAGCGCTTGTCGCGCGACATTACGTTTTCGAGGATGCCAACGAACGCGTCCAGTGCGTTCACACCTTTCGCACGCGACGCAGCGAGACTGCCGGTCAGATCGATACCAAGCTTTTTCGCCTTGATCTGCGTGTCCTGGGAATTCAGCTTCTCGAGCAGGTTGACCAGGTTGTTACCGGCTTCATCCTTCGTGCCGGCCGTGATCACCGATGCCTGGTTGGCGACGACAAGCTTGCCGAAGTCCTGCAAACCCGACATACCGGCGAGCTTCGCCATGGCCATCTGTTGCGGGAGCCACTTCGACATATCCTTCAGCTCGAAGCCGCCGGCCTGGCCACCTTTGAGCGCCATGTCGAGTGCGCGCGGGATGTCCGCTTCCTTGATCTTGAAGTTCTGCATCGCACGGATGGCGATGTTGCCGAGTTCGTTCGGGTCCGCGCCGGTGGCCGTCGCGAACTTTTGCAGGGTCGGCAGCATTTTCATCGCGGTTTTGTCACTGACCGCGCCGGACGCGAGCAGGTTGTCGAGCGTGTCGGCCGCCTGTTCGCGCGAACCGCCCCCCGAACGTACGGCCGTCACGATCGCATCGTTCAGCTCGCCGACGCCCCGGCGTCGACCGGCGACGTCGCGATCGGAGAACGCGGTGTTCGCCATCATGGCGAGCCGGCGGTCATAGGCCATCGTCTCGCGCACGGCAGGGGCGGCCACCATCACGCCGGCAGCAGCGCCGGCCACGACGCTGCCGGCACGCCACATCGCGCCGACCGCACGACCACCGCGCGCGAGCCGGCCTTCCGCCTGCTCGGTGCCGCGCAGCTCGCGGTTCAGCTCGGCCACACGCGTACGCAACGCAGCGAACGCGCGCGCCTGCTCGGCGGCCGACGCGAAGCCCGCGCGCTGGAGACGGTTGTAGGCGGCGACGGTCTGGGAAATTTCCCGGCGAATGGTCTGTTCGGAACGGACGTCGAGTTGCGAGCGGGCGGCCGCCAGGCGTTGCGAGCCGGTCAGGATGTTCCGGTTTGCCTGGGTGTAGGCCGCCTCGGTCTGGTGCACGTTGCGCTGGACCGCTTGCTCGGCACGGGCCGATTGCGACATGCGCACGTCGTACAGCATGCGACTGGTCGTCACGCTCACGCGCGACGCGTCGGCATACGTCTGGGCGGTCTGACGCACCGAGCGCTGTACGTTGCGCTCGCTTTGTTGTGCGGGCGTCGACACCTGGTCGCGCATCCGCACGGTCAATCCGACTTCGAGATCCCGGGACGACATTATTTTTTCTTACCCTTCGGACGCTTACGCCTCAAACTCTTCACGGTGCGCGTCGTGGTGCCGGGCACCTCCTGGCGAGGTTTCTTGCCGCGAATCGTTGCGATTGCGGCAAGATATCCCTCAAGCTCCGGACCGGTCAGGCTTCGGAACCGTTCTTCGCTGACGCCATACTCGGCGAGGACGAGTCCGGCGAGCCGGTAGTTTCGGCGGCCGGATTCGGCCGCTTCCGCTTTTTTTTAAGATCGTCCTGCGCCTTCATCATCACGTCGTAGTCGCTGTCGACCGCGGTCGCGAGCAGCTCGTCGGTGATCGCTTCTTGCGGGATCGTGCCGAGCGAGACGAGACAGCGGGCGAGCATTGCGACGTTGACCCGCATGTTCGACACGCCACCACCGATGATTTCCGGCTGCTCATAGACCTCGATGTTTTCGCCGATCGTGCCGAGGCGAATCTCGAAGTCGTAGTGCAGCTCACCGCTGCCCGGTGGAAATTCGACGCCGTATTCCAGCGAACCCTTTTCGGTCATCATGCTCATTCATTCACCCGTCGAGTCGAGAAGATGGTGAGGTCGCGGCGCGCCTCGTTTTCTACGCTGTACTGTTCGCTCACGTCGAGCGTGACGCAGTCGTAATAGCTCACGCGCTGACCACCGGGCGACACGGGGAACTGGGTGAGCTTTCCGCCTTCCATGTTCCACCAGTCGATCTCATCGCCACCGAGCGGAATCACGACGGTCGCCTTCAGCTCGTGTTCTTCGACGCCGCGCGCGAAGCCCTTGACGCGACCGGTGCGGTTCATCGTCTTGACCGGCTTCTTGCCGGTCTTCGACGTCACCGAGAAGGTCACGACCTCGGCCTCCAGGCCGTCGACTTCGAGCACGATCGCGCCGACGTATTCTTCCAATGCCATAGCTGGCTCCTATAGTGTTGCGAGGGGTGTTACAGGATCAGATCGATCCGGCCGGCGAAGACGTGCAGCCCGTTGACGACGTCGCACGGGATCGCGGCATTGAGCTGGTTGACGTCCTGCAGATCGCGTTCGACGATCAGCTTGTCCTTGTTCGCCTCGACGTTTTCGATGATTTCCAGCTCTTCCAGCTTGTACAGCACGTCGAGCAGCTCGCTACGCACCTTCGGCGGCGTCTTCTCCGACAGCTTCTCGCGCGGGAAGCGAAGCGCAATCCGTTGCTGACACGCCTTGCGAACGTAGTCCAGCGTGCGGATCGTCGTCACGTCGAGCAGCGCCGGATCGTCGATGCCCTGCGCATCCTTCGTGTACGTCGTGATTGCACGGACGATCTGCACAACGTTGCCGGGGCCGATCTCGAAGGGCGTCACGCCGTTATGCAGTGCTTTCTCCTGTTCGGTGCGTCCCGGTTGCAACGGGATCGGCGTCACATCGAGGCCGAGCAGCGCGAGCGTATTCAGCGGGCGTGCCGGGTCGGTCTCGCTGGAAAGGACGGCTGCATATTCGGCTGCGATCTCGGCCGGCATGCATACCGAACCCGGATGCCAACCGATCGTGATCCGCCCCCCGTTGAGATCGCCGGCGAGCGTAGTAGCGGTAGACAGAGTCGCGGGCGTGCCAGCGACGCCGACAGCGGGACGTTGTTCGAGCGCGCCCGAGATGCTGTCCAGGTGCGTGCGCAACTTCATCACCGACTCCAACGTCGGCCAGCAAGTCGCATACAGGTTGTACTTCGCGCCGTATACGGCCGCGAGCGCCGGGGCGATGTCGGGATCGTTCAACCCACCCGAGAGTGCGGTAATCGTTGCTTTGACGCCGGCCGCCTGGTTGAGCTGCGACAGGACGATGTCGTTGCCGAACGCCCCCTTGTTCTTCGCCGTCAGCGTGACCTTGCCGTTGACCGAGTCGGCCGTGACGGGCAATGCGGTCTTCTGCGCGATCTGATCCTTGAGGCGCGTGGCGATCGTCGTTTCGGTGTCGTCCGCGTACACAGCGATATCGACCCGCGTATTGGCAATGAACAGGGCGAACGCACCGTCGGCAGTCGCCGGTCCCGTGAATTCGATTGTCCCCTTGGCCGGCTGCCCCGCAACAGCGTCGTCGACCGCGATGACCGTCAGGCTCACGTACTTGTACGCCGTGATCGCAGCGACGGCCGCGATGTGCGCGAGCGACCCTGCGCCAAAGTACAGCGCCGCTTGGTCGCCGGAAAACACGTCGACTGGCTTCAGTGCCGGCACAGTGCCGTCAGCGGTACGCTGGCCGATGATAAGCACGGTCTGGTCGTTCGCCGGCAGCGTGCGCACAGCGAGCTTCGTGTTGAATTCGAAATACTTGCCCGGCTTGCGGATACCCGACGGGATCGTGTCGAACGAAATGTTTTTGCTTGCCATCGGTTAGGCTCCTTTCGCGGCCTTTTTGACACCCGAATCGGGACTCGGTGCGACGTCGGCGCTCGACTCCGCGGCCGGCCGGTTTTCTTCGATCAGGTCGCCCTCGGCGACGCGACGGTGGTAATACGCGGTGTCCGGTACATCTACGGCTTCAGCGTCCGTGATGTACTGGCGCGAGGCGTGTTCCTTCGGGACACGCAACCCGGATCGGGCTTTCACTTTCATGGTTGCTCCTTCATCTCAATGCGATCGACAGCATCGGCCGGCCGATCGGTGCCGGGTTGCAGGTAGTAGCGCAGCAGGGTCGACTTCCAGTCCGGCGTGGGCGGATCGAGCTGGCCGTCGTATTGCTCGAACACTTCACCGAGCGGCCCTTCGACGCTGCCTTGCGGGAACGCGCCGACGAACAGCGTGTCTTCGACCCACGCGGTGTGGAATTCCAGTGCGTAGACCGACATCGCGTCGCTGCGAACCTTCGTGTTGAACAGCGTGCGAATCGCGCCTGGCGCGAAATGTCGGATCGGCAGGCCCATGTCCTGCTGGTTCAACAGATGCCGCACGGCCGAGATCAGCAGGTTCGTGCCGACCTCGATCTGCGACGGCCCACCATGCCGGCTCGTTTCCTCGTTGCGCACGCTGCGCGCGCCGACCATGACGACGAACGTCGCCTCGGCCTTCCACTTCGAACGACTCGTCGCAACGGGATCGGTGCGCTTCACACCGCCGAACGTCACCCAGGCGGCCGGGAAGCGCCGCACGACGGTGTCCAGCTCTTCGTCGTCGAACTCGCCGCCATAGGTTCTGACCTCGGTGACCATCTTGCCGAGGCCGCGCGTCAGGCGGTCAACGATGCCGAGTTCGACGGCGGTCACGATCGGGACGTAGGGCATGGCGTTATCGGTTGTCGCGAGAGAACACACGCGTGCCCGTCACGAACTGGACAGAGTTGTCGGGTTGCGGGACCGATCCCGTCGTCGTCGAGCCGAGCGTGACGTCACCCGATGCGACGAGCTTCAGGAATGCGATCGCCGCCTTGTAGCGCTTGTCGATTTCGTCGGTCATGACCGTTTCGCCACCGCACAGGCGATAGCGTGCGATGTCGCAACAGGTGCCCGCGAGCATCTTCGGTTGCGGATCAAGCGGCAGCGCATACCGGCCGGCCAGATACGTATCGATCTCGGCAGAGGCTTCGTCGAGCGCATCGGACAGCACCACGGGATTGACGTCGCCCGTGCGCTCGCGATCGGACAGCGAGATTGCCTCGCGCTGCCCGAACTTGTTCACCATGAATTCGACGGTGGCGTACATGGCGCGTTAGCTCTTCTTGCTGACCGATTGCGCCGACTTGCCGCCGGACTTCGCGGCTTCCTGCTCGGCCTCGAATGCCTGGACGCGCGCGAGCAGATCGTTCTCACGCGTGACCAGGCCGGCGAGGCGCTCGTCGAGTTCGTCGGTCTTGCTCTTCAGCTCCGCTTCGGCCGCCGCGAGCGCATCGGCGCGCGTGCGCAGTTCGTTCTCGCGAGCCTTGAGGTCAGCCTCGATGTCGGCCAGCGCCAACGCGCGCTTCGCGTCGTCTTCGCTCACGTCGAGCGTCAGCGTGTCGGCGTTCGCCAGCGCCGCCGTCACGTGCGGGGCGTCGTGGTGCGGGAGCGCCGCGGCTTCTTCGTCGCTGAGATGGATCGCCGTGTCGACCACGACCAGGGACTTGTCGGCGACGATTGCGGCGTGTGCGTCCGGATGAAGCGCAGCCAGCGCGATCGTCTTCGACACGTTGCCGAATACATGGCCAGCGCGGCGAAACCCTTCCTTCGCCGACGCCACCTTGATCGCCGGATGTTTCTTGCTCATGAACCTCTCCTGTGAATTCGAACCCAACCGGAGCCCACCATTGCGCCGCAGCTCCGGGACGTTCTTCCTCCGCGCTTATCGGCGTCGCGCGGCCGTCTCTCGCGGGGTGTTATCCCGTTACGCCAGCCAGGGCGTTGCCAGCAGATCGGCCGAACCCTTCCAGATGTTGGTCGCGCCGTAGTTGTTCGCATCGGCATGCAGGATCTTCCGGCCGACGCCTTCGTACATCGGCGGTACGACCAGGAGCGACGGGCGGATACCGAGCGGGCGGCCGTTGTCGCCCTTCATGCTGGTCATCGCTTGACGAGCAGCCGCATAGGTTTCCTCGTTCAGCTCGGCATTCGACGCATACGCGAGCTGCCAGAGCGCGAAGCCGACGTTGCAGCGCGCGTCGACGCCGTAGCGGAACGTCTTCGCGGTGAACACGATCTCGTCGGTTTCCTGGTCCATCGGCACGAACGTGTACGGCTTGCGCTGTTGCAGGATGATCGGCTTGACGACACGCGTCATGTCGAGCAGATACCAGGTCGGGCCGGTGCCGGCCTGGAAGTTCGAGACCGACCCAATCTGGCCGTTTTCCTGCAACACCGGGTGATCGGTATCGAAGAAGTACTGGCCGTCGTAGCAGGTCTTCGTCGTGCCTTGCTTGAGCAGGTTGAACACCAGCTCGTCAGGATGCTGTTTCGCGTCCAGCCCCATCTGCGCGATCACCGGCTTGTAGACGCCGTAGGTGTCGTCCGAGATCGCATCACGGTCGACGCCGACCGTGTTCTCGAACGGCTTGTTCTTGATCGTGAAGTCGTGCGTGGTCAGGTTCTGGATCACGCGATCGCCGATCCATTCGCGGAACCGCGTCGTCTGTCCGAGCCACGGATAGACTTCCTGCGACGTGGTCGACGGCACGGGCATTGCGACCTTGTTCCAGTCGGACGCTGCGCCGTCGAAGGCTTGCTGGAATACGGTGTTGTATCCCGTGAACAGGGCGCGCAAATTGGCGCGATTGATTTCCATGTGCTTTCCTTATGGAGTGGTCGAGAGGTGTGGTGGGGCCGCGTTAAAACGCGATCCAGACGCCGGCCGGATCGATGTCGACCACGGTGCCGGCGACCGAACGCTTGCCACCGCCGTCCGTTTTCGCGACGGTCTGATCGTCGACGATGTACGCGGGCATGCCGACGTCCTTCAGCGTGAGCTGGTCCGCGCCGGCCGAATTGGCGACACGCCACTGGCCGCGCCGGATCGTCACGTTCGCGGCACCGTCTGCGCCGGCCGTGTTGTCGATCTGCTCTTGGACGATGCCGGCGCCCTTGAGCGTGGTGGATTCAGCGCCTTTGGTCGCGAGGCCGGTCGCCGTATCGATCGCGGCGATCGCGCCGGTGAAGAACAGCACACCGCCCTTGGCGGGGTAGCTGAACAGCAGGCCGGCCCGGGCAACGGTGTCGCGGTCGGCGGTCAATGCAGTCATGTGAATCTCCTGGTGGAAGTGAAACGCGTTGCCGATGGAAGTGAAACGAGCTGGCGCGCTACCGTCAGGCGGCCGGCTGCGACGGCTTGTACGTCGCCGGGTCGAGGCCGAGCGCCTTGCACACAGCGAGGTCTGCTTCGGCCAGCGCGGGTGCGCCGGATTGGTCGCCGGCCGGCGGATTGCCGCCGGTTTGCGTGCCGCCGAGCGCCTGAATCGGCTGCGCGGTCGCGACGAACTGTTTCAGTGCGGCGACGTTGCTCTTGCCGAGGTCGCGCGCCCAGTTCTCCTGGGCGGGCAGCAGCCGGCCGTTTTTCAGCGCGGCCGTCACCAGTTCCTCGACTTCGTTGCCGGTGAGCTTTGCGTTGGCCGCATCGAGCTGCGCGCGCAGGTCGGTCATCACCGAAATCGGCACGAATCGCGCCGGGTCGACCTGGTTGGCCGACAGCGTCGCGATCTGCGCGCGCTGCGATTCGAGCAGGACGGGCAGGTTTGCGCTGGCGGCAGCAGTGCCTTGGCCGTCGGACAGCATGTCGATCAGCTTGTTGAGCTGGGCGACGATCTCTTCAGCGGTCGCGCCGACCGGCATATTCAGCAACCATTGCAGCCGTTCCAGGAGTTCGTTCATGTTGGGAACCTCAGTAGGTGGGACAGTGGAAAGCGCCGCGTGCGCGGCAGGATCGATCGCGCCGGACATTGCCGAGCACGCAGCTGTGAGCTGCACCTCGTCGAGACAGTCAAGCGCGGGGTCGTTTGTCAGTGCCGCGTTGAAGAGCGCGATCACGTTGCCCGCCTTATCGAAGGCGAACACAGGAGAGATGTAGGCGTATTCGTCCGCGTCGATCATTGCGGAAGCGCGAGCGGTCCACTGCACATCGATCGCGTACAGACCGTCGCCTTCGCGCCATTCCAGCGTCTTGAACCAGGCGGCGGCCGGCGCGGGTTGGCCGTTCTTCGCCGAATTGAGCGTCTGGTGCTCGTAATCGATCACATAGCGGGTCTGCCGGGCGTTTGCCGCCGCGATCAGACGTTCCGCGCCGGCCGCGTCGAGCCGCCACGCGTCGCATTCGGTCGGTCGGCCGTCACGTGCACGGAACTCGCCAGCCGGCAGCAGCTTGAGTGCCGTGCCGGTCGACTGGATTTGCGCTGAAAGCGCCGCGATGAAGAAGATAGCCATGCCGCCATGTTGGCGACCGGCCGGGGGAAAAATAACGGGACCGGTGTCACTGGGAACACACCGGTTGACTCGTGCGGGGGGAGTGGTGGGAAGTGAATGCCGCTAGGACCGATTTTAACGGGGGTTTAACGGCCCTCACGCCCCCATCTGGCTATCTGCGCCTATCCGGCCCCTGAAAACCGCTCAAATCGGGCGAGCGGATTACTGATCAAACAGGCGGCGCAGGTACGCGGTGACCTCTGACTCGATCCCGATATTGTCGGCTTCGGTCAGCGCAAAAAACGGCCGCGCCGGAATTTTGATCGTCCAGCCCTGGCTGCGGGTCCACTTCACGATCTTGACCCGCTTGTGGCTATTCTTCGCGAACACGGCCAGGTGCGGATGGTCCGCCTGGCGCATGATCATGCCGTTACGGTCCTTGCGCAGTCTAACGTAGCCGGACATGGGATGACGTTGGATGGTGCCGCCGAACTGGTGAATCGCCGCGTATACAACGTTAGTGCCGACACGGGCCGTCGTCGCGTCGTGTGCCGGCGTGATGCTGGATGCGAGCCGCCCCGAACGTTGCAGAATCTTGCCGGTGCCGGCCTCTTCCCGACGGCGCTTGAGGGTCTTCGGACTCAGGCCGAGCCATTTCGGCCGGCCTTGTTGCGCGAAGTTCTCTTCGACGGCGTCGGCCATCAGCCCGGCGATCAGCGCCGTCACGGGCGACGCGTCCTGCATCAGTGCGCGCACGCGGGCCATGGTCGCCGCGTACCGGGAGTCGTCGATCTCGATTTCTACGATCATGGGCTATACTCTGTATATACCGATTGCAGTCGCACAAGCTCCCGACTGACGCGACCAAAGGAACTGCACGGTGGCCCGCGACGAGTCGGCGTCGCGGGCCGTTCTATTTCCGGTACGCCAGAAAGCCGTCACGCTGCTTTTCTATATACCGACGGCGCGCTTCCTCGCCGCGCTCGATGTTCGCCATCATGGCCGTCGACCCGGTCCAGTTGTCCTGGCCCAGCTCGAACACGCTCAAACCGTACTGCGCACCGTCCTGGCCGTCGATCAACCAGGACTTGATGTAGCGCCGCTTGAGTAGCCACGTACCGGGCTTCGCGCGGCTCTCTTCCCACCGTAGCCATATCTCGTCGGGTTCCTGGATCGCCCGGGCGAGCAGCGACATATACGCACCGCGTCCATCCTTGTCCGCCTTCCAGCTCCCATCGCCAGCTTTGAACAGATCGTCTGAGATCGTGACGGCCGAACGCGTGGCATCCTCGAAGACCTTCGATTGACCGGGCTTCAGACCGAACTCCCGAAGAAACGCCTGCGCGTACTGTTCGGGCGCGCGGCCAGCCGGCAACAAGCTCGACGCCGGCACCGGGGTCGGCGTCGGCAATGTCGGCAGCTCGATGCCGGACGGAAAGGTGCGCGGCAGGCTGTCGGCCGGCGGCGGCGTAAACGGCTTCATCCACTGCGCGCCCGGGTTCGAGCTGAAGCCCGGGTCCGGCAGTAGCTTCTGTCCCGTGGCCGGGTCTTTGTAAGCGAGCGCCGGCTGCTTCGCACCGGATCGGTCGACAATCTCGACCTCGACCAGGTCGCCATCGCTGTTGCGTACGGGAATACCGTTCTGCTCGACATACGCGCGCGTGCGGGTGCGCACGCGGCAGCGGCACCGGTAGCCATTGGGCGGGTAGAACGTCTGCCAGAACGGATCGTCGTATCGGTAGATCGCGCCGGCCAGCGCCCGGTGCGCGGGGCGCGTCCGGCTGTCCAGGACCGCGACGTACTCCCAATACGGATGCGTGTCGACCTGTTCGAGCTGCGCGGCGTAGCGGCCGGCCATGTAGGCCGATTGCATGTTCGTCTGGAAGATCGTCTGCAAACGACGGGGTGTCAGGCGCTTGCCTTCGATCTCGCCGGTGTCCTGGTCGACGATCATGCCCTGGCCGAGCCAGCCTTTCTTTTCCAGGACCGGCGAGAGCTGCCGTTTAAACTCGTCGAACGTCGTGCCCTTCTTTAACGACGTCGTGAGCGCCTGGCGGATGTCCTGGAGCACGTCGACCTTCATCACGCCCGCGACCGTGAACGCCTTGGCATGCGCCTCGGCGGCGACGTCTTGCCAGCGGAAACCGATCTTGTAGCCCTTCGATTCGAAGTAGGCGATAGCCTTCTCCGGTTCCAGGCCGATCGCGTAGCCGAGATCAACCGCCATTCAGCCGCCCCCACACATCGGCAACGAAGATGCAGCGCGCGAGCAGCTCCTGCATCGCTGCGTCATCCATCTCAGGCTGCGCTTCGAGCAGCATCTCGATTGCTTCATCGGGAGTCGCGCCTCGGCGCAGCGCGGCAATCGCCGGCCCGATCGTCGCGCGCAGCGCGTCCGTGATCTCGTCGGCCGGCAGCGCCGCGACCGTTTGGTCCAGCTCGTCCTGGTCGGAATAGACAATCTCGCCGGCCGCGTTGCGCAGCACGGCGCGATAGCGCATCTTCGCGGTGCGCGGCTGCTCGTCCGGTCGTTCAGCGGGCGGGAGCGCCATCTGCGGCTTCGGTACCGACAGGATGTCCTCACCATCCTTCGGCTCGGGGATCATGAGCTTGTCCTGCGCCCACTGGCGTGGCACCTTGACGCCGGCACCGACCAGCTTCGGCAGTGCGTCGGCGTACAGGGCCAAGTCTTCGGCATCGCGCGTATCGAACTCGAAGCGCGGGCAGCGGCGCGGATCGGACGCGCCGAAGTTCAGCGCCGACAGCATGTAGCAGAGGTTCGTGAGGGTACGTTGCGCCTGGCGCGCGTCAGACGTCAACAGATCCCGCCGCACTTCGTTGTGCGTCTTGCCGAGCGCGTTCGTCGACGTCTTGCCGTCAGCCTGCGAAGTCAGCGTGCCGCCGAGGATCGCCTTCGACACGCTCTTCTCGCACCAGTCGATCATGGCCTCGAACGGGTCTTTCGTGCCGTCGGCCGCCTCCTGGAATTCGATCAACATCCCTTCCGGGATGATGCCGGCCGCGTTGTGGCCGATCTCGGCCACTGCGCGCAGCAGTGTCGCTTTCTCGTCCTTCGTCGAACCCGGCGGATACTTGCCGACGCGCAGCGGCAGACCGTAGATTTCGAGGAACTCGGCCAGGTCCGACACGGCGTACGTCTTGAACAGGTACGGCCACGCCAGGACACGATGCAGGCCGGCGCGGGTCAGGTAGCCGCTCTTCGCACGGTGTTTGTGAACCAGCCATCCGAACGGCCAGAGCGGCGCGCCATCGGACGAATTGTCACGCAAGCGCAAATCGTTACCGTCGTACAGCGGCGTGCGAAACCACCGTTGCGGCCGGTGGGTGAGCGTCTTCGGGAGCCACACCTTCTCGACCTGGTGCCACTCGATCTCCTGCGCCGAGAAGCCGTGGCCGACCGCGTCCATCTGGTCGAACAGCACGTCGTCGAGATTTGCGAAGTCGGTGAACCATTCCTCCAACTGCGCGGCTTGCTTCTTCTCTTGGGCGCTGGCGTTAGCTGGTGCAACAATATTCCAGTCGAGCGTCAGCAGTGCGCGCTTACGCTTGCTCATGTCGGCGAACAGATGCGCGTCACGTTCTTCCATGTCGGTGAACAGATCGGACTGCGCCATCAGGTCGCCATATTCGGCTGCTTCCAGAATCGAGTGCAGCTTCTTCGGCGTCAGACCGCGCGATGGATGCTGTGCAAAATCGCGGGTGATCCAGCCGATCTTCGACGTCTGCGGCTCGGACAGCACCTCCCGCTGGATCGGCTGTCCGTACATATCAAGAATTTGTGCCATTTTTCGTTTCCTCAAAACCCGCGCCGGCTTGACTGCGGATAGTCGTAGTCGTCGTCGGGTCGGTCCGAACCGCGTTCGATAGGCCGTGACGCGACCGGCTCGTACCCATCCGTGATGCCGTAGCCGCGCGACTGCGCGATCATCCAAAGGATGTGCAGCGCGGTCAGGCCGTCGAAGTGGTGATGTCCCTGCGGCTCCGGCCATTCGTCCAGTTCGGCCAATAACGTCGTCAACGCAGCGTGGAAGAGAATCGACGGCGAGATACGATCCGTGATGAACGGTTCCAGAGAGTCGATCCGCACTTCGGGCGCAATGGATGCGGTGACGCCGACAAGCGGAAGCGGCACACCGGCGCGAAGGCTAGACTTCAGCAAATCCTGCCGCGCCCACTCGTAGGCGTTGTTGTTCTCGAAGCCGAATGCACGGCAGCGATACTCTCGCTGAACGGCGATCAGGTCCGCTTCCAACTTGGACGGCACGCGGCGCTTGATCTCCGCATGGATGACGTGCAGCTTCCGGCTGACGGTGTCGAGACCACCGACCAGAATCGCGGACGGGTCCGACTTCCGATCTTTCCCCATCGATGGGTCGCACGCACCGAACATCAACCACGATTGCAGGCGCTGCACCCAAAACGTGATGTGGCCGAATACCTTGTCTTCTTCGGTACGCGGATCACCCTGCATTTCCGTCGCGAATGCGCGCGGCGACTTCGCGCGCTGCCGCATCAGGTAGAACAGCGTGCGCACGGACGGCCAGGACGTGACGGCGCCAGCGTCCATCTCGGCCTGGTGCTCCAGGTAGAACCGGTACGACGGCAGCTCGGTGTCGGCGATCGCGTCGCCGCGCTGCGCGGCCGCCTCGATCGCCGGCTTGTCGTCGTTGAGCATCAGCGCTTCGCACTGCTGCCACAAATCCATGTTCTTCGGCATCTGCGCGATCGCGCGGAAGTGATGGACGACGTGGCCGATCGTGCGCTTCGCGCGCGAGATCGGGTCATCCTTGTCCAGTACCGTGCCGACACCAATGTATTTGACGCTGCCGTCCGGCGGGCCGAGGTAGTCGATGGCCTTTTCCAGCCACGTCCAGCGATTCTGACGTTCGGTCGGACTCTTCGCTTCGGCGTCGGTGATCAGGTCATCGCCCATCAGCACCTTCGGTCGGCTCGCGCCGTGGAACGTGCCGCGAATCGCCTGTTCGGCACCGAACGGTTCCACCTTGACGCCGTTCTTCGTGACGATCTCGCCGACCCGCCACGTCGGGCTCTTTCCACACACTTCCGGGAAATCGAGCTGAAGCGCCGCGTTAGCGGTCAGCTCCGTTTTAACCACTTCGAGCAGCTTGGTCGGTAGCGACGTTTCGGCACCGAGCAGGATGATGTAGTCGAGGAACGCGGGGAGCGCGTCCGTCCATCCGACCTCACGCCGGATTTCCTCACGCTGTAACAGGCCCTGCACGATGATGTAGACAGGGCCGATCTTCGTGCACATCGACGACTTCGCCTCGCCGCGTGGCGCGACCCACCATTCGCGCGTGCCGCCAGGCTGGCGCAGCAGCTTCGGGAATCGCCCGCAGAAGTGCGCCTGGAACAACGACGGCGTGCCGCGAATGTGATGCGGGAAATACGTGTACGCGAAGAACTGGTAATCGCCGTCGACGAGCACACGTCGACGGCGTTCCAAGCGAGCGGCCGGCGACGGATCGAGGCCCGTTGCATGGGCCTCGATGTCACGCCGCAACTCCGCTTGCAGCTCCGCGATTTCCTTGTGGAAATCCTTCTCGGTGAACTTCTGGACCATCTCAATCCGCCTTCGCGTCTACAAGCGCCTGATGGAGCTTGTACACGTCGACGCCGTCATACAGGTTGTGCGTCACGTAGGCCACGGTGCCAGTGACCATCTCGACAACGAGGCGAGTATCACGTTCGCGGTGTTCGATATGGGCGCTCACGACGTGAACGGGATTCACCGCGTTGTCGCGGGTTAGTTTGACCAGCATGTCGTTACCTCAACCGTAAGCGGTGGCCAGCTCTTCGCCGAACGGGCCGAGGACGTCAGCGAACGCACCGACGTGCTCCGGATACCGATCCTTGATGAACGTGGCCAGACGCTGCACGACGCCCATCGCGATCGCCAGTTCGTTCGTCTCAGGCAGGATGCGCTTCGACGCGTTGATCGTCTTGTTGTACGCGTCGGCCAGACTCGCGAGCAGCGCGACCTTGTCGGCCGGTTTCATCTCCGCGCCGTCCAGTTCATCCATCGTTGCCTGGTATTGCGTGACCAAGCCGGCCAGCATCTGACGGGCCGCACCTTCGATACCACCGCCTGCGATGAGCTGCGCCGCCTGGGCCTTGTCCCAATCGTCGCCGGCCGCGCGTGCGTCATCCTTCCAGCGCCTAGCCGTCGACGAATTAACGCCGCTCTTCAGCGCGGCGACTTCGAGCGACAGACGGTCGAACACGAACGCTCGACGCACCTTGTCGCGCACTTCCTTCGGATAGGCCATGTCGATTACAGCCCCAGCTTCGCGCGGGCAAACGAGATGCCCATCGCGACGATCCCGCCAGCCACGGCACCCGCGCCGGCACCTGCGGCCGCACCGTACTTGATCGCGCGTTTCTCGACCTTGGCCATCTGGTCTTTCAGTTCGTCGACCCCGGCGTCGATCTTGCGCAGCATCCGCATTTCGGGGCTGTCGCCCGACTTCACATCCTCGGTCATTGTTTGTCCTGTTTTCGGTCAAGCTTGTTATTGATATCGGCGAGCTTCAAATCGATTCTCGTCAATCCGTCGCGGAACTCGTCACGCATTTCACGATGCTCGGTTCGAGGAACGTAATCGCGTGCTACGGTCTCTCGGAATGCAGCGAACTCGCGCAGAATTCCTGCATCTCGTTTTTCGTTGTCCTCGATCTTCTTCACAACGCTGCGGATCACAACACCCCCGAAGAGGTTGATCGCTCCGAGTAGAAGTGTGATGACGCCCATAAAGATTGCGGCCGGATCGAATGTCACTTGCACGCGTACCTCCGGTTGATAACCTGTTCACGTCGTTCCTGGCATTCAATGCAGAAGCGGCAGCCCGGTACCGCGCGTCGACGTTCCTCGGGAATCGGTTCGCCGCATGCCTCGTTCTGGCAGAACGCTTCGGATTCGGCAGTGCCGCGCACGGGGCGAGTTGCCGCTGCGATCGCGAGCGCGCGATACTGTTCTTCAATATCGCTCGCGTGGTCAAAGTCATCCATCTATTGCTGGTCCTCTTGCTCCGGAAGTGCGGCCTTCACCGCCTTCAGTTTCGATTCGGTGTCTCGTGCACGCGCGGCATAGTCGATGAACCAGGCGAGGACGTCGGCTTGTGATACCCCGGAGTCAGCGGCGGAATCGGCGTCGGGGCCGACAACAGCAGCGGCGGGATCGGCGCTTGCCGACACGGGGGAATCACCAGCGTCGGCGATGCCTGCTGCGTCGTTCCACACGCGGACAAAGCCACGGCTGAACACGCAACCAACGACAGGCGCATCATCTTTCGGGCCGGGAACCGGCGGGCTACGACGAGGTTGCGTGACATGGTCGATTCGTTCCTTCAGCGCTGCTGTAGTTTGTGTGGCGGCGGATTGGACGGCGAGGTACCCAGACTCCGCGGCCGATGCGCGTGCCACGTCGGCCGCGTATCGGCCGAAGGCATCGCTCGCGGCCGAGGCCGATGCGTGCTCGACGGACGCGCGGTAGTCGGCGAGTGCCTTGTCGCCACGTGCCGTCGCAACGCTATAGCCGTGCTGGTAGGTTTTCGCGAAGGCAAACGCGACCAGTGTTGCGATGACGATGCCCGCGAGCACCTTTGCGCATTTACTGATTGCTTCCGTCATTTGCGGCCTCCTTGGAGGGGCGGCCGCGCCATGCAGCAAGCGCCTGGATGACGGCCGAGTAGCCGCCGACGCAGCCGAGGTAGATCAGCCACGTATCGAACGTGAGCTGATTCCGGTAGCCCTGATAGATGAACATGCCAGTCGCGACGGCCGCCGCGACGTTCGGCCAGAGCTTCGCGTGCGAAAGCTTGCCGTCGTGTCCCGTGATGAGGTCGGAGATATGCATGGCGCGTCACGCCGCCTTTACGAACAGTGCGCGCTCGGCGAGCCGACGACGCGTCAGACCGGCCATCGGCTTGCCGTTCCCCTTATTCCACAGCGGGAATTGATCGGCCGCTCCCGCGAAATTTTTCGCGCGCAGCAACCGAAGCAGCGTGGACGGGCCACCGGAACGGAGGTACACAAGGCCATCCTTGACTCCCGGTTTGCCCGGGCCGATGTTGAACACGAATGACACCAGCGCATCAAACTGGTTTTGCGTCAGTTCGAGATCGAGGCCATTGATGATGTCCTCGCCGCGTGTGCGGATGTCCTGTGCGAAGAGCATGTCGGACACGGCTTGCGTGATCGTCAGCCCCTTGTAGACGTCCGGTCCAGTGTGGCCGCGCCCAATCGTCCAGGGCGCGCCACCCGTCGCGGGGTCGGGGTACGCAACGAGTCGATCGCTCTCGAAATCCTCGATCAGATTGCAGCCTGCGGGGGACAGTCGTTGTTGCTTCATTGCCATCTCCGATTGAATGGCACGACTGTAGGCTGCGTGTTGCCAGCACCTTAGTGGATCGGTGTCAGTGCAAACAAAAAGCCCCGCACTTGGCGGGGCTTCGTTTAATCATGGCGCGATTCTAACGCTAGAACAGCTCCGCCTGGGGAACGGTGCATTCGGATGCGTCGGCGCGCTTCAGGATGCGCCAAACATGTCGATCGGCCATCTGATAGCGAAGTGCGAGCTGCGCGACGGCGTGATTCGCAGCGTGGTCGCGGGTCAGCACGTCGAACTCAGCGCGAATGCTGCGATACATCAGTTCGCGCATGGCTTTCACACAGCGCGGTATGTACAGCACGTCGCCTCCAAAATGCGCGGTGAGCTGATCGGCCGCGTCCGGGCCGACGATCTCCGCCAGTGCCTCGTAGCGGATTTCGCCCAGGCGCGATCGGCGCATCGCAACCGGGAACGTCGTGCCGCCGAGCTGTTCAACCAGGCGCACCGTTGTAGGCAAGCCGATCAGCTTGACGATCGTTTTCACGACGTCCGGCAACAGGTGTTCAACACCGTTGAACTTCATGCCGACCTCCGCTTCGCATCGTATTGCAGCGCGGCGATGAGCTTGCCGAGCATCACGTCGTCGCAGAATTCGATGGCGTCGACCTTGCAGATTCGCTTCACCATGCCGCCGATGTAATCCCACGATCGGCCCGCGTCGGCGAGCAGCGCCTCGATCTTGCGGATTTGAGCCGCGCGCGGCCTGACAACATTCGGCCGGCGACCGGCATCTCGTTTCGGCTTGAACCCGCAGCGTTCGAAGTGCTTCAGCAGCTTGTGCGCGCCCTCGGGTGTCAGGTCTTTTGACGAACTGACACCCGCGACGCTGCGAAGCACCGTGCGATATTCGTCGTCGGTCATCGCGAGCTGCTGCTTTGCGATATGAATTTTCGCTACCGTTGTTTTCGCGATGAGCATCACGACCTCCACCAGCGCCGCAGTTCCTTGCGGCAGAGACAGACCAGGAATACGATCCCTACCAGGATGACGACGATGTCAGACATGGCCGAGTCTCCGTGTGTCCGGCGCACCGACACCAGGACGAACAATGGCCGATCGGCCTTGCTCGACACCGTGCCAGTGATCGTCGGTTGCGCGACGGCCGGACACGTCACGCGTGCGAGGCTCAAATTCCCGTACCTCGGCATGGTGCGCACGCATGTAGGCGTCGATCATCGCCGTGTGCTCGTCGGTGCGCGCAGCATCTTGCAACTGCATGCGCACGGCGTACACCCAACCTTCGCAGAACTCGTCAGCGCGTGCCGTCTTGTTCTTCGGCCCGCAGCGGCGCAACTTCGTCTGGATGTAATCGCGACGAGCCACGCGCAACTGACGCGCGAACACGTCGAATGTGTACTTCGCCACCTCCGGCGCTGGCGCGACTCCGACGAACGTGTAACCGCCGACGATGTCGGTGCAGGTACGGTTGAGCTGTCGGCAAAACAGCAGTTCGCAACCGTATGTACCGGCGACCACGCCCGCGAGGGCGACCTCGTAGCGGACGGGCCGACGTGCCGCGCCGCTCTTCGACCATTCTTCGCTCGCGCCGGCTGCGAGCAACTCGGGATGGTCGATCCCGAACTGTTCCATCAGCTTCTGCGCCTGGCGAAGCGCGGCAGCCGCTTCGTGCGGCTCGCTGGATTTCGACAGCGCGAGGCACTTCCTGATTTTCTCGACGGCGGTTTTCCTGTTCATGTCCGCTCCGTTCTCAACGACGTCGATCTTCAAGCGCCGGCATGCCGGTCGGCATCACGACGTCGTCAGCGCTCACGATGGCCATTTCGACTTCAGGCCGCTCCCCGGCGATGTAGCGCACCCGGTGACCCGCGTAATCGCGCTCGCATCGGATCGCGTCACGAAAGACCTTGATTGCCTGCATGGCTTTATCGGCATCCATCAAATAGCTCTCGAAGCCGATTCGGACACAAGCGACGTCGCGCTTTCGTGCTGCATTTGCGCGCGTGACCATCACTGCACCTCGACTTTCTGTTCGAACGGCTCGATCACGAAATCCTCGACGCCGGTCACGATAGTGAGGCCCGGGAGGCCACGAACCTTCTCCGGTTCGTTCAGAATGGCTTCCTTGTTGATCTCTTCCTTCACGCGCACGAAGGCGGCGAGGTCGCGAGCCTTCAACAGCTCGATCACGGCGTCGACGCCGCGCACCGAGCAGCTCGGCGGACGCTGACGCCATTGCACCTGGCCCGTGATGAAGCTGTATGTCTTCACCTTGCCGCTGTTCGTGAGGGTTTCGCGATGCGCTTCGCACCAGGTCTGCACGCCCGACTGAAGCGACAACAGGTTTTCCTTCAGTGGTTGAATCCGTTGCTGGTAGCGTTCGGTGATCGCCGCGATCTCGTCGTTCATGTCTGTTTGCAGACGATCGATTTCCCGGCTCGTATCGCCGATGTCGCGAATAGTCGCCGCGACGTCAGATTCGGATTGAGCGACAAACACCTGGGCGGCGGCTTTGAGGCGTTGTTTGGTTGCCATGTGAATTCCTGTATTTATCGATTGAATTAGTGGATGCCGTGCGATCCGTTTCGCTTGTCGACGACATGCTTTTTGCAGAATTCGCTGACGGCCCGCGAAACTGCATCCTGGTCGCCCTGTATGTGAGCAAGAACGATCACCGATACTTCTTTCGACAGGTCGTCGACAAGTCGCTTGAATCCTTCAATTTCAGCCATTGCGTGAATACCTGCGCGATTGGCCGCGTCGAGCGCACGACGTAGTTCGTCGGCAGTCTTCATTGCCCACGGATTGAAGTCGCCCGCGTTATACGGTGGCATCTGCTCCGACTTGCTGTCGCCTTCGGCTGCCTTTCGCCATTGCTCGGTTTGCTGGATCTCCATCGATTCACGCACGTCCTCGAGCGACTCGCGAAGACGCGGGCTGGCTTCGAGCTGCGCGTCGAGAATCGCAGCAACGCCACGGAAGTCGCCGACGATGTGCTGCAACAACACGCGATTGATTAAGCCCGCGAAGTTCCTGCCGACGGCATCACGCTGTTCCAGTGCGGCGGAATAATCGAGCAGCGCCTTATTGGCACGATGCAGTTCGCGTCGCAGCTCGGGCACGCTATCGAATGCGTCCGGGTTGGCCAGCGTCGGACCTTGGGTAAGCGTCGGGCCTTGGGTGATATGGATCGTCATACCTGAGCCCCCGCAATCGCCTCGATGTTGATGCAGTCGACGAACTTGAGCAGGCGAGCCGTCTCCTCGCGCGTCAGCTCGATCGTCTTACGTCCCTTGGTGACCGTCAGGCGGCCGGCGGTGGAGAAGCCACACACGAATTCGCCGGGTGCAACATCGGCGGGCGTGAATGCAGACGAATTTCGCGCAGCTTTTGTCACGGTCTGTTTCGTCCCGTCGAACTCCCGGATCAGGTCGTCGGTCGGGTAGTACAGGTTGATCGGCGACGAGCCGTCCATGACTCTTTTGTCGCGAATCACGCGGCCTTGGCGGATATACGAGTCGATGCGCGGCTGGATTTCTTTGCCGTCGATGTCGAGCATTTCGCCGAGCTGCGCGCCGGACGAACCCGGGTGGTCGATGATGGCCTGGAGAATCTGTTTTACGGTTGCCATGTTGATTCCTTTCAAGCGAGGGTTTGGGTTGCTTTGATGTACTGGCGAGCCGCTGCAATCGCGCGCCAGAATTCTTCGGTCGACTTCTCCGCGATGAGCTTTCGAGCAGTCGAGATCGCGGCGGCTTGCGTCTTTCCTCCGGCCAGGCGCATGCCCGTGCCAACATGCGACACCACATAGGCCGGTTCGCCGTTGGTCGCGGCGAGCGGATTCGCGTGAGCGGCGAACGACTCGGTCCTGTATTGAGGGAAGTCGACGCGTTCACCGTCGACCTCGATCCGACGAAAACGCTCTCCCGTTTGAGCTTGAGCGATGATGTGGAAGCGCATGTCAATGGCCTCGCTCGGTCCACAGGACGCGAATGTCGCCCACCTTGAATTGACCGGTGCGGTAACGCGAGATACCGGAGCCGCCCGTGCGGTAGTACGTGGCTTCGCCTTTCTCGACCATGTCGGCGCAGACAGCGCAGTTCTGCACCTGGATCGTCGGCTTCGAGCCGTTCGAAAACTCGATGCCGATGACCGTGAAACCCTTCGCGGTCAGCGTCTCGATCGTCGCTGCGAGGCGCAGTGCCGTGAGTTGCATGAGCTGATTGATTGGCGGCACGGCCGGGTTGAGGGCGTTACAGTTCGTCATCACTTGGACTCTCCTTTAACGGGGCGCAGCGGGCAGTTGCGGCACGTGCGCCAGTGACTCAGTTCCATCGGGTTATTGATAGGGGCGCGGCGATTGGCGAAGGACACGCATACCGTCAGCGAAATCGACTGCCCGGTATGCGTGCACTGCACCTGTCCGAACGTCTTCAAGACGCGGGCTGCGACACGATCGGTTTTGCCGGGGTATTTGCCCGACAGGACTAGCGAAACGGTTGTTCGTGAGACGTCTAGCAGCTTGGCCACGTCGGTTTGCGACGTCGCGGCGACGGCCTCGCGAAGCATGGCGAGCCAATCCGGATCAGCATGCGTCATGGTCCGGCTCCTCTTGCCATACGACCTTCCCAAGGTTCGGGTCGTAGACCGATTTCGTGCGCTGGATCATCGGCGGGCGTGGGCCGGTGTACTTCGAGGCGATCAGGCGATAGCGCGCTTGTTTCGCACCCTTGCCACGGATGTACGCGTGCCCCGGATCGATGAGCGTCAGGTATCCGGCATGCGACAGGCATTTGACGTACGACAGCGCCGTCGAGTCGGTAATCGTGACGTCGGGCGTCGACGCACGCATAGCCAACTCTCGCGGCGAGAAGTCGCCCATGATTCGCATCGTGCGCCACATATGTTCGTTGCCGCGCGATTGCATGACGGGCTGGCCCTTGCGATCGAGACGCGGGGCTTCGACACCGACGTCGCGGGCGAGGCGATAGTGCTTCCGATCGCTGATCGCCTTGCGCTCACCGATTTGCTCGACATACTCGCCGCGTTCCAGCGCCTGCAAATACGTCTGGACGGTTGCCTTGTCGATGTCAGCGGCACGCACAATGCTGTGCGGGGTGAAGTCGTCGCGTTGGCTGCGAATCGCTTCCCATACGCGCTGGCGCGGTCCCTTACCGCCGATCAGTTCCAGGTGGGCAGGCTTTCTAGCCATGTTCGCCTCCCTTCACAACAGCCAGAGCGGCGAGTGCGAGGCTGGCCAGCGCAGCGCACAGCACGGCGACCGTCCAGGTCATCAGGTCGATCCAGCTCGACGGGATCAGCAAGCCGGCCAGGAGCGCGACGAACGACGCGGCTGATACGCGAGCGATGAACTGAATCGCGCGGCCGGCATCGGCGGCGGCATTCGCTTCGGGTGTGATGTGATGGTCGATCATGTTGACCTCACACGCGACGCTTCGGGGCTTCACCGGTGTACAGCTCGCGCTTACCCCACTGCGCGAGGTCGATCGCGTCCTTACCGGCCATCAACGCTTCCTCCTGGACGCGTTCGAGGTTCACGCAGACGCGACGCACCGAGCCGTGGGCCAGTTCGACCACCCGTGCGAGCAGATCGTCCGCGACCGTGATGTGGCGGCAGTACAGCGTTGCGAGCTGACGGGCGTCGTCGATCGTGACGGGCTGCGCCGGCACCCATGCCAGCACGCGACCGTGCATGCGCTCCCACTTCTTGAGTTTGGCTGGCAGCGCTTCCTCGCCGATCATCAGGATCGGCGCCTGGCTCGATTCGTACAGGTCGCGGACCAGCTCGACCGCATTGCGGTCGACCAGATGGTCCATCTCGTCGATGATCAGCGGCCGGCCGGACGCTGCCAGTTCTTCTGCGACCTGATCGGCCATTTCCGGAATCGTGCCACCGGGCTTGATACCCATTTCGAACAGGATCGCCTTCAGGAAATGCTTCTTCGTCCAGACCGACTTCGCCTGCACGTAGCGCGCGCGGCGCGCGTTTGCCACGTAGTTCGCGGCCATGCTCTTGCCGTAGCCCGACGGGCCGTAAAAGCAAACGAGGCCGGGCAGGTTCGCGCTGCGCGAGACAGCGCGTTCGATCGCGATGTCGCACAGGTTCAGGTTGGTGATTTGGGCGACGCCGCCTACAATCGGTTTGAGCGTGGATTCGTGTTGTGTCATGCTTGCTCCTGTTCGTCTTACTGATGGCTGGCGAGCTGCAACTCTTCAGCCTGTTCCGCGCGACGCTTTTGCGCCGCGAATTCTTTGCTCAACGCATATCTGCCGTACCACTGCAATTCGTCCTGATCGGGGATGCCTCCTGTTTCGATCTGTTCGTTGAGGGTCTGCCACCGGGCAAATCGCAGTTCAGGTGTTTCCGGAAGCTGGAACACGGTGGCGGTTTCGATGACGGCTTCCGGTTGCGATTGCGGTTCAAGCACGATGGAGGCGACCGCTTCGACGTCGACCACCGGCTCGGCATCCACGAATCGGCGATTCAGGGCATCGCGCGTGATGTCGCCGAACCCCGGGATCGTGATGACCTCCGGCGTTTCGAGCGTCAACGCGCGTTGGCCTCGACGTTCCGCCTCGACCTCGTCGAGCTTGGCTTGCAGCCGATTCGCTCGCGCATCAGCGCGTTTCTCGCGGGCCTGCTCGACAGCGGACTGCGGCATGTAATCCCGTTCATTCGCGCCGGCCTCGGCCTGGCAGATGTAGCGACCGTCGAGCGCGTAAATCCAGACGAACCGCGCATCGTTGATGTCGTAAGCGACTTGCACTTCTTCGTCGTGGAATTCGAGCAGCGCCTGCGGATTCGAATACCGATGATTCAAGAACCGAACCTCGCCACGCGAGACGGTCCGCTTGATTCGCGGCCGGAACACCATGCGCGCATCGTGTTCGTCGAGCGTGTCGGCTTGCCAGCCTTGCGCGACATGCGCCTCCCATGCTTCATTGGGCGACATGTGCCGACGCTTGCCGGTGTTCGGATCGCGGATGACGGCCAGCGTGCTATGGGGACGGTCGTTGTATGCGTCGACCTGTTCCTGGCAAAACTGGATGAATGTTTCCCATCCCATCAGAGACATCGCGCCGCCATGCTTGAGTGCGTCGCGCGTGATCTTGAACATCACGTGTTTGGCCTGGCGGTCCATGTCCGCGCCCATGTACGACGGCAGCTTCTTCGCGGCGGCGACCCACAGCGTCTGGTGAAGGCGCTCGACGACGCCGCGCGCCTGCGAGTTGTACGGAATCGAGTGCGTGACGACGAAGCCCAGGCGACCTTGGACGCCGACGCCTTCGTCTTTCAGCAGCGCGTTCTTGTAGCCGGACCCGTTGTCGACGTAGAACATGCTCGGCACGCCACACTTGAGTACTGCGGTACTCAGCGCGTCGAGCACTGCGAACGACGATTCGGCAAGGTCGAGCGAGATGCCGACCGCGCGCCGCGTGGCGACGTCGATAATCGAGGTGATCTCCGGTCGGAACGGTCGACCGTGCAGCGGGTGCTGTACCTCCGCGTCGAACGTATGACCGTCGGCCGACCAGATGTCGTTCGGCAGCAGCTTGTCGAACGTGCGGCGGATAAACGGCAGCATCGTCTTCAGTTCGCGCGATCCCATACGCCCGGTCTGTAACGTCACGCTGCCGAGCTTGTCGAGGAATCGGCGAACCTGATGGACGCTCGGCACGTCGTATGCGACGCGCTGCACTGCGCATGCCGTCGTGAAGTCACGATAGGCTTGCTCAACCGACGGTTTCTGCGGCTGCTGATAGTGTTCGAGGAACAGCTTCGCCCACTCGGGAATCACGAAGCTCGATTTCGGAATCTTCGGTGCGAGTGAACCCTGTTTCGCGAGACCGAGATAGCGCTTCAGTGTGCGAATGCTCGGGAATTCGTCGCCCTTGCGGCCGCGTGAATCCTTGGCAGCGCGCAGCATGGCCGTCATGTGATCGTCGAGCGTGCCGAGGCGGGCCTGCGTCAGCAGCGTGTGCATCGCTGCCTCGCGCGAGACACGGCATTGCGTCATGATGCGGTCGAGCATCGACAAGATGCCTTTGCGCGCATCGGCACGCAGGCGTTGCGTGTCCGTTTCGACGAGTTGCAGTTGCTGCTCACGGCGGATGACAGCCTTGGCCGGCTGCTTGGGGACGGACGTGACGAGCGCCGCCGACGCGCGGTGACGAATCGCCACTTGTGCTTCAGCAGGCAGGCTGTCCAACGCGTATTCCAGGCCCTTACCCTTTGTGCGGCGACGTGCCGCCCACTTTTCCCGCGTTGCGCTATAGCGAACGCCCTGTTCGGTGGTCGGCACACCCGGCAGCCCGAGCATCGCGAGTTCGGGGGCGGTGTAGTGCGATTTGACGACGATCTGCATCACTCGGCCTCCGCTGCATCGAACCGCAGTTCGGGGGCGCGATCCTTCGTGACGTTCTCGCGGTGGTAACCGGCTTGCGTCATCGCATGAGTGAGCGCAGTGACCGCTTCCGCCTGTTCGTGGCCGGATTCGTAATAGCGGCACAGCACAGCCGCCGCGTCGGCGAACGCAGATTGCAGCGACGCCAGGTCGGTGACGCGGGGGCGACGGCCGGTCGGGATTTCGATGACGACACGACGGCCGTCCGCGATGCAGAGGTATTCGCTGACGAAGCGCGCGCCGCAGAATTCTTCGAATTGACGCACGCGGTTCAGCGGCATCGATGTATCGGAGAGCCAGCGATACAGCGTTTTCACTTCGACGCCCATCAGATCGGCCAGTACCTTCGCGGGCCGGCGGCGCTCGGCGGCATGTTCAACGCACAGCTCGAAAGCCTCGCTCAGGCTCGTCGCGTGCAGGGAGTTCCAGGTCCGTTTTCTCATCACTCAATCACTCGCATCGAGAATCGTGTCAGTAGCGCGGTGCGCGTCGTTCACTTACGATTCATCCCATCGCTACGGCCCGAACTTTTTCGGGGCGGGCAGCGCAAATCGGAGAGGACGGTGACAAAACAGGCGTAAAATTTCGTTTTGCGTAACGGCTCGGCCAAATTACTTCGGGGGCGACACCGATCGCGTCCGCAATAATGCGTTCGACCTTCGGGTATGGCGCGTCGAACGCCTTGCGCAGAGCACTGGAGTTGCTGTATCCGCATTGCTTGGCGAGTTGCCGCAGGTTCCAGCCCTTTTTTTCGAGGGCGTATTTGATGTCCGCCTTGTCCCAATCACTGGCGGTTTTTTTTGACTCCGCAAATGTGCGCATGTGCTCGTCCTTTTCGCTGAACATGTGCGCACATCGTACCGCAGATATTCGCGGCCAAGCAAGAGAAAGTTCGGATGCTGTGCAGATTTTCGTTTCTGTTTCGTTTCACAACCCGCATTTGTGCGTGGTCTAACCCCGAAAAAAGTAGCCCCATCAATCACTTACAGCGATAACGAAAGTGCCGAACCGAGAAGATGTGCGCGTTTCGATTCCGGCGGACGGAATCGAAAGCCGAATTGATGAGATGTGCCGCCATATCGGCGGGCGCGGCGCGGCGGCCGCCGTCGCCGGGGTATCAGACGACATGCTTCGTCGATACATCCGTGGCGACAGCAAACCTACGTTTGAGGTAGTCGCAAAGCTCGCCCGCGCAGCGGGAGTCAGCTTGGACTGGGTTGCGACCGGAGACGGCGACGGGATTCGGGGCGGCGATCGGACGCAAGGCGACGCGGTACAGCCTCAGCCGTGCGTTGACACGCTGGGGAACCCGGTCGATCTGGAGGAATTCGTGTTCATTCCTCGCTACAACGTGAAGGTTGCTGCCGGGCACGGCCAGGCGATCACGGATGAGGCGCCCAAACACACGATGGCCTTCCGTCGATACTGGATCGAGAACTACCTACATGCAGCGCCGGCCGACCTTTCAGTTTTGTCCGTGAAAGGCGACTCTCTCCAGGGCGTGCTTAACGATCGGGATGTAATTCTGATCGATCGAAGCCAAACCACGGGCGCGGCGGGCCTCTACGTGCTGCGGATCGACGGAGATGTCATTGTCAAAACGTTGCAGCGGCTTCCAGACGGGATACTGGAGGTGAGCAGCGCTAATCCGGCCTACAAGCCGTTCACGGTCAACATGGCAAAGCCACCGTCAGATTTCGCCATCATCGGGCGCGTGGTGTGGTTTGGCCGGCAGGTATAGACGGTGTGGATAACTTCCGTTTACCGCTTACTCCGGTGTCAAAATCTTTGCGAAATCCGCGCATTTCGCGGCCATTTCTGGCAGAACCTTTCGCGGGTCGCCGCGCCCGCTGAAATCGCCCAACGCCTTGTGTGACGGGCGTTCGGGCAGATTTCGGGCACTGGTTCTCGCCGTGTCAAATCGAGCACCTCCCCACACGCGAGCGCCGTCGTTCTTCCCTTTTCCTTGTCACGCCCGCGTCACGCCGCATCTCTAATGTTGCACGCTCCCGCCGCGGTAGCATTTTCGCGATCGGGGTGTGTGCGTGATCGCATCCGACGCCGTGCCCGCGTCGCGCAGGATCACCCGGGATCTCGCTCCCGCTAACGCATCGGCTTCTGCCTCCCATCCATTCCATTCGAAAACGCGATCGACGCCGATCGAACTGCATCGCGGACGATCAGGAGACAAGGACCATGTTGAGTCCGCATGAATTCTCTATGCTGCTGCGCATTGCGCGCGCGCCCGACAGTGTCGACCTCGCGCACGCGGCCTTCGCCGTGCTCGTCGAAAAGCGGCTGATCGACGACACGCAGGTACGCGTGAACGAGATAGCGGCGCGCCCCGTGCTGACGCCGATCGGCCAGATGCTGCTTTCCCGCTTCGACGAGGCGGCCTGACGGAAAAGGAAAAGGGGAAGAAGGAAGGGAGACGGCTGCAACCGCGCGTCACGCCTTCGCCGCCGCGAAAAGCGTGACGCATTGAACGCGCGGCGAACCGCTTACTGAGCGACCGGCACCGTCACGTCGCTGCCGAACCAGTGCGTCGAGATCTTCTTCAGCGTGCCGTCCTTGCGCAGCGAATCGAGCGCGTCGTTGATCGCCTTCTCGAACTTCGGGTTGCCCTTGCGGAACGGGATCGCCATCTCCTGCTTGCCGCCGTTCAGCACCGCACCCGAGCGCAGCGGCAGGTTCGACGTCTTGATCATGTACGGCAGCATCAGGCGGTCGTCGAGCGTCGCTTCGATCCGGCCCGCGGCGAGGTCGCGCAGCTTCTCCGGCGCGCCCGGATACGTCTGCACCTCGATGCCCGGCA
>Ga0182007_10000222_pt1 | contig 38190 bp, 36 predicted proteins | sample Sormic07211113_1_FD_123023 | JGI IMG/M metagenome (GOLD analysis project Ga0182007, IMG submission 123023) | Rhizosphere microbial communities from Sorghum bicolor, Mead, Nebraska, USA - 072115-113_1 MetaG | ecosystem: Host-associated > Plants > Roots > Rhizosphere | place: USA: Nebraska...
CTTTGGCTGCAATCATCGAAACCTGTTTCGAAGACCGCCCACAACGACTGGGATCGCTCGAACCTAAGCCCGACGGACTGCCCTTTGAAGCGCTCATCGACCCGCACTTCGTTGCCAAGAGGGGGGATGCAATTTCACAAAGCCTGATCAATGGGAGTGTCCCGCATGCCCGCGTTGCGTCCGAACTCCCGACTCAAGCGCTACGCGAGGACCAGGACACCACGCACTTGTCGGCACTGGATGCGAGCGGCATGGCTGTCGCTTTGACCATGTCGATCGGACCTCACTTCGGCCTTCGCAGCACTGACACCTCCTTCGGTCTGTTTCCTGCAAAGAGCTACCGCATGGGCTCCGACCCGGTGCCAGGTGCCCGCGATGTGACGGAAATGACGCCGGCCATCGTTTCGCGTGGAGGTCGCGTGCTTCTGTCCCTTGGTGGAGCCGGAAGCGAACGGATTCCCGGTGCCGTCGCCCAAACCATCGTCAACGTTGTGGACCGAGGGCTGGGGTTGCCCGAAGCCTTGCGAGCGCCGCGCGTTAATTTCAAGGATGGCTGTCCAAGGGTACACGCAGATGCAGGCCACGAGGTCATCGAGGCACTGCGCGCTCATTGGTCGCGCGTGGAAGTCCATGCCGTTGGGCACGAGAGCCACCTTGGAATCGTCCAGGCTGTCGGAGAACGCGCGGATCGACGCCTGGACGGCGCCGCAGACCCCTCATGGGATGGGACATGTCGGGTCGCATAAGCGGCTGACGGCAGACGACAGGTCGCGACGCTCTACGGCCTGGCGGTGCGGCAGGAACCATTTTGAACTCGTACTTTGATATCAGGTAGGACCAACTTGAGAAAAATCATTCACCGTTCTTTGCGCAGCCTCCCGCCGACGGCGCTCGCTGCCCGCGGCATTGAGATCTTCGGCAATTAAGGCCGGCGCTACATCGATGCATCCGGCGGTGCCGCGGTGTCATGTCTTGGGCATGGGCATCCCGACGTCCTGGCGGCGATGCACGCGCAGGTCACCACTCATGGCCCGCTGCACGGTGCGGATGATGTCGCCACGCTCGCCCAGGGTGCGCAACGTCTTCTCGGCATCGGCGTGAACGGCCCAGGTGCACCTCATCGGCCAGACTTAGGCGCTGCAAACGCTGCAGGCGGCCGATCAACAGCAGGCGCTGGCGTTGCAGCCGTAATTCGTTGAAGCGCTCGATCTGCACCCGGCCGTCGTCACCAGCCTCACGCTTCAAGGTTCGATCTAGGTTCGTCCACCGCTCTTGTTCCACCTCGCGCCGCAACGTCTGCTGGATCTCCAGCTCGGTGCGCGGCCCCACCCGCACACCGCCGACATCGATCTCGATGGTCCCGGCAGGTTGGCGAGGCGCCGTATGCGGTCAATGGCAAGAAACAACTCCAAAAGGCCGCGCAATTGACGTTTTTTACTATGCTGAACGGCGTCGTTACATACTCCCGCGGGAGTAGCCCCCGATCATGGTTAGGCTAGACAGGTTAGCAAGCCACCGCGGGCGAACGCCTCGTCGCTGACAAGTCTGTCGGCGGTAAAAAAAACATCAAACGCCAGGTGCCTGTCCTTCCTGTGGATTACATCCCCCGCGGAAGTCCTGCGCGCGCAGCGCCATGTACGGACGTCGATCACGACACTGCGCCATCGACTGAGCTATCAGCTGATCGCTCGTCTCGGCCAGTGCCCCTGCTGCGGAAGGGCAAGTGCAAAACTACTCTTGTGACACAGTAAGACTAGAGTTCTTCGCGTTCGGTGTACGTCAAAACCAGCATCGCTTTAGGTCTTCCGCTCATTGCAGCCTCGTTGAGTACGTACGGTACAGGAGAGGCCGCGATGCTCAAGAATAGGTCAATGAACTTTTAGCTCATCACACTGAGAGTGCCAAAGCCGTCCGCGAAGCTTGGAATCACTCCGTCCAGAGCTCTCAGTACGGCGGCGATGGCTGGCCGGCGAAAGGTCCCTTGGGCCATTGCAACGAAGATTCGTCGTGCCATCAGTGGCTGTAGGGGAATGACGCGGAATGCGCTGTCTGCGACCACCGCCCTCAGCGCCAGCGCCGGCAAGACGGTGATGACATAGCCAGTGCGCACCATCGCCAGCGTCGCAGCCATGTTTCGGCAACTTGCAACTACGCGCGGGGCGAACCCGGCTTCATGACAGGCATTCACGATTTGCGTCTTATATGTCTGCGCATTTCTGTTGATGGCCCAGTTCTCGGCCTTGAGGTCAGTCACGCCGACCGAAGAAGCTCCCGCGAGTCGATGACTCGCGGCCATCACTGCGGCGAAATGATCCTCGTAGACGGGGCGGAAGTACAGCATGCTCGAGAGGGCCTCGGCACTGATGGAGTCATCGACCAGTGCTAGGTCGACTTGTTTCGCAGCGGCAGCCTTCAGGCTCTCGCCGGGCTCGAGTTCCTCGAAACGAAGGTCAAGCTGGGGGTATTCGCGTATCAACGATTCGAACACCGCCGGGATAAAGGTCGTCGCAACCGAGCCGAACGCCGATATCCGGACTTCGCCCGCCACGGAGCCCTTGGCCGACGCGAGGTCCGATTCGATCTCGCTCACCAGATCCAGCACTTTTCCGGCCCTTGCAACCAGGCTTTCACCCGCCAGCGTCAGTTGAACACCTCGGCCTGAGCGCTCAAACAGCACCGTGCCCGTCTCCTGTTCCAGGATGGCCAGTTGCTGCGAGACAGCGGGACGTGTGAGGTTCACAGCCTCCGCCACCTTGGCGATGGTCCCTAGAACGGCAAGTTCGCTGAGAAGGTGAAGGCGAGACAGGTTGAGCATCTGAACGACAGAAAAGCTAACGCCTCCACTCTCGCAGCAATATCCCTCGAGCTCTTGGCATCAGGGTATTCCCCAATGAAATGACGCAAGGGGGCCTACGCATGCAATTTTGATGCCTCTATACACGCACCAACTTGGAGGACCACAATAGGAAAGAAATTCTAACGATTCCCGTAAGCATTGGTGGTCTTATCCACACGCCACGCTCTCCCTACAGTCCATCGCATCCAAACAGGAGCGCTTAGGAAATGAAGAACGTTGCATTTATCGGTATCGGCAAGATGGGCGCGCAAATGGCTGCGCGACTGGTTTCGGCGGGTTTCCAGGTCACTGTGTTTGACCCGAACCGCAGCGCTGTCGACGAATTGGTATCCAAGGGGGCGGCCGCGGCCGCAAATCCCAAGTCAGCCGCTGAGGGGGCTGATGCAGTTCTGTTCAGCTTGCCTACGCCCGCCATCCTCAAGTCGGCAATCACAGGCGCCGACGGTGTGCTCGCGTCGCTGACCAAGGGGGCGATCCTGATCGATTTCAGCACCGTCGACCCTGAAACGACCAAGGCTCTGGCTGCCGAGGCAGCCAAGAAGGGTGTCGACTTTCTCGATGCGCCCGTCAGCGGTGGCGTTGCGGGTGCCACGAGTGGAAAGTTGGTCGTGATGGTCGGTGGCGATGCCGCTGTCCTCGAACGCGTCACGCCGATGCTGAACAACCTGGCCGGACGCATCGTCCACTGCGGCGCTATCGGTGCCGGCCAGCTCACGAAGCTGAGCCACAACCTTGTGGTGGCAATCAACACTGTCGCGCTGGGCGAAGTTCTTGCAGCCAGCGTCAAAGCTGGCGGCAACCTGGAAGTGCTGTGCGACGTGATGAGCGCAGGCATGGCCGGCAGCAAGATGCTTGACTGGTTCCAGAAGACGTTGTTCACCGCAGAGCGCCCGGCATTCTTCGCCATCGACCTGATGAACAAGGACCTAGGCCTGTGCCTCGATGAGTTCTCCGACTACCCAATGCCCCTGGGTCAGCTGGTCAAGCAGACCTACAACGCCGCACGTGCCAAGGGCATGGGCGGCAAGGACTCCACCAGCGTCAGCGAAATCTACGAGGAACTGCTGGGCGTTCGCCTGCAAGCCGCCGCGTAAGCGCGTCTCCCCCATCCAGCCAAGAACATCCAAGTGAATACCATCTCCAAGTCCACCTACGGCCCTGTCAGCCTTCCCACGTCCGGCCTCGCCGGCAATTTCATCAACGGCGAATGGCGCAAGCCCATCGGCGGCAAGACGCTTGACGTCATCAACCCGTGCCGCCTCGACACCATCGCCACCATCGGTGCGGCCGACTCGCGCGACATCGATGTCGCTGTTGCGGCTGCCAAAGCGGCATTCCCGAAATGGCGCCGCAAGGCAGCACGCGAACGCGGCGCTATGCTGATCGAGTTCGGCAACCGCATCACCGCAAACGCCGAGGAAATCGCAAAGATCTTGGCTGCGGAAACGGGCAATGCGCTGCGCACCCAGAGCCGGCCGGAGGTTGCCAGCACCGCCGAAGTCCTTCGCTACTATGGCGGCGTTATCGCAGAGCAAAAAGGCGAGACCCTCCCGCTTGGGCCTGGCCTCTTCAGCTACACCACCCGCGAGCCTTTCGGCGTGGTTGGGGCCATCATCCCCTGGAACTCGCCGCTCGTCCTGGCCGCGGTCAAGATCGGCATGTCGCTCGGAACGGGCAACACGCTGGTTCTCAAACCGGCAGAAGATGCACCGCTCGCCGTCATCCGCATCGCCGAGCTCGCTGCGGACATTTTCCCGCCCGGCGTCTTCAACGTCGTGACCGGCGAAGGCTTGGAAGCCGGCGCTCCGCTGAGCACCCATGCCGACGTCGCCAAGGTGTCGTTCACGGGATCGCACGAAGTGGGTCAAAAGGTCGCGCACGCTGTTGCGGACCGCATCGGGCATCTGACCCTGGAACTCGGCGGCAAGAGCCCCTGCATCGTCTACCCGGACGCCGGTACCGACGCAATGCTGGACACCACGGTCAACAACATCATCGCGGCGATGCGCTTCGCCCGTCAGGGCCAATCGTGTACCGCTGGCTCGCGTCTGTTCCTGCACAAGTCCATCTGGGACAAGGTGATGCCACGCCTGGTGGAGAAGGTCAATGCACTGAAGGTCGGCGACGCCCTCGACGAAGCCTCCGACATCGGCGCGGTCATCAATGCCGAACGCTACAACGCGGTCTGTGGCTTCATCAAGGAAGCCATGGATGCCGGCGCGAAAGTGGAGACCGGCACGTTGCCGCCGGCCGCCGGCGATGCCAAGGGCTACTTCCCGACACCCGTCATCTTCACGGGTGTCGACAACACCTGGCGCATTGCGCGCGAAGAAGTGTTCGGCCCGGTCCTCGTGGCCATCGCGTGGGAGAACGAGAGCGAAGTTCTCGCCATGGCCAACGACACGCATTACGGTCTTGCCGCCTACGTCTTCACGAACGACATCGGCGCGGCAATGCGTGCAACCGAGCAGCTCGATGCGGGCTGGATCCAGGTGAATCGCGCCGGTGGCCAGATTCCTGGCATGTCCTACGGTGGTGCGAAGCAGAGCGGCATCGGTGCCGAGTACTCCATCGAAGGTGCGCTGGAGAGCTACACCAGCCGCAAGAGCGTCACATTCGGTATCTGACCCGGGGACCCTCGTGAACAGCACCTCCACAACGGCGAACCACTGGACCCAGGGCCTGTCGACACAGCAGGTCGAGACGGGAAACCGAATCGACCGTCTGATGACGCTCGAAATTCGACCGCTCAGTGGGGGACTTCCCCCGGGAATCGTCGTGCCCATGTACGAAATCTGCCGCGCGCACCACGAGGGCCCACTTTCGATGGCCGCCGCAGCTGCCCTCAAGGAGAAGGTTGTGCCTGGTAGCACGGTATTCATCGCTACAGGCGCAGGTGTGTCCCCGAAGCTCCCATGGGGCGAGACCGACGGTCCGGTCGGAGCTGCAGCACTGGCAGCCGCCCTGGTCAAAGGGCTGCGCGCGAAGGTCGTCTTCGTCACCGAGGAGGCGCACATGGCGCCCATCAAAGCTGCCGTCGACCTGATGAACGCCAAGCTCGCTGTCTGGGCCGAAGAGAAGCCGGGTCGCGATGTCCAGCCCATCACCATCGAGTCGTTCCCCATCGGGATGAACCGCGGGCAGACGCGCTCCCGGGCACTGATCGAAACCCATCGCCCCAGCGCGGTGGTCTTTGTGGAGCGCGACGGTCCCAATGTCGAGGGGCAATTTCACGGGGTTCGCGGTGACTGCCGGGACCCGTTGGCCGTCGGCTACGTCTATTTGCTCGCGTACCACGCAGCGGAAGCTGGAATCGTCACGATTGGCATCGGTGATGGCGGCAACGAGGTGGGCTTCGGCGCGGTCCGGGAGTCCATCCGGGACGTCCTCCCGCTGCGTGGCCGCTCTTTGGCCGGGCACGAGTCCGGTGTGGTCACCGTGGTGGAAACCGATGTGACGGTGAGTGCCGCCGTGTCGAACTGGGGCGCGTGCGCCGTCGGGGCCGCACTCGCGGTGCTCGTCGGTGACGAGGAGTTGCTGCACGACGCCGATACAGAGCATGAACTGATAGCAGTGACTGTGGCCGCAGGTGCGCGCGACGGGGCTACTTCGAAGCAGGCCATGGTCGTTGACGGCATTGCGTTCGACGGCCACCTCGCCTTTGTCAATCTTCTGAGTGCCGTAGCGCGCATGTCCATCCGCACCGCTGCCACTGCGTAACCAAGACAAAAAATGCAAGTCAAGAAGACCACCGACTCCCTCGGCAATCCGCTCGACCCAATCGTCGGCTTTGCACGCGGGAAAATCATTCAATCCAGCGTCGACGAGGCGCGACGACTGCGCCAAGGTCAGTCGGTCGCGGCAGAGCGCATCCGCCGTCTCGGGGCGATGTCGATCGGCGTGTTCACAGGCAACCAACGCGAGTTCCCGCTGAACGTCGAAGACCTCACAACGAACTGTGAAGAATGGGTGGGGCCTGGGCTCTACGCCGAAGAACTCCGACAGGTCGCCATCGAGCACATGGGCGGACAGCCCGGCGACATGGTGGCACCAGTGAACAGGACGAGCGCTGGAATCATTGCCACTATTGCAGCGCTCGCCGACGGGAAGCCGGTGGTGTCCGTGGTCCCGCCTGGCGGCCGGTCGCACGCGTCGGTCATCCGCGGATGCGGCATCGCGCAGGTCATCCTGCATGAGGTCCAGGGAGACAAGGACTGGGCGTCGGTCATAGAAGAAAAGGCCCCCGCATTGGTGGTCGTGACCACCGTCACCAGCAGCCTTGAATATCTGGACGACAACGTCTCCATGGATGTCGCGGCGGTGGCGAAGGCAAGCGGCGCGGCGGTTCTCTTCGACGAGGCATACGGCGCCCGGATGCGGCCGGTCCTGCGTGGCGGTGCGAAGAGTCTTCACCTCGGTGGCGACGTCGCCATCACCAATTGCGACAAGGCCGGTCTGTCGGGGCCACGCTCAGGGCTGTTGGTAGGCCGACCGCTGTTGATCACGCGCATTTCTGCAAAAGCGTCCGAGTTCGGGATGGAGGCGCGCGCCCCCATCGCAGCGAGCGCTCTTCGCTCATTGCAGCGATTCTCTCCAAAGGATCTTCTGGACGAAGCGGAAAGCGGCAAGCAGCTCGCGGCGGCACTGCGAGACCGCATGGGAACCGATCTGGTCGCCGTGAGCGATCTTGGTCCGATGATTGAAGAAGACCTCGCCCTCCAGGAAGTCTTTCGCCGCGCCGGCAAGGCCCCATCGGGGACTGATCTGGTTCCCTGTGAAATCACCTCGGCGCTCGGCATGGTGCTGCTGCGTGACCACGGCATCCTGACGGTGAATACCCATGGCCAGCCCGGTGCCCGTGTATCGGTCCGTCTCAAGCCGACCCACGGTGCGATCGAGCGTGTGGGTGGCATGTCCAAGGTTGTCGATGCAATGGTGGCCTCCTTCGATGAAGTGGCCCGCTACGTCGACAAGCCCAAAGAGCTTGCCGAACTCATTGTGGGAGCCTCGCAATGACCGCGGTGAGCGGCGCGCTTGCCGCCATCGACGAGCGGCTCGACAAGCTGGTCAGCATGGACATCGGCGGCCGTGGTGTCGAACATCTGTACAAGGCCGCGCGCGCCCGGCAAGGCACGACGCTCGTCGGCGCCGCGGCCGATGCGCTCTTGTCGGTGCCGGACGGCGCGACGGTCTTCGTCACCACGGGGTCGGTGTCACGCGCCTGGATCTCCACCGAAATCGGTGAGAACGACGGCCCCGCAGGAGCCGCTGCCGTCATCCGCGCCCTAGCCATCTCCAAGCGTGTCCATTGCGTCCTGCTTGCAGAGGCCACGCTATTGCCTGGAATGAAGGCCATACTGACCAGCGCGGGGTTGACCGTGCTGCCGTACGACCAGGCGCAGATTGCGTCCAAGGATGGGACTTTGGCGATCGCCTCGCTTCTCCCATTCACGACGTCAGATGACGAGGCGCCTGCAGCAGCCAAGGAGTTGCTCGCCAATTACAAGCCGAGCCTGTTCTTATCGACGGAGCGTGTTGGTCGAGCCAAGGACGGCGTCTACTACAGCATGCGGGCAGTCGACTACGGCATGGGGCGGTCGCGCATAGACATCTTGTTCGATGAAGCCATCAGACAAGGTATCCCCACCGTTGCAGTGGGCGACGGCGGAAACGAAATCGGTATGGGGGCTGTCACCGAGGCGGTCAACGCACACGTGAAGTTCGGCGAAACCATCGCTGCCGTCACTTCCGCCGACGTGCTGGTGACCGCCGCATGCTCGAACTGGGGCTGCAACGCGATTGCAGGCGCCATGGCCGCCAGGCGCAAGGATGCGCGACTCCTTCATACGCCGGAGATGGAGCGCCAATTGCTGACCCGCGGCGTCGACATCGGACTCATCAACTCTGTGCAGAACATCGTCGATGCCAATGTTGATGGCTTGGCTCTCGAAACCCATATCGCATTTGCCGAGATGGTGCGTGCCGTCGTGCGGCCCGCACTGAGCTGACCCTGAACCGAACTCCCCCATTTTTACAACGCAACGAGGAACTTCAAATGCGCCAACTCCTTAAATCGTTCGGTCTGCTACTGGCAGGCATGGTCATCGCGTCAACCGCGATGGCTCAAGAGAAGTCGAAGCTTGACGAGGTTCTTGCTCGCGGCAAGATCATCGTCGGTGTCAGCAGCGAATCGCCGCCCTTCGGATTTGTCGACGAGAAAGGTGAACTCACGGGCTTCGACATCGACATGGCGAAGCTCATCGCAAAAGGGATCTTCGGCAGCGACGACCCCAAGCACATCGAGTTCGTCAAGCAGAGTTCGGCTGCTCGCTGGGAGAACGTGAACAGCGGCAAGGTGGACTTCGGGATCCACGTCGCAACCGTTCTTCCCGACCGCATTGCGCGCGTTGCATTCACCCGCGGATACATCGACTCGTCGATCGTTGTCATCGTCAAGGCCGACTCGAAGTTCAAGAAGTTCGCGGACCTCAACACCGACAAGGTGACGACAGCGATCCTTTCGACACCCGTCCAGGCCGCACGCGCCGCGCAGTTCTTCCCGAAAGCAAAGACGACCACGCTCGACTCGATCGGGGCTCAGTTCACTGCGGTCAAGGGCGGGCGTGTGGACGCTGCTCAACTGGACGAGCCTGTCGCCCTCTGGTACGCCACGCAGAACAAAGATGTGCGTGTACTGGAGGAGCGCATGACGGCAGTCACCAACAACGCCATCTATATGAAGCAAGGCGACTTCAAGTGGTGGCTGGCTCTGGACACCTACGTCAACGAGATGCGCGCCGGTTCGATGTTCAACGACTACTCGGCCGCGTACAAGAAGTGGTTTGGCAAGGCGCCGATGAACGCGAAATACTACGTCAAGTAATCGACGAAACCCCCTGGAGCTGAAAGCAAGTATGAGCTGGTTGAACATGGTTTGGGGATGGTTACCGGAGTTCTTCAACGGATTCCTGGTCACGCTCACGCTGGTGGGCATGTGCCTTCCTGTTGCCGTTGCCTTCGGGATGGGCGTGGTCCTCATGCGGCTCTCGAACCATGCTCTCATCTGGGCACCGACGTACGCAGTGATCGAGTTTCTGCGAAACGTGCCAACGTTCCTGCTCATACTTGTCGTCTATTACGGCGCGCCGCTGCTTGGCTCCAGGCTCGACGGAATTTATTGCGGTGCAATTGCCATCGCGGTTCAGCACACCGCCTACCTGGCAGAGGTCTTTCGAGGCGGAGTCAGCGCCGTTCCCCGGACCCAGTGGGATGCAGGGCGAGCCATCGGCCTTCGACCTGCGGGCGTTTTCTTCCGAGTTGTCCTTCCCCAGGCCGTGCTCAAGGTTGTACCGGCCATCGGGAACCAAGTGGTCGTGCTGATCAAGGACACGTCTCTTGTCGCAGGCATTGGGGTGGTGGATCTCACGCTGAGCGGAAAGCTCGTCATGGAGCGGACAGCCGCCTCATACGAAGTTTTCATCGTCATCGCTGCCTTCTATCTCGTACTCACAACGCTCGCCAGCGCGGGTTTTCATTGGCTCGAGATTTTCTCGCGCAAGCGCAACTGAGGAAACCAGATGGACGTCGCATTTCTGAATATCAACTATCTGCTGAAGGCAGCTCTTGTCACTCTGGAGATGGCGGTCGCTACGGTCGTCCTCAGCTTCATTGTTGGTACCGCCCTGGGCGTCGCGGCAGCGCTGAGCGGCCGACTGGTCCGATCGGTTCTTACAGTTTATGTGTATGTGGTGCGAGGGGTTCCCGTCCTGGTCCTCATCTTCATCGCCTACTTTGGCCTGCCGCGTTTGGGCGTTGACGCGCCGAACTACGTGGCTGCCACCATCGCCCTGGTCATCTACTTTGCGGCCTTCGTGGCCGACATCGTGAGAGGTTCAATTCTTGCCGTGCCCAAGAGCACCGTGGAGGCCGGATTGGCTATCGGCCTGCGTTGGAGACAAGTCCTCATGCAGATTCAACTTCCCCTTGGGATGCGTCTCGCGCTCCCGCCATTGGTAACCACTGCGTCCATTGCAGTGAAGAGCACTTCGTACGCCTCGATCGTGGGCGTCTGGGAACTGACGTATGCATCGCGTGAGGTCGTCGAGCGTACTTTGGCCGCTTTCGAGATTTTCTTCACCGTGATGGTTATCTATTTTTGTATCTGCTACCCGATCTCACTCTGCGCGACCTATCTGCAGCGGCGCTACGCGGCGGCGTAGTCGCAAAACGAACTGCCTGGAAACCATGAACAATGCACAGCCCCTGCCGACTAGCCGGCCCATGATCGAAGTTCGAGGCGTCTCAAAGAGCTTCGGCGAGAACCAAGTCTTGAAGAGCATCTCCTTCGAAGTGAAGGAGGGCGAGGTTGTCGTTCTCATCGGACCCAGCGGGTCCGGCAAGTCGACGCTCTTGCGGTGTATTAACTACCTCGAGGATTTCCAGGCAGGCGAAATCCTTGTCGATGGTGCGGCTGTCGGCTACAACTCCTCGGCCGGCGGCTCTAAGAGGATCAAGCAATCCGAGACTGAGATTGCCCGTCTCAGGACCAAGGCGGGGATGGTCTTTCAGAACTACAACCTGTTCCCCCACAAGACGGCCATCCAGAACATCATGATGGGGCCGGTACTGGTGAATGGGGAGTCCAAGGCCGAAGCTCGCGAACATGCCCAGGCGTTGCTGGCCAAGGTCGGACTGGCAGACAAGGCGAACCACTATCCATCTCAGCTCTCCGGCGGTCAACAGCAGCGCGTGGCCATCGCCCGTGCCCTCGCCATGCGGCCGAAGGTGATGCTGTTCGACGAGGTGACATCGGCCCTGGACCCAGAGCTGGTCGATGAGGTCCTCAAGACGCTTCGCGATCTCAGCACAGAGGGGATGACGATGATCATCGTCACGCACGAGATGCAGTTTGCACGCGATGTCGCGGACCGACTTCTCTTCTTCTACCAAGGATCCATCATCGAAGACGGGCCTCCGAACGACGTGTTCGCGAACCCCAAAACCGAACGTTTTCAAGCGTTCGTGAAGCGTTTCCAGAGCGCGGCGACGGCTGCCTAGTCCCTCTTCAGGTCAATCTCCCACCTCCAAAAGAATGAACGCACTTGCTTCATCCGTCGCTCTCGCTGGTGAGAAACCCATTCTGGAGATGAAGAAAATTCATCTCTCCTATGGCAATAACGCCGTACTGAAGGGTGTGGACCTCTCGGTTCGCCGAGGGGAAGTCGTCGTGATCGTGGGGCCTAGCGGCGGCGGAAAGAGTTCGCTACTTCGCTGCGCGAACCTGCTGCAGCGAATCAACTCTGGTCAGATCCTTCTCGAAGGAGAGGACCTTGCAGGAGGTTCACTCAACGAGAACCAGATTCGTCAGCGCGTGGGCATGGTGTTCCAGCACTACCACTTGTTTCCTCATCTCAGCGTCCTTCGAAATCTGACACTCGCTCCGCGAAGAGTGCTCAAGGAGTCGACGGGTAGATTGGAAGCGCGCGCGCACGAACTCCTGCGGAAGGTCGGTCTTGCCGACAAGGCGAACAGCTATCCGGACCAGCTCTCCGGTGGCCAGCAGCAACGCGTTGCCATTGCGCGGGCACTGATGATGCAGCCGCACGTGATGCTCTTCGACGAAGCAACGTCCGCGCTCGACCCGGAGCTCGTGGGCGAGGTGCTGGCGGTGATGAAAGATCTGGCCAAGTCCGGCATGACCATGCTCGTTGTCACCCATGAGATGGGCTTCGCTCGGGAGGTCGGCGACCGGCTCGTCCTGGTCGCCGGCGGAAACATCGTCGAACAGGGCCCTCCTGCTCAAGTGCTCGACCGTCCCCAACACGAGCGCACGAAGCAGTTCCTGTCTCGCATGACCAGGCATTAGCTCGATGCCGCTGTTCTTTTCTCAACGTCCCCCTGTCTGTCCTGAAAGCTTGTCATGAAGAAATCGCTGATTGCTTCCCTGGTCTCCGCCATGAGCTTCGCCCCTCTTGCAGCAATGGCCGCCGCGCCCAAGGTCGACGTTCCGCTGCCGCCAGAGGTCAAGGCAACCGGCTTCCTGACCGTCGGTATCAACTGCACGTACCCGCCCGCTGGTTTCGTTGGCATCGACGGCAAACCTGCCGGGTACGAGTACACGCTGGTGAAGCGTATCGGTGAAGCCGCCTTCGGCACCGGTGATGGCCTGAAGACTCAGTGCGTCAACGATGGAAACCGCGTTTCATTCCTTCAGTCCGGCAAGATCGACATGATTCTGGCCTCGCTCGCATATACACCAGCGCGTGCAGAACAACTCGATTACTCCAATCCAATTTGGGCCAGCAATCTTCAGCTCATTGTCCCCAAGGACTCGAAGATCAATGACTACGCCGACCTCGCCGGCAAGACAGTCGTGACGCCGACTGGCAGCACGTACCAGACTTGGCTGCAGAAGTGCTACCCGCAAGCAAACTTGGTGACAGCCCAGACCGCAGCAGAAGGCGCCACCATGCTCACGCAAGGGCGTACCGATGCCTTCGCCTACATCGATGTGTATGGCTTCAACTTCACTCAGATGCAGAAGAACTACAAGGTTGTCGGCACATTGGCCGCGACCGCAGTTCAAGGCGTGGGGGTCAAGAAGGGCAACAAGCCGATGCTCGATTGGGTTAATGCGGTGCTCGAGCAGATGCGTGGCGAAGATGCCTTCTACAAGGCTTTTTCGGCGGAGGTGAAGGATCCTGCGTTCGCTGCAAAGTATCGACAGATTGTTCCCGGACCGAGCATGAAGATGGACTACTCAAAGTCCGGCGCGCTCGACTGCTTGAAGTAAGGAATCAAAAAAGAGCGCCCATCCGACCACGTAGGGTGGATCGCCGGGAGGAACCGATATGACACCGAATTTCACGAACGAACTGCTCGTTCTGCTCGACGGGCTAGGCCGGACGCTGCTTGTTAGTGGCATCGGCATCACCCTCGGTATGGCGCTGGGCATGCTGATGGGGGCAGCGCGCCATGCGCGCATTCCGGTGCTGAGCCAGCTCATCGCTTGCTACGCCAATCTCTTCCGGTGCACGCCGCTCTTGGTCCAGGTCGTGATGCTCTACTTCGCGTTGCCGGACCTTGGAGTAAAGCTCTCGCCGTTCGAGACGTCGTGGCTGGCGCTGGGACTTTGGGGGGCTGCATACCACACGGAAATCTTCCGAGCAGGCTTTGGTGCTGTGAACCCCAACGAGGTGCTCGCTGCTCGAGCGCTCGGAATGTCTGCTCCTCGGGCCTTTCTGGACATTACCGTTCCCCTTGGTGCGCGTGCAGCAATTCCTGCTGCGACGACTATGGCGATCACCCAGTTTCGATCGTCGTCTTTCATGATCGCAGTTGGCTATCAGGAGCTTACGTACGTAGCCAATCGCATGGTGGCAGACACGTTCAAGGTGTTCCAGGTGTTCGGCATTGCAGCGCTTGCCTATCTCATCGTCTCAAACGTTATTGCGATGGCCTCCCGCAGGCTTGAGAAGGCGGTCGCAGTGCCCGGCTTGGGAGCCGTGAAATGAACCAGGAATGGATGGGGCCCGTCGCATCGCACATGCTCAGCGGGCTATACGTCACGCTCTGGGTCTCCTTGCTGACAACGCTCGTCGCGACAGCCATCGGAGTAGCCGTCGGAGCGCTCTCCGCGAGCACGACGCTTTGGGTAAAGTTCGTTGTGCGGATCTACATCGATGTCTTCCGGGGTGTTCCTTCGCTGATAACACTCTTGTTTGTCTTCTTCGCATTGCCACACGTCGGCATCAGCACCGGGCCCATCACGGCGTCGGTACTTGGGCTCGCGCTCTGGGGCGGCGCGAACATCGCCGAGACCGCACGAGGTGCGCTCAAGTCGATTTCGTCCCATCAGACGGAAGCTGCCCGCGCTCTTGGTATGGGCAAGCTCGATGCACTCGTGTTTGCAGTGATGCCCCAGGCGCTCCGGCGATTCCTCCCTCCGTACATCGGACAACTCACCGTGCTGATTCAGGCCAGCGCGCTCACATCCGTCGTCGGCGTCACCGACTTGCTGGGGTCGGCGAGACAAATGATCGAACGGCTGGCATACGTGAGCAATGACGCTCATGCGGTCGAAATCTATTGTGGTGTCCTCGTTGTCTTTTTCGTCATCTGCTATCCGCTAACCCTGCTCTCCGACTACCTGGAACGTCGGCTCCGAAACTAACCATCATGAACAGCGATATCCCTACCCAAGAACGAGGCAGGCCTGCCACGACCACGGTTTGTCCTGCTCCGTCGCCATTGGTTGGTGTGCAAGGTCTCCTGGCCGTTCCTCGCCTGCGAGACCTGCCGATGTCCGTAATGGCAGCTGAAGCCAAAAGAAGGGACTTCGAGGTCATCTTGGATGGCGTGGCCGTCCTTGGCTACAACTAGGTTCTGTCATGCTCAGTCGATGGTCAGTACCGTCCACAGAAGGACAAAAGGATGGCGGCATTCCTGAGCGCCATAGGGTTGTCATCGTTGGCGGTGGGGCGGCAGGCCTTGAACTCGCGACCAGTCTTGGCAGGAACAGACGTCTCGCAGTCACGCTCATAGACAAGTCTCGAACACATGTCTGGAAGCCGAAGCTTCATGAAATCGCGGCCGGGAGCATGGACACCAGCCGGCACGAAGTCGGCTATCTTGCACATGCACGCAAGCACGGCTTCGTGTTCCGAATCGGACAGATGTCCGGCCTCGACCGAGTGGCTCGGTTGGTGAGCGTTGACCCCTATGTGGACTCGGAGGGAGAGCGGGTAACGCCTCGACGGAACGTTCCATACGACACTCTCGTCATCGCAGTCGGAAGCCAGTGCAACGACTTCGGAACCGAAGGCGTGCTGAAGAATGCGCTCAAGCTCGAGTCGCTTGGCGACGCAGTCCGTTTCAATCGGAAGCTGATGAATGCCTGCTTCCGAGCCCAGGCTCAAGATGGTCCCTTGACTGCTGCTCAACTTCGGATTTGCATCATCGGAGCAGGGGCAACTGGCGTCGAGCTCGCCGCTGAACTGCATCGAACGGGGAAAGAGGTCTTGAACTCAGCAGACGCTGCACTCAACGGTCGCGCCAAGCTTGAGATTCACCTTATCGAGGCCTCGGACAGAATTCTTCCGGCACTTCCCGCCCGACTCTCGGCCGCTGCGCACGATCTGTTGAGCCGCTCAGGTATTCACGTCCACGTTGGAGCGAGTGTTAGCAGCGTTGATGAAGGCGAGGTCACGCTGAAAGACGGTCGCACGATCCCTGCGGAAATCAGTGTCTGGGCTGCGGGCGTGAAGGCCCCAGCACTGTTGAAGACGCTGGACGGCCTCGAAACCAATCGACTCAATCAGCTGACGGTGCGCCCGACGCTGCAAACAACGCTGGACTCCAGCATCTTTGCCATCGGTGACTGCGCTGCATGCATGCGCCCCAATGGAGACGGCTGCGTTCCACCTCGAGCCCAGGCTGCACACCAGCAGGCTTCGTTCTTGGCGCGTCATCTCTCGCAGTTCATTGCAGGGGGAAGTCTTCCTCCTTATCGCTACCGAGATTTCGGTTCGTTGATTTCCTTGGGGGACTTCAGCACGGTCGGCAGCCTGATGGGCAGTGTCGTCGGCAGGAGCATGTTCATCGAAGGCTTCTTCGCCAAGCTCATGTACAGGTCGATGTACAAGATGCATGAGCTGGCCCTGCATGGATGGTGGCGCGTGACCCGCGAGACGCTGGCAAGGTCGCTGTCGCCCTCGACCGGCTCCAAGGTGAAGCTGCACTGAACCCCACGTGCCGACTGTTGAACGGAGGAAACCATGTCTACCATTCTCGAAATCAATTCCGTCCGCCAGGAATTCCCGGTCACCAAGCGGATGCTCTACCTGGACTCCGCGCACCAGACACCTATGGCGACCTGCGTGCGCCAGGCGCTTTCCGAATTTCTCGCGGAAGGCAACGAAATGGCCGGCCCGAAGCCGTTGTGGATGCGCCGCGTCGAGCGTGCCCGAGAGGATGTCGCAGCGCTGCTGAACGCATTGCCCAGCGAGATCGCCTTCACGAAGAACACCTCCGAGGGCCTCAACATCGCCGCCAATGCCGTTCCGCTCGCAAGCGGAGATACCGTCCTGATGCTCAAGGGCGACCATCCGAACAATGCCTACGCCTGGCTCAATCTGAAGCGCAAGGGCGTGCAGGTGCGCTTCGTAAAGGTGGCCGATGACGAGGTCGCGACGGCGGAGACCTTCGAGCCCTTCATTGACGCCAGGACCAAGGTCATCTCGTTGTCGCACGTGACCTTCCATGCGGGCCAGCGGCACGATATCGCCAGTATCGGCCGCCTGTGCGCGCAAAAGGGCATCTATCTGGTCGTCGATGTGATGCAGTCTGTCGGCGTGCTTCCGGTCGACGTCAAGAAGCTGGGCGTGTCCGTGCTGGCCGCCGGCTGCCACAAGGGTTTGCTCGTGCCCCAGGGCCTGGGGATCCTCTACGTGAAGGCTAGTCTGGATGAGTTGCAACCGGCCTACCTGGCGATGAGCAGCCTGGCGAATCCTCCGGAAGACTATATCGCGCGGCCCGACGATCTGACGCCGCGCAAGGATGCGGGGCGCTTCGAGTTCGGCAACTACAACCTTCCCGATCTGCATGCCCTGTCCAGCTCGATCGACCTCATCCGCAAGACCGGTGTGGAGTGCATCGAAGCGCATGTACTCGAACTGGGCGACCGATTGATCGCACAGCTCGAAAGGCTTGGCGTGCGCCTCGTTGGGCCACGGGCCCGTGCCAGTCGTGCGCACATCTACGTGCTGGATCTGCCGGTCGCCGAGTGGCTCGACTACTTCACCCAGAACCAGGTTCGCGTATCGCCCGAGCGCGGCGGCATCCGCATCTCCTTCGGCCTATTCAACACCTCCGAGGACGTCGATCAGGTCGTATCGCTGATCCAGCAGCGCTTGAACTGCAGTACTCATTGCGCTCCAGGTGTCCGCGCGCATTGCAAACGCCCCACGGGCCTGTAACAGGCCTTGCGCCGGGCCTGCACTATCCCAAGGCCACGAGCAGTTTCTTAAGAAGAAAAAGTACCCCGAAGAACCCGCCGAGGACCAGGAAATACGCCAACGGCGCGCCTGCCATTGTCTCCCACCATCTCGGTGGGCCGTATGGCTTGGGTTTACTTTCTAGGGCGTTCATCATGTTTCTTTCGGATTGGTGCCTCTGCCTTCACAAGGCAGACTGCTGCTGTGCTTCAACTGATACGGATCTTCGGCTTGACCAGCGCGTTGATCCCCTCGGCCAACCATAGCGGCGGCCTGCGAGCGGGGCCATGCAATGAAAGCTGATGGCTATGCTAGAGAAATCGCATGGCGCGACTGTGCGAAGCGGCCCTTGATCGCGCTGACCGCGCGGGCCGGTCGAACGAACGCTACGCAGAAGATCTACCGCCTCCCGCATTGTTCGCCAGGCGCACAAGCAGTTGAAGCAGGTTCTTCCGCTGTGCCGTGTCGAAGTCGGCCAGCAGTTCGTGTTGCGCGTGCTCGAGCACAGGAGCGACCCGCTGCGCAGATTCCGCGCCGCGCTCGGTGAGAAAAACTTCGACCACTCGGCGGTCCGACTGAGACCGCGATCTGCGGCAAAGCCCCTTGCGTTCCAGTCGGTCGATCAATCGCGTCATGCCGGCCGGATCAATCTCGCAGAGCCGGGCCAGCTCGATGATTCGCAACGGATTGCGGATGTACAGGAAATGCAGTGGCCGCCATTGCGACTCCGTCGGTCCGTCGACGCCGCGTAGCCGCGCGTTGACGGCAGTGCTGGCGAGTGAAAGGATCTTGCGAATCAGAAGATTCAGGTCTCCTTCGATGTCATAGCCCGAGAGGGCCGAAGAGCTTGCGAACGTCACGGCCGGACTGCCATCACGGCCAGCGACGAGGTGGCGTTCGCGATCAGGCGGGAGCGCTCTGCGTCGTAGAGCCTCGCGTGCGCAAAGGCGATCTGCCGCCCGACCCGGTCCACCCCTGCCACCGCAACGAAATGGCCTTCGTGGCCCGCGCTCTGCATGTTGACGGTCAGGCTGACGGTGGCGCATGTATGGCCGGGCTTGAGTCGTGACAGGACGCCCATCGCCATGGCCAGGTCCAGCATGTTCGCCAGCGTGCCTCCGCCCACTACGCCGTTGCCCTGCGTCGCATCGTGTGGCGCGGTGAACCGAATCACCAGTTCGTCTTTGCCGCTCTCCACCAGCAGGGCCGAAAGACTGGCCAGCGCAGGATTCACCTCCAGTGGGAGGTGTCGGCGTTTGGACGCCACCGCGTCCGCGATGAATGCGCGGGTAGGGTTGTCCTCCTGCAGCGGAATGTCGGAAAACTCGCCGGGTTTCACGGTTCAGCCTAGCAGGGTAGTGCGCGCGTGATCGGGCGTGGCGACGTCATACCCAAGGTCCTCGATGATCCTGGCCGCCTTGGCGACGAGTTCGGCGTTGTCGCGTGCGAGCTTGCCCGGCGAGACATATAGGTTGTCCTCGAGTCCGACTCGCACATGCCCGCCTAGGATCGCGGCAGTCGCGACCATCGGGAATTGGTCCGAGCCGATGCCGAACGCGCTCCAGTGCGAGCCGGTCGGCAGCAGGCGCTGCATCTCGACCAACACTGTCGGCGTGGCCGGTGCGCCCCAGGGCACTGACATGCACAGCTGGAAATATGCGCTCTTCGGAATTGCACCTGTCGCGATCAGGTGACTCGCCAGGCGGGCGTGGCCCAAGTCGAAGACCTCCAACTCCATCGTCACACCGCTCGCGTGGATCTGTGCGGCCATCTCGCGCAGGTGGTTCGCGGGGTTGATGAAGACGGCGTCGCCGAAGCTCATGGTTGCGACGTCGAGGCTGCAGATGTCGGGCTTGAGGCTGACCACGTGCGCAACCCGCTCATGCGGCGTCATGAGTTCGGCATCGGGGATGGAAACGACACGAAACGGCGCCTCGGTCGGCACCGTCAGCATCGTGCCCGGACCGGTCGTGAGATTGATCAGCACATCGCTGCGGGAGGCGCGGATGCGCTGCACGACCTCCTCGTAGTAGGCGAACTTTGTGGAGGGCTTGCCGGTTTTGGGCTCGCGTACGTGGATATGGACGATGGATGCGCCGGCGCGCGCGGCATCAATGGCCTGGTCCGCGATCTCCCGGGGCGAGGCGGGCACGGCGGGGTTCTTCGCTCGGGTGTCCCCCGCGCCGGTCAAGGCACAGGAAATGATGACGGGAGGGCGCTTGCTCATATGTAGGGCCAAGGCGGGAATGGAGGTGACGAAACCGGCATGAATGAAGAGCATCCTGCCGAACTATTTGCGATACGATACGGATCGCGATAAATGTAGGCGTGAAAAACAGGATAGTCAAGGATGAATTTTGTCTAACTTAGAGTAAGAACCTTAGGGAAAACACCAGAATTCAACTTATAAACGAGACGTACAGTATCGCAATTATTTCAAACAGGAGTTGCCGTGAAGCTTGGAAGATTTGTCGTACAGGGACTCGATGGTCCGGTTCAGCGCATCTGCATGGTGCTGCCGGAGCAGTCCCGTGTTATCGATTTGCGTGCGGCGGAGGCATTGCGGCAACAGTCGCGCGGCGCCAGCCGCGAGGCGGCCTTGCGGTACGCCGCTGCGGTATTTCCCGAAAGCATGTCAGCGGCCATCGCTCTGGGCGAGCAGTTTCTCGAGACGGCGCATGAGGCGGCGACACGCCATGGAGACGATGCATCCAGGTCATTCGAAGGGCTGAACTGGGCAGCCGCGTGCGACCCGTCGGTGGTGCGCGACGGCCTCACTTTCGTCAAGCACATCCGGCAGTTCCATGAGCGCATGAAGCTCACGCCTGCTCCCGCGCTGCTGCAGGTTCCAGGCTACTTCAAGGGGTCCCCATGGACCGTGATCGGGCATGAAGCCGAGGTGCCCTGGCCGGCACGCGCCGAGAAGATGGACTACGAACTGGAGATCGGCTGGGTCATCGGGCGGAGCGCCCACAACATCACGCCTGACACGGCCCGCTCGCACCTGTTCGGCGTGACGATCTTCAATGACTTCTCGGCTCGCGACCTGCAAGCCAACGAATTCGCGATCGGCATGGGACCGACCAAGAGCAAGGACTTCGCCTATGGCATCGGGCCGTGGATCACCACGATCGACGAATTCCCGCACCTGGATCGCATCCGCATGGCCGTGCGGGTAAATGGAGAGACCTGGGGTGAGGGCGACACCTCGGAAATGTTGTGGAGTGTCGAGGAGTTGGTTGCCTATGTGTCGCTGGGTGATCACGTGCAGCCGGGCGATGTCATCGGTTCGGGAACGATGGGTAACGGCTCGGCGCTTGAGCTTGGCCGCAGCCTCAGCCCGGGCGATGTGGTGGAGCTGGAGGTGTCCGGTGTTGGTGCCCTGCGCAATCGGATGGGGCAGCCTGAGAAGGGCACGTGGTGGCCGACACCGCGCAAGCCTTTCATGTGAGATGACGGTTGTGAAGTTCTCCCTTGGTACTTTCTCGAACGATGGGGGCGAACGGTTTGCCGCCATGTGCATCGGTGATCGTGTACTGCCCTTGCACGCGTTGCATGGACAGGCGCTGCGCTGCGGAGCAGCGTGGCGCGAGAAGGCGTCGGTGCTCGACCTGCTGCAGGACTGGGATCGCAACCTGGTGGTGCTGCATGCGCTGCGGGGGAGCATCCCCGTCGAACACGAAGCCCAGATACCGATGAGCCGCCTGAGGGTGCATGCCCCTGTGGACTTGCCGAGGCAGCTGCTTTGCACCGGGGCCAACTATCGCAAGCATGTGGTCGATCTCACGCTCGACATGGGCGTCGGGCCGGAAGGCCTCGAGGGCCCCGCGCTGCGCAAGTGGGCGGAAGACATGATGGATGAGCGGGCCGTGCACGGCGAGCCCTACGCGTTCCCCAAACTGCCTTCAGCAGTCACAGGCGCCTTTGATCCAATCCAGCTCCCGGCAACGACCCGCAAGCCAGATTGGGAACTGGAGCTCGCTGTCATCATCGGACGGCGTGCCCGAAACGTGCGTCGCGAGGATGCGCTTGACTATGTCGCCGGTTACGCGATCGTGAACGACGTTTCAGCGCGCGATCTCATCGCCCGCACGGACTACAAGATGCTTGGCACCGACTGGCTCAGGTCAAAGTCGGCCCCGAGCTTCATGCCGTTCGGCCCGGTGCTGGTGCCTGCATGCTTCGTGCCGGATCCGCAGAACTTGCGGATCACGCTGAAGCTGAACGGGCAGATCATGCAGGACGAGTCAACGGCGGACATGCTGTTCGACGTGGCGCGACAGATCGAATACCTCTCCGCGCATGTCGAACTCTGGCCGGGCGACCTCATAGCCACCGGATCGCCTGCAGGGAACGGCACTCACTACGACCGGTTTCTCCAGGACGGCGACGTGCTCGACTCGGAAATCGAAGGCCTCGGCCGTCAGCGCAACGTGTGCGTGCGATCTTAGGCACTGAGCCCGCCTGATCGCGCACTGCGAATGCGAAACCACTCCTCTATCGCCACCAGAAAGGACCCTCGGCGTGAATACTGAAGCAACGATCGAGAAACAACACGCGAAGACTCCGGCGAACGCACGGCCGGTGCGCCGCATCGTCACTGGCGAGAACGCGCAGGGCAAATCCGTCTTCGTGTCGGATGGGCCGACGCCGAACCATACGACCGACCCGGGCACGCCGCTCGCGCGGGTGGTGTGGGCGACGGGCGAAGCCGCGGCGACGGGGGGCGATCCGGCGCCTGCTGGCCAAGCCTTCGGTTTCCATTCCAAAGGTGGCTCGCTTCTGCGGGTGGTGGACTTTCCGCCGGACGAAACCTACGAGACCGCGAAGTTGGCGCGTTTTCTCGACGAGCACGGCGTGCGGGACACCGGCGATGCCCGTCACTTCTGGTTTCACAAGACGCAGTCTCTTGACTACGCGATCGTGCTGGACGGCGAGATCCATGCGCTGATGGACGAGGGCGAGACGCTCATGCGCGCCGGCGACATCCTGATCCAGAGAGCCACCAACCACAGCTGGGCGAATCGCTCCGGCAAGACATGTCGCATGGCCTTCGTGCTATTGGATCTGGAGCTGGGCGCCAAGGAGTGATGGCGTGTCCCGGATAATGGGCTTGTCGCAGTAGCCATCGGGAATTCCTTGCCGACCAAAACCAATTCTCCAATGTCCGCAGCCAAGGTGCGCGGCCGTTCCGCAGCATCCTCCGCCGCGAAGCTCGCCGCGGCTCCGGGGCCAGTTGCGTCGCGCACGCGCTCTCCAGGGCGTGCACGCAGCGATGCATCACGCATGGCCATTCTCGACGCGACGCTGAAGCTGCTGGAGACGACGCCTGTGCCTCAGATCTCGATCGAGTCGATCGCCCGTGAGGCGGGCGTGGGCAAGGCCACCATCTACCGTTGGTGGAACTCGAAGGCTGCCGTGGTCATCGAGGCGTTCCTGCACACTCACTTGTCGCACACGCCGATGCCCAAGGACATCAGCCCGCGCGAGGCGCTCACGCGGCATATCCACCTGCTGGTCGAGGAGTACAGCAGTTGGTCGGGGCGCATCGTCTCGCAGATCATGGCCGAGGGCCAGAGCGACCCGGAAGTTCTGCGCGAGTTCCGTGAGCGCTTCTGGTACGGGCGGCGGGCGGTCGTGCGCGAGGTGGTTGAAGACGCGCGCCGCAGAGGCGAGTTGCGCAGCGACCTAGAGCCGGAATTGCAGATGGACATCCTGTATGCGCCGATCTACTTTCGACTCCTCATGCGGCATCTGCCGCTGGACAAGAAGTTCGCGGACGAACACTGTGCCGCGGTCATGCAGATGTTGGCACCCGCCGAGAGTCAGGCTGCCCAGGGCTCGCCCAAGCGGCGCAAGCTCGCCTGACCTGCCGCCCTCAGGGCAGTTTCAGCCGGCGGGCAAGACGGAGGTTTCGATCAGTTGCTCGTACGCGATGTCGGCGCCGAGCAGGTCGCAACTGCGGCGCTGAGCAATGAGGAGCTCGACGCCTGCGCGAGCCGGCAACAGCGAGTCCGGTGTGACACGAAGCATCGCATCCACCGTCGGCGCTGAGAAGCCGGCCAGTGCCAATGCCCGGCGCGCGGCCTCCGGCGTGTCGACCATACGCTGGCGTGCCTTTTCGAGGCCGTACAGCCAGGTGGAAAGTGCAGGGCGCAGCCGCGCCAATGTGCTTGCCCTCATCACCAGACCTTGCCCCGGAAAGGCCGGATAGCGCTCCTGGACTGTCGCGATGCGGCTCAATCCCGCCTCTATGGCCATGGCGTCGAAGGGTGGGCCCAACAAGGTGGCATCGCCACGTCCGGAGACGATAGCAAGGTGCCGTTCCTGTACGCCGCCCACCGGCTCCAGCACGTAGGCGTCAGGGCCGATGCCTTCGTCCGCAAGCATGGCGCGCAAGGCTACGACGAAGCCGTTGCTGGGGGCGTCGACGAGGATGGTCGCGGCGCGCAGATCCTTGAGCGCGACGCGTCCCCTCTGCCCGACGATGGTCAATGGGGTGGTGCGTTCGAGTTGCGCGACCACGCGGAAATCCCTAGGGCCCGCACGCAGGTTCCAGTCCATCACGTTGTCCATGGCCGTGACCACGGCGTCTGCCCGATCGAAAACAAGCGCCTCGAATTGGGCATCAGAAGATGGGTTTCGCTCGGCCTTCAAGGCCAGGCCGGACGTCAGTCCCGACGCGTCGGCGACCACGACCAATGAGGGCGGAACGAACCAGAGAAGTCGCAGTTCGGGGTGCATGAAATGGTGTGCCCGGATGCTTCAGGTCAATTCGAGTTTGATGCCGGAACGCTTCACCACCGGAATCCATTTCGCCCGCTCGGCACGGATGTAGGCCGCAAATTCCAGCGGCGTGCTGCCGACGGGCTCTCCGCCGTACTCGTGATACCTCTGGATGACTTCCGGCTTGCGGGCCAATGTGGCGCAGGCGGCGGCCAGCTTGTCCAGCACCGCCTTGGGTGTGCCTGCAGGCGCCAGAAGGCCAAACCACGTCGATGCGTCATAGTCCTTGATGTCCAATTCCTCGAAGGTCGGCACGTTTGGAAGCAGCGGATGGCGGCCCTTGCCCGTGACAGCGAGCGCCTTCAGCTTCCCTGCTCGGATATTGCTCATGGACGCCGCGAGTGCGTCGAACATCACCTGGGTCTCGCCTGCGAGCAGCGCGGCATAGGGACTGGTCGTGTTGTACGGGACGAACTGGTAGCGGGTTCCCGTGATCGCACCGAACCACTCGCCCAGCAGGTGCTGGAAGGTACCGATGCCGAGCGTTCCCGCCGCAATGGTTCCGGGCCGGGTCTTGGCCAGCGTCACGAGCTCGGAAGCCGTCGATGCGGGCAGGCTCGGATGGGCGACGAGCACGCTGCGCAAGCTGGTGAGCTGGCTGATGGCGTCGAAGTCGGTGGGCTTGTAGGGAAGCTTCGTGTACAGCTCGGACATGTAGCACAGCGAGCTTGGGATGCCGATGTGCAAGGTGTAGCCGTCGGGTGGTGCCTTGGCGGCCAGCGCCGTGCCGATGGACGTCGCGCCTCCGGGGCGATTGTCGATGAATACGGACTGCCCGAGCTGGGCCGCGAGTCCCGCAGCCCAGAATCGCGAGTCGGCGTCCAGGCCTGATCCGGGCGGGTTCGCCACGATGATGCGCACTGGCTTGTCGGGGTAGGCCTGCGCCAGCGACTTGCTGGCAAGCGTGGCCATCAGCATTCCGGCGCCGGTACCCAGCGCCTGTCGTCTCGTGATCGTCATGGTCGTCTCCGCAGATCGGGCGCTAGAGGAGATGTGCGGCGCCCGGGAGTGATGACTTTAATTCAAGACGATTCGTATTGAAAATACAGGGAAACCACGTAGATAGCTATCCAAGCTGAGTACTGGTGAGCGACATTTGCCGCATCGCCGAAGCGGCCGGAAAGACTGCTTCTCTCACTAGGAGGTGGACATGCTTCAGTGATGGCCCTGCCACTGGCGCGACGGCCTGTGCGCATCCTGGTTCAAGGGTTTGTCCTTAATTCATAACGAGACGGTCCGTATAGTATTGAGTCAGTTCCAGTACACAAGACGGAGACAAGCAAAGAAGCACGGCGAGACGGCACCTGCCCTGCGGACCCTCGGGCTGCGGGAATCAGCGGTGCAGATTCGCCATCGTTTCGCGAGCATCGGTTGCTTGGCTTTCGAGTGCTGGCCATGGAGCCTTCTCACTCTCGAAAGGAAAGAGGATGAACATCCTGGGGCCTGATTCCCTGGTCTTCGGCGTCGATGACCTCGCAGCCTGCATTCAGTTTTTCACCGACTACGGCCTTACGCCGGTCGGCGTTGACGCAACCGGCGGGCGCTTCGAAGCGGTCGATGGCACCTCCATCGTCGTTGCGCACCGCGACGATCCCTCGCTGCCTCCTCCGATGGAAACGGGCACGATGCTGCGAAAAACGATCTACGGCGTCGCAGACCGTGCAACGCTGGAAGCCATCGCCGACGAACTGGGTCGCGACCGAGAGGTCAAGCGCCTGGCCGATGGCTCCATCGAGGCGTGCGACGACATGGGCTTCGTGCTGGGTTTTCAGATCTCGGTGCGGCGAAAGATTGACGTTGCAGGCGAAACCGTAAACTCGCCGGGCGCCACGCCGGGTCGCGCCCCCAACATCGTCGGAGCGAGTGCCAGCGCGCAGTTCCTGCCGCTGACGCTTTCGCACGTGGTGTATTTCGTGCCCGACCAGGCCAAGGCCTCCCGGTTCTATGAGGAGCGGCTGGGTTTTCGTTGCACCGACCGCTTCACGGATGCGGGCACCTTCCTGCGGCCCGCAGGCACGCTAGACCACCACACGCTTTTCCTGATCCAGACGCCGGCCTTCATGAAGGGCGTGGAGCATTTCACCTTCCACCTCTCGGGTCCTACGGCCGTGCTGCAACGCGGCACTGAATTCGCCGCCAAGGGCTACCAGACGTACTGGGGTCCTGGCCGCCACAAGTTCGGCTCCAACTGGTTCTGGTACTTCAACAGCCCCGTGGGTTGCCACGTGGAGTACGACGCGGACATGGACCTGCACGATGACGCCTGGGTCGCCCGCGAGGCGCCCATGCAGGTCGACGAATCGCAGATCTTTCTTTTCCAGCACCGCGAGAAGTGGGCACCCGGCGGCCCGCCGCCAGGCGGCCAGGCGCATTGAAGGTCCGGCATGCGAACGTACCTGTGCAGGCTCGACGAACTGCCTGACGGAGCCGCGCGCGGATTCGGCGCCGCAGGCATCTCGGCAAAGCCAATGTTCGTGGTTCGGCGCGACGGTCGCGTGAGGGGATGGCTCGATGCCTGCCCGCATGTCGACGGGGCGCCGTTGGCCTGGCGCAAGGATGCGTACCTCAATGCCGACGGAAGTTCGATCGTCTGCTACGGGCATGGTGCAGTGTTCGACATCGACACCGGCGTCTGCACCCGGGGAGCGTGCCTCGGCCAGGCGCTCACGCCTGTGCCGCTGGAATGCGAAGAGGGGGCGTTGTGGATCGTTTCGCCGCCCACCGCTGAATTACAACTTTTTCCGAGGGCTTCAACATGAGTTCGACAGTCGGCTTGCGGGCACGGATTGCCCTGATGACCGCGCATTGCGCGGGAATGATCGATATCGTTGCGCTGCCCGTTTGGGTCGGCACGCTCATTTCACGGTTCGGGTTCGACCCGCAGCAAGCGGGCGCGCTGGCCACCTTGTTCCTGGCAGGCGCCGTCACCGCGAGCTTGACCCTGGCACCGCGCTTCGATCGCTTGCGTGGCCGTTGGATGGTTCCTGTCGGCTATGCCGTTTCGGCGGCTGCCTTTCTGGCTTGCATGCGCACCAGCCAGTTCGAAACGCTTGCTGTCCTGCACCTGCTGGCGGGCATGGCGACCGGTGTCGGGTTGAGCATCACGCATGGCACCGTCGCGCTCACCAACAATCCGCACCGCCTGTTCGGTTTTATGCAGGTTGCGGTCGGCGTGCTCGGCATCGCGTACATGGCGGCCGCGCCGCAGATCATTGCCCAGGTCGGCGGGGCGGGGCTCTTTGCCATCTTCGGCGCAATCATGCTTTTGGCGAGCGTGGTCACGGCCCTGGCATTCCCGAAAGTAAGACCGGCGCAGCCAGGCGTTGTGGCGCACGGCGTGCGCTTGCCTCGGCTGCCCAAGGCCGCGTGGTGCGCGATGGCGGGCATCAGCCTCATGAACGTGACGCAGGCCATGGTGTTTTCATTCATGGAGCGCATGGGTGCCGACCGGGGCTTTACGCCGGCCAACCTGCATGTGCTGTTGATCGCGGTCGGCGTCGTCAACCTGCTCCCGGGGGCGGTCGCCGCATTTCTGCAGCACCGCCTGAACGCCCGCACCGTAGTGCTTGCCGGCGCAACGGCACAAGCCGTCCTGGCACTGGTGTTGGTGTCGAGCACCTCTTTCCCAGCCTACGCGGCGGGCGGTGCATTCTTTGTCTCCGCGGTGATCTTCACGCACATCTTCACGTTCGGTGCGTTGGCAAAGCTCGACCCGTCCGGGCGCGCCGTTTCCGCCACGCCCGCGATGCTGATGATCGGTTCGGCCATCGGTCCGATCCTGGGCGGCACCCTGGTGAAGTTCTTCGGCTACGGGGCCCTCGGCTGGGCCGCGGTCGCCATCGGTGCGATCGCTTTCTGCTTCTATCTGCAATTGCGAAACCCCAGGGCCCAACCCGATGCGCAGGCGGCAAGGATTCACCCACAAACATGAATGAACAGGAGATAAAACCATGAACAAGACCAAGCGGGTGCTCGTGGTCGGAAGCGGCATCGGCGGCGCCACGGCGGCCTATGCGCTGGCTAGGGCGGGTGTGGAAACACACTGCATCGACATCCAACCGGCCAGGTCGACGCTCGGCTCGGGCATCTGCCTGCTGCATAACACGATGCGCGCCCTCTCGGAGGTCGGCCTGGCCGAGCCCTGCCTGGAGAGCGGCCTGCAGTTCGGGGTTTTCAAGCAATACGACGCCGCCGGGAACCTGCTCGTGTCGAATCCGACGCCGCCCGGTATCGGCATTCGCCGTCCCGAGCTTGCCCGAATCCTGGAGACCTCGGCCGCTGAAGCGGGCGCGAAGATGGAGCGTGGCCTCACCGCCAGCAGCGTGATCGATCGCGGAGACCGCATGGAGGTCACGTTTTCAGACGGTCGCGAGGCTGCCTACGACCTGGTCGTGGGGGCGGATGGCGCCTACTCGAAACTTCGTGACCAGTTCTTCGGTGTCGAGCATCGCGTACGGTTCGCCGGCCAGAGCGCCTGGCGGTTCAATGCGCCGCGACCGCCCGAGGTCGACGGCTTTTGTCTCTATCGCTCACCTGACGGCAAGCGCGCCGTGGGTGCGCTGCCCACGTCAAAGGAGACGTGCTACCTGTTCTTCCTGGAGAACAGTGCCCAGCCCATGCATTGGCCCGACGACCAGCTGGATGTGCTGGTGCGCGAGCGGCTGGCCGGCTTCTCCGCTCCTGTGATCCGCGATGCGCTGGCGCTGGTCACCAGTCCCCAGCAGGTCCTGGTTCGCCCCTTCGACGTCACACTCGTGCCGGCGCCTTGGCATCGCGGCCGGGTGGTGCTCCTGGGCGATGCGGCGCATTCGCCGACTCCGCAGATGACCTCGGGCGGCGGCATGGCTATCGAAGACGCCGTGGTTCTCGCGCAGTGCGTGAAGGCAGAGGCCGACATTCAGCAGGCGTTGATCGCCTATACGAATCGCCGGATGGAACGCGTGTCGACGGTGTGGAATGCGTCGCTGCAGCTGTGCAGGTACGAGCAGGAGCCGGGCCTGGACCCTAGAAAATCGGCCGCACTCCTGCTGCAGACCTACCAGTACCTCGGCCAGCCTATGTGAGCGCGGGCTCGCGCTGGCAGTGAAGGCGGCGAAAATCGCGAGCATGAAGTCCATTGTCGACGCCGCCTGGCACCACTTTGTCAAAGTGGCGGAGCTAGGGTCGGTGTCGCGCGCGGCCGTGGCGGCGGATGTTCCGCAGTCGGTCGTGAGCCGGTGCCTCGCTCAACTCGAGCGTGACGCTGGCACGCGCCTGTTTCGGCGTACCGGACGCGGGGTTGTCCTGACGGAATTGGGCGAGCAACTGTATCCCCGGATCAAGCGGCTGATCGCCGAGTCGGAGAGCTTTGCCGACGATCTTCGCGCGAGCCGCGGCGTGCCGGTTGGCGACGTGCGCCTTGGGCTTCTGCCCTCGACGGTGCCGGCGCTCGCCGGCCCCCTGTATCAGCGGGTTCTCGCACAGTTTCCCCAAGTGCGCTTGCACCTGACAGAGGGCTCGAGTTCGCAGCTTCAGGAGATGCTGGACCAGGGGCGACTGGACCTGTCCCTGCTGCTGCGCGACGGTGGCGAGGCGAGTGCGGACGAGCCCGTGTTGATGGAGGGGGCCCTATGCCTTGTTGCCGCCAGCAGCGACCCCCTAGCAAGCCGCCGGGAAATTCGCTTCGAAGAGCTAGCCGGGTTGCCGCTGGTGCTGCCGGGCGATCCGCACCCACTGCGCGAGCGACTGGTGCTGCTCGCGCGCAAGATGGGCCTGTCCCTGCAGGTGGTCGCCGAGGCGAACTCGATCCGCCTGCAGCATGAGGCCGCGGCGGCCGCCGCAGGCTATGCCATCACCGCCCCTTCCATTGCGCCACACGATCAGCATCGGCTGGTAGCGCTGAAGATCGTCGAGCCGGTGCTGTCGCGTGCGATCGTGCTCGCCGTCGCCCGTCACCGGCCGCACACGCTCGCGACACGGGAAGTCCATGCACTCCTGCTTTCGATGGCACCCCCGATCCTCTCGGAAGAAGGCCACGCAGCCTCAGGTTTCGCCTGAGCGCATAGCTGCTATCGCGTGCGCACTCTCGCTCGTTGCGCACGGCAAACCTAAAGTCGTTCGCATGCGGTGCCGTACCTCAACGAGGGCGGCTTTCATTCCACTACCAGCGAATCGAGACAAACATGCTTCCTTACAAGCGCGCAGACGCCCGGGCCTGGGCCCGTGACCACCTGATCGGCTGTTCCTCCGTGACCATTCCGAGTTATTCGGCCGATCTGAAACAACTGAACGAGCGCGGCATACGCCACGACGTGGCTTTGTCCAAGGAACTCGGGTTCAAGCACACGCTGCTGTGCGCCGAAGTGGCTATCACGCCGCAGGAGAACGCACAATTCACCGCCTGGGCGGCAGAGACCGCGGGTCCGGGCTTCGGCCTGTTCTTCCATGCGGCCTTCAATACGTTGGCGGAGAACATCCAGGCGGTCAAGCTGGCTGAAGCCGCTGGCGCCACCATGGTGCTGCTGTCTTATCCTGCGCAGTTCTGGCCGACGACGGAGCAGGAAGTCTTCGACTACACCAAGGAACTGTGCGACGCCACAAACTTGGCGGTGATGCTGTTTCCGCTGCCCGCCTGGGGCTTCGAGCGCATCCATCCTGCGGGCATGTCGGTCGCATTTGTGCGCAGCCTCCTGAAGGCATGTCCGAACATCGTGGCGATCAAGTCGGAACAGGGCTTCCCACTGCCCGCCGGCGTGTGCGAGATGTACCACCACTTCCGCGACGAGGTCGTCATCAGCTGTCCCATCGAAGGCGACGCCATCCCGCTCATGAGTGTGATGAAGATGCAGTTCTCGGGCACCAGCAACACGCAGTGGATGGGTGACTACTATCCGCGCGCCTTCGAGCTTGCCCGTACCGGGAAGTGGGAAGAGGCGATGGAGTTGTACTGGAAGGTCAACCCGGCACGTGGTGCCAATGGAGCCGCCACCCAGGCCTACATCGGCGGCACCTCGGTCCTGAACCGGACCATGTGGAAGTACCAGGACTGGCTCGCAGGCTTCAACGGTGGCCCGCTGCGCGCACCGGCAATGCGCATTCCCGACCGGTTCTTGAAGGTGCTTCGCCAGGGCCTGATCGCTTCCGGGCTTCCGGTGACAGCCGACCCCGACAGCGAGTTCATGGTCGGCCGGCATCCCTGCTGAAGCCAGTTGCCGAACAGCCATCGCCTCCAAAAAAGAAACGAGACAAGACCATGACACTCCTCGGGCGTCGCACATTCATCGGCGGGATCGGCGGTCTGTTGCTTTCATCGGCCCGTGCCTCCGGCGTGGTTCGCGTGATCGTGCCCTACGCCGCGGGCGGTTTCACCGACATCGGCGCACGGGTCATCTGCGAGCAGCTGGGCCATGCGCTTGGGCAGCCCGTGATCATCGAGAACCGGCCGGGCGGCGGCACGCGGATCGGAACCTCCGCCGTATTCGGCGCCAGGCCGGACGGCAACACGCTGCTGCTCACCAACATCGCCTACAGCATCCTTCCGCTGGTCGATCCGTCGGTGAAGTATGACGCGCTCACGGCCGCCGTACCGGTGGGCATCGCGTCGGTCTATCCCATCGCCCTGGTCGTCAATGCGCAGCTGCCAGTGAAAACGCTGCGGGAGTTCGTTGACTACGCACGTAAGAACCCCGGGAAGCTGAGCTATGGCAGCGCCGGTCCTGGCAGCGGGGCGCACCTGGGCGGCGAGTTGTTCAAGGCCTTGACTGGCACCGATCTGATCCATGTTCCGTTTCGGTCCACCTCGAGTGCGCTTACCGAAGTGGCCGCGGGCAGGGTCGATCTGACCTTCGACGCGACAGCCATTGAGCTCGCGAAGATGGGCAAGGTCAGGATCCTCGCGGTATCGGGCACCGACCGTGATCCGCGGCTGCCAGATGTTCCCACGGTGGCGGAAGCGGGGCTCAAGGGTATGGAGACGAACTCCTGGCTCGGGATCTTCGCCCCGCTGGGCACACCGGCATCCGCCGTTGAACGCCTGAACAAGGCGCTGAACGTCGTTCTGAAGAACGAAGCGCTGAAAGCACGCTTCCGCGAACTCGGAATGCTCCCGCGTTCCGGCCCTCCAGGCCTGTTGATCGATCAGGTGCGCTACGACACCGATCTGTACAGGCGTGTCATCCATGAAGCCAAACTGAAATTCGAATGAGCTCTTCCAATCCCGATCTCTCCGCGAACGACACGGCCGATGCACCGGTGTTCGTTTCGTCCGAAACCGCGGCAGCCGTTTTCCAGTGGCTGCCTGCTGTGCGCGCCTTGCAGGAAACATACGCCCGGCCGCTGGGCCTCCAGGCGGTTCCCCGACGCACGATCGCCGCGGGCGCGGCCGAACGTGCCTCGCTGCGGACCATGACGGCGGTGCCGCCAGGCTCCCGCTACTACGGTGCCAAGCTGATGGGCATGGCGTTCGGGCCGGTCGGCCGGCAGCTCGAGTACGCCGTCGTCCTATTCGATGCCACCACGGGCTCGCTGGCCGCGATCGTCGACGGCAACCTGGTCACCGCATACCGCACCGCCGCTACATCCGCCGCGGCCCTGGACCGCCTGGCGCCTTCAGGGGCCGCGCGCCTCGCCGTCCTCGGCAGTGGCCTGGAAGCACGCATGCACACGCTGGCCATTGCCGCCGTGCGCGAGTTGCAGGAGATCCGGGTCTACAGCCCGACGCCAGCCAAGCGCGCAACGTTCGCGGAAACGCTGGGCGCCGAGTTGGGTGTTCGCGCGCATGCCGTCGATTCGCCCGCCGAAGCCGTCGGCGGCGCCGACATCGTGCTGGCGGCGGCCCGTTCTTACGGCGAGAAACCCACATTGCACGGTGAATGGCTCGCGCCCCACGCAACGGTCGTATCCATTGGATCGACCCTTCCCGATCAACGCGAAGTCGACAGCAGCGTGGTGGCGCGCGCCAGTCTCATCGTTTGCGACAACGTGGAGGAAGTGCTCGAGGAATCTGGAGACATGCTCACGGCTCGTCGAGATGGTGTTGAGCCTGACGCCAAGTGCGTGAGCCTGAACGACCTGATGTCCGGAAAGGTCACCGCTTCTCGCCGTGAAGGCGACGTGGCCATGTACAAGTCGGTCGGTTCCGGACTGCAGGACGTGGTGGTCGCCGGAATGATCCTCGACCTCGCGCGCACAGCCGGGCTGGCGACACCTCTGCCCATTCGATTCGAAACCAAGCGCATCGGCTGATGCAGCGAACCATGAAAAATCTGCTGAAAGATCCCGAACTGTTCCGCACCGCCGCTTTTGTCGGCGGCGATTGGATCGATTCCACGTCGCACGGAAAGTACACCTTGCGCAACCCCGCCACCGACGAGCCGCTTGTCGAACTGCCCCGCTTCAGGCAGGCCGAGACAGCGCAGGTCATCGAAATCGCACATCGGTCATTTCTCGACTGGCGCCGCACCACAGCCAAGCACCGTTCGGAAGTGCTGCGCCGCTGGTACGACCTGATGGTCCTGCACGGCGACGATCTCGCAACCCTGATCACGCTGGAGGAAGGTAAGCCGCTGGCCGAGGCCAAAACCGAGGTCCAGTACGCGGCGTCGTTTCTTCAGTGGTTCTCGGAGGAAGCCAAGCGGGTGCGCGGCGACGTGATCCCCGCGCCCAAAGACACCCAGCGCATCGTGGTGCTGAAGGAGCCGATCGGCGTCTGCGCGGCCATCACGACTTGGAACTTCCCCGCCGCCATGATCACGCGCAAGGCAGGTCCTGCGCTGGCTGCCGGCTGCAGCATGGTCGTCAAGCCCGCGAGCCAGACGCCGCTCACGGCTCTGGCGCTGGCGGAACTGGCCCAGCGCGCCGGCGTGCCCGCAGGCGTGTTCAACGTGGTGACCGGAAATGACACGCGCGACATCGGAGGTCAGCTCTCCTCGCATCCTCTGGTGCGAAAAATCACCTTCACCGGTTCGACCGAGGTCGGTCGTGTGTTGCTGGCCCAGGCAGCGGGAACTATCAAGAAGTGCTCGATGGAACTGGGGGGCAATGCGCCTTTCATCATCTTCGACGACGCGGATCTCGATGCTGCGGCAGATGGCGTGGTCGCAGCAAAGTTCCGCAACACCGGCCAGGCGTGTATCAGCGCCAATAGAGTGCTCGTTCAGGCTGGGGTGTACGAGGCGTTTGCCGCCAAACTGGTCGAGCGCGTCCAGAAGTTGCGCGTCGGCAATGGATTGGAGTCGGACGTGCAACTTGGTCCGTTGATCGATGACGCGGCCGTCCGAAAGGTGGAGGAACACATTGCAGACGCCGTCGCGCAGGGTGCGACGGTACTGCACGGCGGGCATCGCCATACGTTAGGAGGCCGCTTCTTCGAGCCGACCGTCGTGGGTGGGGCGACTTCAGAGATGGCATTGGCGCGGGAAGAAACCTTCGGGCCGCTCGCGCCGCTCTTCAGGTTCGAGAAAGACGAGGAAGCGTTCGCGATCGCCAACGCGACCGAGTACGGGCTCGCCGCCTATCTCTATAGCCGCGACGCCGCACGCATCTGGCGTGCTTCGGCGGCCATCGAGTCCGGGATGATCGGCATCAACTGCGGGTTGATCTCGAATGAAGTCGCACCCTTCGGCGGTGTGAAGCAGAGTGGGCTCGGGCGCGAAGGGTCGCACCATGGCATCGAGGAATTCCTGGAAGTGAAATACCTGTGCTGGGACGGCCTTGCACCGGCGTTCGGCTGATCAGCGAGCCTAGCGAATCTCACGCGACCCGATTGGGACTGTTTTCTGTCAGATGACGGGAAACAGCACTTGAGCAGGTGCAGCGCACACTCGAAGATGGGTGCGCCGACGCCATATTTCCGGTGGCGATCAAGGCGGAGCGCCGGAACACGATGGACTTCAGCCAACTACTGCTGATGTCGGGCGGTGCACTTCTTGTTCGTGCGCCGGCGGCCACGCCAAAAGGCCTGAGTTGGCTGGGAGACAAAGTGATCTTCACGCTGAAGACGGGGCCACTCGCTAGCTTCATCGCAAAGAATGTGCCCGGAGCGAAATTGATCGTCACGGCCGACTACGACGAGAGCCTCGCGCGGCTAGTCAATGGCGAAGCCGATGCTGCCGCGCCCAACTGGCAAGTTGGGGCAATGCTTGCTGCTAAGTGGTATCCAGGTCGGATTCCGCCGGCCGATCGCCTCTTTCTGGAATTGCCACACGCGGTTGCGACGGTCAAGGGTAGGGTGACTTGCTCAAGCCGCTCGACGACGCCATTGTGCAGATGCGTGTGGACGGCACTTGGCAGTCCATCATCGACTGCTGGGTCCTCCGCCTGTAGAGTGGCTGGCCAGTCTCGTCACTACTGCAAGACCAGGCGGCGGTTCATGGAGGAGAAGCCGAAACCAGACTAGGGAAGCCGGCGTCGAGTTGATTGAGAGGATGAGACTGCCGCTATCGGTGGCCGAAATCCCTCACTTCCCCATTTCTCGTTTGGGCCTTTCAGGGTCAGACTGAAATGTGTAGAAGGCGAAAGCTGGGCGCAGCATGTGGAACGGAATGCGCAATGAATGCCCGTCGCCAGTGTCAATGGTGGCAGTGCGTCGATTGATGCGCATGACGATGCCGACTTGAGGCTGCAGGTATTTGTCATTGAATGAGACTCTCTCGCCGCAACGGAAGTCATCACGAGTAGGAAGGTTCTTCGGTGGCGCTGTGCTCGCAGAAGTCATGAGGGGAGGGGTTGCATGTTTCGGCGCATCCACCGCCGCATAGGGTAGCGTCCACTCACGCAGAGTGCCTTCCTCGCGCAAGACGACTTGTGTGCTTCTCATGGTTATCACCTTGCCGTTGCGCAGCTGACCATCATGGCAGCCTAGGAAGCGCACCAACTGGCCGAGCTTGATGTTTGAGCGCACGGCAACGATGCGTCGCGGGTCGGCCAGCATGCGTTCGATGATGGTGCTGAGCTGGAACAATTCGAGACTGCTCGCGTGATTGAGTGTATCGATCAGTGTCGGGGCGGTGCTCTGCGGATTCACTGTCCGGTCCTCTTCATGTGGTCAGTTGCAGCTGTCCGGGTATCAGGGCTTTGGAGCTGCTTTTCGTTGCGCGGGCTGCTCCCAGATGTTCAATCGTAGAAGCATCGTCGATGGCGCTACCGCCAAAAGTCAGCCAGCGCTTCAGGCGAACGAGCAAGCCGTCTTTGCAGCAGGAGAGATTTCTGCGTACACCGCCCTTGTTCGCGCGGACCGTCGTTCGAACCCCTGCGCCCGCCGAAGGGCTCGTGGTAGTCCGTGTCCGCCGTCGGCAAATTTACCATCACCATTCCTGCCTGGCCGTGGCGTTCGAAGTGTGTCGCATTCTTCGGGCTGGTGGTCGCTATGCCGTCCGAGCGGCCAAATTCCGTGTCGTCGGCCGTGACCAGTGCCTCTTCATAGTTCTTCACCCGGGTCTTGCCGGCGATCGGGCCAAAGATCTCTTCCGTGTTGATGCGAATGCTCGCGACGGATTCGCTGAATAACGCTGGGGAAATGTAGAAACCCTTGGTGTCGAGCTTGAGCGCGGCCGAACCTGCGGATCAGGTTGGGCTGGTCGCGGAAGGTGCCGGCGTGCGCGATGAAGCTGTTGCCCGTCGTCTCCTGGAAGACATTGGGATCGGCGATAGGGGATCCTCGTCCCCGAGAGTTCGAGCAGGTTGTCCCGACTGCTGTTGAGGTTGGTCGCATCGACGTGACCGGCGCGAAGCGCCTGGAAGTCGCTACTCAGCTGAACTCCATTGCGGTCGCTCGCACGTTGTTGTGGAAATAGCACAGCGGCAAGGCGCCTTGCCGGAGAAATAGCCAGCGATCACGGGCTCGCGTCGGATAGCCGAAGGCCAGCGCTTGCAGGCAACCTACGGCGCAGCGCACCAGCACCCTAGAACGCGATGATCGTCACCGCCAGATTGGCCTCCTTGAAGAGGCCCAGTGCCTGTGCCGCAGCATAGGACGCGTCGTCATGCATAGTTGGCGGGATCGCGGGGCGACGGTGACCTCGTCGAGAGCGCGGCCGGCAGGCCTTGGGAGCGGATGGATTCGTCATGGCTTCCCATGGTCGGATGCGAATGGAGTATCGATGGGAGCCGCTTGCTTGGCGCTGCTGCGACGCAAAGCCTCCCGCACTAGCGCGGCGCGGTCGGTCTTCTGGGTCGCGGCCAGCGGAAGGCTCTCCACGAACCAGATGCGGCGCGGGTGCTGGTAGGCCGCGAGGTGCTGCAGAGAGAACGCTTTGAGCGTTTCCTCGTCCACCGCCGCAACGCCCGCGCGCGGCACGACGAAGGCGACCGGCTTGGTGCCCTTGATCTCATCCGGCAGCGGAACGACGCTGGCCTGCTGCACGGCCGGATGGCGTTCCAGCACCTTCTCAATCTCGCCGGGGTATAGGTTCTCGCCGCCGCTCACGAACATGTCGTCGCGCCGTCCGACGAAGGTGTAGAAACCCTCGTCGTCGCGCCGGAAAACGTCGCCGGTGATGTAGAAGCCGTCCGCGGTGAAGGGCGAGAGATCGAACCGCTGGTGGTAGCCCTGCATCAGGCCGGGGCTGCGGATCTCCA